>ERZ808054.257-NODE-257-length-63927-cov-16.620846_pt1 | contig 63927 bp, 56 predicted proteins | sample MGYA00380201_ERZ808054 | MGnify/ENA primary metagenome ERZ808054 (study PRJEB31490, sample SAMN06133419) | mouse gut metagenome | isolation source: Z5_2 | host: mice | place: China: Chengdu | collected 2015-05 ... | reverse complement strand
AAGGAAATACGTCAAGGAAACTGCAAATGGAATATAAAGAATTGAACAGGCAATTTTGGGGACAGCATCTATGGGCAAGAGGATATTTTGTAGCAAGCAGTGGAAATGTGACAGATGAAATAATCAAAGCGTACATTCAGAATCAGGATTTACAGGAGAAGAGTAATTCCGATAACTTCGAGATAGGATGAATGTAAAGGATAAGAGAAAAACGTATAGGGTGCACACTTTAGGCTGCTTTAGCAGCAAACCGAACCTACCGGCTTTAGCCGGTAGTGGTTGAGTTATGAAGCCGTTATCATGTAACAGTGCAGATACCCTCACTGTTACATGATAGAAGCATATCTGAGAAAGTTGACAGGGAAGTGTGTGAAGTACATTTTTGTGCGAGGGGATCTGCAAAAAGATATTTGGAGTATTTGATGCTTTTGTGATATGATGGTTAGGATATTTATTCAGAATCTGGAGGATTACTTTGGGGTAATTATATGCTGAAAACGATAAAAGGAAAACTGATTGCTTATTTTTCAGTCGCTTTTTTATCTGTGACTGTTATAATCTGTGCCTATTATTATAATACGAATTATCATCTGCAGGAAAATCAGATCATTGAAAATGTCAGCACAAACATCGACTATATTCAAAGCAATATTAACAGGATGCTGGTCAGGTGCGAAGAATTTTCGGACAAAATATACTGGGATGACCAGATTACCAAGATTCTGACGAGACAGTATGATTCCAGAAAGTCTTATTATAGTCTGGACCGTGATCTGGTCAATGCAATTAATAATATTTCGCTTTATCTGGATAATGACATCATTTCAAAATATATAAACGGTATTGTCATAAAGGGAAATAATGGAAGGACCATAAAATATGGGCTGGATGCGGATTATATTAATATAGATGAGCTTACGCAGACAGACTGGTTTCAGAAAAACAGGGATAATGACCATTTAGAATGGCTGCCGATGATCGAACACGACTCACCGGTCATACAGGACAAGTATCAGCTTCCTGTTGTGAGAAAGCTGATACTCAATTATACAGGTCGAAACGTCGGCTGGATGTTTATCTCCGTATCTCCTTCTATCATTGAGGATGTGGTGAAAGATTATGAACTCTCCAGCGATGATATTCTGATCATCTGTGATCGTGACAGAAACTGTATTTACAGCAGCAATCCCGAGCTTTTTGGTACGAATGTGGCCGGGCTTCTGGATTCCTGGGGAGATGAGAGGGAGATAAACTATAACGACCAGAAATGGTTTGTAGTAAAGGATCACTCAAAGTATTCAGATTTTATGATCATACAGTTAATCAATAACCGGGTTTTCAGGAATCAGAGTGAGATACTGTTGAAATCTACTGTTATGATGATCATAATCATACTTGTGGTGATATTTGTGCTGACAAGTCTTCTCTCTAATATCTTAATGAAACCGATCTCCAACATAACAAGAAGAATGAAGATCATAGCAACCGGTGATTTTTCAGTTGATGAGTCACTGGAGGGGGATGATGAGATCGGAACTCTTGGAAAAGGGATCAACAGGCTTTCGAAGAGTGTAGACTCTCTTATGGAGCAGATGAGAAGGGAGGAAGCGCTTAAGAAAGAATTGGAGTATAAGACGCTGCAGAGCCAGATCAATCCTCATTTCGTGTACAATGTACTGAATTCCATCAAGATCATGGCACAACTCCAGGGAGCGGACAGCATTTATACTATGGTGGAGAATTTTGGTGAACTGCTGAAGGAAGTCTCCAAAGGAGTGGATGACAAGATTACCATAAGGAAGGAATTTGAACTGTTGGAGCGGTATGTTTATCTGCAGAAGATCAGAAAGAAGGGACTAATCCGGACGGAATACCAAATAGAGCCCGGATGTGAGAATGCATTAATTATCAAATTTCTGCTGCAGCCTCTTGTGGAAAATGCGATCCTGCACGGTTTTGAGAGAAAGAAGGGGATGGAGATTATACAGATCAGTGCCAGGAAGGAAGGGGATACTCTTCTGATTCTGATCCGTGATAATGGTATAGGTATGACCGAGGAAGAGATCAGGCAGCTGTTTCGGTCGAACCCGGAGAGTAAGATACAATATAACAAGATTGGGGTCAAAAATATCCAGGAAAGGATACAGATTCTGTATGGTCCCGAATACGGTCTGTCCTATGCGAGCGAGCCGGACAGATATACAATCGTGAGCGTGCTGCTGCCATTTGAATTAAAAGGGGGTGAGGATATTGTTTAAAGTGGTTTTTATAGATGATGAAACATTGGTGAAAGTAGGGCTGCGCTCTATGCTGGACTGGGAGAAAGAAGAATTTGAGATTGAGGGAGAGGCTTCCAATGGATGTGAGGGCCTGGAACTGATCTTACAGACAAAGCCGGATCTTGTGATCACAGACATCACTATGCCGGAGATGGACGGAATCGAGATGATGCAGAAAGTGAAAGAAAGTGATCTGCAGCCGGTTTTTATCGTCCTTAGCAGTTATGACCAGTTTGAGCTTGTAAAGAGTGCGATGCAGCTTGGAGCCCGTGATTATTTGCTGAAATTGAAGTTAAACAGCGATATGCTTCGGGAAATGTTGAAGACGGTGAGAGAAGAGCTGGGAAAAAGAGGTGGAAAGGCAGAACGGAAGAGAGAGCGTTCTGTGTGGGAGACGCAGGAGTTAAGGAAGGTTTTTTTAAAGAAGGCGGTTCTTGGCAGCCTGGTACACATGGAGAGCGATGGGATTGATCCGGAATGGGAAGACAGACCGGTACGTATTATTTATATTGTGACCAATGCGCAGCATGTGATCGGTACAAAGGAGGAGGCGGAAAAGAAAATCTATTTGGATACCATACGGAATCTGATCGAGGATATTTGCAGGGAGTTTTTTGAATCCTGCTGCATTGAGTGGGGCAATGGAAGATTCCTGATTGTGTGTTATGACCAGAGCCGGGAGAATGCAAAAGACGATTCCAATATGATGGCGGAAGCGATCATTGACGTGCTGATGCAGTACAGTAACATCCAAGCCTCTATAGGGATCAGCGGCAAAGTAACAGGATATGAAAACTATAAGGAAGCGTATCTTCAAGCCAAAAGGGTGCAGGATCATTTGGCAGTGGAAGGATATGGCAAGGTCAGTTTCTTCGAGGATATACCTGAGACTGAAACACTCTCGAGGAGAGGTGTCTCCGGAGATGCATTCAGTGCCGAAAAACTTGCGTCGATCTGTGAGACGCTGCATCTGGAGGAACTGGAACAGGTGTCCGGCCAGGTCGTGGAAGATATTAAGGAAAACGGAGTGAAGCTGGACAACGCCGCTTCCCAATGCGTCAGGTTTATGTGCCTTTTGGAGGAATACTTAAAACAGAATTGGGGTAGCCGTTATAAAGGTGTGAACATTAATGACTATATGAAGCGGTTGTACCATTCTGACACCATTTCAGAGATCACGGAGGTTTTTGATCGTTATACGGAGGATGTGAAAACATTTTTTGCGGGTCAGAGTGATAATGAGCAGGAAAGGATCGTGCGGGAGGCAAAAAAGTATATCAGAGAACATGTATATGAGAATATCAGCCTGAAAGAGATTTCTCAAGCCCTCTTTATCAGCGCGGGTTATCTGAGTGCAACTTTTTCAAAATATGAGTCTATAGGAGTTGCCAATTATATCAATAAAGTAAAGATTGAGGAAGCAAGAAAGCTTCTGATGAAACAACGGCTTAAAGTTTATGAGGTAGCGTTTCAGCTGAAATATGAAAATGCAGGTTATTTCGCTAAGGTGTTTAAGAAATATACGGGGTGTACGCCTAAGGAATATATGGAACAAAAATAGAGTTTGTGCCAGTCCATGGACGCTTATCTATAAATAATTACTGTTTTCTGAAAATATTACATGTATAAAAAACCGAAATGTGCATATAGTATATAAGTAGGTCAAATTCAATTAAAATAGTGTACAAAATAACAAGAGAGTTGCTTCAAGCGGCTCTCTTGTTTTGTTATACTTGTCACATGAAATACAAATACTTAATAAAGAAAGGAAGGGATACATGAAAAAGTACATGGGGTATGAACTGGGAAGGGTAATGATCCTCAATCTGGAAAGGGATGATCTGCTGCTTGAGACCATAGAGCAGGAACTGCGAAAAAGCGGAATCAAAAATGCTCTTCTGACAAGTGCGATCGGTTCCCTGCAAAAGGTGGTACTTCATCGTGTGGTGGGAACGGGAAGAGAGCCGGAGGATGAATTTGTCACGTTGGAAAAACCTATGGAACTGGCGTCTCTCCAGGGAGTGGTGCTGGATGGAAAAGCGCATTTTCATATGGTTGTCTCAGATGTGGAACAATCTTACACGGGGCATTTAGAACCGGGAACCAGGGTTCTTTATCTGGGAGAAATCTCTCTGGTGGAGTTGAAAGACGTATCGCTGTGCAGAGAAAAAAACGAAAACAATATCAGCATGATCGTGGAGAAGGAGGAGAGGTAATGAGGAAAGAAAGTTTAAAGAAACTGTTTGCAATATCACTGACAGGAGCATTGACAGCATCTGCCTTACTGACAGGATGTGGAAGTACACCAAAGGAAGAAGTAAAGACACAGGATGGTGAAGTGCAGGAAAGCACGGATGCGGAAACTGTTACGAAAGAATCTGCAGAAGAGGAAACGAAGACTTCGGGAGAAACAATCGAGATTAAACTCTCCACCACATGGACCCAGGGATCGGTGGTTCAGGAGGAGATCGAGAATCTGATTGCGAAGTTTGAAGAAGAACATCCGGGCGTAGTGATCGAGCATGACGCGCTCTCCACTGCAGACCTGCGCACCAAACTGACGGTCCAGGCAGCGTCAGGGGATATGCCGGACGTGTCCTGGTGTCCGCAGAGTTATGCAAGAGAATTTATAAAAGATGGACTGATTATTGACTGGTCCGGTATCGTGGAAGAAGATCCCGATTGGCACGCATGGTTTGCAGATCCCGTTTTTGATGCTTTGACAGAGCCGGACGGCAAGATCCTTTTGGCGCCTCTGGAAGCGAGTATTGATGGACTCTATTATAACAAGGCCATGTTTGATGAGCATGGTTGGACTGCACCGAAGACCTGGGATGAATTTATGACTCTGATCCCTAAGATCAAGGAAGCGGGAATCACGCCTATTGTTACAGGCGGTAAAGACAGTCGGTTCGCCTGGATGGCTTCCGCATTTCTGGTAAGAGCAACAGGACTCGATAATTTTAAGAGTCTTTGCTATGGTGAGGATATGACAAACTGGAATAACGAATCTACCGGATTCCCTACGGCGGTTACGAAATTCAAGGAGATGGTGGATGCGGGAGCGTTCCCCAACGGCGTGATGGGAATGAGCGCGACTGAGGCAGACCAGATGTTCGCAAATGAAGAAGCGGCCATGTATTATGAAGGTGCATGGAAGGTAGGCAACTTTGAGAGCGCAGGCGGAGCCGAATTCCTGGAGAAGTTGGACAGACTTGACTGGCCGGCAATGACAGATTGCCCGGATGGAAATCCCGATACCAGAGTGGGTGGTTGTTTCATCGGTGTGATGGTAAAGGCAGGTAACGAACCGGAAAAAGAGAAACTTTGTATTGAGCTTGCAAAATCGATCTGTTCTCCTGATTTTGGGATTCCGATCATGGAAAAGGGTGGCCAGGTATATCCCGGTGTAGCAGAATATGATAAGTCTACATGTTCTGAGATTATGAATAAGATGATCGAGGCATTTCATTCTGCAGACAGTTATATTCCTTCCATGGATGGTATTGCTCCTCCGGCGGTGGATCTGGCAATCAAGCAGACGGTTTTTCCCGGTATTATAACGAAAGAGCTGGATGCCAAACAGGCAGTTGACGAAGTACAGAAGGCGGCAGAGGATTATGCAGCCTCACTGGAAGCACAGTAATTGCTGATATTACAGAGAAGTACCGGCCGTCAGGCGGCCGGTACCCGTAAAAAGAGGTGTAAAATGCTTGGAAATAAGAAACAGAAAGTATTGATCTATCTTGCTTTGACGATTGCTGCAGTGCTTGTCATACTCCCTCTTATGTGGTTGTTTTTTACATCCTTTAAGTCACGGGCCGATCTTGCAAAAAATACCTGGGGACTGCCAAAGATCTGGGAATATTCCAACTACATAATAGCCTGGACGGGATCGCGTATCCCGACCTATATGTGGAACAGTGTGAGAGCAACGGCGACGGCAATTCTGCTGACGGTCGTTCTGGCGACACCGGTAAGTTATGTGGTATCCCGGTTTCGGTTCAAGGGAAATAAATTACTGTATCTATTTTTTATCGCAGGGATGATGATCCCGATTCATTCCACCGTGATTCCAATTTATACCATGGTGGGAAATATGAAGATGAATAACAGTTTGGAAGTGCTTGGTCTTGTATATGGTGCATTCAGAATTCCAATCTCTATTTTTATTCTGGAAGGATTTATGTCCGCTCTGCCAAGGGAACTGGAGGAGTGTGCCGTTATTGATGGATGCTCGACGGCAAATATCTTTTTTAAGATAATTGTCCCTCTGTCCAAAGATGGTATTGTAACGATCTCTATCTTGACTGTTCTCTCTTCATGGAACGAGCTGTTGATTTCCATGCTGCTGATCAGTACGCCGTCCAAAAAGACTTTACCTAACGGACTGATGGGATTTATTACGGAGTATAACTCGGAATACACGCAGCTTGCGGCCGGCATTATGATCTCCATTATACCTGCTGTTTTATTCTATGCATTTGCACAGGAAAAGATAGAAAAGGGTATGATAGCAGGTGCGATCAAAGGATAAGGCGGTGGATGTGAAATGAAAATTACAAAGAAAAGCAGATTGACGATCATACTATTTATCATGCCGGCTCTAATTGTGTATCTGATGTGGGTAATTTACCCGATTATCAGCGCTATATGGATGAGTATGCAGAAATCCGACACGCTGCACAGCAGTCATTTTGTGGGAATTGAAAACTATATCAGCGTATTTAAAGCCAGGCTTTTCTGGAAGTCCATGAAAATTTCATTTATATTTATTATTTTCACCACGATCTTTCAGGTGATCCTTGGATTTTTTTATGGCTATCTTGTGTATCTTCAGCCCAGAGGATACCGGATCTACAAGATTCTGCTGTTTGTCCCCAATGTATTGCCGTCTGTTGCCACCGGCTTTATCTGGAGTTATATTTACAGCCCGAGCATGGGTATCTTAAAGCCGTTCATGGAGGCTATTGGGCTTGGACAGTATTACATATCGCCGATCGCGGATCCGAAGCTTGCGCTGGGAGCGGTGATCTTTGCGCAGATCTGGTGTGGACTGGGGGTACAGGTAATCCTGTTCAATTCAGGGTTTATGAATATCCCGTCCGAGGTAATAGAAAGTGCGAGGCTGGACGGGGCAACAGGCTGGAAAATGATAAGGACCATGGTTATTCCCATGTCCTGGGATATTACAAAGATGGTGATCATCCTGCAGACGATTGGTGCGCTCCGTTCCTTTGATCTGATCTATGTCATGACAGCCGGCGGACCTAACCATTCCACAGAAGTGTTGCCCATGCATTTGTTTGTAAATGCATTCCAGAATTTTAATCTTGGATATGGTAATGTGATAGCGGTGGTGTTGTTCATCCTTGCGATGCTGATCACGATCATAATGAGAAAGGCTATGGAAAGAGAAAGTTTGTATAATTGATAAACAATCAATGTTATTAAAGCAAGCCGAAGGCACATTATGTTTTGCATCAGCTTGGGGTGATGACACTGATTCATAATAGAAAATAATATAACATTTACGGAGGAAAAACAAATGATGACAGATGCAGAATTGATTCAGGAAATCAGAAAGTACAGGTGTTCCGATCTCTCTGATGGGATGGATGCCATCGGGCTGGTGGATAAGGGAACCATGAATGAGACTATGCGTCCTTTGCGGCCCGGTATTGAATTTAAGGGATTTGCCTACACCATCAAGCTGCTGCCTAAGTCGGATGCGGTGAACGTATGCAAGACTGTAGAAGAATGGAAGGAAGAGCTGGGGAAGGCCTGTGGTCAGATCTATAATTTTGTCGGCCAGATTACGCCTGAACGGGCAAAGGATACGGTCATCGTAGTGGATATGGGAGGCATAAGAGGTGGTCTTTGGGGATCTGAGATTGCTATGACCATGATGGAGCGAGGCATCGAAGGAGTTGTCCTGGATGGCGGATGTAGAGATTCTTATGAGACAAATCTGGAAAATGCACCTGTATTCTGCACAAAGAGAACCTTTACCCATGCTTATGGAAGAGTGGAGCCGGGTGATCTGAACATTCCTGTAAATTGTGCGGGCGTAACCGTGAAACCGGGAGATATTATCTGTGCGGATGACGACGGTGTACTGGTCATTCCCAGAGACCGTGCGGAAGAAGTGATGATGTTTGCAAAGATGCAGCTGGAGGATGATATTGCTGTTCGGACAGAGCATTATAACAATTTAGGATTTGCATATGACGAAACATTGGAAAGAATGAAATAATGTTCCCAAAATGTGGGAGAACCTGATCTTGTGGCCTGCAGGGAGCGCGCCTTCTTAAAGAGTGTTCCGGCGGGCCATAAAGTTTTGATATAGGAAGTTAAAAAATGGGGGTATAGCAATGAAACACGGAATATGTCTCACAACCATCTATCCGGGTGCCATAACGGACAGTAGGTTGATGGCAGGGTTGATCAGGAAGGTAAGAGATCTGGAATTGTTTCAATGTGTTGAGATTTATTTTGAGGGTTCGCCGGGAGAGGAGGCGGCTATACAGAAGACGCTGGCTGATGCCGGTATTACGGCAGTGTATCTGGGTGGCCTGCCGGTCAAGCGGGATGGAATCGATCTTACATCAAAGAGTGAGCGTGTCCGCCAAAAGAGTGTGGAAATGTGTAAACGTCATATGGATCATGCGAACCGTATGGGGTGCTCCAAGATCGTGATCGCCAGTGGACCGGACTGGGAAGAGACAGGATGTCGAGAACAGATCGCAGAGTGTATGCGAGGATCTCTTGGCGAGCTGGACCGGTACGTTGAGGGGAGTGGAATTCAGATTTGCCTGGAACCCTTTCCGGTGAAGACAGAACCGTATCTTGCGGTGGGGGAGAGTATGTTTGTCCATGAGATCTTCACAGGCAGCGATTTTCGCAATGTAGGGATCACTTTTGATACCAGCCACTTTTTGCAAATCGGTGAGAATCTGGAAGAAAGTTTTCCTCTTTTAAAGCCGTGGATCTCTCATATGCATTTGGCAAACTGTGTGATGAAGGATAAGACGAGTCCTCTTTACGGCGATAAACATCCCCTTTTTTGCCAGGAAGGAGGCAGTCTTGGGATAGAGGATGCTCGTGCGTATTATCAGAGACTGAATAGAGAAGAGTTGCTGCAAAAGGTCGAGATCTGTTCGGTTGAAATCATCAGCAGGGGAAGAGAAGACTGGTATTTTGATGCTGTCTGTAAAGAAGCGGAAAGCATTTGGAGATAAGGGGGAGTGAGGGATGTACAGTACGGCTATCCGTTTGTGGGAACCATTTGAGATCGTTCTCACTGCGGAAAAGGAATATGAAAACTGTTACAGGGATGTCTGTGTGTGGGTGCATTTGAAAGGACCAGGATTTGACAAAAAGTGTTTCGGTTTTTGGGATGGCGGCAATATTTTTCGGATCAGAGTGACAGCTACGCGGCAGGGGCTTTGGACATACGTAACCGGCGCCAATGTGAATGACAGGGGACTTTCGGGGATCACGGGAGTATTTGTGGGAGTGGAGTGGACCGAGGAGGAAAAGCGGCAGGTACCGACCCGCAGGGGGATCGTAAGAGCCAGTGAAAACGGGCATGCCATGGAATATGCGGATGGAACTCCCTATGTGATGGTTGGTGATACCTGGTGGGGGCTTGCAAGTTATCGGTATCCCTGGGAGGAAGGGGAGGAGGAGCATCCGGTCGGCCGGGATATGAATATGAAGGATATGGCAAGGCAAAGGCTCTGCCAGGGGTTTAATACCGTGGGTATGATCGCATCCTTCCCTACATGGGCGGATGACGGGCAGGATGCATGGCTTATGCTGGATGACGACCATGAAACTACCATCAGAAATGCCTGGACCGTTGACGGTGCCACCAGGCGGGGCGCGAGGAAGGGCACTGCGTCCTGTAAGGCAATGCACAACGAAGGCGGCCGCCCTTTCTTTTTTCCGGGGAAAATGGAAGGATATGAACAGGTGGTGCCGGATTATGACAGGATCAATCCAGAATATTTCAAGGTTCTGGACAAGAAAATAGATTGGCTCAACAGGCAGGGGATCACGGTATTTATGGAGGTGCTGCGGCGGGACTGTTCTAAGACCTGGAAATATTATTATGATTGGCCGATTGTCTATACGCGTTATGTACAATACATTTTTGCACGCTATCAGGCAAATAACTGTATCTTCAGCCCGATTCATTTCGATGTGAAAATGAATACCATAGACAGCCGGGAGTTTAATGAACCCATCAATCTTCTGATTGATACATATGGAAGCCCGCCTTTTGGTACACTTCTGGGCACCAATCCCTCGCCCAGTACACTGATCAATTTTGGAGGGGAAAAGGAACAGCATTGGTTGACGCTGCATCAGACCGGGAACTGGAGAGAACACGAGAATTACTGGTATCTGACGGATATTTTCCACGCCACGCCCGCCTGTCCGGCGATCAACGGAGAGCCTTATTATTCAGGATATCCGGAATCTGCCATGAGGATTGATGAGAATGGGAATACGGTGACGGAACTGGGAACGTTGACTGCTGACAGTCCGGAGGATCATTATAACTGCCGGTCCGGGTATTACGGCAGTGTGTTGAGTGGCGCTTATGGAGGCGTTCTGGCGGGATTCGAGGGATGCTGGGGCGCAAATATAGAGGAAGGGGCACGCTATCATATCTGGGATACGATGACCTTTCCGGTAAGTTATCAGGTTCGGTATGTGAGGGATTTCCTGCTGTCTGAGGGGACAAGATACCAGGAGCTGATTCCCTGTGCGGATCTGGTGACGCCGAACAAAGCGGGAGATCCTTACGGATACAGAGGCTGGGCATTTGCATCAGCTACTCCTGAACGGGATTTGATCATGGGATATATGGAAAAGGATTGTCCGAGAACGGCGCTCAGGGGCCTGCGTCCTTATGAGAGATTTTTGTTCAGCTGGTTTGATCCCTGCAACGGAACTTTTCAGGAAGAGACGGAATTGTGTGTGAACTGCGTGGGAATGATTCCGCTTCCTGCCTGCCCCAAAGATCAGGACTGGGCCTTTAAATTAAAAAAGATACTGGAACCTTACAGGATTGATGCTTCCGAACATCCCAAAACGTGCTGGGAAGAGTATGTGAAGCAAAAAGCTGGTGACGGCACTTGTGACGAATGAATTTGTGTCGGGGTGTCCTTCCCGGAGCAAGGTTGATGCTTATAAAGAGTATGACAGGGAAAGAGTGTGTGTGGAATGAAAGCAGAAAAAAGGATCATAGATCGAATTGACAAATGTTATGCGGTGACGGAATTTATTTATAATGGGGAACGCCGTCTGTTGTGTTCGGCGGAAGGGAAAGGTCCCTGCAACGCTTATGATCTGCAGGGGAATCTGGTGGAAACACTCTGGAGGGAGCCGGGTGGTGTCATGACACTGTTGCAGCTTCCGGATGCATCACAGCCCATTCTTCTGGCAACCCAGGGATTTTTCTCCCCGGACAATGCAGCTGGTGGGAAGCTGGTATATTATTACCGAATGGATGGCAGATGGGTCTGTGAGACGTTGTGTGAGCTTCCCTTTGTACATCGTTTCGGGATTGTGGAAAGAAAGGGAAAAAAGTATCTGGTTGCCGCCACGCTGAAGTCTGCGAGTGCTTTTGAAGGAGACTGGACCTGCCCGGGCAGGGTGTGGACAGCGCCGCTTCCGGAGAATATTTTCCAGTATGGCAGGCTGCATCCGCTGCAGATGCAACCTATATGCAACGGATTGTATAAGAATCACGGGTTTTGTATCAACCAGGATACAGAAGGCAGCTACGCTGTAGTGGGAACTGACAACGGGGTATATACGATTTTTCCACCGGAGGATTCTTGTGGAGAGTGGAGCTGTGAACGGATTCTTGATGTGCCTGTCAGTGATATGTTGTATCAGGATCTTGACGGGGACGGGGAGAAGGAACTTCTGATCCTGACTCCCTTTCATGGGGAAGACGTAAAGATTTTCAAGAAAGAAGAGAACGGAAGTTTTGTCAAAGTATATGAACGGGAAAAGAAGCTTCCTTTTGCGCATGCCATATGGGGAGAGACGATTGAGGACAGAGCCTTCGCTTTTCTTGGAGGAAGAGGTGGTGAGAGGGAACTGATTGCCATCAGCTATGACGAGAAGAAGGGAGAGTATACGGAAAACCTTATCGACAAAGGAGCCGGGGCGGCCAACTGCATGGTGTTTCGGGAGAATAAGGAAGTCAGGCTGCTTGCTGCGAATCGGGAGACAGACGAGGTAGCAGTGTATTCGCTTCTTTTATCGTAGAAATAACCGAAAGTCAGGACTATGCACTTGCTGCGTGGTTCGTGAGTATGATGAACATTGAGGTATAGAAAAAGAGAACGTTTCGGAATGGAGGAAAATATGAAAGCAATTTTAAAGGACAAACCGGAAGCAGGATTTAGACTGGTAGATATGCCGGTTCCAGAAATCGGAAAAGATCAGGTCTTGATCAAAGTGGAGGCGGCGGCTCTGTGCAGATCGGATGTGGATGTGTATGAGTGGACACCGCTTGTGCAAAAGGCAAATTATGATCTGCCTTTTGTTATGGGACATGAGTTTGCTGGAACTATCGTGAAGGTTGGGGAATCTGTCCGGGGTTATGAGGAAGGCGACAGAGTTGCCGGGGAGACCCATATTCCCTGCGGTTGGTGTGAGACCTGCAGGAACGGCAATCAGCATATCTGCGGCAACCATATGGGGGTATTGGGAAGAACGGTGAATGGCTGTTTCGCGGAATATATTGCCTTACATGAGAAAGCCCTGATCAAGCTTCCGGACAGGTTGTCCTTTGCGGAAGGAGCGATCCTGGAACCTTTTGCCACTGCGATGCATGCCGTGTCAAAGGCCAACCCTTCCGGAAAGTCTCTGCTTATAGCCGGGGTGGGGACAATCGGGCAGATGGCCGTGGAGATCGCCAAATATCTGGGCTGTACCAGACTTTTTGCGGTAGATATCAGCGATGAGAAACTGGAGGAGAGTCAAAGAAGAGGGGCAGACGTACTGATCAACGGCATGAAAGGGGATCTGGTTCAGATCATAAAGAGAGAGACGGACGGATACGGTGTCGACGCGGTGATCGATTTTACAGGAAATGAGAGAGTGATCAATCAGGAAGTAGAAGCGGTGCGGATCGCGGGAACCATTGTCCATGTGGGTATGGTAGAGAAGCCGTTAACATATCAGAACTTTATGTACGGTGTGGTATACAAAGAACTGATCGTCACAGGAATCTTTGGAAGACGTATGTATGAGACCTGGCAGGAGGTCATGAATATTCTGAAGACGGGAAAGATTGATCTGAAGGGCTTTATTGCAAAGAAAATGAAGCTGGATGAATTTGAAGATGCTATCAGGGAATTTCCCTCTTATTCCGGGAGGATCGTTTTTGAACAGGACAGAGGAAAGGTATAAAAGGAAGGAACGATATGATACGAGAGAGCAGAAAAGAGACAATGGATGGAAACACGGCCGCAGCCATGGCCTCTTACTATTTCACGGAAGTGGCGGCCATTTATCCCATTACGCCTTCGTCGCCTATGGCGGAGGCAGTCGACGAGTGGGCAGCAAAGGGAAAGAAGAATATTTTTGGCAAACCGGTGAAACTGATGGAGATGCAGTCGGAGGGGGGAGCGGCAGGTACGCTCCACGGAAGTCTTCAGGCTGGAGCTCTGTCAACGACCTACACCTCATCCCAGGGTCTTTTGCTGATGATCCCCAATCTTTATAAGATTGCGGGGGAACTGCTTCCAGGGGTATTCCATGTGAGTGCCAGATCCCTGGCCAGTAATGCCCTGAGCATTTTCGGGGATCATCAGGATGTGATGAGTATCCGGCAGACAGGAGCAGCCCTGCTTTCCTCCGGTACGGTACAGGAGTGTATGGATCTTGGATGTATTGCACATTTATCCGCAATTTCATCAAGAATTCCCTTTGTACATTTTTTTGACGGTTTTCGGACTTCTCATGAAATTCAGAAAATAGAGATCATAGAGGAAGAAACAATCAAGGAACTGGTGGATTATGAGGCGGTGAGCGCGTTTCGGGGCAGGGCGCTGAATCCGGATCATCCTGTACTCAGGGGAACGACCCAGAATCCTGATATTTTCTTTCAGGAGCGGGAAGCAGTAAATAAATTTTACGGAAGGCTTCCAGGGATCGTACAGCAATATATGGACAGAATCGGGGAGCATACCGGAAGATCTTATCATCTGTTTGATTATTATGGAGCGAAGAATCCTTCCGTCGTTCTGACGGCAATGGGATCTTCCTGTGAAGTGATCAAGGAGACGTTGGATTATTTAAACAGCAGGGAAGAGAAATACGGTCTGGTGCAGGTACGTTTGTTCCGTCCCTTTGATGCGGAAGCGTTTCTTGCGGCGTTTCCGGAAAGCACCGAAAGAATTGTGGTGCTGGACCGCACGAAGGAACCGGGAGCGGATGGCGAGCCTCTGTACCAGGAAGTATGCGCAGCATTTTATCATAGCAGGAAGAAGCCTTTGATCATTGGCGGACGATACGGGCTTGCATCAAAGGACTTTGGGCCAAAGGATGTGGCGGCTGTATTGAAAAATGCTGAGCAGGAAAATCCTTTAAATGGGTTTACTGTGGGGATTTTGGATGACGTTACGAATCTGTCCCTTCCGGTGGGGGAGGACTTCCCGGACACGGCGCCGAAGGGCATGGTGAACTGCAAATTCTGGGGACTTGGATCGGACGGAACCGTGGGCGCCAATAAATCAGCAGTGAAGATCATCGGCAACCATACGGATAAGTATGTGCAGGCATATTTTGCCTATGATTCCAAGAAATCCGGAGGAATAACCATTTCCCATCTGCGGTTTGGTGACAGCCCTGTCCGTTCATCTTATTTGATCCACCATGCGGATTATATCGCCTGTCACAATCAGGCTTATGTGGGCGGTTATGATTTGCTGGAAGGGATCAAGGATAATGGGATTTTTCTTCTGAACTGTATCTGGGATGATACGCAGTTGTGTACGCATCTTCCTGTGGCGATGAAGAAAGAGATTCTTGAGAAGAAGATTCGTTTCTATACGATCAATGCGGCGCAGCTGGGGGAAGAGCTGGGGCTGGGAAAAAGGATTAATATGATCATGCAGACTGCCTTTTTCGCTCTGTCCGGTATTATCCCGCAGGAGCAGGCTGTTTCTTATCTGAAACAGGAGGTGCAGAAGAACTATGGGCACCAGGGACAACAGGTCATTGACAGGAATTATGCGGCAATCGACAATGCTGTCGGACAGATCCATAAAGTGGACACGGCGCTGCTTGAGGCTTCGCTGTCAGGAAACGAACAAGAACAGAACGCACAGATTTCAACGGGTTCTGAGTCGCTTGACTTTTTTGTTAATCAGATCATGATTCCCATGAACAGGCAAAAGGGGGATGAGATTCCTGTCAGCGCATTTGAAGGAATGGAGGACGGTACTTTCCCTACGGGAACTACCCAATATGAGAAGAGAGGCATTGCACTTGAAGTCCCTGACTGGAATCCGGATCATTGCCTGCAGTGTAATCAATGTTCACTTGTGTGTCCGCACGGTGTTTTCAGGCCACAGCTTATAACGGCGAAGGAACTCGAGATGGCGCCAGAAAAGGTGAGGAGCCAGGCAAGACCTGCAATGGGGTATCAGGATAAATATTTTTACATGGGATTCTCGCCGCTTGACTGTACGGGTTGTGGAAACTGTCTGCATGCCTGTCCGTCAAAGGGACCGGCTTTAGAGATGGCGCCGCTGGAACGGAGAACGGAAGAAGAGCGGAAATCCTGGGACTGGATCACGGGGCGGAAAGACGAAGGAGAGATCAGAAGAGAGAAGTGTAACTTGAAGGAGAGCCAATTCCTTCCGGCTTATTTTGAATTTTCAGGCGCCTGCGCCGGGTGTGGGGAGACACCTTATGCAAGGCTGATCACCCAGCTTTACGGTGACCGGATGATGGTCTCCAATTCGGCGGGATGTGCCACGGTTTGGGGCGGTAGCGCGCCGGCGGTTCCGTACAGGAAGGATGAGAAAGGGCATGGACCGGCCTGGGGATTCTCGCTGTTTGAGGACAATGCGGAGTATGGTCTTGGAATGTGTCTTGGCTACCAGGCAGTGCGGGAGGAGATCAGAGAGCAGCTTGCAGAGATACTCAAAGGAATTTCTGACACCAGGAGCGAAGGAGAGAGGGTAGAGTTGGCGGAGACGATCCGAAGCTGGCTGTCGGGGTTTGCTCTTTCTGAGGGAACAAGGGAACGGGCGGATGCGTTAAGCAGATGTCTGTATCAGAACCGGGATGTCTGTGGCGTGGAAGCTGTTTATCAGAGAAAGGATTATCTCATCAAGCGGTCCAACTGGATCTTCGGAGGGGACGGCTGGGCGTATGATATCGGATATGGAGGCTTGGATCACGTACTTTCCACCGGGGAGGATATTAATGTGATGGTCTTTGACACGGAGGTTTATTCCAACACGGGCGGACAGTCCTCCAAGTCTACGCCAAAGGCGGCCATCGCGAAGTTCTCTGCATCCGGAAAGCGGGGAAGGAAGAAGGAACTGGGGATGATGGCCATGCAGTACGGTAATGTGTATGTGGCGCAGATTGCCATGAATGCAAATCCTTCTCAGGCGCTGCGGGCGATCCAGGAAGCTGAGAGTTACCCGGGGCCTTCGCTGATCATCGGATATGCACCCTGCATCAATCACGGGATCAAAGCCGGTATGGGATGTACCGGGAAACAGCAGAAGAATGCTGTGGAGGCAGGCTACTGGAATCTGTATCGCTATGATCCGAGAAGAAAGGACCGGGGCGAGAATCCCTTTATCCTGGATTCGGGAGAACCGAAGTCCGACTTTAGGGAGTTTCTTATGAGCGAAGTCCGATTCTCCTCTCTGGCGAAGAAGAATCCCCTTCTGGCAGAAGAATTATTTGAACAGGCCGGTAAGGACGCCATGGAACGGTATCGAAGATACAAAGAGCTTGGAGGAAAGTAAGATACTTGTGGGTTGGCAGCGAAAGACAGAGGAAGAGGGGTATGAAAACAAATGGAATTTTGATACATGAGTCGGATCATGTAGTGACACTTACTCTGCCGGTGAAGGCAGGGGAAGCGGTTACATATATCAGAAAAGGTATATTGACTCAGGTGGAGGCCATAGAGGATATTCCGCAGTATCATAAGATCGCAGTGCAGGATATCGGAAAGGGCCGGAAGATCCGCAAATACGGAGAAGAGATAGGAGAAGCCGTATCGCATATTTCAGCGGGTGGCTGGGTGCATGTACATAATCTGCAAAGCTCCTGTCTGGCGGATACCAGACAGGAACGGGAGGAAACCATATGAGGAAAGTGAAAGGGTACAGGAGGCCGGATGGAAGGTTCGGGATCAGAAACCATGTGCTGATTCTTCCCTGCTCTCTTTGTGCAAGCGAGACGGCGCGGTTTGCGGCCCAGAACGTGGAAGGAGCTGTCTATGTGGCAAATCAGGGTGGATGTTCCTTAAGCAGAAGAGATTTGAAGGTGACGTTAGAGACGTTGTCAGGGCTTGCGGCAAACCCCAATGTCTATGGGACGATTCTGGTAGGAAATGGGTGCGAGGTGGTGCAGGCATCTCTTCTCGCCGAGGAAATCAGGAGAAAAACCTGTAAACCTTTGGAGGTTCTTGTGATCCGAGAGGAAGGCGGCAGTCTGCATACGGTAAACCGTATTGTCAGATTTGCGGAAACCATGCGAAAAGAGGCCGACCGTCTTAAACTGGAGGAAGCTCCTGTTTCGGAACTGATCCTGGGGACGGAATGTGGAGGCTCCGATCCAACCTCGGGTCTTGCGGCGAACCCGGTGGTGGGATGCTGCAGCGATCTGGTGGTAAGGGAAGGCGGCACTGTGATCCTCTCGGAGACACCGGAGATGATCGGAGCGGAGCGGATCCTTGCGGCCCGATGTGAGAATGAAGGAGTAAGGAGGAAGCTGCTTGACACGATTAAAAATTTCGAGATGGATTTTCTACGGGTCGGGGAGAATCCGAGAAGCGGAAATCCTACGCCCGGCAATATCGCAGGGGGGATCACGACTCTGGAAGAGAAATCTCTGGGCTGTATTCATAAGGCAGGATGTTCCATGATCCGCGAAGTAGTTGGATATGGGGAGATCTTTACCCAAAAAGGACTTGTAGTTATGGATACGCCCGGGCAGGACGTGGCGTCTATCGTGGGAATGGCGGCCGCCGGCGCGCATGCCGTGGTGTTCACGACCGGTCACGGTACGCCTACTGGTTCGGGAATCCTTCCCGTGATCAAACTAACCGCAAATGAAGAGACGGCGGTAAAGATGAAGGACAATATGGATTTTGACTGCAGTGCAGTACTCACAAGTGGGAAAGATCTGGAAGAAGTTGGGAGAGAATTATTTGATCTGATATGCAGGGTGGCTTGTGGTGAGAAGACCAGAGCAGAAGAATTAGGGTTTCAGGATGTTTCTATGGTCAGATACTGTAACTTTGCATAGCAGGTGAACGGGAGCCAGAGCTGCTCCGGAACGGAGGGAAATGTGATATGTGGCTCGGTGATGTGTATTTAGTGAGAATAGGTTTCAAGAAAGAAGGAGATACATATGGGTTTCATGACGGCACAAGAGTATATTGAAAGTCTAAGAAAGCTGAAAACGGTAGTTTATCTGTTTGGAGAGAGGGTTGAAAACTTCGTGGATCATCCTGTAATCAGACCATCCATCAATTCTGTGGCGATGACGTATGCGCTGGCGCAGAATCCGGAATATCAGGAGATCATGACTGCGGTCTCAAATTTGACCGGGGAGAGGATTAACCGATTCTGCCACATTCATCAGAGTACAGAAGATCTGATAAACAAGGTGAAAATGCAAAGGCTTCTGGGAGAGAAGACAGGAGCATGTTTCCAGCGCTGCGTGGGTATGGATGCTTTCAATGCCATTTACTCCACCACATTTGAGATTGATCAGAAGTATGGAACCGTTTACCATCAGAGATTCTGTGATTACATGAAATATGTACAGGAGAAGGATCTGACCATAGACGGAGCCATGACCGACCCTAAAGGAGACAGAGGACTTTCCCCCAGCAGGCAGGAAGATCCGGATCTGTATCTGCATATCGTTGAGAAAAGACAGGACGGGATTGTTGTAACCGGCGCGAAGGCACATCAGACTGGCGCGGTGAATTCCCATGAACAGCTGATCATGCCAACCATAGCCATGAGGGAGGCAGATAAGGCTTATGCGGTATCCTTCGCGGTTCCCTCAGATGCCAAAGGTATTACCATGATCTACGGACGACAGTCCTGCGATACCAGAAAACTGGAAGAAGGGGGCTGTATGGATTGTGGGAACTGTAAGTTCGGAGGTCAGGAGGCACTTGTGGCTTTTGACCGGGTTTTTGTTCCATGGGAGAGAGTTTTTCTTTGTGAGGAGTACGAATTTGCGGGAATTATGGTGGAACGTTTTGCCGGTTATCACCGGCAGAGTTATGGCGGCTGTAAAACCGGTGTGGGAGATGTATTGATCGGTGCTGCTGCACTGGCTGCGGAATTCAATGGGGTAGAGAAGGCTGCTCACATTAAAGATAAACTGATTGAAATGATGCATTTAAATGAAACGTTGTACTGCTGTGGCATCGCCTGTTCGGCAGAGGGGAAGGCAACGGAATCAGGAAACTATCAGATCGACAATCTGCTTGCCAATGTGTGCAAACAGAATGTGACAAGATTCCCCTATGAGATCGCAAGACTGGCGGAAGACATTGCGGGGGGTCTGATGGTAACCATGCCTTCGGAAAAAGACTTCAATTCTCCGGAGGTGGGCGCTCTGTGCAGAAAGTATTTTAAGGGCAGTTCCAAGGTTGACGTGATGGACAGGATGAAGGTCCTACGGCTGATCGAAAATATGACCCTGGGAACGGCAGCGGTAGGTTACCGGACGGAATCCCTCCATGGTGCTGGAAGTCCTCAGGCGCAGCGCATCATGATTGGCAGACAGGGAGGATTAGATGAGAAAAAGAAGCTGGCCAGAAACATAGCGGGAATTATGGATATATAAAGAATAAATGTGGACCGGGAATCTATTAGGATTCCCGGTTTTACACTTCCGGTCAGAACTTTTTCCGGTAATAGTGCTCCATCCGCTGGATCAGCTGATAGAAGATCATGGCGATGGCGCACAGGATGATGATGGATGTAATCACCATGTTGAGCTGGAAGACCTGCGACCCATAGATGATCAGATACCCGAGCCCCCGTCTGGCAGCGAGGAATTCACCGATAATGACACCCACTAACGCAAGCCCGATATTGACTTTCATATTGCTCAGGATCAGTGGCACGGAGCCCGGCAGGATAACTTTAAGCAGAGCGTCCCGCCTGTTGCCTCCCAGCGTGTAGATCAATTTCAGCATCTCGGGATCGGACTGGCAGAAGCCGGTATAGAGATTGATGATGGAACCGAAAACGGCGACGGAAATGCCGGCTACGATGATGGTGTTTGTGCCGGTGCCGAGCCAGACGATCAACAGGGGGGCAAGTGCCGATTTTGGCAGGGAATTGAGTACGACCAGATAGGGCTCCAGGATTTCGGCGAGGCTGCTTACATACCAGAGAAGCGTTGCCACAAGCAGACTCAACAATGTGACCAGCAGGAAACTGACAATGGTTTCTAAAAGTGTGATGCCTGTATTGGTGAAAAAGGAATAATCAATAAGCATCTGGTACAGGTAGCGCACGATATCGCCCGGACTGCTGAAAAAGAAGACATCGATCCATTCTTTTCTGGCAGCCAGTTCCCACAGGCCCAAAAAGAGGACGACCAGAAGCAGGCGGAACAGGCTGACCATATGGTGATGCCGCCTGTGGGCTTTCAAGTAGCGGATCTGGTTTTCGGATACGGATTCAGGTTGCGTGGATAACGGACTGTTCATTCGTCAGCACCTCCCATAAATGATTAAAATATTGCTGATATTCAGGTGTGTTCCGGATCGCCATAGGATCATGGCGGTCTATTTCATAGTGGATCGGCATTTCACATTTGATGATGGCGGGTCTTTTGGAAAGGACAAGTACCCGGTCCGCAAGTGTGATGGCCTCGGACAGATCGTGGGTGATAAGAACGGCGGTTTTATCGGTCTGCCGGATGATCTGTGCGATATCAGCGGAGACGTTTAGGCGTGTCTGGGAATCCAGCGCACTGAAAGGTTCATCCAGAAGAAGCAGGTCGGGGTGGATGGCCATGGTGCGGATTAAGGCCGCCCGCTGGCGCATTCCGCCGGACAGCTCTGACGGTTTTTTATCTTTAAAAGCGGCAAGGCCGTAGTCGGCAAGCAGTTTCAGGACGTATTCCCTGTTTTGTTGTGTGAGTGTATGGTTCAGCTCCAGTCCGAGAATGACATTCTGATAGATGGTGCGCCATTCAAACAGATGGTCGCGCTGCAGCATGTAGCCGATCGTAATCCGGTCATTGTCACCGCAGTCCGCGAGGCATCTGCCCTTGAAGAACAGGGATCCCTGTTCCGGGGCAAGCAGTCCGGCGATAATGGAGAGCAGGGTAGATTTGCCGCAAGTGTATATTTGGAAACTTTTTGGAGTTGTTGACAAAAGGTGGAGACAACTGCATATCACTCCGCACAGCTGGCGGAAACCGGTTGCGATTTCAGGGGGAATCAGGTATGATAAAAATACAAATCAGCGTTTAAGAAGCAGATCAGTCAGAGATCACTTTGATGTGACAGAGGCATATACGGTGATCACAAAGAGGAATGCAAAGGAAGATACTCATGAAAAAGTCAAATCCCATTTTAAATGTACTTACAGCCATTTTGGCTTCGGTTGGAGGATGTACGGCGGTTCTGTCCTGTTTTATCATTTTCCATGCTGTATTTATCGGAGAATTCGGAGTGCCGGACAACAAATCTGCAACCCGGGAGACTGCCCTGATACAAAGCGGGTCCATACCGCAGGAGACCGCTTCGATACAAAGCAGTAGTCTGCCGGAGGGTTTTTCTCTGCCGCTGTTACTGCCGGAGGAAATACCGAGCATGGCAGCGTCGGCAGGAATTGACACAGCTGACGACGAAGATCATGCAGGATCACAATCTGTAGAAGCATACCAGGCGGAAACAGAAGTTGACAGTATCCCTTTGAAATACTATCAGGCATTGAACCGCGCCAATGCCTACAGTGACACCATGCATATGCCGAAAGCGGATATCTATGAGCAGCTGGTCTCTGCATATGGGGATTATTTTCCTGCGGATGCCGCGCAGTATGCAGTGGATCACCTGACGAATGTATGGGAGCCGGAAGAGCCGGAGCCCGTCCCAGCCGCTCAGGACAGTGCAGAAATGGCTTCCAGCGATATGACGGGACAGGCCGTTCCCGCAGCGGATGAAAATGCCGGGCAGCCGGAAGGAGAGCCGGTCACCGCCATGGCCGAAAAAGGCAATGCTTCGCAGCCGGAAACAGCGTTGGGCGCCGCGACAGCCGGGGCAGACAACCTTTCGCAGCCGGAAGCAGAGCCGGACACCATGACAGCCGAAAGAAACAACGTCCCGCAGTCGGAGGAATCCGTCAATGTCGAAGGACCGTCTGTTCCGGAGCCGGAAGTTTCAGTGCCTGCCGGTACTTTGGTGTGGCTTTCAGCGACAGGAGAAAAATACCATCGTATCAATGATTGTGGACGGATGAATCCGGACAGAGCCAGACAGGTCACGTTGGAAGAGGCGCTCAGAGGCGGATTTGGACAATGCAAAAACTGTTATTGATCAGGGAAGGGACGGGCAGATGATACGAATGAGACGGGCCGGGAAGCGGAGAACCCTGACAGGGCAGATCAGCACGATCGTGCTGGTCCTGATCCTTGTAGGGCTGATGGAGGCCGGAGCCGCATACACGATGCTGGAGTGGTATCACGCGCAGGTATCGGAACTGGAATATACGATCAGTGATATCTATCTCTCGGAGACCGATCAGAATTTTAACCTGATCAATACGAGCATCCGCAGTATGCTTCATGACGGGAACGAGGTGCTGGATGTTCTGAAATCGTATTATTTGCCGGTGGATTATGCCGCGGAGGTAGAGCGTCTGGCGTACATATTAGGGAAAAACAATTCTGTCATCCAGCTTAAGAATGCATTCGCGGAGATGGTGATCTATTACGGAAGCCGGTTCAATTTCTTCTTTCTTAATCCGGAAAAACAGCTGTCAGTGGAATACGGCGGCGGGGAGTATGCGAAGCGCGCCGATTTTATGCAGATGCTGGAGCAGTATGTCGAAGAGGACGAGGTTCGTTATACCATAAACGGGAAATGGTTTCTGCTGGGCGATTATATCTGTACGATCTACCACAGTCCGAACGGGATTGGCGGCGCGTACATATGGGCGGAGGACTTCGCCACAAACATGTTCGGCATATCACCGACGGGTTGCTCCAGCATTGATATTTACGATCCGGGGAAGCAGAGTTCGCTTGTATATGCAAAGCAGGAGAACGGATCGGTGTCGGCGGCAGAGCTGGTCACGAATGTCGGTATGCCAGAGGATTCCTACCGGTTGGAACATGCGGGATTTGTATGCCGTTTTGTGATGGACACGAGCAAATATGAGAAGACCGTGCTGCTGCCGGTGCTTTTTCTGGGGCTTCTGGGAATCTATCTGGTGATCATAGCTGTGACGTGGCTGTATACCAGGCGCAGGGTGTTGGGACAGGTCAATTCCTTTTATAATAATCTGATCAAGTACAAGGATACCGAGCGCTTTGACGGGGATATGGGAGTTGAAGAATTTGCCGAGGCCGGTAAAGTTTTAAACCAGCGCTCCGAGGAGATCAGCCAGTTAAAGATCAGTGTCTATGAGGAGCAGATCAACTGGCAGAAGGTGGAACTGGATTATGCCCAACTGCAGATTCGGCCTCATTTTTATATCAACTGCCTGAACATCATTCACAGCATGGCGCAGGAGCGGCTGACTGGCGAGATCCAGGCATTTGTCGTATATATCTCGCGCTATTTCCGCTATATTTTCAAAAAAGGCATGGAACCGGTGACGGTGGAAAAAGAGCTGGAATTCACGGAGACTTATCTGAAGATCCTTGAATGTATGAATGATACAAAGTACCGGTATGAGGTTTTCTGCGAGGAAGGACTTTCGGCGGTACGGATCCCGCCGCTGCTCATACAGACATTTGTGGAGAATGCGGTGAAACACAATCTGGATGATGTGGAAGGATGTGAGATCTGCGTGCATGTGGAACGTGTCTGCGGCAGCGGACAGGCGACGCAGACAAGGATGCCGGACGCAGACAAAACAGGCGGGGATATCTGCTTGGCGGAAAACGGTGGCACCGGCGAAGAATGGATGCGGATCACGGTCTGCGACAATGGTTCCGGGTTCGATGATGTGACGCTTGAACACTTTGCCGCCGGGGATTTTGGGGAGGAAGGAAGCGGCAACCACATCGGGATCCGCAATGCGGTAGAACGCATGAAGATGATCTACGGGGAACGTGCGCATGTCGTTTTTTCCAACCTGCCGGACGGCGGGGCGCGGGTGGAACTGTTTCTTTTGACAGAGAGACAGGTTCTGCAGGAGAACGGACAGGGACTTACACGGAGATAACGGCGATGGAGGCGGAGATGAATATTCTTCTGGTAGATGATAATATCTATACGATTCGGGCGTTAAAGAGTGGAATCGATTACAATGCGCTCGGGATCACTGGCGTCTACACGGCGCGGAATATGGCATGTGCCGTGGAATGGCTGGGAAAAGAAGAAATCCCTCTGGTGCTGACGGATATCGAGATGCCGAACGGGACAGGCCTGCAGCTGCTGGAATGGATCAATGAACACAGGCCGGGAATCGTGACGCTCTTTTGTACCAGTTACGCGAATTTTGATTATGCAAAGAAGGCAGTGGAGCTTCACAGCTTTGACTATTATCTGAAACCGATTCAATATGAAGATCTTCAGAAGCTGCTGGCGAAGGCGGTGGAGGAGGTAAAGAAGCGCGCGCAGGCAAAGGCGAAGGAGCGTTACGAGGTATATTGGAACGATACGCTGCGCGTGCATAAGAGCCATTTCTGGGAGGACGCGCTGTTCTGGGTTGACAGCTATGACGAAGAAGAGCTGGAATTTTTGGCGGAGAGCCGCTATCTTCCGTATTCTGCGGAAAGCCGTTTCACAACCGTTATCTTAAGGTTTGAAAAGGAAAAATCACGCATGAACGATTTTCCGAGAAACCTGGAGCGGTTCGTGGCGGGCAATATCATGGAAGAACTGTGTGAAAAAGCGGATATGCAAATTGAACTGTTTTTAAAATACTGTCGAGATACCTGGACGTTGGTTCTCTCGCACGGAGATATTCTCACAAAAGAGGAATTTCATGAGGTACTTGCCGGACTTGTACACAATATGGGAGAGGTGCTGCACTGCGCGGTTTCTGTCTGCTACGCCTATCGGTGTACCTTGCAGGATGTCCGTGGACGTTATATGTTGTTGGAGGGTTTTTGCCGGGAACACAGCCCGAAGCAGGATGAGGTTGTGGACATTGACCGGTTTGAGGAGGAGATCTGTGAGATAAAAGAAGAGCACGGGAAAGTGCAGGGAACAGGGAATGCGATTGCGAAGGTGAAGCAGTATATTGACGAACATTTCTGTGAGAATATCACGAGGGATACACTGGGGGAGATCGTGTATTTAAGCCCGGGGTATCTGGCAGCGTCGTTTAAGCGGGAGACGGGCAGTTCTCTTGGCAGTTATATCATTGAACGTAGGATGGAGAAAGCGAAGGCGCTTCTGGCGGACGGGAAGCTGACGGTATCGGAGGTGGCATTTGCGGTGGGCTATGATAATTTCACTTATTTTTCGCGTTTATTTAAGAATAAGGTCGGGGTGATGCCGAAAGAATATAAGAAAGGAAGAAAGAAGTGAAGGGCAGCGTGCGGTGTCCTTTTTTTCATGATTTAAAACGAGAAACATATTCAGAAAGTGCAAATCGTGATTCGGATTGTGAAAGAAAATATTCTTTTAATTGGATAAAATAATTCCATAAAATCAATTCTATAAAAGAACGAGGAGGAAAGAGATGAAAAAACGACTTGCACTTTTACTTACTTTGGCAATGGGCATCAGTGTACTGGCAGGATGTGGCAGTAATGCTGAAACAAGTGGAGATGATGGATCTGGTGGCGGAATTTCCGTGGAGAAGGACGATGCGGCAGACGCAGACGGGGCTGACGCAGGAGAAGGCGAGAAGATTAACTTTGACGAGGAGCCTTATGAGGCGACGTTAATGTACTGGGTTGGAAATGATGCGCGGGATCTGGATTCTGTTGAAGCGGCATTTAATGAGTTGACGCTGGCACAGCTGAATATTAAAGTCAAGATGTTACCGATGACAATGGGAACGTATATGCAGCAAATTCAGATGGTACTTTCGTCTGACGATGATTTGGATATTGTCCCAATCTTTGGTGCAAATATTGGAAGCTATATTGATGCGGAATATCTGGTGGATATGAGCGAATATATGGATACCTGTGGTCAGGATCTGTTAAAGATTATTGGCGAGGAGGATATTGAGTGTGGCAGACTAAACGGATTTCTTGCGGGTGTGCCGAATATGCATGAGCGTACCAACCCGATTATCTTTGTCTTACGGACGGATTTGTTGGAAGAGACAGGATTTAAAGCGGAAGATATAAAGAGTGCGGAAGAGCTGACGCAGGTGTTTGCGGCGGTTCAGGAGAAGCATCCGGAAATCACAATCTATGGTGGACAGAACAGCCTTTCCTATCCTCTGCAGATTGCAGTGACGGTGGACCCGCTTGGTGGCGGTAACTTTGGAGTCCTGCCGGATAACGGGCAATCAACAACGGTGGTGAACTGGTATGAGGATGAAGATTTTATCAACGCGTGTAAACTGATGCGTTCGTGGAATGAGGCAGGATATGTCTCCGCAGATTTTGCGACCTGTACGGATACTGGGGAAGCACTGATGCGTGCAGGTAACCTGTTCTGTTTTTCGACGGCAGGCAAGCCAAACTCCAAGGTGGAAAAGGATGTTATGACCGGATATGATACTACGATCATACAAGTGACACCGGATGTATGTTACACACAGACAACCAATGCGCTGCTTTATGGTATTTCTGTTAACTCTGAGGATCCGGAGAAGGCGATGATCCTGTTAAACTGGATTTATGCGACGAAAGAGGCAAATGACTTGCTAAATTGGGGAATTGAAGGCAAGGATTATATTGTGAAAGAAGACGGGACACTTGATTATCCGGAAGGCGTAACGATGGATAATGTCGGCTATCACCAAGACACTGGATGGGCTCAGATGAATCAGTACAACAGCTATGTCTGGACAGGAAATGATGCAGATGTGTGGGAACAGTATCAGGCGGTCCGTGATTCGGCAATCATGTCAAAAGCATATGGTTTCTTCTTTGACACCACACCAGTGCTCAATGAGATTTCTGCTTTGACTGCAGTCAGCGAAGAATATTTGACCACAATTGGAAGTGGATCGGTAGAACCTGAGACTGCACTCGCAGAATTTAATGAAAAACTGTATGCAGCCGGATTGCAGGCTGTGATGGATGAGAAGCAGGAGCAGCTTGACGATTGGCTGGAACAGCAGTAAGGAAGATTTGGACACGGAATTCGGTGTAGCAGCCGGATTCCGTAAATTGTATCCGGTACGGAGCGCTGGATGCATGTTGAGTATAAATTTCAACTCGGCTCGGACTTTGTATTTGCGGCAAAAGAACTTAGCCTGGGCAAAGTCGGGGAAAACCTGTAAATTTGGCCAAAGGAATCTGCTTATCGCCATAGGCGCTCGGAATGAGCAGATTTCATAACAGGGAAGCCGAAGGCTGATCTGTTACAGCGAAAATGTAAGATCGACAGAAAGGTATGGTGACAGGTTTGAAAAAGAATAAGAAAAAAGATAAACTGACCTGGGTGCAGTTTAAACAGTATATTCCGCTTTATCTGATGCTGCTTCCGGCGCTGATTTACCTATTTATCAATAACTATATCCCCATGACGGGAATCGTGGTTGCCTTTAAGAAATACAGCAAGAAAAAGGGAATCTACGGCAGTAAATGGAACGGGTTTGAAAATTTTGAATATCTGTTCAAAAATGATGCGGGCCTGATCGTGAGAAATACGTTGCTCTACAATATCGTGTTTATCGTGCTCGGCATGGTGGTCGGTGTGACGCTGGCTATTCTGATCACGGATGTGCTCTCAAAGCGGTTAAAGAAGCTGTATCAGAGTGCGATCATGCTTCCGTTCCTGATTTCCATCGTGATCGTCAGCTATATCGTGTTCGCATTTTTGAGCGTGGAAAACGGTATGTTCAATAACAGTATCTTAAAGCCTCTTGGATTGTCGCCGGTGCAATGGTACGCGGAACCGAAGTACTGGCCGTTTATTCTCACCTTTGTGAATATCTGGAAGGGCTGTGGTTATGGAACCCTGATCTACATTGCGGGTATCGTGGGAATCGATCCTTCCTTCTATGAGGCGGCAAAACTTGACGGAGCGACAAAATGGCAGCAGATCACCAAGATCACGATCCCCAGCCTGGTGCCGGCCCTGATCACGATGACGATGCTAAGCTTGGGGCGGATCTTTGCTTCGGATTTCGGTCTGTTCTATCAGGTGCCGCAGAACTCCGGCGCACTGTTTTCCGTGACGCAGACTATTGATACTTATGTGTACCGTGCTCTGATCTCCTCCGGCGGAATCGGACGTTCCGCGGCAGCCGGATTCTTCCAGTCCGTGGTCGGATTTGCGCTGGTCATGGGAGCAAATGCGCTGGTGCGCAGGATCAGTCGTGACAATGCTATGTTCTAGGGATGGAGGATGAATATGATACACTCAAAAGCAAATCGAAGATATCAGTTTATAATAAATACTATCATGCTGCTGGTTACCGTGATCATGATTGCGCCGCTGGTGCTTTTGTTTATGTCCTCTGTCTCGTCGGAGGCATCACTGTTAAATAACGGTTATTCCTTCTGGCCGGAAGAATTCAGCCTCTCGGCATACCAGTATATTCTGGCAAACGGGCAGACGATCTTCAGGGCCTACGGGGTGACGATTCTTGTGACCATTGTAGGAACGTCGATCAACCTGTTGCTCTGTTCCATGGCAGCTTACGCACTGTCGATCAGGAAACTGCCGTTCCGGAATGTGATCAGTTTTTTTATCTTTTTTACGATGCTCTTTAACGGCGGTCTTGTCCCGTCTTACCTGATGTGGACCAGCACATTCCATATTAAGAATACGATCTGGGCGCTGATCATACCGAACTTCTTATGCAGTGCGATGAATATCATTCTGATCCGGACTTATTTTATGACGAGTATCCCGGAGGCGCTCTATGAGGCGGCCAAGATCGACGGCGCTTCTTATCTGTACATATTCCGCAGGATCGCGGTGCCGATGGGCGTACCGATCTTCGTGACCGTGGGGCTGTTCTCCGGGCTGGGGTATTGGAATGACTGGACGAACGGTTTATACTATATTAATGATGCAAAACTTTACAGCATCCAGACGCTGCTCAATAAGATGATCCAGGATATTCAGGCGCTGCAGGCCAACGCGACGGCGGCTTCCAGCGGCGCGGCGATGCAGATCCCGACGGTCAGTGTCCGTATGGCGATCGCGTTCGTGGCTCTCGCACCGATCCTTGCGATCTATCCGTTCCTGCAGAAATATTTTGCAGAGGGTATCGCGATGGGAGCTATAAAAGGGTAACAATTTAGAAACCGGAAAAACGTTTCAGAATGGAGGAAAAGATGGCAGTATTTCAGTGTAATGTGATTTCTTATGTGCTGACGAGGACGGTGGATATCACCGTAATCATTCCCAGCACGACGATTCCTGAGTCCATGGCGTCCCTGATGGGGAATGCGGATGCACCGGCGCCGAGTCATGTGGTGAAGGAGAAATATCCGGTGCTCTACCTGATGCACGGCATGGGGAATAACCATGCGCAGTGGCGTGGCTATACCAATGTCGAGCTGTTTGCGGAAGAGCGCAACATCGCGGTGGTGATGATTTCCGGGGAAAATAAATTTTACCGGGATGTGCCGGGCAGTGACAAATTCTTTGACTTTGTTTCAAAGGAAGTACCGGAGTTTGTGACAAATTATTTTCCAATCTCCGATGCGTCGGAGCACAGTTATATAGCGGGTCTTTCGATGGGAGGCTATGGGGCGCTGTTGCACGGTTTCTCCAATCCGGAGCGTTTCGCGGCGATCGGTTCCTTCTCCGGTGCGGTGATGCCGGCAGGCGATCCGAAGGAGATCGAAGGGCTGGTGGATGGTCCGCTGGATGTGAGCTGGCTGGCGAAGAAGGCTCTTAACGGGGGCAGGAAAGTGCCGCCTCTCTATATTGCCTGCGGGGAGGACGATTTCCTGTTCAAACTGAACGCGGAGTTTGTGGATACCTTAAAAGAACATCACGCAGATGTCACCTGGGTGCCTGTTCCCGGATTTACGCACGAGTGGCGCTTCTGGAATCAGCAGGTGGAGGCGTTCCTGGAGTGGATCCCGCGCACGGATGGCTATGCAGCAGCCGGAAAGCGGAAGATCTGACGGCGCGTCGGTATACAGCAGGATAATATTACGGAAAGATTCTCTGTTCTGGAATAGTTCAGGACAGGGGATCTTTTATTGTGCGCCCTCACAGCAGGGAAGACTCCCATAGAAAAGAAATCGGAAAAAAGGGAATACCCGTTACATATATTGTAACAAGAACTGTATGGAGTCCTGCATGAGAAACCATGAAATAAACAGCATCACAGAGTGTGGCAAAGAAAAATCGGATATACAGAATATCGTAAATGAATTCACACTCATCTATATAAAGCAGGCCGTATGCGGGAGCGGCCTGTCGAAAAAGGAGCAGCTTGCAGTGTTGGATGAACTGATCCACAGGTTTAAAGAAAGCAATCCATAGCGAAAGGGGGAATTTGGTTGCGGATCGCCATCTACAGCAGAAAGTCCAAATGGACCGGCAAAGGTGAAAGCGTTGAAAACCAGCTCATTATGTGCAGGGAGTACATAGCCATGTTTTTGGAGGAAGGCGACAGGGCGCAGATCATAGAATACGAGGATATGTAAAACCGCATTTTGATACAATCCATTTCAAGAGAATATGTGAAAAACGCTTGAAATAAAGGCTTTCGACAGGTTGGATAACTTGCCGGAAGCCTTCTTTTTTATGTTCTGAAATTGTGGATGGTGTGAAAATGTAATTTGAACCCTTTAATTGATTTTGAACCCCCTTGCAAAGCAAAATAGAAAGGTTTGGAAATTATACATTGAATGAAAAAGCGATAAGGAGACTTTCGGATATCCATATCGCTTTTGTGGTTAACTGTAAGATGTATTCGTTACAATGGAAATAAATTTTTTTAAAAGAGGGCTCTGAGAACTTTTCTTAAAAAAGATACCATAGGATAAAGGCTCACTGTCTTTTAAGGGAATTCCGCGTATATCCGTGTTTACAAAATTCATAAGCGGAAGAACAGAGCAGCCATAACCTGCCCTTACAAGTGTAAGGAGTACCTGCATGTTTTCACACACATAAGTGGACTCTGGCAGGATATGCTGTGAAATCTGATTTTGCATTTCCGCAACCCTGGCGGGGATTGCATAGGAATTGCAGACGACAATATTTTCCAGGTACAGTTCTTCTTTTGCAAGCTCCGGGCGTTCGGCCCAGGGGTGTGAAGCCGGAACAATACAGCACAGTGGTATCTGGAACAGTTCTTTGTAAATCGTGTCATTTTTTATCGGAATATCTTCCTGAAAACCAAACAGCAGATCCAGTTCATCTTGATAGAAAAGATTTAAAATAGATCTGTGAGGGATCACTTTTAAAAACGGATAAAGTTCGGGAATCTGCTGTTTGCAGGATTTGAGTACCTTGCAGAGCAGATCCAGGTTAGCTTCATTCTGACATCCAATGGTTAGAACCTGTATATTTGTACTTTGGTGGCGCTGTATTTTTTGCTCAGCAACTTTTAACCTGCCCATAACATTTTTCGCATCTTCCAAAAAACTGATTCCGGCGGGGGTAAGGATAACTGTCCGGGTAGTACGGTGCAGAAGTTTTGTTCCCAATTCATTTTCCAGCGAATGAATCTGTCGGGAGACCGCTGATTGTGTAATCTTTAAAATTTCAGCAGCTCTTGCAAAGTTCAGGTTTTCGGCAACCTGGATAAAGCTCTTTAACTGGTCTGTATTCATGGGTTTCACCTCGATTATTGCGTTTTCGTCATTGATAATACCATATTTTCACTTCACTTTCAAGAACTGGTGTGCTTTAATATAGCATATAGTCCGACAGGGTTATATTACTAACTGAGTCTGCCAGTGTTGGCTGGCATATTTTTTTAGGCAAGGATTAGCACTCGAAGAACATGAGTGCTAACAACAAACAGAGAGGCAGATTTATAAAACCAGGAGGTAGAAAATGGAAGCAACAATAACGAAAACCAACCCGCTCGGCACTGAAAGGGTTGGAAAACTGATGATGCGTTATGCAGTGCCAAGCATTATTTCCATTGTGGTGAATTCACTGTATAACATGGTAGACCAGGTCTTTATCGGCCAGGGGGTAGGATATCTTGGAAATGCGGCAACGAATGTAATTATGCCGATTTCAACGATTATGCTGGCTCTCGGTTTTATGTTTGGGGACGGGGCGGCGGCTTTTATGAGCCTGCACCTTGGGAAAAAGGAACCGGAAAAGGCAGCAAAAGGCATAGGGAATATGGTAGCGATAGTCATTGGAACCGGAATTGTCCTGCTGATCCTGTTTGAATTGTTTTTGACACCGCTTTGCCGGTTGTTTGGGGCTACGGATAACGTACTTCCTTATGCGCTGGACTATGGACGGATCATTGTACTTGGATTTCCTTTTTCGATCGTCTGTTCCGCTTTTGGAAGCCCGATCCGTGCTGACGGCAGACCGAAGATAAGCATGGTCGGTCTCCTGATCGGATGTGCTACAAACATGATTCTTGACCCGGTTTTTATTTTTGTATGCGGATGGGGCGTAAAAGGAGCTGCATGGGCAACGATACTGGGGCAGGTATTGAACGCGATTTACTTTATTATCTGTTTGTTTCAATTTAAGACAATTAAAATAAAAAAAGAATATTTTATCCCGGATGTAAAGGTTGTGGGGAACATTGCTTCTCTTGGAACATCCAGCCTTATTTCACAGATTGCTTCGGTGTTCGTTATTGCAATCATGAATAATATGCTGGTAAAGTACGGAGCGGTTTCTAAATACGGAGCGGATATTCCATTGGCAGCTTTGGGTGTCACGATGAAGGTCAGCCAGTTGATTACCGGAGTTACATTAGGGATTGCAAGCGGCGTGCAGCCAATTCTTGGATACAATTACGGAAGCAGACAGCATGACCGTGTTAAAAGTACATTGAAGTGGTCGCTTATTTTGGGTACCGCAATCATGTTTGTGGCATTGTTTATCTTCCAGGTTTTCCCGGAGCAGATCATCGGTATTTTTGGACAGGAATCAGACCTTTATGTAGAATTCGCGGTAAAATGTTTCCGCATTTATCTGCTTGCCTGCTTTCTGATCCCGTCGGGCGCAGTTGTAGGTATTTTTTTTCAGGCAATCGGAAAGCCGGTTCCGGCTGCGGCGCTTACTCTTTCAAGGCAGATTATCCTGTTGATTCCTGCTATGCTGATTTTAGGTTATACAATGGGTGTGGAAGGAATTTTATGGGCAGGCCCGTTTTCTGACGCTTTGTCCGGAATTATTGCATTGATTACAGTGAAAGTATTCTGGAAACGTATTTTTAAGAATAAGGGACAAAAAGAAACAGCAGGGAGGTAATGGATTATGGCAGGTCAGGTTATTACAATCGGACGGCAGTGCGGAAGCGGCGGACATACCATAGGGGAGCAGGTTACTAAAATACTTGGCGTTCCCTTTTATGACAGAGAACTGATAGAAATGACGGCGCAGGAAAGCGGCTTTGGAAAAGAGTTCGTGGAGGAACAGGGGGAACACCGTAACAGCAGTGTGCTGTATAATCTGGTGAAAAATTTATCTTATTCCCGTTCCATGCCCTCCGGAAATTCGGAATACCTGCAGGATGAAATTTTCTTTGCGCAGAGAAAGATCATCACGGAACTTGCAGAAAAAGAACCCTGTGTGATCGTGGGACGCTGTGCGGATTCTATTCTGAAAGAAACAGGAAACAGTCTGAATATCTATATTCATGCGGAAAAAGCATTTAAGGCAAAGCATCTTATGGAAAGAAACCATGTATCTTATGATGAGGCTGTCAGAGAAATGGAACGGCTGGATAAACGGAGGGCTTCCCATTATAAATATTATGCGGACCAGGTATGGGGCCTTGCGGAGAATTACCATCTGTGCCTGGACAGCAGCCTGATTGGGATTGAAAAATGTGTTTCTGTAATCTGCGATATTTATCAGACCATAAATGCAGGGCAATAGAGAAAAGAAGAAGTTGGCAGTGGTCGTGATCCGGCACTGGCGTGATGACGTCAGGCGCAGTTGAGGCGGGATTGTCAGGAGGGATTTTATGTTTAAAACATTGGCAAAATACATTGGAGAATTTAAACGGGATGCCGTACTCACTCCTGTTCTTGTGGTTATGGAAGTGATCATGGAAGTGATCATTCCCATTATAATGGCGGTCATTATTGATTATGGCCTGGAAAGCCGGAGCCTTGGGAAAGTTGTGCTGATCGGGCTTGCCATGATCGTGGCGGCAATGCTGGCGTTGTGGTTTGGGGTGGAATCAGGCAGGACGGCTTCCAGTGCCAGTTCCGGGTTTGCCATGAATCTGAGGCAGGCAATGTACGAGAAGATACAGGCATTTTCTTTCTCCAATATCGATAAATTTTCTACAGCAGGACTTGTGACCAGAATGACGACAGACGTGACGAACGTACAGCAGGCGTTCCAGATGTCCATACGTATCTGCGTGAGGGCGCCGATCATGCTGGTCAGCGCGATGGTGATGACATTTATGATACACCCTCGCTTTGCCCGTATTTTTTTGGTGGTGATCGTCTGTCTGGCAGCCGTGCTTGCCCTGATCTCATCGAAGGCAAACCCGACTTTAAGGAAAGTTTTTCATCAATACGATGAATTGAACGCAAAGGTGCAGGAAAATGTAAACGGAATACGGGTGGTAAAATCTTTTGTACGTGAGGATCATGAGATTGGGCAGTTTGAAACGGAAAGTGAAAAAATCCGCAGCCTGTTTGTAAGCGCGGAAAAGCTGCTTGCGCTGAATTCCCCTGTCATGCAGTTTTCCATGTATTCATGTATTTTACTGATTTCATGGATGGGCGCGAAAATGATTATTGCGGGAAGTCTGACAGAAGGACAGCTTATGAGTATGTTTACATACGTGATCAATATTCTGATCAGCCTGATGATGGTATCCATGACGTTTGTGATGCTCATCATGTCGAGGGCATCGGGGGAAAGGATTTCTGAGGTGCTGACGGAGGAGCCGGATTTATTTAACGTTTCCCATGCGGTCAGGGAGGTCGCGGATGGTTCCATTGATTTTGAACAGGTAGGTTTTGCGTATCCCTCCAATCCCGGTAAGGAAGTAATCAGTGATCTGGATCTTCATATCAGACCGGGAGAGACCATTGGCGTTCTTGGAGGAACCGGGAGCGCGAAGTCCTCCTTTGCCGCATTGATACCAAGGCTTTATGATGTGACAAGGGGCGAGGTGCGGGTTGGGGGCGTTCCGGTAAAGGATTATGACATGGCCAGTCTGCGGGACAGTGTGGCTGTGGTCCTTCAGAAAAATGTGCTCTTTTCCGGGACAATTAAAGAGAACCTGCGGTGGGGGAAAGAAGATGCAACGGATGATGAGATCATAAATGTATGCCGGCTTGCCCAGGCGGATGAATTTATCCGGGATTTCCCGGCAGGGTATGATACCCACATTGAGCGGGGCGGGGCAAATGTATCGGGCGGGCAGAAACAGAGACTCTGTATTGCCAGGGCGCTTTTAAAGAAACCGAAAATCCTGATCCTCGATGATTCCACAAGTGCAGTTGACACAAAGACGGATGCGCTGATCCGCAGGACATTCAGGGAGAAGATACCGGATACCACAAAGATTATCATAGCCCAGAGAATTTCGTCGATCCAGGATGCGGACAGGATTCTGGTATTTGACAACGGCAGGATGAAATCTGTGGGCACCCATGAAGAACTGCTGGAAAGCAGCCCGATTTACAGAGAAATTTATGAGTCACAGACGAAGGAGGGCGGCGATGATGACAGTAGGGAATAAAAAGAATATGGGGGCGACGTTAAGGCGGCTGATTGCTTATATCCTGAAAGAATATAAATGGCAGTGCCTGTTGGTGGCGTTATGTATTCTGGTCAGCACCGTCGCGAATATCGGCGGCACTCTGTTTATGCGGAACCTGATTGATGACTACATCCTGCCATTTGTGAATCAGACACGTCCTGATCTGTCCCCTCTTTTTAAAGCATTGCTTGTGATGGCGGCAGTTTATTATATCGGCGTGTTCTGCACGTGGGCTTATAACTACATTATGATTTATGTGTCTCAGGGAATGTTAAAAAAAGTAAGGGATGACCTGTTTCGTCACATGGAGCATCTTCCCATCCGCTATTTTGACACAAAATCCCATGGGGACATCATGAGCATTTACACCAATGACACGGATACCCTGCGGCAGGTGATCAGCCAGAGTATGCCGCAGATGCTGTCCGCAGTGATCACGATTGTGGGTGTTTTTGTATCTATGCTGGTTTTAAGCCGTCCGTTGACACTGATCACGGTTGTGATGGTGGTCTGCATGGTATTTGCAACGAGGACAATATCCTCAAGGAGCGGGCACTATTTTGTGAAGCAGCAGACGGACGTGGGGAGCCTGAACGGATACATAGAGGAAATGATGGAAGGCCAGAAGGTAGTAAAGGTGTTCTGCCATGAGAAAGCCTGTATACAGGATTTTAAGGCTCTGAATGTAAAGCTGCGGGACAGTGCGAACAACGCGAACCGTTATGCCAGTATCCTTATGCCTGTGCTTGGCAAGGGCAGGACGGTATTTGTGATCGCCCACAGGCTTTCCACAATCAAAAATTCGGATGTGATCATGGTGTTGGATCACGGGAGGATTGTGGAGAGAGGAGATCATGACAGCTTGTTGGCGAAGCGGGGAATATATTATCAGCTTTATACCGGGAAACTGGAGAATATCTGACGGCAAGGAAGGAGGCGGAAAAAGCAAGGATTAAACAATATTCCAAGGGCAAGAAAAAAGAAATATTTCACAACAGGATATTTGGTGTATGGGTGAGCCTTGATTTTGCAGAAAGAGTGTAAAACCGTGTAAGTTATAATGGACAGCCTGCAGAGCATAGTTTGTTCTGTGGGCTGTTTTTTTATCCCTCTCAAAACGGCCTTCAAATCTCCGTATAGTGAGGAGGTGCCGACAGTGACAGGTGAACAGAAAGAAAAAATCATCCGTTTCCGCAGCATGGGGCGCGGCTATGCAGACATAGGGAAGGAGCTTGGCATCCCAAAGGATACCGTCAAGAGCTTCTGCCGCAGGAACAGCCTCACCTCTGCGGACATCCTGGTAACAGACGATAAAGACAGATGCCGCGAATGCGGCGTGGAGATAAAGCAGCGGCCGAAGATGAAAAAGCAGGTGTTCTGCTGTAAAGCCTGCCGGGAGAAATGGTGGACGGAACACCCGGAGCGGATTACACAGAAAGCGGTCTATGAATTTACCTGTGCGAAGTGCGGGAAACCGTTCACTGCCTACGGGAATAAAAAGCGGAAATACTGCTCCCATGTATGCTATATAGCCGACCGGTTCGGAGGTGGCGACATCGAATATCCTTTGCAGAACTGAAAAAGCGAGGGACAAAGTCCTGGCGGTTATATGATTTCACTTACAGCCATCCGTGGGAACACTTACCACAGGGTGAATTCCGGTGGGAAGTGGGTGTACTGGTACTGCATCGGCAAAAAGCGCAGCGATGTGGAATGCCACGGCACGAATTATGCAGATTTCAAACTGCGGCGCATATCTGCAAGCATCCCTGGACCGGAGGAATTTGACGGGAGCGAATTCGAAAGGCAGATAAAAGAAATCGCGGCGCTGGAGGACGGCAGTCTGAAATACCATTTTCGGGAAGGGAGGACGCAGACATGGCAAAGAATGTGACAACGATACCGGCCACACGGAACCGCTTTACGGCGGACCCCATCAGCAGCCGGAAAAAGCGGAAAGTGGCAGGGTACGCCCGCGTCAGCACCGACATGGAAGACCAGCAGACCAGTTATGCCGCCCAATGCGATTATTATACGTCCTACATACAGAGCCGTGAGGATTGGGAGTTTGTCGGGCTGTATTCGGATGAAGGTATCAGTGCAACTTCCACACGGCACCGCGAGGGATTCAACAAAATGGTGGAGGATGCCCTGGACGGAAAAATTGACCTCATCATCACCAAGAGCGTGTCGAGGTTTGCGAGGAACACGGTGGACAGTCTTTCCACCATCCGCAGGCTGAAGGACAACGGCACGGAATGTTATTTTGAAAAAGAAAATATCTGGACATTCGATTCCAGGGGAGAACTCCTGATTACCATAATGTCCTCGCTGGCACAGGAGGAGAGCCGGAGCATTTCGGAAAACTGCACATGGGGCATGAGGAAACGGTTTGCAGACGGCAAGGTCACGGTGCCGTTCGGAAGGTTCCTCGGCTATGACCGGGGTGAGGACGGGAACCTTGTTATAAACGAGGAACAGGCGAAAACCGTTCGGGAAATCTACGGTCTTTTCCTGCAGGGCAGGTCGACGTACCAGATAGCCAAGATGCTGACAGAAAAGGGTATTCCAACACCAGGCGGCAAAAAAGTGTGGGGTAAGGTGGTGGTGGAATCTATCCTCACTAACGAAAAGTACAAAGGGGACGCGCTCCTGCAGAAAGTGTACACCACCGATTTCCTCTCAAAAAAGAAAAAGAAGAACGAGGGAGAAGTGCCGCAGTATTATGTGGAGGGCAACCACGAAGCCATCATACCGCCCGCTGTTTTCGACAATGTGCAGGTGCTGATGCAGTCGCGGGGCAAAGGCAGCAGCCGGAACAGCTGTGTGAACATCTTTTCCGGTAAGATACGGTGCGGGGACTGCGGGAGCTGGTACGGCTCCAAGGTCTGGCATTCCAACGACAAATACCGCAGGGTGGTCTGGCAGTGCAACCATAAATTTGACGGTGGGGAGAAATGTACCACGCCGCATCTGGATGAGAAAACCATCAAACAGCTTTTCATAAAGGCGCTGAACAGCATAGGGAAAGAGAAAGACCTCATTCTTGCAGGCTTTGGTGAAGTCAAAGACACGGCATTTGAAACAGGGGAGCTGGAGGCGGAGGCACGGCAGCTTAATGGTGAGATGAACGTGGCGGCGGAACTGATGGAGAAATGTATCAGTGAGAATGCCCGCATTGCACAGAACCAGGGTGAATACGCCAAACGGTATGACGCCCTGGCAGGGCGGTTTGAAACGGCGAAGGCACGGTTGGAGGAAGTGCAGGCAGCCATCATGGCGAAACAGGCGCAGCGGAAAATGATGGAGAACTTCATGGATGTTTTGAGTGGGATGCCGGAGCAGGTGGATAATTTTGACGAGGCAGCCTGGTACGCCATGGTGAATTTCGTGACGGTCTACGGAAAGGACGATGTGCGGTTCACCTTCAAAAACGGGATAGAGATTAAAACGTAATCCCCTCATCATGCATCTCCACAACTTTCGATTTTGTTAAAACATGATACCAGAAAATAAAGGATAAATCTGTTGAATTTTGGTTTGTTTTTGCATTTGAACCCCTTTTGAAGGCAAAATAAAAAAGTACAGGCAAAATAGAATTGTATCAAAATGGGATATTAGATAGATGTGTAGAACCAAACTTTGATACAATTTAATGCGGTGTAACGCCTTGAAATACTGTAAATAAAGCTTGCGGAGATGGTTTTCGCCACTCGGCAAGCCTTATTTTTTAGGCGCCTGACAGGGACTTGCTTTTGTCATTCAGCAGAGGGTGTACGGATTTTGTACACCCCTGACAAGGTGGACATACACCCCTTGGCTGTCTATACGATTTTGGATCTTCCAAAGAACAGCGAATAGTGACAAGCCTGCGGTTCATAAGATGTCGTAAGGCGGTTTTTTATTTTACCCTCAAGTTTTCCCTTCTGCCGTGGCAATGAAATGGGAGGCTTTCTTAAAAGCAGGGGTAAAATACATAAGCCTCCGCAGGAGGTGGTTCTCATGACAGAAGAACAGAAAAATGTGATCATTAAATGCCGTAACAGCGGCCTGGGATATGCGACCATAGCAAAAGACATCGGCTTGACGAAGGACACAGTGGTGGCGTTCTGCAGGCGGAACAGCCTGACCGGGAACATGGCGGAGAAAGCGCCGGAGGGGACCGGCAGCCGCTGTAAGGAGTGCGGCGCTGCGTTGGTGCAGACTGAGGGGATGAAGACGAGGGTGTTCTGTTCGGTGGAATGCCGTAAGAAATGGTGGAAGGAACACCCGGAGATGCTGAATAAGAAAGCGGTCTACATCCATACCTGCGCCGGGTGCGGCAGGGAGTTCACGGCCTACGGCAATTCCAGACGGAAATACTGTTCCCACGCCTGTTATATTAACCATCGGTTTGGAGGTGGCGGGGCAGATGACTGAGGAGCAGTTCCGGGCAGAAAAGCTTTATTATATCTCGCTCTCCATCGCTAAATCCATGCTGGAAAAGGGCGTCATTGATGAAGAGGTATTAGCTATAATTGATACAAAACTGCTGGAAAAATACCGCCCGGTTTCGGGTACATTACTGGCTGGAAAACCGTTGACTTAATGCGGTTACAGAGTGATGTTATAGTAACGGCAAACGAGTTTGCCGGGAAGGAGTGATCTTATGGCGAAGATAAGCAGGATAGAGCCGAAAATCCCGGCTCTGAAAGAGCGGGTGAAAGTTGCAGCCTATGCCCGTGTGTCCATGGAAACGGGCCGCCTCGCCCATTCCCTTTCCGCACAGGTAAGTTATTATAACGAACTGATACAGGGCAACCCTGAATGGGAATATGCCGGGGTATATGCGGATTTCGGGATCAGCGGGACCGGGACGGCAGCGCGCAGCGAGTTCCTCCGCCTCATCGCAGACTGCGAGGCGGGCAAGGTGGACATCGTGTTGACCAAGAGCATATCGAGATTTGCAAGGAACACGGTGGATCTGCTGTCCACGGTCAGGCATTTAAAGGAGATAGGAGTGGAGGTACGGTTCGAGAAGGAGCATATCCATTCCTTGTCCGGGGACGGGGAGTTGATGCTTTCCATCCTTGCCTCGTTTGCACAGGAGGAGAGCCGCTCCATTTCGGAAAATTCGAAATGGGGTATCCGGAAAAGGTACCAGTCGGGCGAGATCGGGGTAAAGAATAAACGGGTATTCGGATACAGCTATGATGGCGAAAATTATGAGGTCGTGCCGGAAGAGGCACAAGCCGTAAGGCTGATATTCGAGAGGTTCACATCTGGCGTGCCGCTTGGGAAAATCAAAAGCGAACTGGAAGCAGCGGGGATAAAATCATGCCGGGGATATAACCTTTCCTACAGCCATCTGAACTATATCCTGCGCAACGAAATTTACATCGGCGACCGCAGGTACCAGAAATGTTTTATTGAAGATCCCATCCGGAAAAATAAGATTAAAAACCAGGGGCAGCTTCCGCAGTATTATGTGGAAAACGACCATATGGCGATCATCAGCCGCGAGGTTTTTGCCAAAGCTCAGGATGAAATCATCAGAAGGGCGGCGCTGGTGAATCCGACGTACCCTTTCACGGGGAAGATAAAATGCGGCATCTGCGGATGCCATTATACGAGGGGTTCAGCCAAAGTGAAAGGACGGGAATATGTGGGCTGGTTCTGCAGGGCGAAGAAAGAGAAGGGAGTCACCTGCCGGAGCCGCAATTATTCCGAAGAACAGCTCCAGAGGATATGTGCCGGCCTGATGGGGATGGAGGAATTTGACGCAGAGGCTTTCGGGGAATCCGTCAGGGGACTTACCGTCCTTCCGGACGGCAGCCTTGAGGCGGCATTCCTGGACGGGGAAACAAAGGTGTGGGAGAACCACGCAGATTACGAAAAACGCTACAATGCCCTTTGATGACGCAAAGGTATTTTTGCAGCAGTTAAATGATTTCTACACCGCAGGGGGGGATGAAGATCATGGGGCAATAACGAGGAAAGGTTATCTCATTAACTGCGAGCTGTGCAAAGGGAGCAGGCACTGCCAGAAACATACACCTGAATTTCTCCGGAAAGTTCGGCACAAATGAGCCTTCTGTACAAGAAGGCATTGTTTGCGGGTATGTGATAAAGTAAAATACTTGTGTTATTGCATGTTCTCCTGCATTATCATCAAAAACTTTTCCGCAGGCTTGGAAAAGACCTGATATTTTTTCCAGATCATATACATTTCAATCTCAATGGACGGTGACAGAGGGCGAAACGTAAGTCTACTGTCACCGGAGGTATTGATGATACGGTCAAAACAGACAGCGTACCCCAAACCCTCTTCCACGAGCAGGGAAGCATTGAACAGCAGATTATAAGTCATGATGATATCCAGCTCCGAGAGGCGGCGCTTTATCCACTGGGACATTCTGCCGCCCTCAGTCTCCTGCTGTGATATCAGTAATGGCTGGTCCCATAGGTCTTCCGGAGAGACAGATTCTTTTTCTGCTAATGGCGAATCCTTTCGCATTAAGACACCCCAGATATCCTTTGACGGGAGCTTTAATACTTCATATTTCTTTGTATCAGGCGTTCCGAATATAATCCCGAAATCAATCAGTCCTTTATCCAGTTGCTCTTTGACAAAGACAGAATTGCCGCTGGAAATATGATAATGGATTCCGGGATAAAGTTTTTTTAATCTTCCGGCAGCTCTTGCCAACAGGCGCATACCATCTGTCTCTCCGGCACCAATATAGACATCTCCGATGACCACATCATCGGAACAGGCAATTTCATTTTCCGTTTTCTTTACCAGATCCAAAATTTCCTCAGCCCTTTTCCGAAGAATCATTCCCTCTTCCGTCAGCGTAACCTTGCGGGAACCCTTTGTGCCGCGGATCAGGAGCTGTTTTCCCAATTCCTCTTCCATATTTTTGATCTGTGTGGAAAGAGTAGGCTGTGAGAGATGAAGAGACTCGGCAGCCCGTATGATGCTTTGCTCTCTTGCGATGGCAAGAAAATATTGAAGTACACGTATTTCCATAGTTTCGCTCCTTATTAGCCATGTCAGTTAAAAAAATCCTATCACAAGCTTCAATAGGTTTCAACTATAAAAATGTATTATATATAAATATTTGTTATTTTTCTTGTGTGGATTTATAGTTAAATTCAGAAACTCCATAGCAAGCTGTGCGGCTATCAAATACGTCGGGGGGGGGGTGCAGGAATGGTAGCTATAGGAAGCAGGGAATCCGTTATATAGAATCTGGAGGATGCCGGATGTGAAACTGGAATGATTCAAGATTTTCTGGGATGGTTTGATAAAGGACAGCAGGCAAAGCAGCTGGAACTGCTGGAACATCAGAGAGAATATCTGCTTGGCAGGGTACACACGGATGAAAGAAGGATTTCCTGTCTGGATTATCTGATCTATCAGATTCAGGGGACGCCGACAGGAAAGAAACCAGCCTGTAAAGTTTAGAAATTGTTTAGATATCTTTGTGAAATCTTTTATCCCGCCATGCTACGCTGAAATACATTTTCTAATGTCGTTAACTATACAAGTGATACCAGGATTGGTACATTTGACGCCACAGAGGAATTTGTGACGGCAGTTGAGGAAAACCCTGTGCTGGAAAGGTGGGGAAATAAGACTATCCAGATATCACAGCCGTAAATGAAGAACACTCTGACAATTCTGTAAATCCCGTTGCCTGAAGAAATATCAGGCAATGTAAAGAAACCTAAAAAAATATATGAGATTGAAGTGGAGGAAATCAAGATGAAAGTATTTGAAAATCAAACTTTTGACATGGAGCGTGCTCTTTATGGAAGCGAGAATGTGTTGGTGCAAAACTGTTCTTTTGACGGGCCGGCAGACGGAGAGAGCGCTTTCAAAGAGGGAAGGAATATCGAAACGGCGCATTGTTTTTTCAATTTGCGCTATCCTTTTTGGCATGACCATGGTCTTTCTATCAAGGATTCGGAAATGACGCAGGCTTGCAGGGCAGCTCTCTGGTATTCCGACCATGTGGAGATCACGGATACGAAGCTGCATGGAATCAAGGCACTCAGGGAGTGTAGCGATGTCGTAATCCGAAACTGCGACATTATTTCCCCGGAGTTCGGATGGTCTACCAGGGGAATCCGCATGGAAGATACCACGGCGGTCAGCGAGTATTTTATGATGCGGTCAGAAGATCTGGCATTCCGTGGCGTGGAGCTTAAGGGGAAATATTCTTTCCAGTATATCAAAAACGCCACCTTTGAAAACTGCGTATTTGATACAAAGGATGCGTTCTGGCATGGGGAGAATATAACCGTGAAAGACAGCTTGGTCAAAGGGGAATATCTGGCATGGTACTCGGACGGCCTGACACTCTTTTTGGCTTATTGAATGGAGGGATTTTACATGGAAGAGATGCTGCCGCAGGAGAATCCTATGGGAACGGCGAAAATATCAGGTTTAGTGCTGAAAACCGGATTGCCGCTGATGATTTCCCTGCTGATCAATTCTCTTTATAACTTTGTGGACAGTGTATTTGTAGCAAGAATATCGGAAGATGCATTGACAGCACTATCGCTGGCGGCACCGGTTCAGATCATCATGTCTGCCATGGGGCTTGGTATTGCTGTGGGATTGAATGCGGTAATCTCCAGGGCATTAGGAGAGCGGAACAGGAAAAGAGTAGAAGAAACAGCATCTGCGGCACTGGTACTGGCATTTTTGGCGTGGGTACTGGTTGTCATACTGGAAGCAGCTGTGATGAAACCATATTTCAGATGGCAGTCCGGCGGAGCCGAAACCATTATGGGATATGGAATCCCATATCTGCGAATTTGTATGCTGGGTTCGCTGGGTATGATGGGACAATGGGTATTTGACCGTTTTGTGATGGCAAGCGGAAAATCTTCGCTGTTTTTATTTACGCTTTCTGCCGCTTCCATCACCAATCTGGTGTTAGATCCAATCTTTATTTTCGGGTACTTTGGACTTCCGGCTATGGGGACGGCAGGCGCGGCTCTTGCTACCGTAATCGGCCAGTGGATCGGCTGCTTTGCCGGGTATTTTATTAACCGCAGATGGAATCGGGAAATTCCAATTCGTTTTACTATAAAGGCAGATACAGGGTGCATGGCGGCAATCTTAAAAGTTGGGATACCAAGTACATTTGTGCAGGTAATTACTTCTGCGCTGGCAATTTATGTGAATTCAATCCTCATGGCTATTACACCCACGGTGGTTGCCGTCTATGGAGCCTGCGTAAAAATACAGGGGCTTGTGACTGTCGGGGTGAATGGGATGGGAAGCGGGCTGATCCCCATTGTGGCGTACAATTATGGAGCGAAAAAACCGGAAAGGATATATCAGAGCTGCCGGTGGGCGATGCTGTATTCCGTTATGCTTTACAGTGTATTTTTCCTCATTATGGAAATCGTGCCGGAACAGGTACTTTTGTTGTTTGATGCTTCGGAAGAAATGCTTGCGATAGGCGTGGCGGCTCTGCGGATCATGGCGGTAAGCTATCTTCTCTCCAATGTATGCCTTACCTTTTCATCCGCTTTTCAGGGATTGGGAATGGGAGTCCAGAGTATGCTGCTTACTTTAAGCAGACAGGTGATCATGCCGGTGCTTTTGATTACAGCTGTTTCCTGTTTTGGTGAGTTGTCATTGATCTGGTGGGCATTTGTGCTGGCAGAAGCGCTGGTGATTCCTATGGGTATAACTCTTTGGAAAAAGGAATCGCAAAAGGCATTAAAACCGCTCACAGGAAGGAACGGTGAGTCGTGGGAGGTGGTATAACTATGATTTTCAAAGGAATTCTGATTGGGCTGATCTTCGGGGGTGGTTTTAAGCATGTTTGGAATTCTTGTTTTTATACGGGCAGTTCCAATATGAAATTCTGTGAAAAGGTTGAAAGAGGAGCAGATAAGCGATGAGAAAATTTTATACAGTTTTGTGTCTGGCTATCATTTTATCTTGTATGGCAGCCTGCGGAAAGAACGATACACAGGCTCAGACATTCAGCCGTCAGGCAGAGCCTTTCACGATAGAGAGTTCATCACAACCTGATATTTTAAACAGTTCGGAGAATGCAGGTGAATCATCTGTGGCCATGAATTCCACAGAAAATGCGGATGAAACAATGTCAGAGAGTACCATTGTAGATGAATCTGAAAATGTGGAAGAATCGGTGGAGGCTGCAAGTGAAGCCGGATCTGTGCAGGGAACCGAGATGAATAAAACGGATACAGCAGAAACAGATATTCAGGATAATATGGAGGAGAATAAAGTGGAAAATATGAAGGTGCAGGTTGGTGATGTGGTATTTTCAGCGACGCTGGAAGAGAATGAAGCCGTATCTGCTTTGGTGGAAATGATGCGGGAGAGTCCTGTAGTAATTCAGATGAGTGACTATTCCGGCTTTGAAAAGGTAGGGTCTCTGGGAACAAGCCTTTCGGCCAGCAACAGCCAGACCACGACACAGGCCGGGGATGTAGCGCTTCTCCATACAGAAAATATTTAATCTCTTACAGGGTTACTTCTCCGTATCTTACTATGGAGAAGTCTATTTATGTACGTCAATTCAATCTTTTAAAAAAGAAATATCATATATTTTGAGTGAATGAAAGAGTATCAATTTTTTACGGGGCAGCTCATTGAGGCGGGTGTCAATGAAATAACTGCGGAGGAGGATGCATGCAGGATTGAACACGCCATCAGTGATGAGAGTTTCCGAAAGCTGCAAAGATATTTTATGAAGCCAAAGTAGAGGAGGTGGCGGCATTGTGCGCATAGTGGTATTTGAAATACATGACAGCGATTCAGATATCTTCGATAGAATCATGGAGATAGTGGAATCCCACCCTGATATCGAATGTCTGCGGGTGAAGGATGAGCCGATGCTGTCGCTTCCGGGACTGGAGATTTATCCTGGGCGGAGAAAGATTTACCGGACGCTCCGTTTATTATCCGGTGCGTGAGGGAAGTCGGGTATTTCTTCGAGGTCAGTTCCGAATAAAGAGTATACGGCGGTTTGGTTTTCCAAGCCGTCTTATTTTGTGCTTTTTCGGCATAAAAGCAGATTTTTTGCAATGCTTTCTTATTCCGTGTACACCCATCGAAGACAAAGTTAAAACGTATGGGGCAAAATTAAAAAGTATAAGGCAAAATTAAAAGGTTTGGGGCAAAGTTACATTGTATCAAAGACAGCGTTTACACAGATATGTAAAGCCGCATTTTGATACAATCCACTCCAAGCAAATATGTGAAAAACTCTTGAAATAAAGGCTTTCGGCAGATTTGATAACCTGTCGGGAGCCTTTTCTTTTTATGCTCTGAAACAGTGATCCGTTTTTAAAATGTAATTTGAACCCCTTCAACCAATTTGAACCCCTCGCAAGGCAAAATATAAAAGTTTAAAAAGGTTATTTTTCCTTATTAAGAAACAGAAACCTGCTAAGTAATCTATTGATAAATCAGCTTTGTTTTTCTGGTAAGAACAACCGCAATAGCAAATGTAATCATTTCGGCAACAAACGGAGCTGCCCAAATTGTCTTGGCTCCCAAAATAACAGGGATACAGAATATAGCAATTGCTTTTACTACAATTCCCCTGCAGATGGCAATGATATCCGACTGTTTGGTTCTCTTCGTAGAATAGAGCAGCGATGTATAAATTAGGTTTAAGGCCATAGGAATAAAGGAAAGGCTGAAAATCGGCAATGCTTTAGCTCCTGTATTTATAAGATCCAGATCCCGGCTGAAAATGCGGATGGCTGGTTCACTGAAGAGAACAAGACCAGCAGAAATCAGAACCGACAACACGAGGTTTACTGTTATACCAAAGCGGAAATAGTCGTTGATTTCTTTCGTATCCTGTTTTCCATAACTGTTGCCCCAAAGCGGCTGTAATCCCTGTGCCACACCAGAAAGAACTGCATTTGCCAGAGAATAGATAAAACTTAGGACGCTGTAGGTGGATACCCCAATATCGCCTACTAGACCGGCAAGAACCAAATTATAACACAGGGCTGTGACCGGGGTGGTAAGCTGTGTGACTGCTTCGGGAGCGCCGCGCCTGCAGATTTTTTTAATCAACACAGGCTGTATCGTGAAGCATCGAATTCTAAGATCACCATGTTTTCGGATGAAATGGGAAAGCAGTACTAAAAGTGAAAAAACCTGTCCAAGCCCGGAAGCAACAGCAGCCCCAACTACGCCCATCTGAAGCGGAAAAATAAAAAGCCAGTCAAGAAAGATATTGGATACTGCCCCTGTACACATACCCACAAAGGATAAGGCAGGGGAACCGTCATTCCGGACAAATACGGAAAGGCAGTTGCTCATCAGCATGGGAAGCGAAAATGCAGAATAATAAAAAAGATAGTCTGCCGACATCCTGCGCATCTCATCTCCCAGCTTACGTGCGCCGCTTAAGTCTACAATCTGCTTTGAAAAAACAGTTCCTGCAATTGTTAGGATAACTGCTGTTAGGACAGTCAGCATCAGAGCTGTCATAAAAGCATGATTTGCCCCGTCTTTATCGCCGCGTCCCATTCTGATTGCAATGATTGTGGCACCACCCATGGGGAACATTGAAGCAATGGCTACAGCGAATGTAATGAATGGAACGCCGATATTGACAGCGCCTAAAGCAGCTGAACCAATTCCCTGACCTACGAAAATACCATCCATGACATTATACAGATAAGTGACAAACAGGCTTCCTACAGCCGGAAAGATATAGCTGCATAATTGCTTTGCTTTGGGATTCATAACATAAAACCTCCTTTAAATTAAAAAAGTGGGATAAAATCCATTGGATCTTATCCCACTTTAACAATCATATTGATTGCAAGTCCTCTGACAAGCACATAGATATATTTAACATCTTTTCATGAAAAAGTCAATCCTTATTTTTACGGTATCAAAAATTCGCAAGGTAAAATAAAAAAGTACAAATCCCCTTAAAGAAATCCCGCTGATTCTGACAATTTAAGAATCAACGGGATTTCACATGTACCGGCGCATCTTCTTCAGCGAAGAATGGTGAAATGCCAACACCAGAAGAATGGCTCAAATATGTAGTTGAGAAACTTAAAGAAGACGGAAGGGACGATTTACTGCAATGGCATTCAGAACGGTAATTTACAATAGTGGACTGCAGATTGTAAAAAAGGAATTGTTAAAAAAATGTGAAATGACTCCCCTTATAATTGACTTTGGGTAAACAGAAGTGTACAATGCTCTTTACTACATAGAATTCTAATTATTTTGAGGTGCGGTTATGGATGAAAAGAAATTGATGGAACAGTATGACAAAATGAACCGGAAGATGCAGCGGCATTTTTCAAGCTATTTCTCTGATTCCCAATTAACCAGTATTCAAGGGATTGTCCTTCATTACATTATTGTTGAAAAGGACAGAGGGGATATTTTCCCAAAGGATTTGGAAGAATTTTTGGGGATTAAAGGATCATCTGTCACCAGCCTGATCAACAATCTGGAGCAGGGGGGCTATCTGCGGCGGGAAAGTCTGGAATCGGATGGCCGGTATAAGAAATTAGTGCTGACAGAAAAGACCAAGGGGATGCAGGAGGATATCCTGAAACGGGTATATGATTACATACACAGTATGTTTGTGGGGATACCGGAAGAACACTTAAAAATTTTTGAGTCTGTAATCCGGCAGATGACTAAAAATGCTGACGGATAAAAGCACACTTCTTTTTTATCCATATACTTAGAATTCTATTAAATTTATAATGGAGGAATGGAGATGATATTTTGTGCTTACAAAAATGAAAACTGGATTGCGGCCAGCACGTTTTGTTCCGCTTGCACAAAGTTATTTTTTGCCCGATTAGTTAGAAATCTAAGTAATTTGGCTTTTGCTAAATAGTTTGAAAAACAATGTATATAGGAGGATGAAGTATCATGAATAAGGCAACAACTGTGGAAAATCCGCTTGGATATGAACGGGTGGGGAGGCTGCTGGCAAGGTATGCCATCCCAAGTATCATAGCGCTGATCATCAATTCCCTTTATAACATGGTGGACCAAATTTTTATTGGCCAGGGCGTAGGTTTTTTGGGAAACGGGGCAACGAACATTATCGCCCCGATAGCGACGATCACGATTGCGATTGCCACGCTTTTTGGTGACGGACTTGCAGCTTTTTTTAGTCTCAGCCTTGGAAAGGGAGAGGGTGAGAGAGCAGCGAAAGGACTTGGGACATCAATCATTTATGGAAGTATCTTTGGCATTATCTGGACCGTTATCGCTTTTGCTTTCTTAAGGCCGTTATGCCTGATATTCGGAGCCACGGAAAATATCCTTCCCTATGCTCTTGATTATGGGCGCATCATCGTAATCGGATTTACTTTTCAGATTGTTGGAAATACCATTAACAGTGCGATCCGGACAGACGGAAGTCCGCGTTATGCCATGCTTTCCATGATGATCGGGGCAATTCTCAACATCATTCTTGACCCGATTTTCATCTTTGTGTTCCACTGGGGCGTTGAAGGTGCTGCGATTGCCACCATTATTAGCCAGTTGTTAGGACTTTTGTTTAACATCGCTTATCTGTTCCGGCTGAAAACGATCAAACTGTCCAGACAGTCTTTTACTTTTGATATCCGGACTGCAGGAAGAATCGCAAGCCTAGGGTTTGCAAGCGGGGCCAACAACCTGACTTCAACGGCGGTGGCGTTTGTATCAAACAATCTGATGACAAAATACGGCGCACTCTCTTCTTATGGTGCAGATATTCCGCTCACAACCTTCGGCTTGTGTATGAAAGTGAGTATGCTTGCATTTTCCATTGGCATTGGCGTTGCAAGTGGCAGCCAGCCGATCATCGGGTTCAATTACGGCGCAAAGAAATACGACCGTGTGAAAAAGACCTTTTTGCTGGGTGCAGGAGTTGCTACGATCATAACCTTTGTTTCATGGATCATTTTCCAGTGTTTCCTGCTGCAGCTTATCCGGATATTCGGGACGGAATCTGCGCTGTATGAGGAATTTGCGGTCAAGTGTTTCCATATTTATTTGCTGCTTACATTTTTGAATGGTCTGCAGATGTGTGCTGGTGTATTATTCCAGGCAATCGGGCAGCCCATGAAAGCAGCGATTACTTCCTTGTCAAAGCAGGTAATCTTTTATATTCCGGCTATGCTTATTTTGTCTCGCTTCTTTGGGTTAACGGGTATTCTGATGGCGGGGCCTGTCGCAGATGCTTTGGCTTTTATCCTTTCAGGAGCGTTTTGTTTTAAGGAAATTAAGAAAATGAAGCAGATAAGCGAAAATGCGTCCTAAATGGTTTATACGATTGAGAAAAAATTTTTTCTATTTCTTTTGCCTATGTTCCAAGCTGGTACTGCCAGCTTGACGAACTGGCGGAACTGGCCCGCCCGGAGCCCTGGCGGTTCCGGGAACCTATTTTTTCTACGAAAAACCAAGATACTCCCATCTTAGAACGTTACATACATGCAATCTTTAAAAAACAGGCTATCGACTTTAACGAGGAAAAGAATCCGGAGAAGGCGGCGCAGTATTTCTATGTGGAGAACGAATACGCCTGCTTTCATACCGGCCTGTACACGGCGCGGTACAAGGCAATCTGGGGCGTCATCAACCTGCTGGAAGGTTACGGCAATGATAACCTTGGCGCGAATGCTCATGTACGGTAAAGAAGCAAGCAACCGAAAACAAGAGATAGACCGCCAGCACCACACTATTCTAGTATAAATCCCGCATTTCCAAATCGAAATGGAAAAACTATAAAATAAATGTTTTAATTTGAAAATCTCTGGAATGGGTTAAATCTGAAACAGAGATAATTGCGGTTTTTTCCCTAATGCCGCCATATTGAGCGCAAATGTAAAGATATGTTGATAGAAAAAATAGCACAGAATAAAGAGCAACAGCCCCAATCATTATCGCTTGCTAGTTAAAAACTGAATAGCCGCCGCTATATAGAATGGCACACCAAGACAGGAAATTGACAAAAAATTTTCTGTTTTTTTGCTCCCATTTTTGGCATTTTTAAAAATCGCCATTGCTTTGGCAAAATCTCGCTTTTGGAACTAAAGGTATTGACAGAAACCTCTATTTTCTTAGAGCAAGCCCGCCTTTTGCGGCTTGCGCCGCTTGAAAAAATCCACCCACGAAAGGAGGCTCACAGCCATGAAAAGATACAACACGCCCCACCGCCATCGGGTAATCAAAACACGCTTGACCGAGGAAGAATACGCCGAGTTTGCAGAGCGAGCTTTCTAAGACACTGGAAGCCACGGCAAACGCTGAAAAGTTTATGAAAGTAGTCCGCAAGTACACCAGCTTTGAGGAACTCACCCCTCCGCAGACAGGAAATACCGCCAACAGTCAAGGTTTGATTGATAAAAGACAATATATCTGATAGAATAAACAAAATTTCTGTTTTTTCGATGATTTCTTCAAAATGTTCGGTTATGGTTTTAACGGGGCAGAGTCAATATCGCCTTTGTGGGCGTTCCTGAATACTTAATTGTGTTTTCATTGATAAATCTCTTCTTTACGAAAAACAGAATATCACATAAAACAGCGGATTCCTACCACATTTTTTCAGCACAATAGAAATTTTCAGTTTTTGGGCAGATTTCTGAGATGTTGGATATACGGGAAAGAAGACTGTTTTGTTGGATAATGGCAGTACAATTAAATGACTGTCCAAGCTGACATATACTGCCAAGACCAATTTTGAAATAATTTGAGCGCCAATACTGGACGATACAGCGCCGACAAGGGTTGCTTGTCAGGAAACAGCAAGGGGAGAACAGCAGATTTAAGCGAAGCACAACTTAGACATTTGAAGGAATTGCGGAGTAAAGCATAAACGTTTTATGATTGTGGAATTCCAGTCATAGTTCTCATTTAACTATAAAAATGTTAAATTTTTTTGGGGAATTTGAAAACTTTTTTCAGCGTCATGACAATATATACATGCAAGGGCAAATCTTTGCAAGTCGACTTGAAAGAAGAAGGAGGATGGCTGCTATGAATAATGACGAATTCGAGCGGTTTGTCCTGAAGTTTGGAAAAGATATTCTGCGATTTTGCCGGATGACAGCCGGGGATGCAGAAAATGGGGACGAACTGTATCAGGACACTATGCTCAAGCTGCTGGAGAAAAGGAAAAGACTGGACTCTATGCAGAATACAAAGAGTTATGCTTTATCCACTTCAATTTATCTTTGGAAAAATAAGAAGAAAAAATATGCAAACAGGATGAGGCTGGTTCCAATTGACAGTATGGATGAGATGTCTGATGAAGGATATGGATTTACAGATTATGATAACGAAGTTTCCCCGGAACATATTGTATTAAAGCAAAATGAGATAGATATGATTCAGGGATTCGTTAAAACCCTGCCGGAGAAGTACAGAATACCAATCTATCTGTATTATTCAGCAGATATGCAGATAAATGAGATGTCTAAGATTCTTGGACTGCCGGAAGGAACCGTCAAAAGCCGGATGCGGAAAGCAAAGAAACAGTTAAAGGAAAAATTGGAGGCGATAGGATATGACAGATGAAAAATTGGATCAAATCTTAAAGCAAGCCCTTGCTCCTGAAATAAGTGACAGAGAAATCCGGATACATAGAAGGAGGAAGGATAAAATGATTACATTTGGCAAAATAGGAAAAGGTGTTGCTGCGGCAGTGGCTGCTGTGGTTATTGGAATTGGTGGGCTGGGATACTTTAATCCGGTGCTTGCAGCAAGGATTCCATTGATTGGAAAGATCTTTGAGAAGGTTGAGGATGATGCCACATATTCCGGAGACTATACGGATAAGAAAACTGTCCTGACAAATGAGGATTCTGCGGGGAATTTGGATACATCGGACTATACTGTGTCTGACAAAGGAATCACATTAACCGCATCGGAAGCTTATTGTGATGGATATTCCATATTCCTTACAGTAAATATTGAATCAGAAGATGCAGATTTCACTCATATTCCGGAACATTATACAGGCATGAATGCTGCAGATAACCAGACAGCCGCAGGATTTTATATAGGCGGAACATGGAGCGTGGATGGAAGTTCACCTGAATGGATCGAAAATACATTTGATGGTAAGGTAATCGACAGCCATACATTTGCGGGTATGCTGAAGATAAATCTTGAGGAGAAGTATACAGGCAGCGGCGAACTGAACTTAAATGTAAACGGTCTTGGTTATGACGATGACAGGATGCTTGATGGCGAGGAAATATCAGCATCTCACTGGGCAGATGGCAGCTGGAATATTGTCATTCCGTTTGAGGTAAACGGAACAGATGTAAAAATAATTGAAGTGGGTGAAAAAAAGGGAAATATTACGCTTGAAGATGTAGTGGTATCTCCGTATCAGGTAATTGTCCATGCAACAACACCGGGAGAGCAGAGAGAACTGACTGACGACAGGAGGGAAAAGCTGCTTTCAAAAGATCCCGATATGACGGATGCAGAGATGTTCGAACTTCTTGGGTGGTCTTATGAGCCCTGCTATACAATTTGCTTTAACCAGGATGGGGAACTGCTTTATGCAGATAGGGAAATGGCAGGCAGAGCCGGATTTGCTGTTCAGGGGAAAGAGATAAAAACATTGTATGTCTACGTTTTTGACAATCTTGATGACTGGTCTTTAATGGAGCAGGAAGGAATGAACAGCAGCGTTGCAGAGAAGGCTGTCATTTCAACGGAAATTTATGTAGAGTAAGTGGGCAGATGCAGATGGAAAACCTGTAGTCACGCGGAAATAGCAGGTGAGTTCACTATATTTAGGAATGCGCTATACTGCGCATTCCATGCGAATATAACAAAGGTGGACTGCGGCAAAAGGAGATAAAGACGATATGTAAGATATATGATACTTAAATGGATTAGGCATTAAAACGGAAAAGCGTTTGTTGGAAGAAAACCAATGAAAGCTTTCCTAATGATTTATTCTTGTGGTATTCTTTTATTATCTTGGAAAGAAAACTTAGAAATACATGATGGTTATTACCTTGTCAAGCCGATGGAAGAAAGTGTAGAATATTGTTCAGAAAAGGGAGTTGATAAAAGATGGCTGAAATATTAATTGTAGAGGATGAATTGTCCATTAATGAATTAATACGCAGAAACCTGAGTCTTACAGGGCATCACTGCACACAGGCTTTTGATGGATTGTCTGCGGTCACACTGCTGGAAAATGGAAAGTTTGATTTGATTGTGCTGGATATTATGCTGCCCGGACTGGACGGTTATCAGGTGTTTGAAAGAGCTTTTGGAACGCCGGCTATTTTTCTGACAGCGAAAAGTGAATTGACTGACAAGCTGAAGGGACTGGCTATGGGGGCAGATGATTACTTGACAAAGCCGTTTCAGATGCTGGAACTGGCAGCAAGGGTGGAAGCGGTACTGCGGCGGACGAAAAAAACTGAATCCGAATTTGTGATGGGCGACTTGAAATGTGATTTTGACAGACATCAGGTTTATCTAAATGGAATAGTCGTAGAATGTACACCCAAGGAATATGAGCTGTTGGAGGTACTGATTAGAAACCGGAATATTGCCCTTTCCAGAGAAAAGCTGCTTAACATGGTATGGGGATATGATTTTGATGGAGGTACCCGTACCGTGGATGTCCATATTCAGAGACTGCGTCACAAACTGCATTTGGAAAATCAGATTAGGACAGTGTATAAACTGGGATATCGCTTGGAGGTTCATGAATGAAAAAGAAGATTTTTTTCGCTGCGCTGGTTCTGTTTATTGTGTTTCTCAATTCGATGATTCTGATTGTTTCAATCATTATACTAAAGGACAAGCTTTCAGATGTCCGGGATAAATGCCTGGCAGAGCATTATGTCATTGCGTCATCCCTGATTGGAGATATGCAGGCATTGGAGCAGAGGGGAAATTGTGTGGAAGAGAACATAGATAGCCTGATGCGCTTGTACTCGCGGTATCTGCAAGGAAAGGGAAACGCACTCGCAGTGTCTTTTTCAGGGGAATGGATATATAGAAGTCCTGCATTTGCATCGGAAGAAAACATGATTTGTCCGCCAGATACAGGTTACAGTCAGGAAAGGCTTGTTTATATGGAAAATGGAAAAAATCCTGTCATGTGCGTTTATGGCAGCTTTCCGGCTCCGTGGCAGGATTACGGATTGATGTATATTGGAAATTTGGGCGGAACCGTCCAGTCATGGCGTCATACGAAAAACGTTCTTTTTTTAACAGGCGCTGCGGTAATCCTTTTGATGTCATTTTTCCTGTTTCAATTCCTGAATATTATTTTTCGCCCGTTGAGACAGATTTCCAGTACATCTGCAAAGATTGCAAATGGAAATTACGGCAGTAGGATTTCAATTCAAGGAAAGGATGAAATTTCCAGTGTGGCACACAATTTTAATCTTATGGCAGAACAGATAGAAACTCAGATTAAACAACTTGAGGATGCTTCGGAGCAGAAACAGCAGTTTATCGACAATTTTTCCCATGAACTGCGGATTCCGCTGACTGCGATTTATGGATATGCAGAGTATATCCAAAAAGCACTTATGTCAGAAGAAGAACGTTATGAATGTACACAATTTATTATGTCGGAATGCAGCAGGCTTCAGAACATGGCGTATCAGCTTCTTGATATGGCATTGTTGCGCAGGGATGAAATGCAGGATAATGACTGTTCTATAAAAGAGCTTTTTGCGGAGTCCCAGAAGGCTATGCACGTGAGGGCATCAAAAAAGAAAATAAGGCTGACTTATGTTTTGCCTCAAGATTATGTTGTCAGGGGAAATATGGAACAGCTTCTGATGCTGACCAATAACCTGATTGATAATGCAATTAAGGCAAGCCGGCAGGAAGATGAAATTCGTATCTCTGCATATTCAGAAGGGGCTGCCATTGTAATGGAAGTCGAGGATCATGGAACTGGCATGGAGGATGAGCAGATATCACATATAAAAGAGGCCTTTTATCGTGTGGATAAGGCGCGAAGCCGCGCTGCCGGTGGGGCAGGGCTGGGGCTTGCAATCTGCGAAAGGATTATACAGATTCATCATGCAGGTATGTCATTTACTTCTAAGCTGGGAGTAGGAACAATTGTGAAACTGTCTTTTCCTGTGGAATGAAAACTTTTTATAGTAAAGCGAATTATTTTACAAGTCCGCAATAATATTGATACTTTTCTGATACAGAGAGGTTTTATAGTGTATTTATCAAAACAAAGAAAGGAGTTTCACTATGAAACAAAAAAACATTTTAAAATTGACAGCAGCAACATTTGCCATTATTGGTGCGGGTACGATACTTTTTAATTCAGCGGCAGAAGTGACTTTGGCGGCGAACAATGGAAAGGTGGTAAAGGTTCCAACCAGTTATCAGGTTGCGGACAGTTTGGAAACAACATTACCAAAGGTCACAGAGGACGGGAAGGACAAAGAAAGCGGCAGCGTAAAAGTAAATTATACGCTAAGTCTGGACAGCCTGAATACCGGAACGCCTACAGATACGGATTTGACGATAGAAGAAGCGGCTGAAGCAGGAAGACAATATTTGGGGAATATTTTCGGGCTGGATTTGGAGGGGGCTTATGTATATATGAGCTATTGTCCGGGAACCGAAACTTTTCCGAGGGCTTTTTGGTCGGGAGATGTTTTGTTTCAGAAAGAGCAGAAACCCGAGAGTACAAGGTGGACATATATGATAGACGCTGTGACAGGAGAACTTTTTAATATCGGCTATGACAGACAGTTAGACGTAAGCGTCCCGCTTGGCTGTGATAAAGCATTGGAAAAGGATTATAGTGCCTATGCGGAGCTTGCCCAAAAGAAAGTGGAGGAGTGTAAGCTGATAGATAGTTCGATAGAACGAGTTGAGTATAATTGCCAGGGATATTCCGGAAATAATCCGACGATTGCAGTGGATGTCATTGGCAAGAACGGGGAAATTGTCAATATGGCTTTTTCGCGGTATGACCAGACATTTTTAGGGCTCATTACGGACACTTCACGGAGAATAGCAGAATCCGCATTTGACAGTGCAGTCGGAGTGGTGGAGTCTGTTGAAGTGGAAAAGTCGGAGATAATACAGTAACATGGACAACGAGCATTGTGGAAAAATCCAAAAGTTTTGATTTTTCCACAATGCTTGCCTTAAACACTTGAAACTATTCGGTTGGACGCATATCTGGAGTGGCAAAATTCAGCCGTATGTGGCTGATTCCGAAAGATGCCCCAAAACCGGCGGATGGGAGAATAAAGGGAAGAAAGGAAAGGGATAGCAAATGAAACGGCTGTTTTTACTGGAAGACGATTTGAGCCTGATAAACGGGCTTTCTTTTGCTTTAAAAAAGCAGGGCTATGAAGTAACGGTTGCCCGCACCACTTTGGAAGCGGATGTATTATGGGAAAGGGGAGAATATAATCTGGCTGTTTTGGATGTATCGCTTCCTGACGGCTCCGGCTTTGATTTCTGCAAAAAGATACGGCAGACCTCAAAAGTACCCATTATGTTTCTCACTGCCGCTGATGAAGAAACAGATATTATCATGGGGCTGGACATCGGGGGTGATGATTATATTACAAAACCGTTCAAGTTAGCAGTTTTCCTTTCAAGGATCAATGCACTGTTGCGCAGGAGTGAAAATTTCGGCACTGCTGTCACAGAATTAATTTCAGGCGGTATCTGTATCCAGCTTTTAAAAGGGGAAGTATATAAAAGGGGAGAACTTGTTGAACTAACGGCAAGTGAATATAAGCTGCTGTGCCTGTTTATGGAAAATCCTGACCAGATACTTTCTCAGGAACAGATTTTGGGCAGATTGTGGGACGTGGGCGGAAACTATATAGATAACAATTCCCTTACCGTGTATATCCGTAGGCTCCGCACAAAAATTGAGGATGATCCGGGAGAACCGAAACGGATTGTCACTGTACGTGGTATGGGATATAAATGGAACACTATGGATTGAGGTGTAGGATGAAAATATTTGTAAACCGGAAAATCAAATGGCTCTTTAGTGGTATTCTGCTGTGCGTTTTATTTTTTACATTTATTTCAGTCTTGCTTATGGAGTTTGAAGCCAGAAATGCGGCAGTTTATACAATAGCCTGCTTTTTGCTGATGAGTGCTGCCATACTGGTAATCTGTTATGGGTATTTCAGGGAACAGCATAAAATCATGGAACACGCCATATTACAGATTACAGAATATATATCTGGCAACAAGGATGTCACAATTGAATGTAATGATGAAGGTGAATTATACAGGCTGTTCCATGAAGTAAATTCTCTGGTTGCGATCTTGAACGCCCATGCCGAGAATGAAAAAAATGCAAAGAAATTTTTGAAAAATACAATATCTGGCATTTCGCATCAGTTAAAGACACCCCTTGCAGCCCTTAATATTTATATGGGGCTGATACAGGACGAGGCAGAGGAACTGCCAACGATTCAGGAACTTTCCCGGCTTTCCGAGCAGGAGCTTGACAGGATAGAAGGGCTGGTGCAGAATCTTTTGAAAATCACAAAGCTGGATGCGGGCATGATTGTGTTGGAAAAATCATTGGAAAATGTGTCGGAGATTGCGGAAAGCGTCAAAAAGCACTTTCTGTTCCGGGCAAATCAAGAAGGAAAAGAAATCTGCCTGTCAGGCAGTGGGGAAACCGCATTTTTGTGTGATCGCAGCTGGATGATTGAAGCAATCAGCAACCTTGTAAAAAATGCCCTTGACCATACCGGAGAAGGCGACTGCATACGAATGGAATGGCGTATATCTGCTTCTATTCTCCAGATCACCATAAAGGATAATGGCAGCGGCATCTATCCGGAGGATTTACACCATATTTTCAAGCGGTTTTACCGGAGCCGTTATTCGAAAGACACGCAGGGTATTGGCCTTGGGCTGCCATTAGCAAAAGCTATTGTAGAAGCCCATAACGGAACGATTGAAGTAGACAGTGTTTTAGGAAGGGGAACCTCTTTCACGATGAATTTTTTAATTCCAACAAAATTGTAGGGTAATTGTAATATAGGTGTAGGATTTCTCTGCTATATTAAGGAACTGCAAGGAAATCAAAAACAGAAAGAGGTGTTTACACAATGAATTTATTAGAAGTCAGTGATGTCAGTAAGACATACGGAAGCGGCGAAGCTGCCGTAAAGGCATTAAAGAAAGTTTCATTTTCCGTTCCAAAGGGCGAGTATGTAGCGATTGTCGGGGAATCCGGCTCCGGGAAAAGTACGCTCCTGAATATGATAGGAGCGCTTGATACGCCCACATCCGGAAAGGTAGTCATTAGCGGAAAGGAAATTTTTTCTATGAATGACCGCAAGCTTACCATTTTCAGACGGAGAAACATTGGCTTTATCTTTCAGGCGTTCAACCTGATTCCGGAGCTTACGGTGGAACAGAATATGATTTTTCCCGTGCTGTTGGATTATCAGAAGCCGGACAGGGATTATCTGGAAGAACTTTTGGGCGTATTGAATTTGAAGGAGCGGCGAAACCATCTGCCCAGCCAGCTCTCCGGCGGGCAGCAGCAGAGGGTGGCGATCGGGCGTGCCCTGATCACAAGGCCATCCCTCATTCTGGCGGACGAGCCCACGGGAAACCTGGACACCCGCAACAGCAACGAGGTGATCGCATTGCTGCAGGCGGCGTCGAGAAAATATGAACAGACAATCATTATGATCACCCACAACCGCATGATTGCGCAGACGGCTGACCGGGTGCTGGAAGTGTCAGACGGTGTGCTGACGGATCTGGGGAGGTGCTCGAAATGAAAAACGCCGCGATGAAAAGTTACCTGAGCCTGATTCCCATTTCCGCAAAAGCCCGCAGAAAGCAGAACCGCCTGATTCTTCTTTGCATTGTCTTTGCGGTGTTCCTTGTGACTACCACCTTTTCCTATGCGGAGATTATGACGAAGGGGGAGACGGAGGGCATGGTAAGGCATCATGGCAGCCATCATATTGTGGTAAGCGGCCTGTCCCAATCGGAGGCGGCGCAGATCGCAGACAGGGAGGATGTGTCCGCGTCGGCCTGGTGTAACGCATTCGGGGAGGATACCTATGAGGGCTACTCCATAAATGACATACGCGTCATAATGTATGGCGCGGAGCAAGCCTATCTTGACGAGATCAGAGTCTACGAATGGGAGGGCACGTTTCCCCAAAATGACGGGGAAGTGATGTTGAACAGGGACGCAAAAGAGAGGCTTGGCGTAAATGTGGGCGACAGCGTGACCCTGCACACGCCGGCCGGAGATTTTGCTTTCACGGTGACGGGATTTTGCGCGGATGAGTGGACTTTGTATGCCGACAAGTTCGGGGGTGTGACCGCTTATATGAGCGTGAGCGCGCTGGACGCCGTCTGCACCGCAAACGGGACTGCTGACAATTCTGACACAAGTGTCACAGATGGCGCGGAAGAGGTGGAACGGACGGCATATTATGTCCGTTTCAGGGAGGGGACGGATATCAAAAAGGCGGTTGCGGATCTGAAAGCGCAGTATGGGGCTGTGGAGGAAAATCTGGCGGCCATGGGCGCGTCGGGCGCCAGCAGCAGCCAGATTATGACCAGCTTTTATCTGCTTGCGGGCATTGTGTTTCTACTGATTCTGATTGCGGGCGTGCTGATGATCTCAAGCTGCTTAAACAGCATGGTTGCCCAGCGGACGAAGTTTTTCGGAATGATGCGCTGTATCGGCGCAAGCAGAGAACAGGTGATGCGGTTTGTACGGCTGGAGGCGTTAAATTGGTGTAAGACGGCGATACCTGTCGGTCTGGTTGTCAGCGAGGTGTTTACGCTTGTGCTGTCCAAAGTCCTGCAATATAAGGTGGGCGGCGAGTTTGACGATTACCGCTATCGGTTCAGCGTGATCGGTATCGTGACGGGAATTCTGGTAGGTGTGATATCCGTGCTGCTTGCGGCCCATTCCCCCGCGAGACGGGCGGCGGCCGTTTCTCCGGTGGCGGCGGTGTCAGGGAATGCACAGACGGGAAAAACCGTCACCCATGCAGCCAATACCCGTATCTTTAAAGTGGAGCATGCGCTTGGGGTGTATCATGCGGCGGCGGCAAAAAAGAATCTGATTTTGATGTCCCTGTCCTTTGCTTTTACAGTAACCTTGTTTTTAGCGTTTTTTGCCGGCCTTGATCTGTTAAAACGGTTTATGCCCTCGGAGAGCAACCTGAATCCGGATATCACAGTGGCGGCGGCGGACAATGCCAATTCCATAGACAGGGAAATAAAGGAGGAGATTGCCGGGCTTCCGGGTGTGGAAACGGCTTCCGGGTGTGCCATATCTTATGAAGTGCCCGCTGAGATTAACGGTGTTCCCGGCAGCGTCGATCTGATTTCCTACGATGATTTTATGTTTACATGGACGAAACGGTCTGTTGCCAGCGGCGATCTGGAACAGGTTTCGGGTGATACAGATTATGTCATGACGATTTTTAACATGGACAGTCGTCTGGATACGGGGGATATTGTCAAAGTCGGCGATACGGATCTGACCATTGCCTGTGTGTGTTCGGAGGGGATCGGGACGGAGAACCGTCCGGCGATTGTCTGCACGGAGGAGACTTTTATGCGCTTGACGGGTGAGAAGGATTATCAGATCTTAAATGCCAATCTTGCGGAGGATGCCGCCGATGGGACGGTGGACGCCATCCGGGCGATTGCGGGGGAAAACGAGGTGGCAGACAGGCGGGAGGACGACCAGCAGACTAATTCCAGCTTCTGGGTATTCCGCATTGCCGTCTACGGTTTTCTGGGGATCATTGTGCTGATTACGGTCTTTAACATTGTGAATAATATTTCCATGAGCGTGTCGGCCAGAATGAAGCAGTACGGCGCCATGCGCGCTGTGGGTATGAGTGTGGCGCAGATAAAGCGGATGATTGCGGCGGAGGCGGTGACCTATGCGGCCTGCGGCCTGTTCATCGGCTATCTTGCGGGTCTGTATCTGCACCGGCTGATTATGGTGAAGCTGGTCTTTTCGCATTTTGGCGGGACATGGAAGCTTCCTGTTGAACCGCTCACAATCATCACCGTTATCGTCGCGCTTTCCTGTGTGGCGGCGGTGCATGGTCCCACAAGAAGGATCAGTGAGATGGCGATTACGGAAACAATCAACGAGATGTAGAAACGGGGCGGCTCTGGAGTACCGGAGCCGCTTCTTTTCATATAGGAAATTCCTCTGAATTTCATATTCTTCTTG
>ERZ808054.256-NODE-256-length-63930-cov-10.952093_pt1 | contig 63930 bp, 52 predicted proteins | sample MGYA00380201_ERZ808054 | MGnify/ENA primary metagenome ERZ808054 (study PRJEB31490, sample SAMN06133419) | mouse gut metagenome | isolation source: Z5_2 | host: mice | place: China: Chengdu | collected 2015-05 ... | reverse complement strand
GTTCCTGCTGACAGTAAGCATATTTTTTTCCAACCATATAACTCCTTTTTTCCCCACAACAAAACTATGCATAAACCGCATACATAGAAGAACCAGCCAATTATTGTTGGATATGTTGTTTTACCCATTTTTATAAGTGGAATGTACAGCATGCTTTTCATAAAAAGCCTTGTATATATTGCAAACATTATATTTATTACTGCAACTAAAAAAAGTTCTTTTCTTCTACTCATCTTCCCATTCCTCCCATGCATTTTCCAATACCTCTCTTACATCCGCTGGTACATTTATTGTCCGCTTTAACAATTCTGTGCAATCGTAAATATTTTCTTTTTCTGTGCCATACATAAATGAACATTCTGAAATATGTGCCTCTTCATCAGGAAAGACATATGGTGTATACAATAATTCATTATTTTCCGAATACGATAAATATCCAAAATAAAACATATTTTTTCTTTCTTCGTTTAGATTTGCCACCAGAGTGTAATGTCCATCAGGATTTGGTACTTCCTTTCCTGTCAGTTCTTGATACAATGCTTTAGTCGCATTGTTAATTTCAATTTTTGCATATATATTTTCCGAATTTATCGCATATATATTTCGGGGATATTAAGATTGCAGTTTTGAATATTCATCCTGCTTTCACTATCCCCTACATAAATCCTGACGCGTCGGTTATCTCCATATGATTCAAACACCATTTCAACATTCGTGCTTGATAATGAATGTTCTATAAAATCAGATAATCCTGTAAGCAATGAAAGCGCTACTGCAGCTGGAACATTTTTATCAGCTAAATCTACTTTTCGTGTTCTTGCAAAATGAAGCCCTTCTTTATTTTCTTTAATTACAGTTTTTTCAGGCATTTCTTCTAAATCCACTCCTAAAACCCCAGCTGCCAAATCAAAATCCATTTGTGAAAATTCTTTTGTTCCATCCTTATTCCATATTGGTTCAAAAACAGCAGCTTCTGTTGGTACATCAATACAGTATACTTTTCCGTGATATATAACCGCCCTATGGTCACTTGATATCTTTGCATTGTTTCTGTACATTGTATTTTCCATATTTTTAATATCTGTCTGTGTCAGGTGGACTCCATTTCTTTCCAAAATCTCTATTTGATTTATCGTTAGTCCTAACGCAATTGCCTCGTAAGTATATCCCCTGGCAAGCATTTTCCCAATTTCTTCTTTGCCAATTACCTTATTCATATCCATCGATTCAATTTCTGTCTTTGCTCCTCCCACATCAATTATTGATACCAGCTTGCCATCAACTTCATTAACTGTGACAGAAGCACATGCTCCGGGTTCCTTTGGAAATGAGCCATACACTACCCTCTTATCTCTTGCACAATAAAAACTTCTGCGTTGTAAGGAATAATATGCCAGTCCATTTTTATACGGATCCAATTCTTTCAAAATATTTGCCACTGCCTCTTCATCAAAGCGCACTTCGTATGTATATGTTGTTTTGTTTGTGTTGGTATGGATTTCAGATGCTGCATTTATTAGCCTTTCCTTTATCAGCTTGCTATAAATCTCTGTTAAAAGCTCTTCATTATAGTTATTTTCTCCATAATCAAGTAATTTTGCCGCAACATATATTTCTCCGGCTGTCCATCCCCCATCTATGCTATCCCCATACTATCAACTATTTTTTTGAGCTCTTTCATTTCTTCATTTTCTATCAGTTCTGTCTATACTTCATCTATTATCCTTCTGTCTTCTTCTGATATATTTTCAATCGATTTATCCATGCTATCTATTAAAATATCTGTATGAAATTTTTCTAATTTCTTTTTATCTTCCTGCATTTTCTTTATTTTCACATTAATGCTCTTATACGCCAGCTTACTCCGCTCCGCACTTTCCGGCGTCATGAAGGTATCATAGATTCCAGCGAGCGCCGCCGCCAGCTCCCTGTCCGTAGTCTCCACATAATCCCCGTAGTTCTCCAGATTCCTTCTGTGCGCCCCCAGCCGCTCGATCTTATCGCATTCCGCCCTCACTGCCGACGTATACGTCTCTACATCGAAAGAGACCACCTCCAGATCCAACACCCTTTCTATGGCGTAAGTGGACTGGCGGATCTCCTCCCCCATATTTTCCGCCTCCGTGCACATATCCATCAGCCCCATCACCGCATCATAGTCACAGAATAGATTCCCCGGAATTTCCTTGTTGTCACTCTTTGCCCTGTTGGCGCCGCCTTCCAGCGCATCCGGAAAGTGCTGGCAGTAATCCTTGCAGAATCTGGCATTTTCCAGCCCCTGTGTCAGCGCACGCTCCATTGCGCCTGCATTCCGGCAGATATCCCCTACCTTATCCTCCAGAAACTTTCCCATCTGCTCCTGCAGGGTGTCTGCATCTTCCCCCATGTAATTGTCTTCAAGACCTGTCATGGTGGTCTTCACATCTTCTATTACGGCTTCCACATTTATCGCGGTTGCCTTGCATGTCTCCATCGCTTCCTTCATCCTATCCAGATTCATTTTGACCTGATTGTTCCCGTTTCCCACCTTTATAATCCTCCCCATATACACCTAATTTCACAAAGTGATAATTATGTTTTTCAAACTATAATTTTTTATTATTTATACTCTTCTATGAAAACTCCTTCTCAATTCTATACTAAAACACGTCAGAATGCTATGTATTTTTCAAAAACAGTGATAACTTTACACTTTTATACATTCAAATCTTTTTATATCAGACCAATGTATATACAATTATTCTTTTTATTATAACCTATAGGTATATCTTTACTGTTCCGGGACACGAAAAAAGCGCCTACCAGAATCTTCTGATACGCGCTTCCTCATTTATCAATTTTTGCGTCTTTTTATCTTACCGCTCCATTTTCCAGAAGTATGCACTATAGGGAGGCAATTCACTTCCTCCTCCAAAATCATGCAATTTGCCGCTAATCAAGTCTACTGCCTGACCGCATCCGGCATCAAAATGTGCAGTATAGGGCTCGCTGTCCGCATTAATTGCAACCAACACTCTCTCCCCATCCGTCTTTCTCTCAAAAATACACTGCTTATTGGTCAGCACCACAGATCTGAAATCTCCATAATTTAGTGCAGGTGATTCCTTCTTTGCCTTCGCAAGCTTACTGATCCACTCCGTCAGTTCATTGCATACCGGCTCCTCGTAGCAGGCGCGGAGCGCAGGGTCGCCTTCGCTCTTGTTCGCCTTTGCCCCCCATTCACTTCCATAGTATACACATGGAATTCCGGGCATGCCAAAGCACAACGCATAGATAAGCGGCAGATGCTTTTCATTGCTCAAAATGCTTGCCACTCTGGTCACATCATGGTTGTCCACAAAAGACAGCAGATGTTTCCCTTTGTACAAAGTCCAGTTTTCCGGTCCGAACTGCCGAAGCAGAGAATGTACGATTTCAAACATATTCATGCTGTTAAAGCTGGAGAACAATCCCTTGTAGCACTCATAATTTGTTGCGGAATGAAGCATCCCGTCATTCACCAGACGATTATAATCACCGTGAAGCATCTCACCTAATAAATAAAAGTCAGGTTTTAACCCTTCCGTAAAACTCCTGAGTCTTCTCACAAAATTTTCATCCAGACAATACGCTACATCAAGACGCAATCCATCAATATCAAATTCATCTACCCAGTACTTTACCGCATCTAAGATATGATCCACCACTTCTCCATTTTGAAGGTTCAGCTTCACAAGATCATAATTCCCTTCCCAGCCTTCATACCACAGACCGTCATTATAATTGGAATTGCCGTCCAGACTGATTTTAAACCAGTGAAGGAAGGGAGAATTTTCCCGGTTCTTCACTACATCCTGAAACTGATAGAAACCTCTGCCTACATGATTGAATACCCCGTCTAACACCACCTTGATTCCATTTTCATGAAGCTTTGCGCAGACTTCCTTAAAATCTTCATTCGTCCCAAGACGAGTATCGATTTTCTTATAATCCCTCGTATTGTAGCCATGGGTATCAGATTCAAACACCGGTGAAAAGTAAACCGCATTTGCTCCTAGCTTCTTTATATGAGGAATCCAGTCCTCCACTTTCTTGATCCTGCTGGTCAGGACGCCGTCATTTTCAAAAGGTGCCCCGCAAAACCCCAGCGGATAAATCTGATAAAAAACACTTTCATATGCCCACATATTGTGCGCCTCCTTACTCTGTCATAGTTGGGTCTAAGTCATTCCTTCCTGTGTTATGGCTTATGTATTTTGACCCTTCATCAGTTTACCACACTTTCATTTTAATGTACATGTTTTCATTTCAGCAGCGTCATTTTAAGGGTTAGTACGCACTTGGTCAATTTGAGAGGCATTTCTATTGACCAAATAAGTACTTTTTCAAATTTGAAGTTCGACACTTTCAAATTTTAACTAAAAACTAGATACAAGATTTTTGACAGAAAAGAGCAAAAAATAGAGAAATCCCCAATTTCCACATAGTTATCCACAATGACACATGTGTCATTCTATGTGAACCAAGTAACTTTTCTTTCAAAATCCGACGTCATTTTTCCTACATCCTGCATTTTTTGCGCTTTTTATACTTTTTTAAGTCAAATTTCCACAAAAGAATCTATCAGACAAAAAAAGAGCATGTGAAGTTATCCACATGCCTTATAGCCATTGCTTATAGCCACTCATCCCAAAATCTTTCAACCCTCTTTTCAATTTGCTCCAAGGAAACTCTTTCATACGCTTTCCATTCTCTAGGAAACATCCTGAGATAGGAATTGGTCAGAAATCTCTCGTCCAAAAGCGCTATGATTCCCACGTCCTGCGCCGTCCTTATAACTCTGCCGGCTGCCTGAAGGACCTTGTTCATGCCTGGATATTTGTACGCAAAGTCAAATCCATCATCTCCCCTTAAGTCAAAGTACCGTTTCAGAATCTCTCGTTCGGTACAAACCTGGGGCAGCCCTGTTCCAACGATCATTGCGCCGATCAGGCGCTCATTTTTAAGATCGATTCCTTCACTAAAAATACCTCCAAGCACGCAGAATCCAAGGAGGGTGCTTCCCTCTTCCCGATCCGATTCAAATTCTTTCAAAAACGCTTCCCTGCTTTCCTCATCCATATGCTCTGCCTGCAGCAGGCATTTCGTTTGATTCTCCGCAAAGCGGCGGCAGTATGCATTATATATGTTCTGTAAAAAAACATGAGAAGGAAAGAACACCATATAATTTCCTTCCCGTCTGCAAATAATCCTGTGGATGTAATCGGCAATATGATCATACTCCGATTCTGTCCGCCTGGTATACTTGCTGGTCACATCACACGCCACAAACAGTCCTTTCCGCCTTGGATCAAAGACAGAATGTGCATATACCTCATAATCCCCCTCTTCCGCCCCCAGCAGCTGCTTATAATATTGAATGGGAAGCAGAGTCGCCGAAAAAAGAATCGTGCTTCGTCCCCGCATCATGCATTCCTGCAGGTTCTTGGACGGGTTGACACAAAAAAGCTTGATGAAAAAACCACCGTCTTCTTCCAACTGTGTATAAATCACATAGTTTTGGTCCAGCTTATCATTAATCAGCAAAAAGTGGGAGACCTCAAAATAAAATTCCAGAACGTCTCTTCTCACCGGACTTTCTTCATGATCCTCAAGGTATGTTTCCATGGTGGAGGACAGCCTAATCAGCGCCTTCATAAATGGCGCTGCATCCTCATCGTCCAGATAGGCATAGTTCTCACATGCACGCTTTAACTCTAAAAGTTCTCTGTTGCACTTTTCCAGCTGATGGTACATCTTGATGTCATACTCTTTGATGCGTCTTTTAAGTGCCAGAAAATCTTCCTTTCTGAGAACTGCACTGTACATTTCTCTTCCCCGATCCACCAAATTATGCGCCTCGTCGATCAAAAACAGATATGCGCCCCTTACTCCCTCCTGAAAAAAGCGCTTTAAATACACATGCGGATCAAACAAATAATTGTAATCTCCTATAATGGCATCCGCAAAAAGACTCATATCCAGGCTCATCTCAAAGGGACAGACCCTATGCTTCATTGCAAATTCCTCAATTGCTTCACGATTAAAATTGTCTACGCGAGTCAACATATCATAAATTGCATCATTGATGCGGTCATAGTGTCCCTTCGCATAAGGACAGTATTCTGGGTTACATTCCGTCTCCTCCATAAAGCATATTTTGTCCTTGGCAGTCAATATAACTGACTTAAGAAAGAGTCCATGTCTTCGCATCAGCTCAATGGTATCGTCCGCCACTGTCCTTGTAATGGTCTTTGCTGTTAAATAAAAGATTTTCTCCCCTCTGCCTTCACCCATTGCTTTTACTGCCGGAAACAATGTGGATATGGTTTTGCCTACACCGGTGGGCGCCTCTAAAAATAATTTCCTTTTGTGATAGATGGTTTGATAGACATAAGATACAAGCTCCTTCTGCCCTTCTCTGTATGTAAATGGAAAAGAAAGTTCCTTAATGGACTGCGTGCGCTGATTCTGCCATGTGGACTGGAAATCTGCCCACTTCTTATACTCCTTTATAAGTCCCCCGAACCATTCTTCCAACTCACTCATCTCATATTCAATATGAAAGTATTTTATCTCTTCCGTATCAATGTTACAATACGTAAGACGTACCCGTATATGCCTCAATTCATTCTGCTTTCCATAAATATAGGCATAGCACTTTGCCTGGGCAAGATGCACCGGAACAGCTTCTTTGATCTTATGGAGGTCTTTGTATGTTCCCTTTATCTCATCTACGGTAACCGTCACAAGATCCCGATATGCAACAGCAATTTCTGACTCCGCAAGTTCCGGTACCAAAGAGAGATCGCCCCCGCTTTGAATAATAATTCCGTCTGCACGCCCTTCTACGCAAATCTCATAATCCACAGCTGTATACACATAACGCAAAAAAACCTCCGCATGATAATCTGCTCCCATACGTCGCTGTATCATTCGATGAATCCTTCCGCCCTCCTGCATTGCATTTTCAGGAGACGTCGCTCTTCTATTGTCAATATTTCCGGATCGGAGAAGAAATTCAACTAAATTCCGGACTGATATATGTATTTCCAAGCTATGCTTTCCTTTCCTTTAAAAGCAGATAAGAAACTCCCTAAAGAGATAGTAAGCTATCTTTTTCAGGGAGTCAATAAGATACTATTCGGTTGTATGCGTATAGATGTGTCTAACTTGCCAATGCAAAGCGGCTTACTACTTTTTCGAAATCCGGATTGTATCCGTCATAGGACACGGTCAGCACCTGCCTTAAATCAAGACCCAACACTCCAACAATTGATTTTGCATCCACTGTATACCTGTTGTAAAAAACGTCAATATCAAAATCACATTTTGAAGCTGCGGCTACAAAATCCTTCACTTCATCCAAGTTTAATTTTATTCTTCTCTGCATCATATTATCACCTTTCTTTCTCCCAAATGCAGGATGTGAAAACGTTTTCTGGTACTTGAAGAAAGATTACCACCCCTTTTAGGATTTGTAAAGTACTTTTTCTAGTACAATTTACCAAACTTAGTCATATACTGGCAGTTGGCACATTTCTTTCCTGCTTTAGCCTATTATTGACAAAAAACTTTAATTTTATACTGCTATTTTTCTTGAAACTCCGTCATATACCTCCGGTATCTTATAGGAAGCATATTGCGCTGTAGTCCATAATTGCTACGCTCTTTTATTGCTATAGTATGAAAAAAACTGGTAAACAGTTCACTGTACTTTTTCTCTCCCTCTGAAAAAGCATGCTCCACCTGCTGCCTGTTTTCATAACCGCAAACCAGATACCACTCTCCTTTCGCAGGGTGCATAGCAAATATATTTCGTATTTCGTCATGAATCACAAAATTCTCAAGGGGAAGCCTGTCCGCAAAATGAGGCACTACAAACGTGAGTACATTATTTTTAGGTCCCATGACAGCATACAGTATGCCATTTTCCAATTCCTTGAACCGGAGGAACTCTACATGATAGTGTGCCTCATTTGCCGTAAAACGCGCAAGCTCAAATACCCTGTGAATATACGGATTAGACAGATTCCCCATTAAATCCCTCTTATCCTTCATGGCAAGCCCTGCTGCCACCGTCTTATACACCGCCTCCGCCTTATCCTGCTTCTCGGAGGCAAGCGCCCTGCAGATAGCAAGATAGGTCTCTTCCCCAAACTCTTTCATCACCGTTCTCGCAACGCTTGCCGCCTTCCTCTCGTCTGGAGGATGTGTCTCATAAACAGCAAACAACCGATAGTTTTCATCCTCACCAAGGCAGAGATGAATCTGGTCATGGGGCTTTTTCGCAAGATAGGCATCATAAATTCCTGTAAAAATTCCTTCCAGAGAATCTTCACAAATCAGATAATATTCTTCCATCCTTTCTCCCTTCTCAGCCGCTTACCGCCTGCTTCCAGCATAGCTCACTTCCGTCGTCAAACAGGGATAATTGTCTGTATGTCATGCCGTCCCTGTCAAAGGGAAGCTTTTCTTTGCGGTCGATGAGGTTCCTCGTTATATAGTCTTCTTCCAGCTTCGTGGGATACATCATCTTTCCGTTACATGTTATGAAATACAGTGCACGCTTTAGTGCGACACCAATTTTCTTTAAATCATCAAAGGTAAGATTCCCGCTGCGCCTTGCCCTTATAATTCTCTGCGCGCTTTTTACACCAATTCCAGGCACCCGCAAAATGGTCTGATAGTCCGCTCTGTTAATCTCCACCGGAAACACTTCCAAATGCCGCAGCGCCCAATCTGCCTTGGGATCCAGTAATATATTGAAATTCGGACGGCTTTCGCTCAAAAGTTCCTGCGCCTCAAACCCATAAAATCGCAGAAGCCAGTCCGCCTGATATAGCCTGTGCTCCCGTAAAAGCGGAGGTCCGCCCGGCAGTGCGGGCAAATCCTTGTCCTCATTTACACTGACAAATGCAGAGTAATACACACGCTTTAAGTCAAACTTCTTGTACAGATTCTCCGCTACCATCATAACTTGATAGTCGCTTTCCGGTGTAGCGCCTACGATCATTTGTGTAGACTGTCCTGCCGGGACAAAAGAAGGCGCATGCCTGTACACCACAATTTCATTCTTGTTCTGTGTGATGCCCTGCTGAATCTGCCGCATAGGGGACAGAATATTCTTGCGGTGCTTGTTCGGCGCCAGCTTTTTAAGCCCTTCCGCTGTGGGAAGCTCTAAATTGACACTCATCCTGTCTGCTAAAAGTCCCAGCCGCTGAATCAGCTGGGGGTCTGCTCCCGGAATCGCCTTCACATGGATATAACCCTGAAACCGGTATAGCGTGCGCAGTTTATGCACTGCCTCATAAATCAGTTCCATCGTATAAGTAGGGCTGTACACAATCCCGGAACTTAAAAATAATCCTTCTATATAATTACGTCTGTAAAATTGTATGGTCAGCTCACAGATTTCGTCCGGCGTAAAAGTTGCCCTAGGGACATCATTTGATTTTCGATTGATACAGTACTTACAGTCATAAATACACTCATTGGTAAAAAGTATTTTTAAAAGCGAGATACACCGTCCATCCGCCCCGAAACTATGGCAGATTCCTGCAGCAAGCGTATTGCCGATTCCTGTTCCGTCCCCTCTTCGACCCACGCCGCTTGATGAACAGGAAACATCGTATTTAGCCGCATCTGAAAGAATGTCCAGCTTATCCATAAGAGATTGATTTTCAGTTTTTTGAACGATAAGATTACTTTCCATACCAGCGCCTCGTGCAGAACATTTGTTTGTTTTATATTAACACAGTTGTTTTCATTTGACAATATAATTTCGAACATTTGTTTTGATATTGCACGATTTATTTCCACATGCTATGGAAAATCCATATACTTTAGGAAGAAAAACATACAAAAACCGACGGCATAGACTCATTGATATGCTCCCTGTTTCAGCAACAATCCCTGCCTCAACCAATACATTTACAATATTGCTAATAGTAGACTGTCGTAAGCCTGTTCTTTCTGCTAATTTTGCCGGGATATTAGAGTATATCATAGAATGAAAAGAATTACACAACTACTGAAGTCGTGTTCCTTATATTTTTAACTCTTAAACTCCTTTATTTTTAAAAGCCGTTCTCCAATTTCCCTCTCTTTCCCCTGACTGGTAGGGATATAATACTCCCTCCCCTTAAGGGACGCTGGCAGACACTCCATATCGGTCAGCTTCTCTTCCGCATCATGGGCATACTGATACCCTTCTCCATAGTGAAGCTCCTGCATCAAGCTGGTAACTCCATTCCTGATCTGCAGCGGAACCGGTTCGGTCAACATCTTTTCCGCGTCCTTTTTTGCCCTCTCATACCCCACATACAACGCATTCGATTTAGGCGCCATAGATAAATAAACCACTGCGTGAGTCAAATTCACATTACATTCAGGCATTCCATTAAAATGGCATGCCTGATAAGCAGCTACCGCTACCTGTAATGCCTGTGCGTCTGCCATCCCCACATCTTCACTGGCAAACCTGATCAGACGCCTTGCCACATAAAGAGGGTCCTCTCCCGCTTCCAACATTCTCGCCAGCCAATAAATGGCGGCGTCCGGGTCGCTGTTGCGCATGGACTTATGCAGCGCGGAAATCAAATTATAATGTTCCTCGCCGGCTCTGTCATATAAGAGCATCTTTTTGCCGGTACACTGCTCTAATATTTCCTCCTGCACCGTAATGGAGCCATCCTCCTCTATCTTTCCGTTCAACACTGCCATGTCCAACGTATTAAGGGCAGTCCTTGCATCCCCATTGGCAAAAACTGCAATTGCATTTAAGAGTCTGTCTTCTATATGAATCGTGTTGTTTCCAAATCCGCGCTTATCGCTCAGTGCATTATGCAGAAGCTTTCTCACGTCCTGTTCGGTCAACGCCTGCAGAACAAACACCTTGCACCTTGACAAAAGAGCGGAATTAATCTCAAAGGAAGGATTCTCTGTGGTCGCCCCAATTAAAATAATGCTTCCCTTCTCCACATAGGGAAGAAAAGCATCCTGCTGTGCCTTATTGAAACGATGGATCTCGTCCACGAATACAATCGTCTTAAGTCCCACCATGCGGTCGCCTTCCGCCTGCCTCATCACGTCCTTGATTTCCTTGATACCGCTTGTCACTGCACTGAAGTCAATGAACGACGCGCATGTCATATGTGCGATAATCCGCGCCAGCGTGGTTTTTCCTACCCCCGGCGGTCCCCAGAATACCATGGAGGAAATCCGATCCTTCTCCAGCATCTGGCGCAGTACCTTGCCTTTTCCCACAAGATGCTCCTGACCGATATAGTCATCAAGTGTCTGCGGGCGAAGCCTGCTCGCTAAAGGGGCGCTTAAATTTACTTCCTGGGTAAAAAGTGATAACTGTTCCATCCCCGATTCCTTTCAAAAACATCAGTCCCACCCGCCAATATCTTCCGTCTCAAGGTCCCCCCCATGGCACACCGGACATGACATCTTATCTTCCGCTTTTATTAATTCTGTCTTTTGACCACACTGCCCGCAGCGTCCAATATATTCTCTGTCCTCCTCTAAAAGCCACAATACGGGAACACTCTCTATACTTTGGCATTCCTTACAATAAGATAACTGATAAGAAAAGTCAAAGGGTACCAATGCTGTTTTCTTGGCGATACCTGCTATCTCTATTTCTATATCCTCTGGAAAAAGCGCTGCCACCCGGTCCAGCTTTCCATGCATGATACCGCACCCGGTTCTACATTCCCATCCCGCTCCACATGACTTGCAGGTAATCCTCTTTATTTCTCCCACCTGATCATGCTCCTTTCTCATCCTGCCAGCAAGCGCTGCTTATTGTAAAAGGCTAAGCAACATATCCGGCTGGTGATTTGCCTGTGCCAACATAGACTGTCCCGCCTGAAGCAAAATCTGAAAATTGGAAAACCGCACCATCTCTTCCGCCATATCGGTATCCCTGATACGGGATTCTGCCGCAGTAGTATTTTCAACGATATTATTCAAATTCGTCATGGTATGTTCCAGCCGGTTCTGAATGGCTCCATACTGGCTCCGCACATTGCTCACATATGTAATCGCATTCTTAACTGCATTCACCGCATCCCCAGCGTCTTCTATCGTTTTCACATTTGTTTCTGCAATTCCAAGAGCCTCTGCATCCATCTGGTAAAGGTCGATGTAAATAAACTGATCCTCAAATGCATCTGTTCCCACCAAAATGCCTAACTTCGCTCCTCCGCTCATATCTATCGCTATCTTGGAAGGATCGATGCCGAATAGCTGCTCCGGCGCTGTAGCGCCCAGAATACTGGTTCCGCCTTCCGAAAGGTTATTGGTTATCACAGAGCCGGCGCCATCCTTGGATTCATAGGCAAGCTTTCTTACAAATTCCACCAGATCTTTGTCGGCGCTGCTGAACATTCTCACTATTTCAGATTCAGTCTTTCCGGTTTGTCCTTTAATCGCATCCCCAAGACTCTTTCCCGCCAAAAGATCTGTAAATACCTTATTCATTCCACTTGCTATATTTGCACCAGTTACGGCTCCGCCGCCGTTTGCAAGATAACCGATATATGCTGCTCCCAAGTACCCATGCCCATACGGTCTTCCATTCATAGTGAATCTTTTCAGATAGTCTCCGATATGACCATCCTGACTGTCGTCCTGATCGCTTTGAAGCAGTTTTGCATAGTAAAGTAAAGTATCATTCCAACCGGTAGTAAAGCCTCCGCCCGCAAGCTGTGCCGTTCCTTCCACAAACCATGTGGGATATTTTTCACCGCCTCTGCCGCTCATCCCATCCGTGAGATTGTACTGCATCACCGTATGCATAAGTTCATGGGCTATGGTGGACTCTAATACCTCCGCCTTTGCGCCGGTGCCATCCGCGTCCGCGTCATTAAAGTCGGCAGCGTCCACCTTGATCATCATAGATACAGGTCTGCCACTCCCGCCGTAAGAATACTGCGCATACGCCAGCGTATTGTTGGGACCATCTATAAAGGAAACATTTAAAGCCAGCTTAATCGGCGTAGTTCCTGTCGCCTGCTCCAATGCTGGAAATGCATCAAAAATCTGTCTCACCGCATTTGGCACAAATTCCTTGGCTATCTTGTCAGCCAGTACACTTCCGCTGGTCACATCCACCCCTGCACGCCCTGAAGCGCCTGCACCCTGCGCAGATTCCACTGCTATAGTTCCGTCCTGCAGATTACAAGTCAGCTCATATTGATAACTCTTCATGACCGCGCCCGATCTGGGAGAAAGTCCATTGTCTGGGAAAAGCTTCCGTTCATTAAATACCGTATGGTGAGCCGAAGCATCAATCTGTGCCTTAATCTCCTGAATCTCGTCATCCACAAGTTCCCGATCATCATCTGACAGCGTTCCGTTGGCTGCCTTAATTGCAAGTTCATTGATGCGGTGCAGCATCTCATGAACTTCATGCAAAGCGCCCTCTGCCGACTGCACCAAAGAGATACCATCCTGTGCATTCGCCGTCGCTTGCGTCAGTCCTCTGATCTGCCTGCGCATCTTCTCCGAAATGGACAACCCCGCCGCATCATCTGCCCCACGATTGATTCTATAGCCGGAGGACAATTTTTCCATTGTCTTCACATTGTTACGATTGTTAAAACCAAACTGCCTTTCCGCATTCCATGCAGGCATGTTATTTCTTACAGATAGCATTCCTTTGCCCTCCATTTTTCTCAACCATAGCGCAGTATCATTCAAAAACGTTTATAATATAAATTTATATCGGCATATCAAAGCAAAAATCTTAGTATAAAATTAATATTTTTCAACTATTTCACTCTCCTATTTAGCGCCCTTCCCCTTCTTTCGGCAATCTCCTGTGCCTCCTTTATAAATCTATCATATTCCTCCTGTGTCGTTGTCACGATTCCTGTTTCGTCCTCATCACTAAATCCAAAATCATAAACTTCCCACGGAATCTGCGCCCCGTCCCACCACTGCGCGGGAGGAAGATCGTTGTGGAAAAATCCATCCACATACCATCCGTCATCCCCTTTTTTCAGATAAAGGAACCGCTCCACAGATGCCCCGTTGTCCGGCAGTTCCAGAACGCCGCTGTCCCCGAACACAAGGTTTACTTGAAACAGCGCGCTTTTGCCTTCTTCATCCACCACAAGTTCCCTGCCCGACAAGAATACCTTTACTGTCCGCCAGGCATCCTGCATCTCCGCATCCAAGGGTGTGTTTGAAAGAAGTGAAATCATATATGGATTCAATCCGAAATGCTCTGTAAAAAGCCACGCTGTCTGCTCCGCTTTCTCCCCTGCCTTTTCAACGGCTTTTGCCGCCTGCTCTTTCATTGCCTGATCCGTTTCTTTTATAAGGTCAGAAGAAACATATTGTTTATCCGGATAATATAATTCATGCAGACGCGCAAGCTCCTCTTCCCACTCCAAACTAAGCAGCGCATACCCCACACTGCATTCTAAGTAGACAGACCGTCCCAATTCCTCCTGAATAAATACCTCCCCCTCTATAATTTCCTTTCCTTCCTTTTGAAACAGCGTACATACCACATGTTTCCACCTATCCAGCTTGCCAAAATAGCCTGCCGTTCCATACCTGACCTGCAGATAGCTGGCTATCTGGATCCCATTCAATAGCTGCTCTCCGCTTTCAATAACCTGATTTTCCGAAAGATCCCCATTGCCGGTTAACATAAGTTGGTAATTGTTGATATGCTGGATTTCTTCCTCTCTCACATCTACCATGATTCCTCCGGCTTGGTCCACCCTTTCCATGAGTTCATTATATTCCCACACTTCTATTTCTTCCAGATCAAGCGCCAGATTCTGATTCAGAACCGCAAGGATTTCCTGGTCCGTATATTTCTCCAATATTTCTTCCAGCTTGCATCCCTCTCCCGCAAGATCTGTCAAATACAAATCGTCTGAAATCAATACCACGTATCTTTCATCCCCATGGTTCTGATCAGGACCGGGCAGTAACAGAATCACCGCTCCCTGCAGATTCCCGTTTAGTCCTTCTCCCGTTCCCTTTACTGCCACCGCCTCTCCGGTAAAGAAATCCTTTTCTACCGGGGAGGGCTCTACCGCTCCGGTTTCTTCCTGTCCCGGATTTGTTTCCACGGTCCTCAAATTGCTTTCAGAAACTTCCTCCTTTGCAGCAAGACCTCCCGTATAAGTGCACCCAGCCATAAAGAAAATAGAAATAACCAGAATGACCAACGCTGCTATGCTGGTTTTTCTTTTCTGCGCAATCTCTTCCATTCGTCTTCTCATAAATGCTTTTCCTCCGGTCATCATGGTTGCCGTTTTTAATACCTGTTCTTTCTCCTTTGACTGCATAATCATTGCAAGAAGGGTCTCCCCATAGTCACAGCGCTTTTCTTCCCCCAGCCTGCGCAGGCAGCCTGCATCGCAGGCAAGTTCTCCGTCCCGCAAAGACAGTCTTGCTGCAATCCACACAAGCGGATTGTACCAGTTTATGACAAGGCACAGGCTTCTGACAAGCGCCCATATATGATCCCCGTGTTTGTAATGCATAAGTTCATGCGTCAAGATGAAATCAAGCTGCTCTGCGTCCTTTCGCTCTTCACATTCCCAGGGAATATAAATTGCCGGCAAAAGCCCGAACAGACAAGGGGATGAAAGCCTGTCTCCTATCAGGAACACAGGAATCCTGCTTTTGCCTGTCAGTGATTCAGGCAGTCTCTTCCTCACAGACTTAAGGTAATGATAAAAGGAAAGATTCTGCCACAGGAAAACCAATGCAGTCACCACCATTCCCACCATCCATACCCTGCATGCTGCCAGTTTGATTTTCCCAAAGAGCGTTCCTGGCGCCTGCTGCTTCAATTCTATGGATTCGGCAGAAACCGCCTCCCTTTCCTGATCTTTTCCATTTTCTTCTACGCCAGCCTCTATGCCTTTACTGTCCTGCACAGTCAGGTCCATATCCTCCCCCTGCGTCCAGTTATTTTCCGCTCCGGCAGCCTTTTGGCTTTCTTCTGTTAAATGGTCATAATATGCCTGATACTGCTGCATCTTATATTCCAGGTCCTGCCTGTCCGCTTCTTCTTCCACCATGCGGCTTCCGGTACTCCAAACTGCCGTATTCATTACACTGATCGGACTGTAAAAGAGTACCCCAGGCATCAAAAGGCGCAGCGCCGCAAGCAGCCAGATCGGATATAGGATCAGCGGACTTATTTTTTTCCTAAAAATTGCTCTTATAAGCAAAATTCCTGCTATCAGCAGCGAGGATGTAACGATTCTCGTCATTTTATGTTCACCGCCTTTCTTAACTTTGTTCCGAAGAGGACCTCTTCTTTTCCTCTGCCCTATGTAAGATTTCCCGCAGCTGCGCAATGTCCCTGTCTGTCAGCTGATTATTTTCCACAAACATATTGACCAGCATTCCAAGACTTCCACCGTAGGTCCGTTTTAGAAAAGACTCCGTCTCCTTTAAGACCACCTCTTCCCTTTTTAAATCCGTGTGGTAAAGCCTTGCCTTCTCTCCCTCTTCATAGCGGATATATGCCTTTTCCTGCATCCGGCGCAGCATGGTATTGGTGGTGCTCTTGCTCCATCCCTGCCTATCCTTCATTTCACGCACCAGCTGCATTAAGGTCTTAGGCTGTTTCTGCCATAGCGCCTCTAGAATGCACCATTCTGAATGATTTAAACTGATATTTCCGTCCATGCTTTCCTTCCTCCTGTAAATTTGGTTTACACTTGTAACCCTTTTTATGATAGCAATTTGTATTACAGTTGTCAACCATTTAAAATACAGATTTACAGTTCAAGAAGAATTTGATATATTCTTAATGTAGGATGTGAGGTTGATTTTATGTTGAGATTTTGTTATGTGATTCTGATTTCTTTGCCCTTTATACTTTTTTATCTGGGGAAAGCTTTTTATATTGAACGGCACGATGACAAGTATACAGAAGCAGACCGTTACATAGTCGCCAGACGCGCTGTAGCCATTCTGCAGCGCAATGGCTTTATACATACAAATGTGTTCGGGACGGAAAACCTGCCCAGGGAAGGCGGCTATGTGATGTACGCCAATCATCAGGGGAAGTATGATGCTTTAGGTATCATATCCGGTCATAAGACGCCCTGCACCGTTATGATTGATGACAAACGTTCCCACAAGCCGATAACGACGCAGTTCATTACCCTGCTTAAGGGCACCCGTCTGGACAAAACCAGCATGAAGGAACAGATGAAAACCATTCTGAAAGTCATAGAAGAAGTGAAAAACGGACGCAGGATCATCATTTTCCCCGAGGGCGGTTATTATCATAACAGAAATCAGGTACAGGACTTTCTGCCGGGTGCTTTCAAATGTGCAATTAAAGCCCAAAGTCCGATTGTACCGGTAGCGTTGATCGATTCCTATAAACCCTTTGAAATCAACTCCATAAAGCCGGTCACCACCCAAGTGTACTTTCTGCCTCCCATTCATTATGAGGACTACAAGGAACTGACCTCAAAGGAAATTGCAGAGCTTACCAAAAATAAGATTGTAGAAACCATAAATATGGTATGTAATGGTAACGCGCGCCTCTAGGCGCACTGTCAAAAATAAACCTCAGGGATAACATCAATTCCCTGAGGTCTTTTCATTTTATTTGTTTTTTCTTCTTAAAACGATTTGATAAGACACATATTCTCCCATTTCCACGGGCATCGGGATTCCCGCCTCCATCAGTGCCCTGCCATAATAGCATCTTCCAGCTGCCTCATCCTCATATACAGCATCCGGCAAAAGACCCTTCATCCGCACATAATTGACGGTCATATTTCCATGAATCTCCAGCATCACCACATTTACCAGCGCCTGTTCCCCGTCCTCTGATACGAACATCCATGCGCCTACACTGTCACAGAAAGGATTAGACAGACGGTAATACTTCCCGTTTTGAATAAGCTTTGCATATTCCTTATACTTGCTGATCTGTCCTTTAATCTCCTCTTTCTCTTCCTTTGTAAGCTTACCCGGATCCAGTTCATAGCCAAAGGTGCCTGCCATTGCCACTACTCCCCGGGTATGAAGGCTCACGCTGCGCCCCGTCTGGTGGTTCGGCACTGCCGATACATGGGCTCCCACGGCAGATGCCGGATAAAAGAAGGAGGTTCCGTATTGGATGCGCACCCGATCCACCGCATCGGTGTTGTCACTGCACCAGATCTGGGGAGTATAATACAGCATGCCTGCATCAAATCTTCCGCCGCCTCCGCTGCATCCCTCTATCAGCATATCAGGGTATCTCTCTATCAGCTTGTCCAGAAATTCATATACGCCCAGCACATAATCATAGGTGACCTGCCCCTGTCCCTGTGTCATTTTCATCGAATAAAAATCTGCAAGGCTTCGGTTCATATCCCACTTGATATATTCGATATTTCCCTGATCGAGCACAGCGCAGATCTGCTCGAAGACATGATTTCTCACCTCTTCCCTGGAAAAATCAAGCACCAGCTGGTTTCTGCCCCGTATCGGCCCTCTTCCCGGAATCTGAATCGCATAATCCGGGTGGGCTCTGTATAGATTGCTGTCTTCTGACACCATTTCCGGCTCAATCCAGATGCCAAATTTCACGCCATAGGAGTTGACCTTTTCAGTCAGTTCTTTTAATGTATATCCGAGCTTTTCCTCATTGACCTGCCAGTCTCCCAAGCCGCTGTTGTCGTCATTCCGCTTTCCAAACCAGCCATCATCCATGACAACCATGTCAATTCCAAGTCCTGCCGCTTCCTTTGCTAGATTAACAATCGTCTCACCGCTAATGTCAAAGTAAGCTGCTTCCCAGCTATTTAGCAGGATTGGTCTCACCTGATCTCTATATCTGCCTCTGCATATATGCTCCCGGATACACTTGTGGTACTGCTGGGAAAGCTTTCCCAGCCCCTGCCCTGAATAACTTAAAATCGTCTCTGGAATCACCAGTTCCTGCCCCTTGTCCAAAGGATAATGAAACAGATCGCTGTGCAGTCCCATCAATGCTCTGGTTTGACCATATTGGTCATTTTCCGCTTCAAACATAAAATTTCCGCTGTATACGAACAGCATTCCGTAGCATCTTCCCGCATCCTCTGTGGCATCTTTTTCTGCAATGACCACGCCTGGATTATATTGGTGGCTGGAAGTCCCTCTGCGGCTTCCTATGACATAATTACCATGGGTGATTTCCGTACGCTGGAAATTCCGTTCCATCGCATGCCTGCCGTAAAAACTGATCACATCATACTTTCCGTCTACAAAGTCCAGACAGGCAGAACCGGCCTTTTCAACAATGATCCTGTGATCTCCCCGATTGATAATCTTCGCGCTTCTTGTAATGATATCCGCCTTTTCCAGCACGCCATACAGCAGCAGCACCTGCACTTTGCTCACCCCATCTTCCAAAAGAATCTTAAGTGTATCCGCTTCTTCCTCTTTTGCATATACAGACGGGAGCCCTTCCAAACCATATTTCCCCTTCGTAATTTCATGGCTTACATAGCGGAGATTACAACAGTCTGTTCCGTCCACATTGTGGACAATCAACGCACTGCTTCTATAATCCCCCATTCCCATGGCAGGATATTCCTGGGGCAGTGCATCCATAGAATAGGTGCGGTCATTTTTTACTTCTGAGGGGTTTCCCGAAAAACCTCTGTCATAGTAAGTCAGCAGATAATCCAGATTACCGGCTGTCCTTCCTCCGTAATATAAATGCACTAAAAACCCAAAATCATCTACCTTCATCTGATAGGTGCTATGGGTCGTCTGCAATGTAAATGTCCTTTTTTCTTTTTCAAAACCAATTGCCATGCTTTACACCAGTCCTTATCCTTTTTATTTCACACTTTCCATATGCTCCTTCTTTCGTCCCCATGAACCCGCCGCGTTTTTTACCTGTACTTATCTTGTCACGTCAAGGCGGCATTTCTGCCGCCCTGCGTGGCAATTAGTTACGATAAGCCGGCTCGCAAAGCGTGGCGGCGTTCGTTTAGCTATTTGCATAGCTGTGACTATTTAACCTTATTTGACTGCTCCGTTGACAACGCCATTCAAAATCTGCTTCTGACAGATAATGTAGAAAATCAGAATGGGAATCAGCGACAACAGGTAAGATGCAAATGCTAAGTTATAGTTCGTTCCAAACTGTGTCTGGAAATTAAGCTGTGCCAGCGGCAGCGTGTTCTGACCGGACCCTGCCAGAATGACAAGGGGGGTCATTACGTCATTCCAAACTGCCAGTGCCGTCAGGACTGCAACCGTTGCATGCATAGGCTTCATAATCGGGAAAATGATTTTCCAGTAAGTCGTCCAGGTAGATGCACCATCCACCTTAGCTGCCTCCTCAAGCGCCATGGGAATATTCACAAGATATCCTGAGTACAGAAGAATATTCATAGGCATGTAGAACACCACATACAGAAGAATTACGCCAAACCAGTTGGCAAGCCCCATTTCTGCCGTCTGTTTTGCCAGCGGCATCATCAGAATCGCAAAGGGCACGAACATACCGCTTACAATGAAAAGATAAACAAAATTGTAGAACTTACTCTTTGCTTTATTTCTTCCAAGCGCATATCCCATCAGGGAATGTACCGCAAGGGATAAACCAACCGACGCCAATGTGATCAAAAGGCTGTTTCTAAGGGAACGCCAGAAGTCTGTCACCCGCATTGCTTCTTTAAAGTTATCAAGATTCCACACTTTTGGCAAGGCTAAAATACCGCCAATACTGTTGGTCATTTCGGACGGCTGTTTGAAGGCGATGATAATCGTCATGTACAGCGGAAAAATAATGGTGGAAAGACCAAGGATTAAAAGGATCATTGCTGGCCAGTTGCCTTTTCTTTTTATCATAACTGTTCCTCCTTTTTACCTGAAAACTTCATCTGTGCAACAGAAATACATACAATCATGATAAAGAAAACGACTGCATTGGCGCTTTGGAATCCAAACTGCCCGCCTGACATACCATTGTTGTAGATCAGGTAAGAGATAGACTCTGTACTTTGCGCTGGTCCGCCTTTTGTCAATGCCATGATCTGGTCGAATACCATCAGGAAATTCTTCACACAGAGCACCATATTGATGGAAAAGAAGGGAATGATAAGGGGGAACGTCAGGTAACGGAACTGCTTCCATCCTGTGGCTCCGTCCAGTCCACCCGCCTCATATACATCCTCAGGCACAGTCTGTAATCCTGATATGTATATGATTGTATTCATTGCAATTGCCTGCCATGCACACACAATCATAATACCGATCCATGCTGAATCAGGTTTTGATAAGATACTGGAACTCAAAGAATTGATTCCTATCATGGAGGCAACTGCCGGAAGGATATAGGTAAAAAAGTAGTTAAAAATGTAACCTACAACCAGCGCGCCTAATATATTGGGCAGGAAATATGCGCCTCGGAAAAAGCTTTTTGCCCTAATCTTGCTGTTCAGCGCCAGCGCCAGAATCAGCGATATCACATTGACCACAACGGTCGTCACAATTGCCAGTTTAAATGTGAACAGATAGGATTTCCCCACACGTGCATCTGAAAATAAATCCACATAATTTCTAAAACCAACCCAGTCATAGCTTCCGAAGCCTTTAAAGTTCGTAAAGCTGTATATGACACCTCTTATCAGCGGAATCGTATTGAAGCAGACAAACAATGCCAGTATCGGAATCGTGATCAGTAAAAATGTTCTTTTTCTCTCATTTTTCATAGTCTCTTTTCTCCTTTACTCTTTCACATTTCCATGCTCTTTTTCATATTCCTGCACCAGGCGGATGATGTCTCTGTTGTACCGCTGCCAGTCTGTGTCAAATTTGCTTAAAAAAGCATCCACGTCCTGCTCGATGAGGAAGGTCTGAAGCTGTGCGTCCACTGCCATCTCCGAAGGATAATAGTGATCCTGATAGTCTGTCATATTGCCTGATTGGATAAATTCAAGCATTCCGTCCAACATGGAGGAAAGCTGGAACTCTCCTGCTTTACAAGGAACTGCATTTTGGGCATCGATATACTTTTGCAGGTTCTCATCCGCGAGAAGGAAATCCAAAACTTCATAAGCTGCTTCCATGTTCTTGCAGTCTGCCGTCACGCAGAATCCAAGGTCGATTCCTGAGTTTAATGTACGGTCTTCCTTGTTATCGCTTGCCGGCATAACAAAGGAATCAATGTTTAGGTCCGGATTCACCGACAAAATCTGCGGTGTTGCATAACTTCCGATGGGATACATTGCCGCCTCTCCTCTTGCAAAAGCGGTACACGCATCATTGTAGTTGTACGCAAACGGATCATTCGGTCCGTAAGGCAGGAGCTGCAAATATTTCTCTGACAATTCCCTGTACTCCTTGGTAAATGTGGTCTTGCCTGCATTCACCTGCTTTGCCGTATCCGAAGGTGAAAGTTCTACTGCCATGGCATTCCACGGAGCAAGACAGGTCCATATGTCCTTAAATCCAAAGTAAAAAGGAAGAATCCCTTCTGCTTTGATTTCTTCACACAGAGCCGTCATTTCCGCCCATGTCTCTGGAATCTCCCAGCCATGTTCCTCAAACATATCCCGGTTATAAAGAACGCCTGCCGCATTCGCTACATAGGGTACAATGTAAGTGCCCTGCGTGGGAACCAGTTCCAATGACTCCGCAATGTCCAGATACCCCTGATTGATGTCCTTGAGGCCTTCATACCCTGAAACATCCGCAAGAATCTGGGCATCCACAAAATAGGAATAATTAATATCGCCGCCAATTCCGATAATGTCAGGATAGTCTTCCCTGATGAATCTGGTCCTAAGTATTGTCATTGCATCATTGGGAGAACTGATCTTCAATTGAATGTCATCGTGGGTGGCATTGAACTCTTCTTCCACCGCTGCGAAGTAAGCTGCCGCTTCCGGCTTGTACTGAACAATTTCAATTTCAACCTTCTCATTTCCAGATGATGCGCCGCATCCCCAGACAGATAACGCTGCCAGCATACAGCATAATGCCGTCCCCAGATACTTAATCCTCTTTCCTTTCATAGCATTATCTCCTTCTTTTTTTGATACTTAGATTATAACATACCATTATGCAATCAATAAATACCGCTATTTTAGGTGTTTTATATCATTATGCAATTTTTATGTCATATACTTGAAGTCACCTAGCATTTTGATATATACTAATATAAAATATTCCAATTTGAGGGAAAATATGAGTGAAGTGATTTTTTCTGTCTTTCCAAGTGAAAATTTTGTTGATCTGGGGCTGTATCAATTCGGCTGGGAACAGTGCGACCCTTCCCATTCCTTTGGACCTGCTGCCAGAAACCACTATCTATTCCATCTTTGCTTATCCGGCACAGGTACCTTGTATGCCCACAATGCCAAAGGCGAGACCATCACTTATCAGATCAAAAGTGGGCAAGGATTCATGCTTTTTCCTCATCAGATCTGCACCTATATCGCAGATGCCGAGATTCCCTGGGAATATGCCTGGATTGAGTTTGACGGACTTCGGGCAAAAGAATCCGTTGAACTGGCGGGCTTTCATTTAGACCATCCGGTCTATCGGGCAAACCATAAAGATATCGCTGAATTCATGAAAGAAGAACTTCTCTACATTATCAACCACAAGGATGAATCTCCTTTTCATCTGATCGGTCATCTATATCTGTTTATCGACGGGCTCCTGCGCTCCTCCGCCTCCACCCAATTGAGCAAAGGAAACAGCTTGCGTGATTTTTATATAAAAGAAGCCTTCTCTTTTATCGAGCAGAACTTTCAGAACGATATCTCTGTGGAGGATATCGCCGCTTCCTGCGGGCTCAACCGCAGCTACTTTGGGAAAATCTTTCATGAAAGCACCGGCAAATCCCCCCAGGAATTTCTGATTTCCTACCGCATGACCAAAGCGACGGAACTTCTAAAACTGACGGGACTGTCTATCGGGGATATTGGAAATGCCGTGGGCTATCCGAACCAACTGCACTTCTCCAGAGCTTTTAAGAATGTATATGAAATTTCGCCGAGACAATGGCGAAATGAGAACGGCGGCGGAAGGCGCCTCGATGAGTCAAAGTCCTCACGGGATCCAAAGCCCCCGCTGCAGTGAATGGGTGCGCGTCTGCCACTGCTTATCAAGGTCTTTTCTTTTAAGACCGTTTTTCTTTGCCGAGCGGCGCCTGCCATATTCCGCCTGCCACTTATACGCCCATGCCGGGTAATTCATTTCAAAAGTCTTGATTCGGTTATCGCCGTTTGCCTTTTCCAGCTCCATATCTTCCGCCATTTCTTTTAATGCCGAAGAAAGCAGATCATCCACTCTCCCTCTCCTTTTAGGTTTAATCTTGACAGCGTCTAGATTGTCTTATTAAATATTGACACTGTCAAGATATAATCCATATTGCCTGTGAAACATATCGTATGCTATAATGCATGGTGTGAAATAAGAAAAGCTTTTAAAAGATATGGGGTATATACATGAAAAAAGATGCTTCTGCCGTCAGCGTAATCGGCGGCGCCGACGGTCCTACTTCCATCTTTCTTGTAGGACGCAAAGAAATGAATATTTTGCAGCGTATCAAAGCCTCATTTTTTAATAGGAAATATATACGGAAACGCACACGTGCTGAGAGGACCATTGCTTCTCTTGCCCCAAACGCGCATACCATAGAAGAAACGATACAGTATATCAGGCAGCGCTATCATGCTGCCGAAGCAGATAGCTCTTACCCTCTTTACAACAGCAGAAAGCGAAACATGAAACATCAGCTGATTCAGCGTAATCAGCCGGAACTGCTTGGAGAAGAAAAGCAGTTTCTTCCGCCTGCCGATTTGAATGATAAGCAGGCGCTTCTTGCATGGCAACAAAAAATCGATGCATGGGCAGATGAATGTATGGCAAGGGCTGATGCCGTGCCCTATGACGTATTTCCCACCGATTATCACCTTTTCATTATAGACCGCCAAGATGAGGGAACCTTGGAAGTCGAAATAGACAGTATGAATTCCAGCCTTTCCGTTTCCTATTCCGGCAATCAAAAAATCATGGAGCCAATTTTAAAAGATATCTATCTGTACTTTGGTGTCTCTGATGAGGATATTGCGCATAGGTCGGAACGTTATCTTTCATTACTGGGTGCATTGACCTTCGATTAATGTCTGATACAATTGCTCCCTGTATGCCTGATCCGTAATGACCAGTCCTAGTTCTCCACTTCTTCCCGTGTCTATCAGGAACTTCTGCAAACGCAGAAGTTTGCCCTCCCCTTCTGCTTTTCCTTCTTTCCTTCCCTCTTTAAACCCATCCCGATACGCATATTCTCTTTCCATCTCCAAATATTTTTCTTCATCAAATTCAAAAATACACATCTCTATCGCCTCCGCCCGGTTCTTAATTAAAAAGTCCATCAATATCCCCCTTTTAATGCATTCATCCACTGCCTTCTCCACCGCTTCCCTAAAATGCAGTTTCTCCGCATACTTCCTCACCATTTCCACATACTGCGCATATTCCTTCAGTGGATGGCATACCTCCATCAGTTCCTTGTTATTGCCCGGATTAATATTGTAAACCGTCACCGTAAGCTCCAATTCCGGTTCCTCCTGCCTTTCCTCAAAGGCATCCGACAGCCGCAGCTTTTGCTTCTCCGCATCCGTATAGGCAGTCCCATTAAGCCCGTTATACAGGCTCAGCAGCCTCTCCTTTTCCTTAAACAGCATACGGAACAACGTATCCTTATAATTACGCTGCACATAGACATCCCTCATCCGATATCCTCCCGACTGACAGACCATTTCCTTCACAGAAATGCCCCATAGACACAGGAGAACCATTCCAGAATCTCCTGCTTATTAAGATTGTTGATTGAAATAAAAAGCATGGATTTTCTAAAAGCTTAATTATAGATGAATTGAGATGTTGCTTGATAGGAGCAAATGGATACACACGATAAAAACCCATCTGCACGAAAGAAAAATATGCTTCCCACACTATTGCTTTCAATCCGGCTATAATGAATCCCCAGCATGGAACCGCTGCAAATGACGTCAAATCTGCCATCTATGCAAAAAATGAGTGATTATATCAATCTGACAGACAGACATAAACAAACGCCGCCACACTTCGCGCGTCGGCTTATTGTAACAAACGCCGCCGCACTTCGCGCGTCGGCTTATTGTAAAGAAACGGGGCTTTTGCCCCGCATCCAACATAGATAACAAGCTGTTAGCAGTTCTCGCCGTCTGCCTCCCTGCCATACCACGCTCGCTTTTCTTCATACATCCGCTCATCTGCCCGCCGAATCAGCCCATCCATATCTTCCGTTATAGCAGGCTTCCATACATAGCCGATTGCCATCACGGCATCTTTTTTCTTCATGTCCGCCCGCAGCGCCTTTACTCTTTCTTCCAGTTCCTCTTCCTCGATCTGAAGGCACAGGATAAGGAACTCGTCTCCGCCCACACGGAATAAGGCATATCCGTCAAACTGCCTTTTTAAACAATCGCTTGCCCGAATCAGCAGTTGATCCCCCACTTCATGCCCTTTTGTGTCATTCATCCTTTTCAAGCCCATGACATCACAATATACAATGCCGATACTCTTTTGTGGATGCAGCCCGTCTATGTATTCATGCATTGCGTGACGGTTTCCGATTCCTGTCAGCTGATCCTGAAAACACATTTCCTCCAGACGTCTGACCAAATTTCTTCTGCGCAGAAGTGACACAATGAAATGCCCCCATATCTGAAACATGGTCGTGATATGATTCAAGTATTTCCCAGGCGGATTGTCCACCCCATAAAAACCAATGATCTTTTTCTCACTTACCAGCGGACTCACCACCAAAGTCTGGATATTCTGCGGTTCCAAATATTCATAAATTTCAGGCTCCGTTTCCCTGATGCTTTCCACATTTTTAACAATCACATTCTTTCCCATATGAAATCTTTGATACCACAGCCGAACAACGCTCCGCGGAACATTCTGGAGATTCTCTTTCTGAGGAAGGACGCCTTTTGCACACCACTCATAGGTGTTGCTGAATACGCCTCCCTCCATCTCCTCAAAAATATACACTCTCCCACTGCTCAAAGACTGACCAAGATACTCTAAGAGCGTATTGATAGACTTCTCCGGCGTGGGCGCTGAAAGAGAAATACGAAGACCTTCATTGATCATGGCTTCATTCTCTTCCCCTTCCCCGTCCTTCCATTCCCCTGCCCCCATATCTATTGCAAGGTCGAACCGGTATCTTTTTCCTGCCTCCTCCACCATCGTCCTTTTCATACCCAGCTTTTTCTTGATGAACGGATTATAACGAATCTCTTCCAGAAAATGACCTGTCTTTAGTTTTTGATTCGTGCACATCGTACAGGGCATTAAACTGCCAGCAAGCAGCTCATAACATTTTTTTCCTTTCAGCTCCTCCATGCCATTTATTCCGTAAGTTTCTCTTGCCCTGCGGTTCATATACACTATTTCATGGCTATCCATATCCACAACATATACAATCTCATTTAATTCTTCATAGAATTCCCATATTTTTTTATCTGTCATATTTTACACCTCTAATGATGCTACTGCCTGATTGAAAAGCTTAGTCAAAAAATATTGATTCTCTCCACATATTTTATCAAAATGTTAACATCATATTAACATCAAAAAAACGGATATACTACTTTATGGGATATTTGGTGTCTTTTATGGGATATTCATCAATATTCTGACGACGAACATCCCCTCCTCCATAGAAAAATCCGTTTCTCCATTATAATAGGACGCTACCTTCCGTATACTAGACACCCCTATGCCTCCTGCTGAACTTGGCAGTCCCTTGTGAAACTTAATATTTTGTGAACAAGTATTTTTACACTGGATGGCGATCTTGTTTTCTTTCTGAAGAATGGAAAGCTGAATCTCTCTCTTTTTTGTCTCCACGCCAAGGCATCCGTGAATGGCATTCTCAACCACATTTGCCAGAATCGCAACCAAGTCGATATCCCGCACTTTAAGATGCTCCTCCGCCTTCACATCCATTGCCATATCTATTTTTTCATCTTTTGCATATCTTTCATAGGCGGATAAAATACTGTTGATCGTTTCATTGCTGCTGATGCGCTCTGCTTTATTGCGCGCCACCTCTTCTCCATATTCTCTTACATAGGCAAGAAGCTTGTCATTTTCTTTGTTTCTGATATATTCTTCCATCAAAAGGCAGTGATGCCGGATATCATGCCTGATTCTGGCTGCCTCTTCCTCTGACTCCCGCATCAGCTCCATCTGCCGGTGCAAAAGCTGCTCGTTCATTTCCAGCAATTCTTTTTCCACTTGATAGCGGTGCTCTCTTCCCTGATGCAGATACATCCGAAACATCATATATTGAATCAGCCCTGCCATAATCAGCAAGACCAGCGTCTTTACGATATTGAACATGGAAAATGCATGGTCACTGGGCCAAAAAGCAATCAGCGCAGCTATACCAATCGATATAAACAGTGTGACCACGCTGAAAAAGTCCATCTCTTCCTCCAGCATATCAACGCTGTCCAAAAAGCTTCCCCTGATTTTCCTGGTAATTAAAAATAGGATTGCGCCAGTCATCAAGAATCGAATCGCAATATCCGCCCACATATCCGCGCCAAACCATATTCGTGATGCATCCACGCCGCAGAATACGACTATCGCAAGAAGATAAAACCCCAGCGCAATTTTGTACAATGACACATATAGCTTTTCTCTGCTCATCCATATGCCGAATCCCCCAGTAACTGGAATGCACATAATTCCCGAAAATCGAATGAACCTCTCCTGATCCAGCACATACCAGATACTAAAAAGAGCGGCGAAGAGACCTCCGAAAAGGACGTACCATCTTATGGTTTTTTTCATAGGCTTTCTAGGACGGTCCAAAAGCAAAAAAACAGACATGACCAGCACAACTCCCATTCCGTTCCGAAAAAAAGCGACCCAGAAGGAACCTCCCAACATTCTCCTCACTCCCCTCTGAAATAGAATGTAAAATACTTTTTCTTAAATTCTGCCGCCTTATTTCGAGGCAGATAAATACTCCTTCCATTATCCATTCGGATTTCCCCTCTGTCCACAGACACAATATGTCTTAAATTGACGATATAAGAACTGCCGCATCTCAAAAACTGGGAATAATCTTCTAAAATCCCATACAGTTTCCCTCCCGTCATCCGCACCCTTACTTCCTCCCCTTCAAGATACAGAATCTGATAGTTTTTTTGTGCTTCGCAATAAATGATTTGTTCTGGATCAATCTGGCGGCTGCCGCCTGATATCTTCACGAGCAGTGATTCCTTCCGCTCCTTTCCTGAGATGCCAAGTACCCTGTCCATCGCATGAAAAAGAGCCTGCGGCTGCAACGGTTTGACCAGATAGGAAATGGCGTCCACTTCATATGCCTTTAACGCATACTCTGTGGATGTGGTAAGAAAAACGACAGGCATTTCATACCCATCCCTGCGCAATTCCCGAACTGCCTCAAGTCCATTCTTACCTGGCATAAAGATATCCATGAGCAAAAGATCCGGTATCTCTCTTTCCTCTCTTACCCAGTCAATCAACCTCTGCGCATTGTCAAACCTCTTTATCCCATAGCGCAGCATTGGGTTTCTTCTTCCATACGCGTGTAAAAAATCTTCTATCTGCTCAAGTTCCGAATCCATGTCATCACATAAAGCCACTCTGTACATCCCATCCCCCTTATGCCCTGTCTTTTATGTCAACAATATCTTTCCTTTTTGCTAAGTCACTATTTTTATCATATCATACATATTTCGTCCTCCTTCTGTTAATTTTGTCTCCAAACGCGTTAATTTTGTAAACAAGGGATGACCGAAATATTTCGGCCATCCCTTGTTCTTAAAATCTATGTCCGCTATTTAATTATTGCGCTGCCAGATTGGTATAGCCCATCAGGCTTTCATCCACTGCCCGCGCGGCTTCTCTGCCTTCCCGGATCGCCCATACCACCAGCGACTGTCCCCGGTGCATATCGCCTGCGGTAAAGACGTTCTTTACGTTCGTCTCATACTGTCCCGGCGCTGTATTCACATTGGTGCGCTGGTTCAGCTCCACCTTGAAGGCATCTGTCACGTATTTCTGGCTTCCCAGAAAACCTGCAGCAATGAGTACGATTTCCGCGGGAAGGGTCTGTTCCGATCCCGGAACCTCCTTCATCTCCATGCGTCCTGTGTCAGGATTCTTCTCCCATGAGAGCTTTACGATCTTGACTGCCTTCAGGTTCCCGTTTTTGTCCTTTACGAATTCTTTTACCGTAGATTCATAGATCCTCGGGTCGTGCCCGAAAAGGGCAATGGCTTCCTCCTGACCATAATCTGTCTTACAGATCTTCGGCCACTCCGGCCAAGGGTTATTTTCCGCCCTTGTATCCGGCGCCTTAGGCATCATCTCGATCTGGGTCACGGACTTGCATCCATGACGGATGCTGGTGCCCACGCAGTCATTTCCTGTATCTCCCCCTCCGATGATCACTACATTTTTATCCTTGGTATTGATGAAGCTTCCGTCTTCAAAATTGGAATCCAGAAGGCTTTTGGTATTGGCTTTCAGAAAATCCACCGCAAAGTAAATTCCCTTTGCGTCCCTTCCCGGTGCGCTTATATCCCGGGGATTGGAGGCACCGCAGGCGAGCACCACTTTGTCAAATTCCTTCAGCAGCTTTTCCGCCTTCACGTCCTTTCCCACGTCCGTTCCTGTGACAAAGGAGACGCCTTCCGCTTCCATGACCTTCACTTTACGGTCCACGATCTGTTTTTCCAGCTTCATGTTGGGAATGCCATACATGAGCAGTCCCCCTACCCGGTCAGAGCGTTCGAACACAGTGACGCTGTGTCCCCTCTTGTTGAGCTGGTCCGCCACCGCAAGCCCGGCGGGACCGCTTCCTACCACCGCAACTTTTTTGCCAGTCCTCACTTTAGGCGGCTTGGGATCTGCATACCCCTGCTCATAAGCATTCTCGATAATGGCAAATTCATTTTCCTTAGTGGCTACCGGCTCCCCATTCAGCCCGCAGGTACATGCTGCCTCACATAAGGCAGGACATACCCGGGATGTAAATTCCGGAAAGCTGTTGGTCTTTTTCAAGCGGTTATATGCCTGCTTCCAGTTGCCCGTATAGACCAGATCATTCCACTCGGGAACCAGATTGTGCAAAGGACAGCCGCTGGTCATCCCACAAATATCCATACCCGCCTGGCAGAACGGTACCCCGCATTCCATGCAGCGGGCGCCCTGCAATTGCTGTCTGGCCTTGGGAAGATGCTCATGAAACTCGTTAAAATTTTTGATCCGTTCCTTGGGCTTTACATCCTTTGATACTTCTCTTTTATAATCCATAAATCCTGTTGGTTTTCCCATCGTTACCTCTCTATTCCGCCACTTATATGGCAATCATGCAAATTTCCTTACGCATTCTTGACTGCATAAAACGCTTCAATCTGTGCCTGCTCTGCGCTCAATCCCTTTTCCTCCATCTGCACGATTGCAGCCTGCATCTTCTCATAATCATGAGGGATGATCTTCTTGAACTTGGGCAGATAATCTTTAAAGTTATCCAGCACCATCTTCCCTTTTTCAGAATTGGTCAGCGCCACGTGCTCCTTGATCATTTCTTTCAGCTCTATGACGTCATATTTTGATGTCACCTCATAAGAGGAAACCATTTCTTTATTTAAGCGAATATATAGATCGTTGTCTTCATCCAGTACATAGGCGATGCCGCCGCTCATGCCTGCCGCAAAGTTCTTGCCCGTCCTTCCAAGCACCACCACGCGTCCGCCGGTCATATACTCGCAGCCGTGGTCGCCCACGCCTTCCACCACCGCCACAGCCCCGGAATTGCGCACGCAGAACCGTTCCCCGGCTACGCCGTTGATAAAGGCTTTGCCGCTGGTGGCGCCGTAGAGCGCAACGTTGCCGATGATGATATTTTCTTCCGCCTTGAACCGGCTTCCCTTAGGGGGATAAACAACCAGCTTGCCGCCGGAAAGACCTTTTCCGAAATAATCATTACTGTCTCCCACCAGCTCCAATGTCAGTCCTTTAGGGATGAATGCGCCGAAGCTCTGTCCCCCTGCGCCGGTGCACAGCACTCTGTAAGTATCTTCCTCCAGTTCATCTCCCAGTCTTCTGGTAATCTCCGATCCTAAGATTGTGCCGAATGCCCGATCGGTATTCTTCACATCCACTTCTATGCTGCGTTTGCTCTTTTCGTTCATAGACTTATTCAGCTGTTTTAAAAGGACCTTTTCATCCACCGTATTCTCCAGCTTAAAGTCATAGACCTTCTTGGGGTCAAAGGTTACTTTTTCCTTGCCGCCGGCGTAAGGGTTGGTGAGAATCAGGCTTAAATCAATCTGCTTCTGGCTCTCTGTCAAGTGATCCTTTACCTTCAAAAGTTCTGTGTGCCCTACCAGTTCGTCCACACGGCGGACGCCTAATTTCGCCATATATTCCCGTAGTTCCTGGGCGATAAAGTGCATGAAATTCACCACGTATTCGGGTTTTCCTTTAAAATTCTTGCGAAGCTCCGGATTCTGGGTGGCAACCCCCACCGGACAGGTATCCAGATTGCACACGCGCATCATGACACAGCCCATGGTAACTAAGGGCGCCGTGGCAAAACCAAATTCCTCTGCCCCTAAGATGGCGGCAATGGCAACATCCCTGCCACTCATCAGCTTCCCGTCGGTCTCGATCCTTACTTTATTTCTAAGTCCGTTCATAATCAGCGTCTGATGGGTCTCCGCCAGCCCTAATTCCCAGGGAAGTCCCGCATTGTGAATGGAATTGCGGGGCGCCGCGCCGGTACCTCCGTCATAGCCGGACACTAAGATTACCTGCGCCCCTGCCTTTGCCACACCGGCAGCGACCGTTCCCACGCCTGCCTCAGAAACCAGCTTGACGCTGATTCGTGCCTGTTTATTGGCATTTTTCAAATCGTAGATCAGTTCCGCCAAGTCTTCAATGGAATAAATATCATGGTGGGGCGGAGGAGAAATCAGTCCTACCCCCGGCGTAGAGTGCCTGGTCTTGGCAATCCACGGGTAAACCTTGCCGCCGGGCAGATGTCCACCCTCTCCGGGCTTTGCCCCCTGTGCCATTTTGATCTGAATCTCATTGGCGCTTACCAGATATCTGCTGGTAACGCCGAAACGTCCTGATGCCACCTGCTTAATGGCGGAGCATCTGTTGACCCCGTCAGCGCCGGGGGTAAGCCGGTCTAAGTCCTCCCCCCCTTCACCTGAATTGGATTTGCCGTGAATCCGGTTCATGGCAATTGCCATGGTCTCATGGGCTTCCTTGGAAATAGAACCGTAGGACATAGCCCCTGTCTTAAATCTGGTGACGATAGATTCCACACTCTCCACCTCTTCAATGGGCACGCCCTTCTTGGGATAATTGAAGTCCATCAGCCCCCGCAGGTTCTTCACCGATTCCTCATCATTCACAAGGGAAGTGTATTCTTTGAACATCTGGTAGTCCCCCCGTCTGGTGGACTCCTGAAGCAGATGGATGGTCGCCGGATTGTAAAGGTGCTCATCCGCCCCGCTGCGCATCTTGTGGTGTCCTAAACTGTCAAGGGTCAAGTCATTTGCAAGTCCCAGCGGATCAAATGCCTGTGAATGCAGTTTATCCACCTGCTCTTCTATATCCTTTATGGTGATGCCGCCCACTCGGCATACCGTGTGGGGGAAATATTTATTGATTACTTCTTTATCAATGCCGATTGCCTCAAAAATCTGGGAACCTTCATAGGACTGTATGGTGCTGATTCCCATCTTGGAAGCAATTTTTACAATTCCGTGAAGGATGGCGTTGTCGTAGTCCTCCACTGCCGCATAATAGTCTTTATCCAGCATATGATTGTCGATCAACTCTTTGATGGACTCCTGTGCCAGATAGGGATTGATGGCGCATGCCCCATAGCCCAGCAGGGTGGCAAAGTGATGCACCTCCCTCGGTTCCCCGGATTCCAGAATCAACGCCACACTGGTCTTTTTCTTGGTTTCTACCAGATGCTGGTTCAGGGCTGAAACGGCAAGCAGGGAAGGAATCGCCACGTGGTTTTCATCCACGCCGCGGTCGGAAAGAACCATGATATTGACGCCGTCCCGGTACGCTCTGTCCACTTCCACGAACAGTCTGGCTATGGCGCGTTCAAGGCTGGTGTTCTTGTAGTAGGTAATGGGAATCACCTCTACTTTGAATCCGTCCTTCTTCATGCTCTTGATCTTCATCAAATCCGTGTTGGTCAGGATGGGATTGTTCACCCGGAGCACGTTACAATTCTTCGGTATCTCTTCCAATATATTGCCGTCAGTGCCGATATAAACGGTGGTGGATGTGACCACTTCCTCCCTGATGGCATCGATCGGCGGGTTAGTCACCTGTGCAAACAGCTGCTTAAAGTAATGGAACAGCGGATGATGGGTCTTGCTCAGAACCGGAATCGGTGTGTCCACGCCCATCGCCGCAATCGCCTCACTTCCCGTCTTCGCCATGGGAAGGATACTGTTTTTCAGCTCTTCATAGGCGTATCCAAAGGCTTTCTGCATGCGCTGTCTTTCTTCATAAGTAAACTCCGGCACTCTCTCATTGGGAATCTTCAGGTCATGGAGCCTTACCAGATTGCTGTCCAGCCATTCCCCGTAAGGCGCTCTTGAGGCATAGGTCTCCTTCAGCTCGTCATCATCGATCACCCTTCCCTTTAGGGTGTCAACCAGAAGCATCTTACCCGGGCGCAGTCTTTCCTTTACCAGGATTTTCCCCGGATCAATATCCAGCACCCCTACTTCTGAGGAGAGAATCAACTGGTCGTCATCCGTAATCATATAACGAGAAGGACGCAGACCATTCCGGTCCAGTACTGCTCCCATCATGTCGCCGTCGCTGAACAAGATAGAGGCGGGACCGTCCCAAGGCTCCATCATGGTCGCATAATATTGATAAAAGTCTCTCTTCTTCTGAGACATAGTCTTATTGTTTGCCCAAGGCTCAGGAATCGTAATCATCACCGCAAGGGGCAGATCCATGCCGCTCATAACCAGAAATTCCAAGGTATTATCCAGCATAGCGGAGTCGGAACCGGAAGCATTCACCACCGGCAGCACCTTATGTAAAAGTCCATGCAGGTGCTCAGATTCCATGTTTTCCTCACGCGCCAGCATCTTATCTGCATTGCCCCTGATAGTGTTGATTTCTCCGTTATGTACAATAAAGCGGTTTGGATGGGCACGCTCCCAGCTGGGATTGGTGTTGGTGGAAAAGCGGGAATGCACCATGGCAATCGCCGACTCATAATCTCCATCCTGCAAATCGGAAAAAAAGGTCCGAAGCTGGTCTACCAGAAACATCCCTTTATATACAATGGTCCTGCTGGATAAGGACACCACATAGGTATTGTCGGAGGACTGCTCAAACACCCTTCTCGCCACAAACAAAAGACGGTCAAAGGCTGCGCCTTTTGCCACCCCCGCAGGCTTTTTGACGAACGCCTGCATAATGTGGGGCATACATTCCACTGCCTTATGTCCCAGCACAGAAGGATTGGTTGGCACTTCCCTCCATCCCAAAAAGGTCAGTCCTTCCTTTTCCACAATGATCTCAAACATTTTCTTCGCTTGGTTTTTCTGCAGCTCATCCTGCGGGAAAAAGAACATGCCCACGCCATATTCTCTTTCCTCTCCTATGGAAATGCCTAAGGGCTTTGTCACCTTCTTAAAAAATTTATGGGGAATCTGCGTCAGGATTCCTACGCCGTCGCCAGTCTTGCCTTCTGCATCCTTTCCGGCTCTGTGCTCCAAATTCTCCACAATCTTTAGCGCATTTTCCACCGTTTCACGGCTTTTAATCCCTTTAATGTTGACGCAGGCTCCGATCCCGCAGTTATCGTGTTCAAATTCCGGGCGGTACAAAGGGGCGTCCGGCCAGGTCTTCTTTACATCAAACATAATCTCTCTCCTTTTCCACAAATCCTCTGCCTGCAGACGGGCTCTAAAGAAACTCCTGCATACAAAAAGGTCGCAAAGAGCTTTAAACTCGCTCCTTTGCGACCTGTAGGTCTAATATACAACAGATTTCTTTATTTGTAAATAATGAATATTTCGGAAATCGTCAGATTATTTGTCAATTCTTTCTATGAGCGCTAATTGTTTTAATATTGTTTTAGTTTTCTTCATCACACGTATCGTACCGTACAATTTATTCTGACACATAGACGGTTTGAGTAACAGTTCAGCCTGCAAGTACAGGAGAGCAGTTTGGAGAGCGGATGGCTCAGCGCAGATGGCGGCACACCTTATCTTTTCCAGTCTCCTCTCAAAATCGGATTTCACTAGCAGAATGTATATAGGTATTTCAGGACGGTCGGGTCGGATCCAAGACGGCATCCATGCCGTTTGGATCCTAAAATCGCCATCCATGGCGATTTTGCCCTGGGTATCCTCACATTCTGTAAGTGAAATTGCCGATTTTTCGCAGAGACTGGAAAAGATAAGGTGTGCCGCCATCTGCGCTGAGCCATCCGCTCTCCAAACTGCTCTCCAAACTGCTCTCCTGTACTTGCAGGCTGAACTGTTACCGGTTTGAAACAAAAAAACTGATAAACAATTGACATATTCCCAGCTCTTCCGTATAATAATACTACCATACAGGTAACGGAGTGTACCTGTTTAAGCGTTGATATAAGGGAGTGTGCCGGTATGCATTGCCTTATAGAGCTTGCAAGAGGGGTTGGGCAATGAAACCTCAAACCGGCGTAGGCTGAAAAGCTGAAAGAAAATGCCCTAAAGGTCCTGCCATAACGGCAGGACCTTTGTCAAAATCAAATCTTCCGCTACAAGCGGCATAGCATCAAACTTCTATCTATGACACATCTTAATCTCAAAAGAAAGTCAAATCATCAAATGGATTTATTAATGAAATGTGCTTCCAATTTTCAAAAACTAATGGACTATGAGTATCGATTCATATTGGGGCGAAAAGGACAATTACAAGATATCACGCTTGGCTTTTCAAATACAGATTTCCATCATCTTGCCGGACTGCACAAACTAAAAGATATAGACCTTGCCCGGTTAAACCGGAACATAGTATTTCAACAAATCCTTAATGGCAATATAACATATAGCACATTATTGAAAAGTCAGTTCCTGCCTGAAATACAAAGCCGCCTCAATACACTTCCCTATCTTGAATCCCTTCTGGACGGAAACCAATTGTTCTATAAATATAATAAGAAAGTCTTCCCGCATTCTTCTATTCAAAGTGAGTTCTTACTAAAACTAGGGGATGGTATCATTCTAAATCTTTCCTTCCTGTTTGTGGATCACGCAAAAAAAGATGTCTATTTCTGCAGAAGTTTTTTTCCAATGGAACAAACAGACTATTCTAAGAGGCAAATGCAATATACCCTTTTAAAAAAAGAAAAGCATAACCTAAAAACCCATCAAACTCTTATCCTATATGACCACCTGACTCGTCCAAAATAATCCGCCGCTTCATATAAAAGAAAATACCTGCTGCCGCCACAAGGAATCCTGCCCCTGCCGCAATTGCCTGCCCCCTTCCCATATCAGCCAGACTGCTCTGATAGGTCATGGCAAACACGCTGATATTCGCCACTCCATGGAACAGCACCGGCGCTGCAAAGCTCTTATATCGCTCATAAAAATAGGCAATCAATAGTCCAAGTATGGTTCCATATACCGCCTGCACCAGATTTCCATGATAAATGCCGAATAAGAGGGACGAAACCACCAGCGCGATCTTATCGTTAAAACAGCGTTTCATCCGGTTATAAAGAATCCCGCGGAACACTGCCTCCTCCGCCAGCGGAGAAATGAACCCATATAAGAAAAGTCCGGCGGCAAACTGTACGCCGTACTGCATCTTATGTACTTCATTGTACGTCTGGGAGCTGTCTGAGAAGCCTGCCCCCCAGAAAAGGAAATTGATACCTGCCGCTATGCACAAGGCAAAAACAGCAAGGAAACAATATGCGGTTACTCTCTTTCCATCTATCTGCTGTTTTTCCGCCTTATCCTTTTCATCTGCCAGCGGTACAGCGATTTCTCCTTTTACTACCGTCAGGATTGATGCCACGCCGATCAAAGAAGCCGCGCCATATACCATTCCCCGTATGGTATACACATGCCGCGAGATAAAAGCAGCAACTCCTTCCCCGCCTGCTGTACCCAATACATTCAGCAGAAAATACAGCAGGATTTCTGCAATATCATGCACGGCAAAATATACAAAAAGAGGCAGCAGTAAATAGGCTGTCTTCTTAAGGGAAGACCATTTCTGCAGTTCTTCTTTTTTCCATGGAAATCCAAAGGTCTTCCACACATTCATCTTCATAAGCGCTCTTCCCTTCCAATCTTATTCTTGTGTCAGGAAAGTTCCCAGTTCTTCCACCGAATCTATGAGATAGTCCGCCCCTTCTGCCTCAAGCTCTCCTTCTCCCGCATAGCCAAACGTCACTCCTACTCCGGTCAGCCCATACGCTTTCGCGCCCTGAATGTCGAACTTTCTATCTCCGATCATGGCGCAGATTTCTTTTCGCTCTTTTCTCGGAAGAGAAAGCAGACCCAGCTGTGAAAGCGCTTCCTCCACCACCTCTTCTTTGGTGGTTCTGCTTCCGTCCAGCCCGCTTCCCACGATTACCTCGAAATACTGTTCTATTTCAAAGTGGGCAAGAATCTGACAGACAAATTCCGTAGGCTTGCTGGACGCCACCGCCAGGTGAATCCCTTTTTCACAAAGTTTTGCAAGCATCTGCGCCATCCCCGGATAAATCTGGTTTTCCAGCACACCTATGGGCGCATACCGCTCCCTGTAATAGACGACCGCCTTATCCAGCTCTTCCTCTGGGAAACCATAAAACTCCCTAAAGCTGTCCTTAAGAGGCGGTCCCACAAAGGGCTCTAATTTGTCCAGATCCGGCTCTTCGATGCCAAACTTTTTAAGTGCATACTGCACCGACTTGGTAATTCCTTCCTTGGAGTCCGTCAGAGTGCCGTCCAGATCAAATAAACAATATCGAAACATCGCAATCGCTCCTCTATCTATTTTACTTAAGTCCCAGTTTTGCAAACAGATCCCCCAGGCTCGTCCCCACGCTCTCACCGGAGTCGAACTGCTTCGTGTCAAAACTCTCCACTTCCTCCGCCTGCTGTTCCTCCGCCGCCTTCATGCTTAAGGAAATTTTGCCGTCGTTGGTATTTAAGACCTTTACCTTGACCTTATCCCCTACCTTCAGCACTTCGGAGGGCTTTTTGATTCTTCTCTGACAAATCTGTGAAATATGCACCAGACCGCTTAAGCCATCTTTCAAATCTACAAATGCTCCATATGGCTGGAGACTTTCAACCGTGCCTTCCAGAATCGTTCCTGGCACGATCATTGCCACCTTATGGTCATGTTCTTCCTTCTGCTGTTCTTTTAAAATTTCCTTCGCGGAGAGCACCAGCTTTTCTTTCTCCTGATCCACTGTTATGACCCTTACGGTCAATATCTTGCCTTTATATGCTTCCAAATCCTCCACATAGGATAAATCGAGTTGGGACGCAGGGATAAATCCCCTGATGCCTTCCAAGTAAGCGACCACGCCCGCATTTACCACTTCGCTTACCTTTACGGAAAGGTTTTTCTTTTCTTCCTGATAGCCCTCAAGCACATCCCATGCAAGCACCTCATTTGCTTCCTTTTTGGAAAGAAGGATATTGCCCTGCCCGTCATCCATCTTTACCACCGTGGCTTCTATCACATCTCCTGCCTGCACATCTGTCAGGATTGAAAACCCCGGGTCGCTGCTCATATCGGCTGCCTTGATGATGCCCTGGGTATAATACTTAAGGTCTAACGTCACTTCCTCCTCATTCACATCGATCACTGTGCCCTGGATTACATCCCCTTCCTGAATCTTGCGGAAGGATGCCTCCAGTTCCTTTTCATAGTCCTTCATTGTCTCTTCCATAACCTTCTCCCATCTGTCATTTTTTATGACTGCTTCTTAATCGTGTGCAGTATGCATTTCTATCATTCCTGTCCGCTATTCATATGCTTACACACATATGGATAGTATAGCACACTTTAACCCTCTTTAAGAATATCAAAATATACATTTTTTGCAACATGTGATATACTTATGTTGCTCAATTACTACAAATAAGGAATAAGAACATGAAAATCAGAAGAACACTGGAAAAAAGCATTGCTGTTATCTTTTCAATTGTATTTGCAGTATGCAGTTTTTTTACATTATTTCACTTTGAAAAATATCCCCTCGGGTTTCATCACAGCACACTTAAAACGCTCATCTTTGCGCTGGTCTGTGCCGGAATTTTAATTGGATATGTAAAACTCTTTGATGGACGCAACACCAAAAGAGTAAATATTGCCAGATTATCTATTGCCTTTTTATTGATTATCCTTCAAGTACTACTGTTTCTCAAGGTTATGACACCGATTGGATGGGACGCCTTTGAGATTACCAATTCTGCTGAATACGGCATGTATAACGGAGATTACTTTATCCGTCATACCAACAATTTATTTATGCAGATTCTATTGTCGGATTATTTAAAGATTATGAAATTCCTTCCCATTCTCTCTCCCTTAAGAAAAATGGAACTACTGAACCTGCTTTTTGTGGACGTCTCTATCCTGATGGCAGTCATGACTGCCAGAAAGTTATATGGGATAAAGGCATCTGACCGCGTATTTATCTGTTCCGTTTTATTAATTGGATTTCATCCCACCCTTTCTACGATTTACAGTGATACCCTCGCCATGCCCTTTCCTGTCGGCGTTCTGTTTTTCATTGTACATGCTGTGCATAAGGCGCCAACTGCAGATGCCCCCTGTAAACAGGCATATCGCATAAAAGTAAAAAAAGCTCTGTGTATGTTCATGGCAGGTGTTTTGGGTATTTTCGGATATTATATCAAACCTACCGTTTTGATCATCTATATTGCCATGGGCATTTTGCTTTTTCTTCGCTGGGAAAAGGAGAAACTGCCAAAGCAGCTTCTTTTGCTGTTTGTCAGCTTTGCTTTGGGATGCGGAACTGCCGCCACAGTAATTTATATGAGAGAGGCGCCTGTAAAAAGGACGCTTGAAGAGCAATATCCCGGTATCATACCGTTAGGGGTACTGCACTATATGGGATTGGGATTGAGTTCCCTGGAAGACGACCCTTCCGGATACGGCGGTTGGAACAAACCGGAAGTGCGCTGGACACAACAGCACATTGAGGATGACGACTACGCACAGGAAGCAATGGCACATATTGGAGAGCGAATCAGTAATTACGGTCCCATTGGCTATCCGGAACATTTATTCAACAAGCTGGTCTGGGCAGGCAGCGACGGAACCTTTTTCTATGGGTTAGAAGGCGGATTCCATTTAGAAGAGCAGGCCCCTTCCAACACTTTGCGGGGTCTGCTCCAAAATGGATTCTATATTGAAACGAACTTTTATCAAAACTGGTTTTCGTCCTTTATGCAGGGTGTATGGCTGATGATCTGCGTCATGAGTGCTCTGAGCATCTTCCGCAAATCTGGCAGTATTTATAGCTCCGCCGCCAAATTATCCGTCCTTGGTCTGTTCCTGTTTCTTTTGCTGTTCGAAAACCGGAGCCGATATCTATTTTTGTACCTGCCCCTCGTGCTTCTTGCACTTGAATCTGAAACCGGCTGGACTACCGCTTTTACCCGACGGATTTCCAAGTCCTCCTAATTCTATATTTCTACAAACTTGTCTGTCCCCATGCCGCAGACAGGGCACTTATAGTCATCCGGGAGTTCTTCGCCTTCATAAATATAACCGCAGACCTGACATCTAAATCTGCGTCCCTTTCCTCCCTCCGGCTTCTTTTCATCCTCTTCCGGGATATAGGTAGGCGCATTCTTAGGGCTTTTGCCTTTGATAACTTTATGATAATAAGCGTAGGTCATAGCATCCCTGTTTCCTAAAACTTCCGCCCCCTTTACTTCGCCCAGAAAGACCGTATGGGTTGCGGTTTCCATTTTATCAATGACATCGCATACGATATAGGCACAGCTGTCAGATACGATCGGCATATGATCTTCCACGCTGTACTTCACTTCTGCAAATTTATCCGATTCTTTTCCTGTTTTAAAACCGAACGTTCCGATGATGGAAGGATTGGAATCCTCCGCTAAAATGGAAATTGCAAACTTGCCCGTTTCGCTGATACATCTGTTGGTGTAATTGTTGTGATTGATGCTGACAGCAATCGTTGCCGGAGTGGATGTGATCTGCATGGCGCTGTTTGCCGTACATCCTGTAGGTCTTCCGTTGTCCCATGTGCTTACGACATATACACCGTAAGATAATTTGTGAAATGCACTCTGATTCATTATTTTCTCCTTTTCTTGTAATATTAGGAATGATTCTTATTTTAGTCTAATCACATTTCCAGAAAAAGTCAATACACTTTCAGTGTGCACCAATTTACATGAAGCAATACATGTTCGTTTCACACCCACGCCAATCACTCCGCTGATTGCCACTGAGAATGTGCCGCCTCTTGTTCACATTCTACGCTCTGAGCCTACACGCTGCTGCCATGCTCCTGCAGGATGGACTGTTGTCATAGCCTTAACTTCTTCTTTTTATCTTTTGACTTTCATGGAATTTCCCATTATAATCTTAGCGTATATATCAATTTATCCCAAAATCAGGAGAAAACATGAGTATTTTAAATGTAGAACACTTAACCCACGGCTTTGGAGACAGAGCCATTTTTCAGGATGTATCCTTCCGCCTTTTGAAGGGAGAGCATATTGGTCTTGTTGGCGCTAACGGAGAGGGTAAATCCACCTTTATGAATATCATTACTGGAAAATTGACGCCCGATGAGGGCAAGATTGAATGGGCAAAGAATGTCCGCGTAGGTTATCTGGATCAGCACACCGTCCTTGAAAAAGGCATGACAATAAGAACTGTGCTTTCCTCCGCCTTTGACTTTTTGTATGCACTGGAAGCACAGATGAACGAAATCTGCGATAAGATGGGGAACGCCTCCGAAACGGAACTGGAAGCCTATATGGAAGAACTAGGTACCATACAGGATCTTCTCACCATGCACGATTTTTATCTCATTGATGCCAAGGTAGATGAGGTTGCAAGAGCCCTTGGTCTTACTGAGCTTGGATTAGAGCGGGATGTGACAGACTTAAGCGGCGGACAGCGCACCAAGGTGCTGCTTGGAAAGCTCCTTTTAGAAAAACCCGACATCCTTCTTTTGGATGAGCCGACGAACTATCTGGATGCGGAGCATATTGAATGGCTGAAGCGGTATCTGAACGACTACGAGAATGCTTTTATCCTTATTTCCCATGACATTCCCTTCTTAAACAGCGTCATCAACCTGATCTACCACATGGACAATCAGGAATTGAACCGCTATCCGGGAGATTACGATAAATTTCAGGAAGTTTACGCCATGAAGAAGGCACAGCTAGAAGCGGCTTATAATAAGCAGCAGAAAGAAATTGCCGATTTGAAGGATTTCGTTGCCAGAAACAAGGCAAGAGTCGCCACCCGCAACATGGCGATGTCCCGTCAGAAAAAGCTGGATAAAATGGATGTGATTGAACTTGCAGGGGAAAGACCTAAGCCTGAATTTCACTTTAAAGAAGCCCGCACACCGGGACGGTATGTCTTCCAGACAAAAGAGCTGGTCATCGGCTATGATGACCCCCTCTCATCTCCCTTAAACCTTGAAATGGAGCGAGGGGCGAAAATCGTGCTTACCGGCGCCAACGGGATTGGAAAGACAACTCTTTTAAAAAGCATCTTAGGACTCATTCCCCCCATTAGCGGAAGCGTAGAGCAGGGAGACTACTTAAGCATCGGTTACTTTGAGCAGGAGATGGACCAGAACATTGCCACCACCTGCATTGAAGAAATCTGGCAGGAATTTCCTGGCTTTAGCCAATATGAGGTGCGCTCTGCCCTTGCCAAATGCGGGCTCACCACCAAACATATCGAAAGCAAGGTAAAAGTGCTAAGCGGCGGAGAACAGGCTAAGGTACGCCTGTGCAAACTGATCAATCGGGAAACCAACATCCTGCTTCTGGACGAACCCACCAACCACCTGGATACAGATGCAAAGGAGGAACTGCGGCGCGCCTTGATGGCGTATAAGGGCAGTATCCTTATGGTGTGCCATGAACCCTTATTCTATGAGGGACTTGCCACAGATGTGTGGGATTGCACCAAGTGGACTACACGGCTTGTCTAGCATAAAAGTTTATAACACATCTTAATGCAAAAAGCAGGTTCCGCCGAACCTGCTTTTTGATTATGATAAATTATTTCAATTTCCAGATATCTCTGTTATACTCTGCAATCGTTCTGTCTGATGAGAAGAATCCAGCCTTTGCAATGTTGACCAGCATCATCTTTTTCCACTTCTGACGGTCTTCATAGTCTGCAAACGCTCTATCCTTTGCAGCAATGTAGTCCTCTAAGTCAAGCAATGTCATGAACCAGTCTTTGTTAATCAGTTCATTGTACAGACGCTCCAGATTTTCCTTGCGTCCAGCTTTCAGCGCCGGTTCGCTTACAATAAAGTCTACTGCTTCTTTAATGACAGCACTCTTTTCGTAGAAATGTCTTGAAACATAGTCAGCCTTCTCATAATGTGCAATGACTGCCTCTGACTTTTCACCAAAGACATAAATGTTGTCGTCTCCTACCAGTTCGTGGATTTCCACATTTGCACCGTCAGATGTTCCCAATGTCACAGCGCCGTTTAACATGAACTTCATGTTTCCGGTACCGGATGCTTCCTTGGAAGCTAAGGAAATCTGTTCGGAAATATCGCAGGCAGGAATCAGTTTCTCTGCATAGCTTACGTTGTAGTTTTCTACCATGAGTACGGTCATATAAGGGCTTACATCCGGATCATTATTGATGATCTCCTGCAATACTAAAAGCAGGTGGATAATATCCTGTGCAATCACATAAGCAGGAGCTGCCTTTGCACCAAAGATAAAGGTAAGAGGTCTTGCCGGTTTCTTGCCATTTTTAATTTCCAGATATTTATGAATGATGTAAAGCGCATTCATCTGCTGGCGCTTATACTCATGGAGTCTCTTTACCTGAATGTCAAATACTGCTTCAGGATTTAAGGTAACGCCTTCTGCTTCTTTTACGTATTCTGCCAAATCTTTCTTGCGGTTCATCTTGATTTCTGCCAAACGGTCGAGCACAGCCTGGTCATCCTTGTGCTCAAGAAGCTTTTCAAGCTTATCTGCATCTTTCTTGAAACCGTCGCCGATGGTCTGTGCCAAGAAGCCGGCAAGCTCGCGGTTACAGCTAAGGAGCCATCTTCTAAATGTAATACCGTTGGTCTTATTGTTGAACTTCTCAGGATAAATCTTGTAGAACGCATTTAACTCTGAATCCTTTAAGATTTCTGTATGAATGGCAGCAACGCCATTTACAGAAAATCCGTAATGGATGTCGATATGAGCCATATGCACTCTTCCGCTCTCATCAATAATCTGTACCTTCGGATCGTCATACTTAGCAGCAATTCTCTTATCCAGCTCCTTAATATACGGAACAAGCTGAGGAACTACCTTCTCAAGGTATGCAAGCGGCCATTTTTCCAATGCTTCTGCAAGGATGGTATGGTTGGTGTAAGCACAGGTCTTGCTTACCACTTCAATTGCCTCATCCATGGTAAATGCTTTTTCCTCAACCAGAACACGTATCAATTCAGGAATGACCATGGTAGGATGGGTATCGTTGATCTGAATAACAGCATGCTCATACATCTTACGCAAATCATATTTCTTTTCTTTCATCTCGCGCAGAATCAGCTGGGCTGCATTACATACCATGAAATACTGCTGATAAATACGCAGCAGATTACCTGCCTCGTCAGAGTCATCGGGATATAAGAACAATGTAAGGTTCTTTTCAATCTGCTCCTTGTCAAAGCTGATGCCATCCTTTACAAGGCTTTCATCAAGTGATTCGATATCGAACAGTCTCAATTTATTGACACCACTGTCATAACCGGCAACGTCAATGTCGTAAAGACGTGATGTAACTTTTCTCTTACCAAAGAATACATCAAATGTAACATCTGTCTTGGTAAGCCATGAATTTTCTTCAATCCAGTCATTCTTTTCAGCTGTCTGTACTTTATCCTTAAATACCTGCTTGAACAATCCATAGTGATAGTTAAGACCAATACCCTCTCCGGGAAGTCCAAGTGTTGCGATGGAATCCAAGAAGCATGCTGCCAGTCTTCCCAATCCACCGTTTCCAAGTGAAGGTTCGGGTTCGATTTCTTCGATTACGGAAAGGCTCTTTCCCTTACTCTTTAAAATCTGATCAATCTTATCATAAATGCCCAGATTAATTAAGTTGTTGGATAAAAGCTTTCCGATGAGGAACTCTGCGGAGATATAATAAATCTTCTTCTCCCCCTCATTCGTGTCTGAAACAGCCATAATTCTCTTTGCATACACCAGTACCACATAATAGGTTTCCTGGTCAGAAAGCTCGGCTACTGCCTTACCGAACATTTCTTTTGCAACTTCTTCAAGCTGCTGTTCCATGTTCAAAACCAATACATCCCTTTGTAAATTTGTTTGTGCTGCCATAGTCTCCTCCTGATTTTAAAATATGTTAATTTTCAATTATCTTCCCTCTATTATGCCAAATTTTTCCCGCTCACATACTGTAGTGTAACACAAGAAAACGTTTTCCGCAAGAGTAAATTTAAAAACCTTTCACTTTTAATAAATGCTTTCAGCAAATAATGTCCATATACTTCATTCTAGCCAGCGTGTACGGCATTATGACATTGCGCCCTAACGCCCCATCCATCAGATAATGCAGCTCCTCCATTGCTTTTGCCGAAATCCCTGCAAAATCCTGACGCACGGTGTTCATCTGCTTTCCTACATATCCCATCAATACAATCCCGTCAAACCCGCAGACCGGTCTGAAAATATCCATCTCCGTCAAGGCTTTCATGGCTCCAATTGCCATCAGATCCGAAGCGCAGATTACCACATCCTTATTCTTTCCATATTTCATGGTAATATTACGTGCCTGCAGTTCAGAAAACTCTCCGTTTCTGACTAGCATAGTTAATCCCATTTCCTTAACCAAATCTTCCATGCCCTGCAGTCTCTCCCCCGTCACATATCCATTCTTCTTTCCCTGAATATATAAAATGCGCTTGCAGTTATTCTCCTCCACCGTCTTCTTTGCCACATCATACTGTGCCTTCCGGTTGTCTATCCAGATAGAAGAAGTATTTTCATTGACAATCGGCGCATCTACCACCACGCATTTGAACTTCTGCTCATCGATTAGCTTATGCAATATCTTATCTTCTTTTGAAAGACCATAAATGATAATTCCTGTAATACTCTGTGACTGCAGATATCTCGTCAATTCTTCACTGGTGCGGTCTTTAAACATGGAAAAGAACAACGTGATCACATCCAGATTCAGTTCCATCGCCTTGGTGATCGCCCCCTGAATATACTGCATATCAATCTCGTCAATCGCCTGGGTCTGCGCATTCAAATTCACAAACAGAGCAACACGCCCTGCCTTCTTAGAGGAAAGCGCCGCTGCAACAGAGTTAGGAACAAAATTCAATTCGTCTACTGCCTTATTCACTTTTATTTTCGTTTCCTCGCTGACATTTGGATAATTATTCAGCACCTTAGAAACAGTAGAGATTGCAACGCCCGCGTGCCTTGCCACATCCTTAATCGATACCATTTTACGCCTCCAGTAATATGATGGAAAACGATTTCCTTGCTTATCATACCTAATTCCCCTTAAAAATGCAAGAAAATTATGGGGATTTTTATCTTGGATGGGGTGTTAGTTTCCATATGGCGGCGCCGACCTATACCCTGGTATCCCCGTCCTTCCCTCATTTGCGCCTCGAAGTAAACCACCAAAATAAGCTGTTATTATGGCCACCTTAAGGGTCATGGTAACAGCTTACTTTAATTGTCTATTATATAAATAGACGTTATATGTTTTTATAGTTTCAAGACCTTGCTGATAGCTTGCTTTACATCCTCGCTATCATAAGGTTTGGCGATGAATTCAGATGCACCGTATTTAATTGCCTGAATCATTTTTTCTTTCTGACTGGCGGCTGTGATCATAATGACTTTGGCATCTTCATCGCTCTTGATGATCAGCTGGAGCGCTTCGAGTCCATCTAATTTTGGCATTGTGATGTCCATCGTAACGAGGTCTGGCTTGAGTTCCTTATATTTTAGGTATCCCTCTTCGCCGTCTGAGCATTCTTCAACTACCGTATGTCCGGCATCCTCTATCATCTTCCTCAGAACTTTGCGCGATGTCCTTGAATCATCCACAATCAATATATTTGCCATCTCTAAGCCTCCCGCTTCATTTCAATTTTGTTTCCTATCGCAACCGCAAAATGAATTTTTTGCCCTTTGATATGTAAGGGCAGTACCAGCATTTCATCGCAGGTAATCCTGCTTATATCTGTCGAATACTCGGGTGGATAAAGTTCCACACAGACGCCTCCCCGGCTGATGCCGTTTGCATAAAGCCCGCTGATGCAATTCAGCAGTTCCCCGATTGCATCCAGTGCATCCTCATTCATTTCCTGAAAGTCTTCTTTTCCAAAGGCAGAGGCAACCGGCAAAAGTGCCTGTCCCATACCAAACATTCCGTAGCTTAACCTGCGCTCACCGTCTATATTTTGAACAGCGCCGCACTCTCCTTCACACTCCGATGCCACATACGCTTTTTCAAGGTAAATTTCTGTGTCCACACACCGCAGAATCGTCCGAAGCGCTGTGCCCATGGTATCCAGATACTTTTCCTGTTCAACTGGAATATAAAGGGGCAGGATTCTGTCCACATCATCGCTTTTTATATCTTCCATATCAGAAAAAGTCATCTGATTTTCCATCTGGAAATCCATCATGTATTGTTCTAATTGTTCTACCGTCATCAGTTGCTGATCCTCCAGTGCCTGCGCAAATTTCAGATAAGCATTTCCCTGTTTATTGAGAAGAGCTTCCACTTCTCCTTCCGTCAGATATCCCTGTTCAATGGCAATATCTCCGAACTTCTTATCCACTGCTGCCTGCATCTTATTTATTTTATCGGCTTCTTCCTGCGTCATTAACCCTTCTGTGACGGCAATCAGCCCAAGTTTCACATGAACCCTGCGCTGTTGCAAAAGCAGAGTGTCGAGCTGCTCACAGGTAAGAAATCCTTTTTTACGTAAATATGTACCCAGTATAATTGCAACCATAATATACCCCCTTCCCCGCCTGCCATATTACTAGAATAATATATTTTGATGTTGAAGTCAATGGAGAACCGACAAAAACGGCTGACCATAATAGCCAGCCGCCTATACTTTTGATTTATTATTTTCTTACCAAGTGGCGGGGAAGCCCATTTACGAAAAGGGGAGTCAGCTCGCCCATGATAAGAGGTCTTGCATATTTTACATAACCGTCATTCAAACCACATCCGTCTTCTGTGATCCACTCTGCCGGAACAGGTCTCTCAACATTTGCAATTGCGTGGATATCATATGCGCTTGTACCACACTGATAAGGATCGTCACCGTTTCTGTCCAAAGTAATCATCATACCTGTCTTACCTTCTTCCGCTGCCATAACAGCGTCATGACCAACCTGGAATGCTTCGTTGATATCAGTAAGGGAAGCAAGATGAGTAGCTGCACGCTGAAGTGTCGAGAACTCAACGGCTCTGGTCTTAAGCCCTGTTTCAGCAGCAATTGCCTGTGCCAGATAAGCTGCTGTACCGGACATCTGCTTGTGTCCAAATGCATCTACTGCAACATTCTCATTTGCCAGCTCGCATACATAGCGTCCGTCAGCGATGTGGATTCCTTCGGATACGGCAATTACAACGGAAGACTTGGTTGCTGCAAGATGTTTTACTTTTTCCATGAAAGCATCCATATCAAATACCTTTTCAGGTAAGTAGATTGCATCTGCACCAGTACAGTCATCTCCCTTTGCAAGCGCTGCCGCTGCTGTCAGCCACCCTGCATTACGTCCCATGATCTCTACGATACAAATAGTAGGTTTCTTTGCGCCGAAGGATTCGTTGTCACGGATGATTTCCTTCAAGCTTGCTGCAATATATTTTGCTGCTGATCCATAACCGGGGCAGTGATCTGTGACAGGAAGATCGTTATCGATGGTCTTCGGCACACCCATAAATCTCTGTGTCTTTCCGTGTGCTGCTGCATAATCGGACAGCATCTTAACGGTATCCATGGAGTCATTTCCACCTGCATAGAACAGACATTCAATGTCATGCTTTTCCATGATTTCAAAAACCTTTTCGTAAACATCCTCATGTCCTTCAATCTTAGGCATTTTGAAACGGCAAGAACCCAAAAATGCGGAAGGTGTTCTCTTTAGTAATTCGATTCCCGTGGGATCGTCGAGATATTCTTCCAATTCAATCATCTTGTCCTCTAAAAATCCCTCGATGCCGTGAACCATGCCGTACACTTTCTTAACACCCAGCTCCTTTGCTGCTGCATACACACCAGCTACAGATGAGTTGATTACGGCTGTGGGGCCGCCGGACTGTCCTACAACAATATTACCCTTCATTACAAATCTCTCCTTTTTATTTATTTATTTTATTTTTTGTCTATTTCATAAGAAGTATAGCAGATTCCAATTTTTCTGACAAGAGTCATTACCATTTTTAGACAAAGGATGCAATGCAATATATAGCGTAAACACCAAGAAGCACACCCCCCTGCAGCCGTGAAGATTTCTTTCTTATTAAGATGGGGATGATAAGGACTGCCATGACAAGACTGGCAAGAGGCATGTCGACCATTACAGTGGAGCGTTCCAAGGGAATGCCTGCAACGGCTGACGGGATGCCTATTACTAAAAGCAGATTGAGCAAATTCGCGCCAATCACATTTCCAAGTCCTACATTCCCGTATCCTTTAATTATAGACATGACAGAAGTCATGAGCTCGGGGAGGGAGGTTCCAAGGGCGATAAAGGTCACTGCAATGACGCGCTCAGGCACTCCTACCGCTTCTGCAATCAGGATTCCGTTGTCTACCAGAAGATTCGCCCCCACAAAAAGGCATGCCGCGCAGACTGCAAGTATGACAATCTGAATAGGGATGGATATTTCCTTCCCATCCTCTTTTTTCTCCTCGTCACCGCCCTCTGAAGAGGCGCGTATCACATTTAAGTATGCATACACTATGAACAGCACCAACAGTACGATTCCCACCGGTCTGTCAAAGGCTCCCGTTAAGAATCCACATATATTGAGTGCAATCGCTACAGCAAAAAAGAAAATACTGCGCCACGACAGAGAAGATGCCTCCACCTGTTTCGTGGGGCGTATGGTCTGAGTCAGCCCTGCAATAAGGGCAGTATTGCAAATGATGGATCCAAATGCATTTCCTGCTGCGATTGCCGCCGATCCATTAAAAGCTGCGGTGGCAGAGACTAAGATCTCCGGCAGCGTAGTGCCGAGGCTTACGATGGTAGCGCCTACCACGATCTGGGGAATGCCAAGTTTCTTGGCAATCGCCACCGCCGCGTCCACCAGCCGGTCGCCGCCTAAACATATCAAGATAAGACCTAGCACAAACAAAATCACTACTTTCACCATTTTTCTCTTCCTTTCTTCTTAAGTATTCCACTTTCTATTTTGATATAAACCGTCTCTGGGGCATAAAAAAAGACCTATGACCCACAGATACGTGTGTCAAAAGTCTCGTACTTCCGCATTACAGAAGTGTGCAGCCACAGCTTCATGCCGGGGATTGTTGGCTGAACCCTTTTTACTACTCCCTTTTAACAAATAAAACTTTAACAGAAATCAGGGTTTCTGTCAAACAATATTTTGCTGTATAATATTTTAAAAAGATTTTTAGGGAGGCTGGTTTTACCTCTATTTTATTGTATCGCTGTGATTCAGTACAAGTGTACTGTACAAAAACAGCACATCACATCCTTCAAAATCCAAAAAAGCATCCAGATGATCCGGGTGGATATATCGGATATCCACCAACGCAATCTGCGCGTATCCGCTGATGAGTAAAGGCGCAACGCTTGATCCAAAGGAATCCCTGAATATGACAATTCTTTTATCTGTCCGGGCATTCGGATTCTCAATCGTAAGGAGTGATAAAGAGCCAGACAAAAACATTTCATAAGGATCTCTTCCCTCTGCCTTTTCCATGTCATAGACCGGTATTTCCCTTTCATTCTGCCAGTCATAAACGGTGCAGCCGTCAATATCCGTTCCTGTCACATACTGAATCTTCTCCGGTGCAAGCGTCAGCGCCGCCTGTCCGTAATACACGCCATAAAAATCCGATTCTAATGTATGGATTTCATAATCCTGGGAGAGCGTTGTTCCCATTGCCACTGCCAGCCGCTCTGCCACATCTGTAATTTTTTCCTGACGCCAGTGGGTATCCGTTCTATAATAATCGTCTCTTTCCAGCAAATCGGAGACAGGAATATATTCTGCAAAGTCTGTCCGCTCTGCCATTTGTCTCTCAAATTCTTCATAGTCCATGGACGGATGCCCGCTCTTTCTTGCCAAAAAGCAGTTTTTATCAGGAATCACAGATAGATAAACTTTATTTTCCTCTGTTAGATATTTTCCGCAGACATAGCGAAACCGCTCTGCTGCCCGCCCAAGGGAAACCTCATCCATCGGATATTCCAAAGCGGATAAAAATCCATCTGACACATAAATCTTGTTATTATCCTTCCTTGCAAAAACTCCCAGCGCCGTCAGCGCTTTTATTTCCCGAAAAGAATCCCGAAAGGGAAAGCGGTCCACTACATAGCTTTCAAATTCGGACATGAAACGTCCGCTCCATATTCCCTGTGCCGACCACTTTGGCATAGGGGAGAGCATCCGCCGTTCGCTCTCCGAATAGTTTTCTTTGGGCAAAAACACGCAGAACAGGAAACCACCGACAAGCAGGACTAAAAATATCATGCATAAAGCCATATCTTTCTTTTTCGCACTCATAAACCCACGCTCTCCTTAAAATCGAAAATACAGGAAGGGATTAAAAGAGCCATCCACCAGATAAGCTGTCACGACCAGCATCAACACCGTTAACACAACCGGCTCTAACGCGTTTAAGAGCTTACTGCCTGCGGCTTTTCCCGATATCCGCCTTACAAAATTACAAGCCGCAGGAGTTGCGCCTATGATTCCCACGACTAGAACAACCTGAAAACTGGAAAGGTAATATAAAGCTTCCTGTGAAACAAGGGGAATCCCTCCCCCGCCAAAAAGACCTGCTATATCGGAGAATGCTTGTCCTAAAGTCTCCCCATTGAAAATCACGAAACTCAGCATAACGAAAAACAAAGTATAAATACGGGACAATAGCCGGCTTTCTTTCAATCTCTTAAGAAGCCACAGTTTTTCCACCGTCAAAAGTACCGCAAAGAGCACGCCCCACAAAATAAAATTCCATGCCGCTCCATGCCAGAATCCGGTAAGCATCCATACCACCAGAATATTGAAAAGCTGTCTTTCTCGCCCCTTATGGTTTCCTCCCAACGGAATATAAACATAATCCCGAAACCAAGTTCCCAGAGAAATGTGCCACCTGCGCCAAAATTCCGTGATGCTGGAAGAAATATAGGGGTAATTAAAATTCTCCTGAAAACGAAATCCGAACACGCGCCCCAATCCAATCGCCATATCACTGTAACCGGAAAAGTCAAAGTAAATATGCAAAGTAAATGCAATGGCATACATCCAGCAAAACAGCACCGACTTTTCCTGTGATGCCCTAAATGCGCTGCATAATTCTCCCAGCTGATTGGCAATCAGAATCTTTTTCGCCAGCCCGATTACCAAACGCCGTATTCCCCATGCAGTCCCCTTCCATGAATATTTCCTGTCCGTCAGCTGCTCCGCAATGTCAGCATACCGCACAATCGGTCCCGCAATCAACTGAGGAAACATGGCAATGTAAGTCGCTAAGTGAATCAAATTCCTTTGCGCCCGCTCGCCTTTATACACGTCCACAGTGTAGCTAATCACCTGAAACGTGTAAAAACTAATGCCGATGGGCAGCGCCAGCCTCAAAAGGGAAAGTTGCAGCCCCGTTACCGCATTTACATTTTGGATAAAAAAATCTACGTATTTAAAATACACCAGGAAGGCAAGGCTGATTCCCACTGAAAGTGCACAAATCGCCTTTCCAGCTCTTTTTTCTCTGTATTTTTCTACCAACAGCCCAAACCCATATCCCAGCAAAATGGAAAGTGCCATCCATATCACATATTTGGGTTCTCCCCACCCATAAAATATAAGACTCGCCAGAAGAAGGGCGGTGTTCTTGAATGCTTTAGGAACCGTAAAATATAAGACAAGCGTCAGGGGTAAAAAATAGTATAAAAAAGTAATACTCGAAAATAACATAATGCGCAGCTCTTTTACACAATAGGCGTTTCCGTAATTATTTTGGCATCGCTAAGAACAGATAATGCATGTTCCTTAAATACTTCCATCAGTTCCGCTGCGCCATAAGCAGTTATCACATATCTGCCATCCACATCGATAATAATCAGCGTATCCGGCTGCCCGCATACCCACTGTTTCGCTAAAACACAGGATTTCACGGAATCTGCAAAAGCATTCATATCCACGCCTTCCTTCAGCCTGTAAGCCGCACCGGTAAAGGTATTTGTATTCATTAAATGTACCATAGTTGCCCCGTCTTCAATATTGGAAACCTGCTCCGCAGGCAAACCATACGTAAATTCCAATTCTTCTGTTTTGCTGATATCAAACTTCCCCGGCGCATCCATTACCGCATTTTCCTGATTTCCACCATACATGGCAAACAGCTCTTCTTCGCCGTAGGCTTCCACTATCTTGTTAAGCACTTCAAGGGATTCTGCGTATTCAGATTCTGTACTTCCCTGCTCCGCCTGAGCGTCATCCTGCTTCCTGCCACAACCGGGCAGGGTAAAGATTGCGATTGTCGTTAATAATAATATCATTGCTTTTTTCATGGTTATTCTCCTCTTAAATCTGGATTTTTCAGGATATGCTGTAATTCCCATATCCATTTACTGGATTTATTATACACAAAATGTATTCATTTATCAATTTGCTTACATTATTGGAATATTCGTTCTCTCTTGATTTACGTTAAACTGCGGAATTCTATAAATCCTTTAAGAAAAAGTTGACAGCAACTTTAGCGGATGATAAGATAATCTACGTGAGCATAGCAGGTCTGTTAGACAGATATGCATGAGCAAGCGGGTATGGCGGAATTGGCAGACGCGCCAGATTTAGGTTCTGGTGGGAGACCGTGCAGGTTCAAGTCCTGTTACCCGCAGGAGATAAGAAGACCGGAAATACAATGGATATTTATTAAAATCCTTGTATTTCTGGTCTTTTTCAATAAGCATATACTAAGCGTCTTGGTTGACTGCAATATATTTTATTATTAATATCCGTTTGATTCAGCTCCATATACTGCCTCTTCATGTGTGAAACCATCAAATTCAAGTTGTTTTACTAATCCCTGATAAGAAAAAGGGCTTACATTTAAATATGTTTTAGCGGATTTTATTGCCTGTTCATTCCAATCAGCATTACAATTTTCAACACCAAAAACGGCATCCTCATGAGAATAATTTTCAAATTCTAATTGCGCCACTAAGCCTTGATAAGAAAAAGGATAAACATTTAAATAGCTTTTGGCTGAACGAATGGCATTTTTTTGTTCAATTGATTCAACTGCTGAACTTGTATCTTCTGATTTAGGTGCCATTTCATTTGGTAAATTATTAGCAACATTATTTGAAATATCTGATTGTGCATCAAGAAGACTGGGAGATTCGTTCGAGTTTGCTTTTTTAGAGAAAGAGCCATTCATACATGTATAAATGATAATAAAGCAGACCAAAACAGCTGCACAGCATCCAATTACCGCCATAAATGCCGATAGTAAATTTAGTATTTTAGTTGAATTTTTCATATACGAATCCTCTTTTCAAATTTAGTATATCATATTACTTTTTTTCAATCACTCTTTCTGTTTATTCCAATAGCGAAATCAGTTTTACAATATCTTAAAAGGTTGCATAGGTGTAGTTTAGGATTCGGGTGCCTTTAACTGTGCGTTCTGCCCTTTCGACTGTTCTGTTGTAGCTAATTCTGGATTTAATATCGTATCAATGACTTTTACTCCGCTTTCAGAATAGACAGCCAGTTATTTTGTATTGTACTTGCTGATTATATAAATCAGAATTGTCATTATTAATATTGTAAATATTACAAAGATATAGATATTTTATAAACAAAAAAGTACAAAAAATTAGAAAATTTTTTTTCTGTTTTCCTGCCTTCTGGCTTTTACATTTTGCAATTTCTCTGTATAATGGAGGCAAAAGACCATTATTGAGGTGTAATTATGTCATTAGAAAAAGTTTATGATTATTTCCATAATTATGATAGGCAGACTTATCAAGTTGTAGCTTGTATGGGAAATGAACCATCGGAAGAGGATATAAAGAAGTTTGAAAATCAGTATCAAGTAAACCTGCCTGCTGATTTTAGAGAATTTACTATGTCCTCATTAGGCGGACTCTACATGGAAGTACGGGAAGAAATATGGCCCCAAGCTAAACCGTACGATATAGGTCCATTGTGGGAAATGGTGATGAAATATTCTGTTTTGATAAGGATAATAAAATTATCCTCCTTGACTACTATACAACAGGAAGAGTTACGCCCATTGGAGGAACTTTTGCAGACTGTTTACTGAGACAGATTGCGGAGCTGGAAGAGCGAAAAAACAGGAAAATCCGCGGAAAGGATAAACCGGGAAAGTAGTGGAGGTGTCAGTGGATATGGAAAGATATATTGCCTTTTTACGTGGCGTTAATATAAGTGGCAAAAACAAGGTGCCCATGGCTGAGTTGAAAATGGGCTTTGAAAGATTGGGATATCGAGAAGTTAAGACATATCAAAACAGCGGCAATGTAATTTTCTCGAGTGATGAAAATGACATAGAGAGAATTACAAAAGAGATTGCGATGATGATAAAAAATCAGTTTGTTTTAGACATTCCTGTCTTTGTTATAGCAAAAGAAGAACTTGAAAACATCTTATGCAATGTTCCCGACTGGTGGGGCAATGAAGATAAGGAAGTTTACGATAATCTTATTTTCATTATGCCGCCTGCTACATTTACCGATGTATTCAATGAAATCGGAGAACCGAAAGAAGGCTTAGAAAAGATACAGAGTTGCAGGAAAGTAATATTCTGGTCTTTTAGCCGAAAAAATTATCAGAAAACAAACTGGTGGGCAAAAACAGCAAATATAAGTATAAGCAGCAAGTTAACGATTAGGACGGCAAATACTGTTAGAAAAGTAGTTGAAATGTAGTCATATGGATTCTATAGGTAAGGAAGATTATAATGTAACGGACTCTGTATTACTACAGAGTCCTAAAATTGCTGCCCGTTCCGTCCTCTGCTTCCATTCAGCATAGCTTATTCTTCGCCGTGCTTTCTGGGACGTTCTTTTTGTGTCTCGCATAGAGGCAATTCTGTCTTTTCTTTTAACTGTTCATTTTAATAACCGTTTGCTTCAGCTCCATACACTGCCTGTTCATGAGTAAAACCTTCATATTCCAGCTGCTCTATCAATCCATCTCTATTATATCTTTTGTTGGTCTAAAATCATACATAAAATACTCATCGCCAAACCACATATTGGAATCATCATTTGTATACACGCGATAATATTCGCCGTCATCAAATAAGCCACCTTGGACAATCTGAGAAACTTTTACGGTAAGTTTTATATGTGAGCCAACATAATCTTCAGGATTTCTTGCTAAAGTTTTGTATGGTATTTCTTCGCAAGATGCTACAAACTCTTCCCTTGACATTTGAGAAACAACAGGCTGTTCTTCAACTTTTTCTGTTTCAGCGTTTGCTTCCTGGTCAGCAGTGGCTGCCTGCGGTTCTGATGTTGCAATACTTGTTGTTGGTTTTGAATCTTTAGAATCGGTTTTAGAACTGCCAGAAGCCCCAAAGCCGATAATCAACCAGAATCCACATATAACTAAAGCGATTATAGAACAAGTTTTTTTCCTGTCATCCTTTTTACATAAATCGATAATAGCAAGTACAATACTGATTATAAATGTGCACCCAAGAATTGAGAATATCAATGCTGTAACACTAAGACCAGATACCTTTCCCCCTGTGCTTTTGGGATGCGGCGTTTGCACTGGTACATTACCTCCAGATACCGGACATCCACAATTTGGACATCTGTCTGCGTGCCAAAAACATGTCATTGCTAAAGCCAGAAATGTGTATTACAATGAGGGTGTAAAAATGCTGTCAGTATTGAGGTAAGAAGTATAAAAGAAATTGAAAAATAGATTTATGGAAAGAGAGGATTGATAATATGATGTATCCATATGCAACGTTAAATGATGACACGGAGATTACACATTCAGAGATGCTTCCAGATGGAAGGGTAAAAGTATATATAGAAACCCCTGATTTAAAGGATGGATTTCATAATGCAACTTGCTATTTGCCAGAACACTCTTGGGAAGATGTGAATGGATATTCTGATGCTGAGATGGACTATTTTAAAGAATTTGTACGTAATAATGCGCATTTAATGATTGAGTTCTCTAAAGAAGGAGGTATCTTAAATGCCTCAAATTTTTAGAATTGGATCTTATATAATTTATTTTTGGTCAAATGAAAGTGATCCGCTTGAGCCAGTGCACGTACACATAGCGGAAGGGAAAGCAACAGTAAACGCAACAAAAATTTGGATAACAAGTTCTGGAAAGGCTTTACTTTGCAATAATAACTCTCGCATTCCTCAAAGAACATTAAATAATATGGTAAGATATATTGAGGCAAACAGTAGCATTATTATTGATAAGTGGTATTCTCAATTCAGGGAAATAAGTTATTATTGTTGATAGCACCCCTGTCCATAATCCGCCTTCACCTTCTCAAATGACTTAATAAAAGGTTTTGCGCCATCCGGCAAATGGAAATAAATTTTTTCTTTTTTGCCCTGCTCCGTATGATATTTGATTACTATATATTTCTCCTTCACCGCCCTGTTCGGTTTTCCGATGGGTACGGAAAACATGACGCTGCACCAATAGGTTAATATGGCTGCAAAGACAGGCAGATTCTCCTTGCTGTCCTTTCCGGTGGAAATCTGCTCCCACGTTTCGATTTCGATGCCGTCGATCCTGCTTAACACAAATTCAAAATGCATCTCATACGTTCCGTCAAAATTATCCTCCAGCACGTATAAGTGCCGGTCTGTCAGCACCAGCAGACAGATGCAGTCAGGGTAATGAAGATCAGGCGGCAGAAGCTTTGCCGAAAGCTGTGTAACGATTTTTTCTCCTCTGTACTCCTTTAACCTTCCCCTCATTCCTCTGTTCTCCCTTTCTCCAAGCGCCTGCCTAAAGGCACTCTCCTTCTTTATCTCAAAAGTTCCTTCAGCACTTCATTCTCCGCCGGGTCCGCCTGTGCCCTGCACTTTACAACATCTATCGTTCTTCCGTCCGAATCCCGGTAATACACGGTAAATTCCATTTGAAGATTCGTCTCATTGAGCTGATAGTCCTCGCAAAATTCCTCACAGTAAAGCACTTCAGACAATGTCTCTATCGCTGCCGCATCCGTAATCGTCTTTTCCCATTCCAAGGAATTTACCTGATAGAGGAGCCCTTTCGTCAGCAAGTATTTGTCCGCCACAATTTTAATGATATCATAATCCTTTATCTCTTTTTGCGATGCAATGCCATATTCATGCAGGAGCGCGCAAGTCCCTTCATAGCCGGGATAAATATCCGCCGTCACATCCCCTTGGTTTTTCGTAGAAGCAAAGGTAATACGCCCGATGGGCGTCTGCTGCCTGATATCCGAAAATGCCAGCCCTTTTACATCTTCGCTGTACGCCTCCCACAATTCCTGCCGCTCCTGTTCTGCCAAATCCAAAGTATAGCTTTCTATGCCGTTGGTCCAACGGATTTCATAATATTTCATGGACTTAAGACGAAGCGCCTGATAGGTTCCTTCCTTAAACCCTTCCCCTACAAAAACCTCTTCAAAACCATCCAGTGCATACCATGGAATATGGTATTTGCTATAGGTTTGTCTGCCGTCTGTCCCCTCATATTTTACCAGAAATTCATAGCCTGCCGACTCTTCTCCATAATCTTTGTTGACCCAGTCATAGGCTGCCTCCATCGATTCGCCCGTAAGCTGCATGTTCTGCAAAACCTGCTCGCCGTCATCTCCGCTTTGAAGAGCCGGCAGCGCAATCGCCATTAAAGCTACATCCTCCTTTACCGGAATCCGCCGTTCCCATTTTCCCCACAAGGAAAATCCGCCGATCAGGACCACCATCAGCAACACCTCTATTAATAAATGCCATTTGCCTGATAGAAATCTCTTCGCATCACGGGCAATAAGAATATTGACAAGTCCATGTATAAGCGGAACACTGATCACGACACCAGCAATCATCGGCGCCCATGAAAAAACGCCAAAGGAAAAAACCTGCAGAAGATCTATAAACCATACTCCTCCAAGAGCCACACAGCCATAACGCACAACCCACTCCGCAACAGGAAAAGTAAATGCCCCCCTTTTAGGTTCCGCAGGACGTATCCTGAAAAAGAACAGATTGAGCAGAAAGAGAAAGACGACTGCTGCCGCCAGATACAGCAGATACGGCAGGTGTACCTCCATCACCCAGCCGGCGCCATCCGCATATTCTTCAATTCCCGTTACATTTTTAAGCAGGGAAACAGGAGACAGATAACCTTTTAACTGCTCCAACATTTCCGAGCGATAGAAGGAAGATCCAAACATCACAAGCATCTTTTCCGCCAGCACAAGCCCTGCCCCGGGTCCTAAAAAAAGCAGCGCCATAAGACCTGCCACATAAGCGCTGCCCCTCGTCCAAAGCGCAGCAAGCATGGACAGGCTCATCACAAGCAGAAATCCCAGCACAAGAATCAGACATCCTGCCCACACCGACCGGACACTGTCCTCATACTTACAATAGCCCATGGAAAGAGAAATACGAAAAAACAAAAGCCTGCATATCACCGTCGGAATACTAAAAATCAAAAGATTATTCATATATCCCACTGCAAACAGCTGACTTCTTGAAAAGGGCAGGCTAAGGTACAAGTCTGCCTTTTGCTGCGTCTGCAGATAGGGAAAAGCTCCTATGCCCATCAAAATCCCAAGCAGAATCATCACTGCAAAGAAAGAAGTGTTCCCCGGTCCCACATAAAGACTCCGCACCTCCCCTTCCGGAATCGTCATTTTCGCCGAAAAAAGCAGACAGAGCATTCCCATCAGATACCAGACTGCCACGATCATCCACAGCTTGCTCTTTAAATCTTCCCGCCAAAGCCCCAATACTATTTTCGCCCGCTTCATGCTCCCACGCCTCCCAGCGCCAGCCTGTCCCATTCCTCTTTGCCAAGAATCCGTCCGCGATGCAGAAATCCCCTCATATTGCAGATTCTGTCAAGTTCCTCCAGATAATGGGACACCATCAGAATCGTCATATTCCTTCCAGCTGCCGCACTCTTTAAAAGATCCTTTACCGTGATTCTGACCTGCGGATCCAGCCCGTCAAAAACCTCATCGCACAAAAGATATCCGGTGTTAGCGCAGACCGCCGCCGCGATGAACATCTGCTTTTTCATTCCCTTGGAAAAGGTCTCCACCAACGCGCCCTCTTCAAGTCCAAACTGCTCCAGCAGATAACGGTATTCCTCCATGGCAAAGGAAGGATAAAAGGTTCTGTAAAAATCCCCTACCGTAAGCGGCGTGGCATTCTTCTCATAATACTGGTTATCCGGCATATAAAAGATTTTTTGCTTTGCCGCCACATGAGGGACCTTATCTCCGTCAATTCTGATCTCACCTTCATCCGCCCGTAAGACGCCGGCTATCAGGCGAAGGAGGGTGCTCTTTCCTGCACCGTTCTCCCCAACCAGCCCATAAATCGTTCCATCAGGAATGGTCATGGACACATGGTCAAGACAGATAAATCTTTCAAATTTTTTTGTGACGTTTGCTATTTCAATCATCCTTTTTCTCCTTGACCAAACGCCGGCAGTCACCGCTTCCTCGGCAATGATGCTACGACTCAGCACCGATATGTTTGATCACCTTATTATTAATACGTATCAGAAAGAACACGGAAAGCCCCAGCGACATCAGTTCCGCAATGGGAAAAGCCAGCCATACATAAGTCACATTTCCCGTCAGGGATAAAAGATAGGCTACCGGTAACAGCACCACCAGCTGCCTTGCAATAGATACCACCATGCTATACACCCCATTTCCCAGTGCCTGGAACATGGTTCCGCAAATAATACAAAAACCTGCCAGAAGGAAACTGCAGCTGATGATACGCAGCGCCGGAACACCGATTGCAAGCATTATATCGGATGCATCGAACAGCAAAAGAAGCTGCGCTGGAAATATCTGAAAGACCACAAATCCAATGAACATCAGACAGATTGCATACAAAATACTCAGCTTCACCGTCTTGATCAGCCTGTCCTTTTTGCCTGCGCCGTAATTGTAAGCCACAATCGGCACCATACCGTTGTTCAACCCGAATACGGGCATAAAGATAAAGCTTTGAAGCTTAAAATATGCGCCGAATACCGCCGCCGCAGTGTTGGTAAATCCCAGCAGAATCTTGTTCATGCCATAGGTCATGACGGAACCGATCGCCTGCATGATAATAGACGGAATCCCCACCTGATAAATCTGTTTGATGATTGAAAAGTTGGGACGAAATCCCCGAATCTGTACCTTGATTTCCGTGTTCTTCTTTTCATTAATAATAAGTGCAATCGTACCGGCAATAATCTGCCCGATTACAGTGGCAACTGCCGCCCCGGCAACGCCCATTCGGGGCACGCCGAAAAATCCAAAGATAAAAATAGGGTCCAGGATAATGTTAATAATCGCACCTACCCCCTGTGTAATCATGGTATAAAACGTCTTTCCTGTGGACTGTAAAAGCCGTTCATAGACAAACTGCGCATACATGCCAAAAGAACAGCAGCAAACGATGGTCAAATAGGATTTACCATATTCTAAAATCTGGGCATCCCTCGTCTGACTCAAATAGAAAGGTCCTGTCACAAATAACCCCACCAATAGAAAAATGACATAATTGACCACCGCAAGAAACACTCCATTGACAGCCGATTTGTTTGCCTTTTCATAATCCTTTTCCCCCAGCGAACGTGACAGAAGGGCATTGATCCCCACTCCCGTTCCTGCGCCAAGGGCAATCATCAAAGTCTGTATGGGAAACGCCAGTGATACCGCTGTCAGGGCATTTTCATTGATTCTCGACACAAAAATACTATCCACAATGTTATAGAGTGCCTGCACCAGCATGGAAATCATCATGGGCAGGGACATACTTATAAGCAATTGATTCACCGGCATGATTCCCATTTTGTTTTCTTTTGTCGTTGCTGTAGCATCCATATTATATAATCTCCTTCCTTTTATTCTCATTGATCAACATTTGCGAAAAAAAAGAAAACCAGATAAACTGATTTTTCTTTCAAATGAGCCACCGGGGACTCGAACCCCGGACAACTTGATTAAAAGTCAAGTGCTCTACCACCTGAGCTAGTGGCCCATATTTATATGTAACTGGGCTAGCTGGATTCGAACCAGCGAATGCAGGAGTCAAAGTCCTGTGCCTTACCGCTTGGCGATAGCCCAAT
>ERZ808054.255-NODE-255-length-64229-cov-7.186370_pt1 | contig 64229 bp, 62 predicted proteins | sample MGYA00380201_ERZ808054 | MGnify/ENA primary metagenome ERZ808054 (study PRJEB31490, sample SAMN06133419) | mouse gut metagenome | isolation source: Z5_2 | host: mice | place: China: Chengdu | collected 2015-05 ... | reverse complement strand
AAAGCCCTTTTACAGAAGTGACATTTTCTCAAATGAATCCAGATATAAAAAAGTGACATTTTCAAAAGTTATTGACAGACCTAATTTAAAATTTAGGATCTTAGCCTCTGTCCTTTATATCTGGATTGCATATATAAAAAGACAATGTGCCTTTGGTGCGGCTGTAGCAGGAATAATTCCCATGTTCGCCATGGTACAGGCCTTTTTAAATCCCATACGGCCCCCAACGTTATTAGTTTTGAGATATTTGTCTGAGAGATGTTATTTAATACCGACTTTTTGCATGAGGGCTTCCTGTAGAACTTGTGAAAAGTTAATGCCGAGTGCCGATGCTTCTTCGTTTAACCATTCCGGAATGCTGAGGGTCTTTTTCACGGCTTTTGAATTCGTACGTTTTTTGTATGCAAGCATATCAAATTCGATAACCACACAAAATTCATCGTCAGAAACCGTAAATTTGCAAGGTTCGGAAGGGGCGGGGATTTCCTGCTTTTCTTCTTCTCGACTGGCAAGCGCAAGGCCTAAAGCTTCAACGGCCATTTCATAAGACTGCTGCATATCGTCGCCCTGAGTCATGCATTCGGGGATATCGGGGAATGTAATCCAAAAACCTCCCTCTTCTGCTTTGTGAAAAATGGCGGGATAAAATAACTTTTGCATATAGTGTACCTCCTGTATAGGATGCCGGGCTATTTCACTCCGGCCTGTTTTAATATTGCCTGCTCTATTCCCTTTTTCAAGTCTTTGGAGTGATAAGGAACAATAACTGTTTTTCCTGTAACAGAATTTCTCATTTTCATGTGTGAACCGTTCTGGCCGACTGTTTCAAAATTGTTTTCTTTCAGGAATTTAATCATTTCCTTTGGAGTCATTGGCATCTTTAGTATCTCCTTTCCTTATCTAATAATACGATAGCACGTAATAATACGTATGTCAATAAAGAACACGTAGAAATATATAAATAGGTGGCACTGGTCTGCTGCTGGGAAGCATTGTCGTAAGTATTGAAGTTATTGCCTGTTCCGCCTTGACTCGTATTAGCCTGGGCGGCAGAATCCTGCACAGTTTGTGTCTGCTGCGACTCTGCCGCGGCTTGCTCCTGGGAGGGCTTCTGCTGCGCCTCTTCTGCAGCCACTTTCTCTTCGGCCGCTTTTTCTGCTTCCTTCCTTTTACGTTCTGCTTCTTCAGCCGCTTTTTCTTCTTCTAATCTTTTCTGCGTCGCTTCTTTTAAAGCCTGTTCTTCGGCGGCACGATATCCTCCGACTCAATGACTTTGTCCATTGTAATCCCGAAACCGATAAGACCGGCCACCAATGCCAGTGCCGATGCTCCTGCATATTTAAAACGTTTTTTAGAGGGACGCTTTCGGATCATGCAGATGACCGCCCATGCCATGAAAAAAGGAATCCCTACAATGTAATATCATTTATTTTTTGTAATCTGTGATTAGCTTGGTTAAGAAAAAAGCCGTTGGAAACGCCCTCCCAACGGGCGTATGCTAAAGTCGCATACCGAATTTGTTCGGCACAGCAACACCTATATATAGAATAAAGAGAGCTGAATAGAACAAATCGTTTCCAAAAAGAAAATAGCTACAACCCGCATAATTACTGGAGCTGTAGCCGCTTTTTACTTTCACAAGTGTTAAGTTCGAAATATTACTATATTTCTTTCCATAATGCAAGACCTAATTTAAAATTTAGCCTTGTCCCCTTTCTGAACCATACGGTTCGCGATATGCTCTTCCATCTGTTCTTTGGGCACTCCTAACGCAACCGATAATTCGGAATACAAATTATCTTCTGCCATCCGAAGGTATTTTTCATCCATTGCTGTCGTTTTTTTCCCCTGGGCAATCCTTTCCTGCTTGCGCAAGTATAACGTTTTAATAATTCTTATCCAATCCCTGCATTCGCAGCTGCGCATCGTCTCCTTGTATTTTTCTTCGCGGAGTTTATCGTTGCTCACCCACAGTTCTTCAATGTCCCTAATATTGTCGATCAGAATATCTGCCTCTTCTTTTGTCAAAACCGCACGCATAACCGTCTTGTTACCTTCTACCGGCGTGAATATTTTGCTGTCCCTGTGATGTCTTGGGCTCAAAATATAGTAGAGCTTATTTTTTGCCGCCCCTTTCATGTCCAAAGTCGTTATATCCCTTACTTCACATACGCCTGCGTTTCCATACACAATAAATTCACCTTTCTCAAACATTTTATCCCTTCTTTTTCTTTTCCCAAACCAAACCGATAAGTATCCTTCTAAATATTATTTTACCCTAAAAAATGGGCTTATGCTAATCATTTTTAATTTTTTCTTAATTTTTGTTGGTTTTTACAGATAATAAAGGCTTTTGTTTGTGTATTTTTCAAAATCTACGCCGAATCGTTCCGTTAATGGACTTCCACCCATCCCTCCATGCTGTCAAAACTGAATTTCATAACAATCGTTGCTCCGCTTTCGATCTTTCCGGAAAGATCAATATCCACGGACGCTACCACCTTGCCCGAATCTTCTATCGCTTCCAAATGCCAGAGCGTTTCCTCCTCCGTCATATAAAGGTTTAAAATATTCAACGTCTGAAATCCGCCCATGCAGTCCATATCCTTTAATAAATTTTCTCCCTTATCTTCATCGGAAGCTTTATATAAATATAGACTGTAAATCTCAACTCCGGTATTGTTTTCAATCGTTACGGGCACTTCCCATATTTCGTCTTCCGTCTCCCCGCTTTTCATTCCCTGCATGGTTTCCAGCATTTCATCATATTTCACTTTATAGCCATTCATTTCATCTGCGACCGCATCTAATTCCGCATTCGTCATTCCCTGCGTATCCCTTTGCCCGATATCTTCTATCTTTTCTGCCATCGCATCCAATTCCTCATGAAGGGAATCGTCTTCCAGACTTGCATATTCTTCCACTACTTCATTATGAAGATTCACCAGATCCGCATATATCCCCTGTACCTTTGCTATTTTTTCCCCGGACGGGCTGCCGCAGGCAGAAGCCGCCATCATCGCCAGGCAGATCAATACCACTTTTCCTTTGTTTCTGATTCTCGTTTTGTCCATATTCCCTGTTGTTAGCCCTTTCTCCACATCATCCTGTATTCCTGCTGTCCCGTGCTGCCGTCCAGCCGCTTCTCATCTGTTCGAAAACCTTCCCTCATATAAAAATTAAGAGCCTTTTCATTTTCGGCATATACATGCAGCGATAATTTTTCATATTTTCCTTTGCAAAAATTCAGCAGACTTCTTCCTATTCCTTTGGAACGCATCTCCTTCTTTACAAAAATCCCCTGAATATATCCATTTTCCAGCCCTGCGAATCCCTCTATTCCTTCATCGTCCTCGTATATATAAATTTCCGAATCCGATAGCTGGCGTTTTACTTCCTCATAATTCCCCTTCCAATATTCTTCCGGCACAAAACCATGGGCATCCAGATTTCCTTCCAGCCATATGCCGGCTGCTTTCTCTTCATCCCCGGCTTTCATTTTTCGTACCATGACAAACTCTTTAGCTCCCTTTGGCAAGACAGAAGTACAATCCAGATATAGTCTGCTATGATGGGCTTCCTTTTCATCATATGAATAGCCCAATTCCCGGCCCACCTTCCTTGCCGTTTCATCGAACAGGTCGCACATCTCGAAAACCGACTGCCATATGGCCTCTTCTTCTGCCGGAGGATAGGTCTTCATCAGCCTTTCATAGCAATCCTCCGCCAAATATCTGTGTAAGTATTTCCCGAACTTCCCCACGCTGCATGCAAAATCCCTCTCGGTTCCCACATTCCAGGCAAGCATTTTCACAAGTTCTGGCCGCCCATGCATATTCAGCATGTCCATGACATAGGGAATTTCACCCCTCCACAACCCTTTTCCGATGCTGTTTAAAATCCACCAGAATTCATTACAGCAATGCAAATAGTCCTCTTCCTCCGGCCGCTTCACCCAATGATCCTCATCTGTTGACCGGGGAATCTCTGGCAAAACCATATCCTTATCCATCAATATCCTGCATAATCTATCGTGCGCAATATCCTTCAAGGCAAACTCCGGCGTTACCACATGCAAATCCAGCCTGTTCCCGTCCGCAAGCTGCATCAGATATCCATAGCACTGCCCGATATCCGTCCCCGGCTCCGGCCTGTCGTCTGGATACTGCATATACAAGCGTCTGCCAAACACATCGATCCACTCTCTGTCTTCCCGGAAAGATCCCGTTTCGCGCACGATGTACACGATATCATAATCCTGGAAGACATCTTTTGGGGCATTCGGATTGGTTCTCGAGCCTGTCATATACACGCCCCGGATACGCTCGTCCTTTTCGGCAACTCCCAATATCAAATCCATCATTTCTTTTTCATTTCTCACAGGCATTCCTCCCCGCCCCAGCTGCTTTCCGTTTTACGGATTCTACTTCCATGATTATAGCAGGAAAACATAAGATTGAAAAATGTATTTTATGTACTTTTTTTAATACCCGGAAAAAACTTGTGCAAAAAGTGTTTTCATCCGTCCTAAAATCTGATACATTCATACTATAACTTGAAGGAGGTTAAAAATGAGGTATTTCTTTAACGGTAAAATCGAAAAACTAAATGATATTTATTCTATCCATATTCCTTTTAATGTTTGGGAAGTCTGCAAACAGCGCGATGTGATTCAGGCGGCGATCATATTTGATAATAAAATCATCGATTGTGAATTGCTTCCAGAAGACAAAGCGGGCAATTACAAGATCCACCTCCAAAGCGAGTCTTTGGTTCATGCGGATATTACAAGAACACATAAAATCCTTTTACACATATCCGGCAGCATTATCCAGATGAACCAGAACAGCCCTTACAGCTTTGACAACCCCATTCGCAAAATCGACAGCATGGAAGTGATCATCCAGCCGGAAGACGGCCTCTGCGGCCAAACTTGTGTCGCCATGCTGGCCGGAATCACTATTGCAGAAGTCGTCAGCGTAATGGACTGCCGCGAATGGCAGGCAACGATGGGCAGAGTCATTTCCGCCCTGAATTATTACGGCATCGACCATTCCGACATTATCATCTATACGGAAGGCCAGGAAGCGACGCTCCCCAAATGCTGTATTATGATGGAAAGAATGGGACGGTACTGCCACTATCTCGTACATTATGACGGCAAATTCTATGATTCCAACCTTGGCGTAATCAGCCACTATGATATGAGCAAACTGCTGGGATATCTGGAAGTCAAAGTAGAATAGCTATCAGCTCTTTTTTATGAATTCTGTTCCGCACTGCGGACACTTTACCGCAATTTTTCCTTTTCCACGCGGTATTCTGATCTTCTGTCTGCACTGTGGACATTTATAGATATGATGCGTCTTTCTTTGGCGCATCATATTTTTTTGTCTGCCGATCCATCCTCTGATTTTTGCCGTATGTTTTATAAACGCCTGATTTTCCGCATACCGTTTCGTATAATTCTTAGAAAACATTCTAAAATATGCATATGCGAGAAAAGCCAGCGCTCCCCAATATGCAATCCTCCAGCGTACAAAAAGCGACAATACCATGAGCGCCAGCGCTCCTCCCAGCAAAAACCTGTTTAACAGGTCCGGCCCATATACCCCATACCTTCCCTGCATAAACCGTATCAATTTTTCTTTCACAATATATAACCATGCCTTTCTGTCATCCGATACCACAGTACGGATTTTATTTCCGCCGGCAGCGATACGTATACGCCCCTGACTTTCTTATATTGTAAATCTTATCCGTTAAAATGCAATAAAACCATTCACAAAAATCCATTAAAAAACGCTAAAGTCTGCCTACCGCAGCATAATATCCCCTAATCCCATAGCATATGCGATACCATACAGCAGCAGGATATGAACCGGATAAAAAATATAGAAGAACCATTTCAGGTTCCATCCTCTTTTTCCATTGTACTTATGAATCGGAAGTAATACAAAAAAGGCAGTCACTTCATTTAATGACATCATTGTCAGAACTGTGCATCCAACGCCCGCCTCCAGTACTCTGTTTTTGCGGAATAAATACATCGCCGCAATCGTCAGCACTCCCATGCCGCTGTAATCTGTCATCAGCCAGTTGGCCGCATACATTCCGGCCGCCAACACGAGAAAATCAAAAATGATCAAAAGAGGTTTTCCCCACTGCATTTTTTCCTCCGCAAAGCGGAAACCGATTAGCACCAGCAGACCGATAAACAACGTAAAAAATACGTTCTGGTACTGCCAGTAAAATGCTTTTCCCATAAAGCCAAGGTCAAAAGGTATCTCCGATATGAGCGCAAACAAAAACAGCCTCAATGCATATTTTTTCACATTCCGCGTATAACAGAAGCCTTCTATCAGCAAAAAACAGAAAATAGGAAAACCAAGCCTTCCGATCAGCCGCATGACAGCATAAACGATATATAAGTTCACTGTGTCCATCGAAAATCCTTGCACATACAACATTCTTTCCAAAATAACAGCCGCCGCATGATCGATAAACATCGTAATAATCGCTATCATCTTCAGCGAGCTTCCCGTCATCCCGTTTTTCTTTTCCATTACTTCCGTCATATTCTCCATGCTCTTACCCTTTGCTATCCTCCGATTCCACCTCTTGTTTCCGCTTCTTATTGTACCATGATTCCTGTGTTCCCACAATATTACTATTTCTTTGGGGTATTGCATGAATTCATTCCAGCATCAAAAGAACGATGTTATTGCATGAAATAAGATGCAGATCGTGCTGCCCAGTATGGCGGGAATCAGGAAGGCCAAAGCCGTCCATTTTATGCTCCCTGTTTCTTTACGGATTGTCAGGCATGTCGTCGCGCAGGGCCAATGTACCAGCGTAAAAAGCATGACGCTTACCGCTGTTTTCCAAGTCCACCCGTTCGCAACCAGCAACTGTTTTAAGACATTTATGTCACCTATTTCCGACAAACTTGCCTGGGACAGATACGCCATAATAATAATCGGCATAACAATTTCATTTGCGGGCAGCCCTACAATAAACGCCAATAAGATCACCCCGTCCATTCCCATGAGTTTCGCCGGAATATCGAGTACGCCAGCAAAATATGACAGTAACGTCATATCATTGATTTTCCAATTTGCCATCACCCAAAGAAGAATTCCCGCCGGAGCCGCCGTCAAAACCGCTCGCCCGAGTACGAACATCGTCCTGTCCAAAACCGAGCGGATAATCACCCTTCCTATTTGCGGCCTCCGGTAAGGTGGCATTTCCAATGCAAAAAAGGAAGGTGTCCCCTTCAGAAATGTAACGGACAAAAACCAGGAAGCTAAAAATGTCAATCCTACCCCTAGCAGAATCACTCCTGTCAGCATTAGCGCAGCCCCAAAGGAACCGCCAAGCCTTTCTTCCGCAAAAAACATCGCAATAATGGCGATCAAAACCGGAAACCTGCCATTACAAGGAACAAAGCTATTGGTAATAATCGCAATCAACCGCTCCCTCGGAGAATCAATAATGCGGCATCCGACCACTCCCGCGGCATTACATCCAAATCCCATGCACATCGTCAACGCCTGTTTCCCGCATGCATTGCATTTTTGAAAGCACCGGTCCAGGTTAAATGCCACCCTCGGCAGATAACCGGAATCTTCCAATACCGTGAATAGCGGAAAAAAAATAGCCATCGGCGGCAGCATGACGGACACCACCCACGCCAGCACCCGGTACAATCCATACACAAGCATTTCCCTTACGCTTTCCGGCACACCGAGCCGGCAAAACCCGTTCATAAGTTTTCCCTCCAAAGAAGAAAAAAAGGCATGTAAAGCCTCCGAAGGATAATTCGCCCCCACGATTGTCAGCCAGAAAACAGCAAAAAGCAAAAACAGCATAACCGGAATGCCCGTTATCTTTCCCGTAAAAAACCTGTCCTTTCTTCTGTCACCCGCCGCATATTTTTCATCTTCATACTCCACAATTCCTCTGCATATCTCCTCCGGCGTTTTCAGGCTGCCACTGGGTTTTCTCCTTTCATACGCTCCTTTTTCCCTTTCCGAATTCCCTCCCGCCAACTTTTTTATTGCCCCGTATAATTCTTCTATTCCGCTCCCGTTCCTCGCCGCCGTGCCGACCACCGGAATGCCCAGCCGGTTTTCCAACTCCTTCAGATCGATTCTTATATGCTTCTTTTCTGCCTCATCCATCAAATTCACACATACGACTACCTGCCCCGTCTGTCTCAAAACCTGAAGTACCAGCCGCATATTACGTTCCAGGCACAAAGCGTCGCATACTATTACCGCCACATCATATTCCCCGGAACGTAAAAAATCGCCGGCCACCTCCTCTTCTGCCGAATGAGCATCCAAAGAATAACAGCCCGGGATATCCACCAGGACATATCCCTGCCCTTCATAAAACGCATACCCCTGGACGCCCGCCACCGTTTTTCCGGCCCAGTTTCCGGTATGCTGCCGGAGCCCTGTCATCGCGTTAAACACCGTACTCTTACCCACATTCGGATTACCCGCCAGCGCCGCCACGATATCGTCTTCCCTTTTCTTATGTATCTCCAGTCCAACATCCAATGCACCCAGTCCTACCGAAGATTTACTTAACCCCATTTTCCATCCCGCTTTCGATTTCTACTTGAATCCTCCCCGCTTCCCCCCGCCGGATCGCAACCAACGCTCCCATAACATAATACGCCGCCGGATCGCCCCACGGACTTTGATAAGCGCATTCCACCGTCCTTCCCCGCTGAAACCCCATATCCTCCAGCTTTCGCCCTATCCTTTCTTCCAGCAGCATTTCCTTGATCCACCCCTTTTCTCCGGGCTTTAACCGATCCAGGCTCACCGTCTTTCTTCCCATTTCTTCCATATGCCGCCTCCTTTTCCCATCAGGCATACCCGTTCCCCTTATAGTAACTTATGCCAGGAAAAAGATATTGCTCTTATCATATGCTGTTCCGATTAAAAAAACCAGTTCCATCCATTTCGGTATATCCTCCTGTGTTGCAAAGACGATTTTATCCTGCCATTCTTTTTCATCTGAATTTGCAGGATTTTCGTTCAAAACATATCTGAGTAACAGTCTACTCCAAGCAGGAAAGATTTTTAGCCATTTTTTTCACGGAGGGCAATTTTAAGAAGCATAGGCATGGATGCCGTCGCTTCCGGCTCGTCCGGTTGGATACCATATACCCAGGCCAAAACGCCGCAGCAGCCAGCGGACGCCGAATTCTTTGTTATGCTGTTCAATAAATCGATAAGCCTCTAATCGATTTCTTTTGCGAAGAATGCTGCTGATTTTTGCCAATTAATTTTCGCTGGCGGCAAAATATTTACACACTCCTGTTTTAACATTATAATAATATTATGTCCGCCTGGTTTGGACGGCGGAACGGAGATTGTTATGGGGATTATAATAAAAGACATTGCCAGAATATCGGGGGTGGGTATTTCCACCGTATCCCGTGTTCTTAACAATACAGGATATGTCAGCGACGAAGTACGCCAAAAAGTTATGAAAACCGTGCGGGATCTGAATTACATCCCAAATATCAGCGCGCGCAATCTGAAATCCAACGATTCCAAAAATATTGCGATACCCGCCAAGGGAATCACCAACCCCTTTTTCAACAAAATAATCCGGGTTATCGAAGAAAAAGCGGCACTGCGGGGCTATTCCCTCATCATCCAAAACGTAGACGACCATGTCAACGAACTGGATCTCGCCATCTGGGAAGCCAGAAGCTGCAATCCCGAGATAACGGCCGTCTTTGCCTTCACCGATGTACTGGCCCTGGGCGCCATGAAGGCAGCTTTCTCCATGAGCCTTACGATGCCGTACTCACCAAAAGGAGATCCTGCAAACCGCCTAAAAATTAGCACAGGGAATCCCATTGGCAGTCTCTGCAGACTGCCTTTCTTTTTCCCTGATCCAGAATCTTCTTTTTCACAAGCTCCTCAAAGACCTTCCATTCCAATTCCGTACCGGCCTCCAAACCACATAATGCGAGAACCTTGCGATCATAAGCCGCAACTTTTTCCGCGCTTCGGCAGACCGTTGACACGCAATGGGGACAGCACACGCATATATCATCCGTCTCATCCTCAAGACAAACCATGGGATTTTTCTCCAGCTCCCGCTTTATCTTTTCCATATGCTCTGTAAACTCCCTGCTGTAACCCTTTCCTTGAAAAAAAGCAAGGCACATCCCATGATGCGCCCTTATCCGATAAATTTTCATCCTCTTCCCTTTCCAATATTTCCTTCATTACTGCATCTTTATAACCGTTGCCAGCCTTTTGCTCAAAACAAGGGCCAGCGCGATCTTGATCAGATCCGGAACCAAGAATGGAAATACGCACCATCCCAGCGCGGTAGTAAGCCCTATCGCTCCCGCATCCTTTGCATATATAGCCATAAACCATACCGTCCCAAAAGCATAGCAAACTACCAGGCCGATCACCATGGACAATGCCAGAACCCACATTTTTTTCCCAAGCATCATCTCCATCGCCCACATCACCAGCGCGGAAAAAAGAAATCCCACAATGTAGCCGCCCGTATTTCTCAACAAAATACCGATTCCTCCGGTAAATCCGGCAAAAACCGGAACGCCGATCGCTCCCAGAAGGATATAAACCAATACTGCCAAGCTTCCCCTCTTCCCGCCAAGCACGCCGATTGCAAGAAATACTCCAAAAGTCTGCAAGGTGAATGGCACTACGGTCGGAATGGAGATCCAGGAGCATATCGCCATCAATACCGCGAATACCGCTATGTACACCATATCATATGTTTTACTTTTCTCTGCCGTCATTGTCGTCATAATTTTCCTCATTTCCGCGCCCTCTTTTGTATCGCGCTTTTCTTGAATTGGGAAAAGTATAACACTGGCAGCTTTTATTGTCAACCTGTTTTATAAATAAGTTGACAATTCTTTTCCCGCATACCCAAAGTAATCTACCACATTTGTAACCTCAACATACAACAGTTGTTGCCTAAAATCTAAATAATACCTATTTCTGTACTCGATATTATTCGCCATACTGTATATAATTATATTGATAAACTTTGAAAAAAGGAAGGGGAAAAGCCGATGAGCGGCAGGATGAAAAAGGAAAGGGGCGGGATAACAAATGAAGCGATTATTTTTACTGGAAGATGATTTGAGCTTAATCAATGGTCTTTCCTTTGCTGTAAAGAAACAGGGATATGAAATAGACGTTGCCCGTACCACACTGGAAGCTGATACATTATGGGTAAACGGGAAATATGATTTAGCTATTCTGGACGTATCGCTTCCCGACGGTTCTGGCTTTGACCTCTGCAAAAAGATAAGACAGACTTCAAAAGTGCCTATCATGTTTCTTACTGCTGCTGATGAAGAAACAGATATTATTATGGGGCTTGATATTGGCGGCGACGATTACATTACAAAACCGTTCAAATTGGCGGTATTCCTGTCAAAGCTTAATGCGCTGCTCCGCAGGAGTGAAAATTTCAATACCGGCGTTACAGAATTGAAATCCAACGATATCAGTATAAGTCTTCTGAAAGGCGAGGTTTATAAGCATGGGAAGCTGCTTGTCCTGACGGCAAGCGAGTATAAATTGTTATGTCTGTTCATGGAAAATCCCGACCAGATACTTTCCCCGGAACAGATTTTAGGAAAGCTCTGGGATTGCAGCGGAAATTATGTAGATAATAATTCCCTTACCGTATATATCCGCAGGCTCCGCACAAAAATCGAGGACAATCCGGGGGAACCGAAACGGATTGTTACGGTTCGCGGCATGGGCTATAAATGGAATACGGCAGATTGAGGTGTATGATGAAACTATTAGTGAACCGAAAAATCAAATCCCTGTTTGTCGGTATTTTATCTTGTATCATGATTTTTATACTGGTTTCAGCGGCATTGGTAATCTTTGATATTAGAAATGCGGTATATTACATTATCATTTGCGGCGTATGTATGGGGATTTTGATATTGCTGCTCTGCTATGGGCATTTCAAAGAGCAGCATAAAATCATGGAATTCGCCATAACGCAGATTACAGAATATATATCCGGCAATAAAGACATTACGATTGAATGCAACGACGAGGGCGAGCTGTACAGGTTATTCCATGAGGTAAATTCTCTAGTAGCTATCTTGAACGCCCACGCTGAAAATGAAAAAAGTGCGAAGAAATTTTTACGCAATACCATATCGGATATTTCCCATCAGTTAAAAACGCCGCTTGCCGCCCTTAATATTTACAATGGGCTTATACAGGACGAAGCAGAAGAACTCCCGGCCATACAGGAATTTAGCCAGCTCTGCGAACAGGAGCTTGACCGTATAGAAACCTTGGTACAGAACCTTTTGAAAATCACAAAACTGGACGCGGGTACGATTATATTAGAAAAGTCTTTAGAAAATGTGTCTGAACTTGCAGAGGATATAAAAAAGCATTTCCTGTTCCGCGCCGAACAGGAGGGAAAAGAAATCTGCTTATCGGGGAATGAAGATGTTTCACTTTTATGTGATCATAACTGGATAATAGAAGCTATCAGTAACCTTGTAAAAAATGCTCTTGACCACACAGAAAAAGGCGGTGTTATCCGTATCGAGTGGCGGGCGTTTACTTCTATTGTCCAGATCATTGTAAGGGATAATGGAAGCGGCATACACCCGGAAGACTTATACCATATTTTCAAGCGGTTTTACCGCAGCCGTTTTTCCAAAGACACACAGGGCATCGGGCTTGGCCTGTCGCTTACGAAAGCGATTGTGGAAGCTCATAACGGGACGATTGAAGTTGACAGCACATTAGGCACAGAGACCTCTTTCATAATGAATTTCTTGAATCCTACAAAATTGTAGGCTGATTGTAATATTGGTGTAGGATTTCTTTGTTATATTGAAGCTATCAAAACAGAAAGAGGTATTTACACATGAACTTATTAGAAGTCAACAATATCTGTAAAATATACGGAAGCGGCGAAACTGCCGTACACGCTTTGAAAAAAGTCAGCTTTTCCGTTCCAAAGGGCGAGTATGTGGCCATCGTCGGGGAATCCGGCTCTGGAAAAAGCACGCTGCTCAATATGATAGGCGCGCTTGACACACCTACATCTGGCAAAGTAAAGATTGGCGGCAAGGATATTTTTTCCATGGACGACCGCAAACTGACTGTTTTCCGTCGGAGGAATATCGGCTTTATCTTTCAGGCGTTCAACTTAATTCCAGAACTGACTGTTGAGCAGAATATTATTTTCCCGGTGCTGCTTGATTATCAGAAACCCGATCAAAAGTATCTGGAAGAATTGCTTACGGTTCTTAATCTGAAAGAACGGCGTAACCACTTGCCGAGCCAGTTGTCCGGCGGACAACAGCAGCGCGTGGCAATCGGACGCGCCCTTATCACGCGCCCGTCCTTAATCCTTGCGGACGAGCCGACCGGAAACCTTGACACGCAGAACAGCAGCGAAGTTATCGCCCTGTTAAAAGAAGCTTCAAAGAAATATGAGCAGACCATTATTATGATTACCCACAACCGCAGTACCGCACAGACCGCAGACCGGGTATTACAAGTGTCAGACGGCGTTTTGGCTGATTTAGGGAGGTGCCGGGAATGAAAAGTTATCTTAGTCTTATACCTATTTCGGCAAAGGTGCATAAGCGGCAGAACAGAATGACCATTTTATGTATTATTTTCGCCGTTTTTTTGGTGACTGCCATTTTCAGTATGGCAGAAATGGGGATTCGAATGGAGCAAACAAGATTGTTAAATAAGCATGGCGATTTGACATTGCAGGATATCATAAGCAGCACCACCGGGCAAACGCTCTGTATCGTCGCCATTGTATTCTTTGTGTTGGTGTTGATCGCAGGCGTATTGATGATTTCAAGCAGTATCAATAGTAACGTGGCACAAAGGACAAAATTTTTTGGAATGATGCGCTGCATTGGAATGAGCAAACGGCAAATTATTCATTTTGTAAAACTGGAAGCTCTGAATTGGTGCAAATCAGCTATTCCGATAGGCGTTGCACTTGGTATTATCATCACATGGGGTTTATGTGCTGCTTTACGTTTTCTTGTCGGAGAGGAGTTTTCTGACATTCCTCTTTTTGGTATCAGCATAGCCGGTATCATCAGTGGAATTATCGTAGGTATTGTTGCAGTATTGATTGCCGCCAGAACTCCAGCAAAACGGGCAGCAAAAGTATCTCCTGTAACGGCGGCTTCTGGAAATTCAGAAATCACAGGAAATATAAACCATGCGGCAAAAGTCAATTTATTCAAAATCGAAACAGCTCTGGGGATTCATCATGCAGTAGCGGCAAAGAAAACGCTGATACTTATGACGGGGTCATTTGCCCTTAGTATTATTCTTTTTCTGAGCTTTTCTGTTTTTGTAGAATTTGTTGGTTATATCATGCCACAGTCTGCCGCTGCCGCTGATATTAACATTTCCAGTGTTGACGTTTCAAACGGTGTGGATAGTGCTTTACTCGATAGTATCGGTACAATGGACGGAGTAAAACGTATTTTCGGACGCCGCAGCGTTTTTAACATTCCGGCGCAGCTAAATTCAAATACGGTTGAAATTGATATGATTTCTTATGATGATTTTGATTTGAACTGTCTTGTGAAAGACGATATGCTGAAAAAAGGCAGCGATATTTCTAAAGTATATGGAAACAGTCATTATGTGCTTGCGGCATGGGGCAAAGACAGTTTTCTGGAAATCGGCGATAAAATATTTATTGGCGGGGAAGAATTTGAAATTGCAGGTTTGTTGAAATATGATCCGTTCAACAGCGACGGGCTTACAAACGGAGAAATAACCCTTATCACTTCTGGTGATACCTTTATTCACTTAACGGGAATCACGGATTATTCTCTCATTATGATACAAACAACGAGTGACGTAACGGACGAAAATGTAACGGCAATTCGAGATCTCTTAGACCGTGACTGCGCCTTAAACGATTTACGCGGCCAACGAACTTCTGGGACTTATACTGCATTTGTGTTCTGTATTTATGCGTTTTTAGCCATTATTGCTCTGGTAACGGTATTAAATATTGTAAACAGTATTTCTATGAGTGTGTCCTCAAAAATTAAGTCATACGGGGCAATGCGGGCCGTAGGGATGAACGGGCATCAAATAACTAAAATGATTGTCGCTGAAGCATTTACCTATGCTTTGTTGGGAGGTATGATCGGCAGTATAGTAGGGCTGATCGTTTACAGGCTGCTATACACCATTCTTATAGGCACTCATTTCAGCTATGCAATATGGAATTTGCCAACCATTCCTTTACTAATCATTTTGCTGTTTGTTTGTATGGCAGCTATCATAGCAGCTTATATCCCGTCAAAACGGATTCACAACATGGCAATAACCGAAACAATCAATGAATTATAATTGCATTCCACTTTTGAAAGTTTATGATAAATGTCAAGAAGAATCATTTATAATGGTTGCGGGAAGAATTTGACGCTCTAGCAGCGAAAAGCGACTGTTCCCGAAACCTGAAATTTCTCCCCGTCAATCTCTTCCCTCTACTTTCGCTTGGCCTCTCTTGTTTGTTTCTAGTATTGACATAACCTATTTAGGGTTATTATACTATTGAAGAGGCTATACACAATGCTTTGGAAAGGAAGTGTTACTATGCCAGCACTACAACCGCAACTTCAAATTACCACTTTAGAGCAGTATGAAGCCCTCCCGGAAGATATCAGGGCAGAGGTCTTTGACGGACAGATCTATTACTTGGCCAGCCCATCACAAGAGCATCAGACAATCTCCACAGAACTAACAACAATACTGAACTCCTATATCAAAAACAAGAAAGGCTCCTGTAGAGTGTTTCATGCCCCATTTGATGTAAAATTGTCCGATAGCCCACTCACTATCGTCCAGCCTGATCTTATGATCATATGCGATAAGGACAAACTGGACGGGAAGCGCTGCAACGGTGCTCCCGACTTCATCATCGAGATTGTTTCCCCATCCAACCAAGCAGATGATTATGTCCACAAGCTCTACTACTACAAAAATGCCGGGGTGCGTGAGTACTGGATCGTGGATCCACGCCGGAAAACCGTTACCGTCAATTACTTTGAAGGAAACAAACTAAGTGTCCAGTACTCTTTTGACTCCACGATAAAGGTCAACATCTATAATGATCTGTACATCAACTTCTCTGATATCGCCGAACTGTTAAACATCTGACCAAAAATAAAAGTAAAGTAATTTCATATTTTCATACCTATTCCTTTATTTAGAAAATCGTCAGCATGTTCGATCATAATGTCCTGAAAGCACTTCAGCTTAGGCCGATTGCCCCTGATGAAGCCAATCTGACACCTAAGCTGATAAAATATAACCGAACACTTTTCTTCCGTTTTATCTTGCCGCAATCGCTGCAAATTAATTATTAGCCTCCACAAATTTATCCGCTCCAACCCCACAGATCGGACACTTATACCCTTCCGGCAGAGCCTCAGCTTCCAGTTCAAATCCGCATACCTGGCAGACATATTTTTTCTTTTTGCCTCCCGCTTCCGGCTTTCCTTCCGCCGCCTCGCTCTTCTCCTCCTGCAAATAAGTGGGCGCATTCTTCGGGCTTTTTCCTTTTACCACCTTATGGTAATAAGCATACGTCATAGCGTCTCCCATCCCGTCATAGGCCTTGGCATCGATCACTTCCCCCAGAAAAACGGTATGCGTATCGGTTTCCATCTTATTGATCACCTTGCAAACCACATATCCGCACGTATACTTCACCGCCGGAACGCCTTGCACCATCTCATAATCCACATGCTGGAACTTATCCACGTCCTTCCCGGAGCGAAAACCAAAGTTCCCGATCAGCCCGGTATCGGAATCTTCCGCCAGGATGGAATAAGAAAACTTCCCTGTCTTTTCTATGCAACTGTTCGTATAGTTATCATGATTTATGCTGACCGCCACCGTAGCCGGCGAAGACGTGATCTGCATAATGCTGTTGGCGATACAGCCCGTGGGCCTTTCTCCGTCCATCGTTGAAACAATGTACACCCCGTAAGACATTTTTGTAAAAATATTTGTATCCATTTTTTCTTCCTTTCTTTTTCCAATCGGATTTTCTCCCAATATTGCATTGATTTTATAAATTATCTTTATTTTATCATAAACATATCTATAATACTATGAAATAATATTGTAACCAAGATCTATGTGCCTTACGCTATCATATATGAAAAACAAGTTGTTAATCTCCTCATATTTTCTATAATATATAAAAATATTTTAATTTCCTTGACAGAACATATGTTCTGTTATATTATATAAATAAAAGGAGAGATATCATGTATTCAGCATTAGACATAGCAAAATATATTATCGATAAATGTACTAGGGAAAAACATCCAATATCCAATTTACAATTACAAAAAATTCTTTACTATATCCAAAGAGAGTTTTTGCAGCAAGGAATACAAGCTTTTTCAGAAGAAATAGAAGCCTGGCAGTTTGGTCCTGTTGTGCCGGAAGTATATAAGCAATACTGTGGTTTTGGCGCTTTGCCTATTAGAATGCGGTATATGGTTAGCATAAAACCAAATGATCTAACGATTATTAATCTCATTGTAGAGAAAAAAAGAGTGCTAAATCCATGGGATCTGGTAAACGACACACACTGTTCTGGCAAAGCATGGGATTTGATATACAGAAACGGCTTAGGCGATCATCAAATTATTCCACAAACATTGATAAAAAATAAAGGATAACATATGAGGATATTAAATGAACAAGAAAAGAGAGACTCATTAAATGATGTTCTGATAGAACTATCCCAATCACAAAATATATTAAAAGAACCCAAAGACAGAGCCTCTTTTTTTTATGCGGCTCGAATCTATATATTATAATTACAATACGGAAAATTTCCGCCACTACTATTCGGATATCTTCTCAACATTAACTTTAATTGACGGAGATTCCAGTATCGGAAGTTTAGATATTCTAGCACAAAATATTCAGACTATTAAAAATGGATATATTCCTAAAAATAGCGATAATCATGGGGACATAATTGATATCAGCAAAGAAATTGTAAAATTATACGATCATACCAATCTGGATATAGCAAGAATCAATTATACAAAAACAATGACCAATACAACACTATCCGAATTAGCCAAAAATAAATTACTTATAAACAATTTAGAGAAAAATATTCAAGAGTCAGAAACCACATTTAAAAAATTATCCGACCAAACAATTAAAGACTTAACGCAATTATCTAAAAATGTTCAAAATAAACAAGAAGATATGCAGAAAGAATATATTAGCATTTTGGGAATATTCGCTGCAATTGTTTTAGCATTTACCGGAGGCATCGTATTCTCAAGTTCTGTTTTAGAAAATATAGATAAACCATCCATATACAGACTTGCTTTAATTACTTTCATTATTGGTCTAATATTCTTCAATTTAATTTGGCTTCTCACCGATTTTATAAGAGACATCAACGGGAAAGCTTTCCGAAAAAAATGGCCTTTCATATTTGTAAATTTGATCCTGATTGGTGGAATTATCGGCGTATGTCTTGCTTTTGAATTGGGATGGTTCCTTCCAGTTTAAGCCAATGCACACCAAACAATACCATTCTTAGGGCTGTACTCAAATTCAGGAACCTCTACAGAAAACTCTTATAATCCTCATAGTTTTTCCCAAGAAGAGTCGGGGTATCCAAGCCATAAGGGCATTTTTCCCTGCACTTCCCGCAGTGGAGGCATTCTTCCACCTTCTTCATCTTTTCCTGCCATTCCTCGCTCAAATAGCCTTCCTTCGGCGCGCGCCGCAGCAGCAGACTCATCCGCGCACAATTATTGATCTCGATTCCAACAGGGCAAGGCATGCAATAACCGCAGCCCCTGCAGAAATCCCCTGCCAGTTCTTCCTTCTCCTTCTCTATTTTCGCCTTTCTCTCCTCCGTCATTTCCGGCGGGCAATCCTGGTAAGAAAGGAACTCATCCAGCTCCGTTTCCCTCTGGATTCCCCAGATCGGCTCCACATGCCCGAACCCGGATAAATATGCATAAGCCAGCGCCGAATCGGTGATCAATCCGCCGGATAACGCTTTCATGGCAATAAACCCTATATTTTTCTCCCTGCACATATCCACAATCTTCATTTCCGTCCCGCCCGATAAATAGGAAAACGGAAACTGTATTGTTTCATATAAATCCGACCCGGCCGCCTCTTCGGCTACCCAATATCTGTGGTTCGTAATCCCGATATGGCGTATCTTTCCTTGCTCCTTCGCCTGGAGCATCGCTTCATACAGCCCCGAACCGTCCCCCGGCTTCGGGCAAAACGAAGGATTATGGAACTGGTAAATGTCGATATAATCCGTTTGCAGGTTCCTCAGGCTTTCCTCCAGATCCTTCCAAAAGCCCTCCGCATCTTCCGCCCCTGTTTTCGTGCTGATCACGATCCGTTCCCTGATGTGGGCAAAAGCCGCCCCCATTTTTTCTTCGCTGTCCGTATACATTCTGGCCGTGTCAAAATAATTTATCCCATGATAAAAAGCTTTCTGGAGCAAATAAACAGCTTCCTTTTTCGTTACTCTCTGCACCGGCAATGCGCCGAACCCGTTTTTATTCACTTCCAGCCCCGTTTTTCCCAAAACTACTTTCTGCATATTCCGTCTCCTCCAGCCATCCTTTGATTCCATTATCAATAGTTCATTCTACCACAAGAAAACTTACAATTCCATTCTTATATTGTCCCAATTCATTTATGACAAGCCATTCATAAGCAAAACTGCCGTAAAACAGACATTTTCCTCCTGTTTTACAGCAGCCCTGCGCCGCATTGCCGCCGCCCTTTTCAGCAGCAATACTATATAAAAACTCAAACCCTCACAAAATAAAGTTGATATGACTGATATTCGCCGATTCTCCTTGGAAGCAGGTACCCTCCATACATCAAGGTACTTCCCTGATAAATCTTTCCGGTATCCATTTCCATATAACGGCTTTCCGGATCCAAGCCCCTGAACCGTACAATATAATCCGGGGCATTGGCCCTGGCGCTGGTCATAACTGCATTTACCAGACTCTTTCCCCGATCTTTGGAGACAAACTGCCATGTAGTAAAATCCTCTTCCGGTTTTGTCAAACGGTAGTAATCCCCATCCTGAATCAGCTCAAAATATTTCTTATAATCTTCGATTTGTACTTTGATCTCTTCCTTATCCTGGTCGGACATCTTGCTGATGTCCAGCTCGTAACCAAAAGTTCCGGCCATAGCCACCACTCCCCGCGTATGCAAAGGCGTTATGCGGCCGTTCTGATGGTTCGGGCAAGTAGAGACATGGGAACCCACCGTGCTGACCGGATAGCAGAACGAAGTGCCGTATTGGATTTTCAGCCGTTCGATCGCATCCGTATCATCGCTGCACCATATTTGCGGGGAATAATAGAGCATTCCGGCGTCAAACCGCCCGCCTCCCCCGCTGCAGCCCTCTAACAGCACATTCGGATACCTGGAAGTAATTTTTTCCAGAAGATCATATAACCCAAGGATATATCTGTGTCCCGCTTCTCCCTGTTGTTCCGGCGGCAGTTCCGGGTTGTACACGTCACAAATGCTTCTGTTCATATCCCATTTGACATAAGAAATATCTCCCGTATCCAATATCCTGCAAATCGCCTGATAAAGATAGTCCCTCACGCATTCCCTTCCCAGATCCAGCACGAGCTGGCATCTGCCTCTGCCCGGCGTTCTTCCCGGCAGGGCAAAAGCCCAGTCGGGATGCTCCCGGTATAGTATGCTGTCCTCGCTCACCATTTCCGGTTCTATCCATATGCCGAAAGCCAGCCCTTTTTCTTTGATTTTTCCTATCAATTCATGCAGGCTCATCCCCAATTTTTCTTCATTGGGAATCCAGTCTCCCAAGCCGGACTCATCCAGATTTCTTTTGCCGAACCAGCCGTCGTCCATAACAAGCATTTCTATCCCTAGTTTTGCCGCTTCTTCGGCTATGGAAATCAATTTTTCCCCCGTAAAATCAAAATAAGTCGCTTCCCAGTTGTTGATCAGCACCGGCCTCCTGCTATTCTTATATTTTCCCCGGCATAAATAATTTCTGATGGCCCGGTGGAATTGAATGGAAAGTCTGCCAAGGCCGCTTCCTGAATAACTCATGATCACTTCCGGCATCGTAAATACCCTGCCCTTTTCCAGCAAAATCCGAAACCGGGACGGATGGATCCCCATCGTAAATCTCAACCTGTCTAACTGGCTGATTTCCGCTTCCGCCAGAAAATTACCGCTGTAAACGTAAGAAAAGCCATAGCATTCCCCATGCTCTTCCTCCGTATCCGGTCTGCACAAGATCACAAAAGGATTGTGCTGATGGCTGGAAGTCCCTCTTACGGAACCTACGGAAGTGACTCCTCTCCCAAGTCTTCTCCTCTCCACTTCCCGCTCCATTTCATGTCTGCCGTTAAAAGTATAAATATCCATATCCGCCGTCAGGAAATCCATGCTCATAGAAACCGCCTTGTCCATCACGGCAGTCTCTTCCTCTCTGTTTTCAATCAGGCACGCCCTCGTAATAATATCCAATTCTTCATAAATGCCGTATAACAACGTGACAAAAAATTCTTTTGTCCTGTCCTTCAGCACCACTCTCAGCGTCTCCGCTGTTTCATTGCCTCCATACATCGCCGGAAGCCCTTCCAGTCCATACTTTCCTTTCACGATTTCATGGGAAACATATCGCAGATCCAAAGCATAACTGCCATCGCCATGCTGCACTCTGATTCCCTCCACCCTGTAATCGCCCACATTAAAGGAAGGCATTTCCTGCGGCATCGTGTCCAAAGATACCGTCCGATCCATTCCCGCGTCCCCCATCGCCGTAGAAAAACCGATATCCGAATATCGGAACAAATATGACATATCTTCGCCGGAAATCCTTTTTCCATAATAGGTATGCAGCAGCACTCCATAAGGGCCAATCTTCATCTGATAAGTCGTATGCTCCGTATCTATTGAAATCGTTTTAGCATTTTCGTCATAAAAAATTGCCATATCCTATCCTCCTGGCGCGGAAACCGCCTTGATTTTCCATACAGGCAGCGCTCCAGCCTTTTTTCCTTCTTATGACACGGACTGCCGCTATGACCGGCAGTCCGTATCTCATAACCATATTCCTATCTATCTTAATCTTAAACGCGCACTAAAAAATATTTTTCTGTTTCTGATTTCTCCTGGTATCGCATTACCTTCTTATTTTACCGCTCCGTTTACAACACCGTTCAGAATCTGTTTCTGGCAGATGATATAGAAAATCAGGATCGGTATCAAAGCAAGCAGGTAAGATGCAAATGCCAGATTATAATTCGTACCAAACTGGGACTGGAAGTTCAACTGTGCCAAAGGCAGCGTATTTTGCCCGGACCCTGCCATAATAACGAGGGGCGTCATAACGTCGTTCCATACCGCCAATGCTGTCAGAACAGCCACCGTCGCATGCATGGGGCGCATGATCGGGAAAATAATTTTCCAATAAGTTCTCCATGTAGAAGCTCCGTCCACCTTTGCCGCTTCTTCCAATGCCATCGGAATGTTTACCAGATAGCCCGAATACAGCAGGACATTCATGGGCATATAAAATACCACGTACAATATGATAACGCCGAACCAGTTTGCCAGGCCCAATTCCGCCGTCTGTTTTGCCAAAGGCATCATAAGGATTGCAAAAGGCACGAACATACCGCTGACAATGAACAGATATACAAAACTATAAAATTTATTTTTTGCCTTGTTTCTTCCAAGGGCATAGCCCATCAGGGAATGTACTACAATGGATAAACATACAGTCGCCAGAGTAATCAGCAAGCTGTTGCTCAGGGAACGCCAGAAATCCGTTACTTCCATCGCTTCCCTGAAATTGCTCAGGCTCCATGAACTCGGCAAAGATAAAATACCGCTGATGCTGTTTGTCATTTCGGAAGGCTGCTTAAATGCGATTACAATCGTCAGGTACAACGGGAAGATAATCGTAGAAAGCCCAAGAATCAATAAGACCATTGCCACCTTGTTTGTATGCGTATTTGCATTATTCTTTGTCATAGCTGTTCCTCCTTACTGCTGGAAAATTTCATCTGTGCCACAGAAACAATTACAATTACTATAAAGAATACAACTGCATTGGCGCTCTGGAACCCGAACTGTCCGCCGGACATACCATTGTTATAAATCAGGTAAGAAATGGATTCCGTACTCTGTGCCGGGCCGCCTTTTGTCAAAGCCATGATCTGGTCGAATACCATCAGGAAGTTCTTTACGCAAAGAACCATGTTGATCGAAAAGAACGGTATAATCAACGGGAAAGTCAAATGCCGGAACTGCTTCCAACCGGTAGCACCATCCAGCCCGCCGGCTTCATATACATCCTCAGGCACCGTCTGCAGCCCGGAGATATAAATGATCGTGTTCATCGCGATCGCCTGCCATGCGCATACTACCATGATGCCAATCCATGCAGCGCTGGGATTTGACAGGATGCTCGTGCTCAATCCCTTCACGCCGATCATCTGTGCCACTGCCGGAAGTATGTAGGTGAAAAAGTAATTAAAAATGTAACCGACTACCAGCGCGCCCAATATATTCGGCAGGAAATAAGCCCCGCGGAAAAAGCTTTTTGCCTTTATCTTGCTGTTCAGGCCAAGAGCCAGGATCAGGCTGATTACATTGGTGACAACTGTTGACACGACCGCCAGCTTAAACGTAAACCAATAAGATTTACCGACACGGCCATCCGTGAACAAATCGAGGTAATTCTGGAAGCCAACCCAATTATATTTTCCAAATCCTTTAAAGTTCGTAAAGCTGTAGATCACGCCGCGAATCAGCGGAATGGTGTTAAAGCAGACAAACAATGCCAAAATCGGAATCGTGATCAATAAAAAAGTTCTTTTTCTTTCATTTTTCATCACTTCTTTCATAGCTCTTCTCCTTTCCTAATTCGCGTTCCCGTGTTGTTTTTCATATTCCTGTACCAGACGGATAATATCCCTGTTATACCTCGGCCAGTCGTTATCAAATTTTGTCAGGAAGGCGTCCACATCTTTATTCAGCAGGAAAGTCTGTATCTGTGCATCCACTGCCATTTCGGACGGATAATAATGATCCTGGTAATCCTTCATATTTCCGCTCGTTATGTATTCGCTCATGCCGTCCAGGATAGAAGGCAGTTTGAACTCGCCATTCTTGCACGGAATCGCTGTCTGCGCGTCGATGTATTTCTGGATATTCTCATCGGCAAAAAGGAAATCCAGCACTTCGTATGCAGCTTCTTTATTTGGGCAGTCAGCCATCACGCAAAACTGAAGGTCAACGCCGGAGTTCAGCGTATTGCCGTCTTTGGAATCATTGGCCGGCATAACGAAAGAGTCCAGGTTCAAATCCGGGTTTACGGATAAGATCTGAGGAGCCGCATAGCTTCCGATCGGATACATCGCCGATTCTCCTCTTGCAAAAGCGGTACATGCATCGTTATACGCATATGCGAACGGATCTTCCGGCCCATATTTTAAGAGTTCCAGATATTTTTCAGCTATTTCCCTGTATTCCTTGGAAAATGTCGTCTGCCCTTTGTTTACCTGCTTCGTCGTATCCGCCGGCGAAAGGTCTACTGCCATAGAGTTCCAGGGAGCCAGGCAGGTCCATGTATCCTTAAAGCCAAAATAGAACGGAAGAACCCCCTCTGCCTGAATCGCATCGCATAAAGCTATCAATTCTTCCCAGTTCTCCGGTATCTCCCATCCATGTTCCGCAAACATGTCGCGGTTATACAGGATTCCGGCCGCATTCGCAACATAAGGCACTGCGAATGTTCCTTCCGTCGGAACCAGTTCTAGCGCCTCATCAATATCCAGATATCCCTGATTAATATTCTGAAGCCCGCTATAATCTGAAATATCTGCTAAAATCTCTGCATCCACAAAATAGGAATAATTAATGTCGCCGCCAATTCCTATGATGTCCGGATAATCCTCTCTGATAAATCTCGTCTTTAAAATCGTCATTGCATCGTTAGGGGAACTGATTTTTAAATGTATATTGTCGTGCGTTGCATTAAATTCATCTTCCACCGTTTTAAAGTAATTTGCCGCTTCCGGCTTATACTGGACGATTTCGATTTCAATTTTTCCGTCGTTGGCAGAAGCCCCGCATCCGCTGACAAACAATGATGCCGCCATACAGCATATTGCAAGTCCTAAGCATTTTATCCTTTTCCCTTTCATAGCATTTCTCCTTCCCTATTTTGATAGTTGTATTTTAACATACCAATATGCTACTAATAAATACCATGATTTTGCATGTTATATGCCTTTATGCTATTTTTAGGCTATTTATTTGAAATCAACTAGCATTTTGGTATATAATAAATTATACGAACTTAAGGAGCCGCTTATGAGTGAAGTAATTTTTTCCGTTTTTCCGAGTGAAAATTTTATAGATTTAGGATTATACCAGTTTGGCTGGGAGCAGTGCGATCCCTCCCATTCCTTCGGTCCCGCCGCCAGGAACCATTACCTCTTCCACCTGTGCCTTTCCGGCACAGGTACGTTAATTGCGGAAAACAGCCAGGGGATTTCCGTCACCTACCAGATCAAAAGCGGACAGGGGTTCATGTTATTTCCCCATCAGATCTCAACTTATATCGCGGACCATGAGATTCCCTGGGAATACGCTTGGCTGGAATTCGATGGGCTTCGCGCAAAAGAAGCGATCGACCTGGCCGGCATCAGCCGCGACCAGCCGATCTATAAAGCGCGTTATAAAGATATTGCGGAAACGATGAAATCCGAAATGCTATATATCGTCAACCATAAAGAGGAATCGTCCTTCCACTTGATAGGGCATCTCCACCTCTTCATAGACAGCTTTATCCGCTCCTCCACTTCCATTCCAAACCGCCAGGGCAACAGTCTGCGGGATTTTTATGTCAAAGAAGCGATATCCTATATCGAACAGAACTTCCAGAACAATATCTCCGTAGAAGATATCGCCGCTTCCTGCGGTTTAAACCGCAGTTATTTCGGAAAAATATTCCATGAAAATATGGGGAAATCCCCCCAGGAGTTCCTCATTTCTTACCGCATGTCCAAAGCGGCCGAACTCTTGAAGCTGACAAAACTGTCCATCGCGGACATAGGAAATGCAGTCGGCTATCCAAACCAACTGCATTTTTCAAGAGCTTTTAAAAATGTATACAGTATTTCGCCGAGGCAATGGCGGAATGAAAACGGCGTCGGCGTTCTGCCTGATTTCAACCGTTAAAAGTTAAAGCTGGAATTCCTTTCCTCTTTCAGAAGCGTATCGTAAATAAAGCTAAAATTTTTCTTCCGCTCTCCGCTGATCGGAAGCTTCGTTCCGTTGCATAAAGTAACCTCCGTCTTTGATCTTGCCCTGATCCAGTAGTAATTGACAAGATAAGATTGATGAATCCTTAAAAAAGGGATTTTTCCGTTCCCCAGCCTTTCCGCCACATCGGACAGCTTTCCCACAAATATTTCCGCGTCTCCATTCATCAAGTTCACCCGGATCTTTTTTCCCGCGCTTTCAAAATATAAAATTTCCTTACAAGGAAGCTTATATTCCTCACCTTTATAACGAAACATAAAGTAAAAATTATTCTTACAGACCCTTCGATTTGCCTCCAGAAATAATTCGTCAAAAGTTTGAGAATCCACAGGCCTTTTAATAAACGCAAAAACGTCAAAGCGAAATAATTCTATCATATGTTTATCGCATTCCGATATATAGAGAATCAGCACGTTTTCATCGAGCTTCCTGATCTTTCCTGCCGTTATAACCCCCTTTTGATTTTCCATTAAAAAGTTTAAATACAGCAGATCATACCTTGTCCCTTTTTCTATTTCCTGCTTCAAAGTATGTTCGTCATAAAAAACCTCTGTTTCTGCCGGAATTCCTTTTGTTTTACATAGATCAAATATCAACTTCTCTATTTCTCCGGCAGCTGTTACCTTATCGCTGCATATTGCAACTTTTATCATACTTATCCTCATTTCCGTACTCTTTTTCAAAAAATATCTTTAATTTTATATCTAATATATTTCTTTTATTATATACATTATTTATAAATACAATGTATATTCACAAATTTATCAGTTTATATATAAAATGTCAATATTTAATTCTAATTATTATTGACAAAGAAACAGAATACACTGTATTATTATAAGATATATAACTCACTAGTCAGTTTTATGGGGGGCATTCATGAAATTTGTACATCTCACTTCAAAAGAATTTGAAATAATGAAGATTTTTTGGCAATATGATAAGCCTCTTACCGCTGCCGAAATCATTGATCTTTCCAAAGAAAAAACGTGGTCTTTCAATTCGCTTTATCCGTTATTAAATAAATTATTAAAAAAACAATTTATAAAAGTGGTTGGCAACATCCGCACCGTGAAAGCTCCCAGCCGGATATTTACAGCCAGTATTTCCCTGCTGGAATATTCCAACATGCAGTTCCAGTCTATTTTTACAGACTCAGATAAAAAAATGAATATCGGAAATATGCTGTCTTATTTTTGTAACCATTCCAAAAATTCAGACGCTTTGATTAAAGAAATAGAAGAGTGGATAGAAGAACATTAATATAGTTTCCGGAGGATATTAAGGTGGCTTCTCATGTTCGATATTAATGTTTATTCTGTAATTAACAGCATTATCGGAGCATGCATTCTAATGATCCTTTGTTTCCTTTTGGAAAAGCTTGTAATCAGGGGAACAATAACAAGTACCGTTTATTTTTTAACGTTTCCCTTAATTTTATTAAGATTGCTGTTACCGGTTGAGATTGTGGATAAAACAACTTTGATTCAGGTCAATAAGATTCTTCCCTCCGTGATACGGCTGTTCAGAGCAGAAATACTTCCCATGCCGCTTCCTGTTGCCGGCCTGAATATCTCCATTAATGCAATCACCTTGGGAGCATCCTGTCTTTTCCTGATATCAACGATAAAATGCCTGAAAATAATCAGTGCATATTATAACTTATATATCCGTTTAAAATATATTTCGTCAACCCAGGATGAAAAAATATTAAGAATGCTGATATACATAAAAGAAAAAAATAATTTTAAGTTTAATGTGAAAATCATACAAAACAGATTGGTTGACAGCCCGTTTGAGTTCGGCTTTTTCCAGCAGACAATATGTCTGCCCTTCGTCAATTATTCGGAAGAAGAACTTTATTTTATATTATCGCACGAACTATATCATTTTAAAAACAAATCCAACTGGTTAAAACTTTTCAATAATATTTTAGCCGCTGTTTTTTGGTGGAATCCGTTGATTTCATTTTATCATACATCCCTTTTATCCATGATTGAGATCAACTGCGACGAGCTTGCTACAGCCGGTTTCAACGATCACTTAAAAGCCAGATATTTAGCTTGCCTTCTCAGCGAGTTCCACCAGCAGCAAAGAAACAAGGAAAGCCAGACGATTCACTTTTTAAGTTCTGATAAAAGTTCGCTTTCCAAACGTTTCAGGTTTATTACTGAAAAACATAAGAAGTCAAAAATTCTATGTTGCTTATCAACTTTTATAATGGTAAAAATATTTTTTGCTTCTTATTTTTTTATGGTTTTGCCGTACTTTGATGTTCCTGTTACAGAAGTAAAAAGGCCTGAGTTTACAAAGGAAAACTCTTATATTTTAAGAAAGGGGGATCGTTATATTATCTATTTCGAGGATGAACCTTATATTTTTTTAGATTCTATCAGCGAATCATTTTGGGACTTACCAATCGTTATTGAAGATTAATTTTAAAAAGAAAGGAATACTATGAAGAAGAAAAATTTATTATTTACTTTAGGCTTTGTTGCACAGATTGCACTATCTTTCCATATTGCTTATGCAAATCCTTCCTGCCCTAGCACTCAGATTGTAGTCAATTCCGTAAATTCCGGCAATGAAATAGCGCCCAGGGCTAATGTTACCGGATACCAGTACATGGAAATCGATGGTATCCTGTACAAACGTTTATGGTCCTATACCTACGGAAGATGGGAAGATCCCTATTGGTATCCGGCATAAACCGTAGATTCCTAAACTAAAATCGATACTTAATCGCCGCCACCTATAAAATAATAAGTGGCGGCGATTTTGACATCTGGATCCATATTTTCCGATACTATATTGCCATCCTGGCAATCATTCTTCATCCTCTACTGAAAGTGCAAAAACTTCTTCTCTCCCTCCGCCCGATGCTTCAACACAATCGCCGAAGTGGGCGGCATCGTTACTTTGACTCTTCCCGATACAATAGGGTATTCTGCCTCTTCCGTCGTATATCCCTCCCAAGTAGTCAGGATCAGGCGTTTCATTGTCCCTGTCTTCGGTGTTCCGAGATACCATACCGACAATTCCTTTGTAATCTCATAGTCGTTATTATTGATCAAAATAGCGGACTGCTCCTCCTTATTAAACCTTCCATATCCGATTACGTTATGCTCGCCCTCCATATATTTTAAAGATCCGGTTAAAAACTCCCTGTTCTTTTTATGGATGGCGATCATATCCTTATGGAAACGGATCAGTTCCTTGTCTTCTCTGCCCCACGGATAAGTCCGCCTGTTATCGGGATCGGTAAATCCCGTAACGCCGGCCTCGTCGCCATAATAAACCGTAGGCGCTCCTGGCCATGTCATCTGGATAACAACAGCCTCTCTCAAAACAGCCTTGTTCACATTATTATTAGCTGCCTCGGGCCCATGGGAATTCGTTCTTCCGACAAAATGATTCGTTCTTGTCAAAAAGCGGGAATGATCGTGGTTGGAAAGCTCGTTCATCGCCATATAAAGGGAAGGCATGGCCATATTCGCTCCGTTATAATGCATGGAATCCCAAAAACTACCGGCATTCCCCAACATATCTTTTCTGAAATCATCGCTATGTTTCTGCATTCCCGTCAAAAACCATGTGACCGGCTCCATAAAAGCATCGTAATTCATAATGGAATCCCATTCTTTCCCGTTCAGCCACTCCCTGGGATTTCCATAATGCTCCGCCAACACCACGGCATTCGGATTTGCCTGTTTTACCGTCTTATAAAATTCTTTCCAAAAATAATGGTTATACTCCGGCGAATGCCCCAGATCCGCCGCCACATCCAATCTCCACCCGTCCACATTATAAGGCGGAGACACCCATTTACGGGCAATGTGCATAATATATTCGAACAGATCCTTAGAGCCTTCATAATTCAGCTTGGGCAGCGTATCATGCCCCCACCACCCGTCATAATTATGGTTATAAGGCCAGGCCGCCTGGTGATGGAAGGAAAAATAATTATGATAAGGGCTGCTTTCTTCCACATAGGCTCCCTTCTCATATCCCTCCGCATTTTCATAAATCCGCTCCCGGTCCATCCATTTATTAAAGGAACCGCAGTGGTTGAACACTCCGTCCAAAATAACCTTGATTCCCCTCCTGTGAGCCTCTTTCACCACTTCCGCGAACAGTTCATTGCTCGCCTCCAGATTCGCCTTATTGCTGACCCGGTTAATATATCTGGTGGCAAAACGATTTTCCTGCCCCGGCTGTAGCAATTCCCCCTCATCCATTACGATCTTTCCAAAATGGGGGTCTATATAATCATAGTCCTGAATATCATATTTATGATTCGACGGCGACACGAAGAGCGGGTTAAAATAAATCACATCGATACCAAGATCCTGCAAGTAATCCATTTTATCCAGAACTCCCTGCAAATCCCCTCCGTAAAATTCACGAACTCCCATGGCGTCAGGATATTTGTTCCAATCCTCTACCTTCACCGTATTAGCGCCAATATATCTGTATTCATCCGTCAGCACATCGTTTTTGGGATCTCCATTATAAAAACGGTCTACGTATATTTGGTACATCACGGCTCCCTTTGCCCATTCCGGCGTTTTGTAACCCGGTATCAGCCGGAAATCGCATTCCCTGACCGCTTCCTTTTGCACACCGCGGTAATTGAAATAGCAGCTCATCTTTCCCGCATATATTTCGAAATAATAATGAATCTCCCTGCCCTCCAGCTGTATCTGCTGGCTATAATAATCAAAATAACTATCCGTCTCCGTTTTTAACATCAAATACTTTTCATTACCGCATACCAAATATACTTTATCCACATTATTTTTCTTTGTGCGGAATTTTATCGTCACTTCATCGTATGCACTCGGCTCCGGGGGATCCAGATAATCTCCCGTCATATCGCTGAACAGCGCTTTCTTATCCAACAGAGGTTTCATTGTAGCAATATACATCTGGTCATACCTGACTTCCAGAAACTTGTTTGTATCCATCCGTTATTCTCCTGCGAACTTTTTCACTCTTTGTGAACTATTTTATACTATATGCTATTATTATTCAAGCAGTTCTGTCAAGGCAGTAAAAAAGACAGCCAAACGATCTGCTGTCTTTTTTAGAGAAGGTATTTCTTTCTTATGGGGTATAGCAAAAAACTATATAATGTATTGGGGGGTTACAAGTAGTATAATAGCATAACCTGTTATTTGCGTAAATACCAAGGATTCACAAATATCACAAAAACCAATTCCATTTTTTGTATATTTTGCACAACCCCTATGATTCTTTAAAAAAGTCTTCCGGTTCGTAAGGCTTATCCTCCATCAGCGCTTCGAATTCTTCTCTCGTTATTTTTTCTTTTTCCAGCAATAATTCCGCACATCTATGAAGAACGTCTTCGCGATCCGTAATAATAGCCTTTGCTTTTGCATAGCAGCCGTCGATAATTTCTTTCACTTCCCTGTCGATCTCTCCCGATACCAGTTCGCTATGGCTCTTTGCATGGGCCAGATCGCGCCCGATGAATACTTCATCGTCGTCATCATCGTAATTGATTACGCCAATGTTATCGGACATACCGTATCTCGTCACCATCCGCCTCGCCACCTTCGTAGCTTTTTTGATGTCGCTGGATGCCCCGGTCGTAATATCATCAAAAATAATTTCCTCCGCAATACGTCCGCCAAGGGAAACCATAATTTCCTGAAGCATTTTTCCCTTTGTCATGAACATTTCATCCTTTTCCGGCAAAGGCATGGTATAACCGGCAGCCCCCAACCCCGTAGGAATAATGGAAACCGTATACACCGGCCCGACATCGGGAAGCACATGGAACAAAATCGCATGGCCGGCTTCGTGGTACGCCGTAATCTTTTTCTCTTTGTCGGAAATAATGCGGCTCTTTTTCTCCGTACCGATTCCAACCTTAATAAAAGATTTCTTAATGTCTTCCTGCTTCACAAACGCCCGGTCACTCATAGCCGCATGAATCGCAGCTTCATTCATCAGATTTTCCAGATCAGCACCGGTAAATCCCGCAGTCGTCTGAGCGATCTGCTCCAGATTAACGTCTTCGGCCAACGGTTTATTCTTGGAATGTACGGTAAGAATTTCTTTCCTGCCTCTCACATCCGGCGGGCTCACCGTTATCTTTCTGTCAAACCGGCCGGGACGCAGGATCGCCGGATCCAAGATATCCACACGGTTAGTAGCCGCCAACACAATAATTCCTTCATTAACGCCAAATCCATCCATTTCCACTAACAGCTGGTTCAACGTCTGCTCCCTTTCGTCATGTCCGCCTCCCATACCAGTACCGCGCCGCCTTGCCACCGCATCGATTTCATCGATAAATACGATACAGGGCGAATGCTTCTTGGCATCTGCAAACAAATCCCTTACTCTGGAAGCGCCCACGCCTACAAACATTTCTACAAAATCAGAACCCGAAATGCTGAAAAACGGCACATTCGCTTCTCCTGCAATGGCTTTTGCCAAAAGCGTTTTTCCGGTACCCGGAGCGCCTTCCAGCAAGACGCCCTTTGGTATTCTGGCTCCTACTTTCGTGAATTTTCCCGGCGATTTCAAAAAGCTGATAATTTCATCCAGTTCTTCCTTTTCTTCCTGCAAACCGGCCACATCGTTTAAAGTCGTTTTATTGTCCAGAGACAGCTTCGCCCGGCTTTTACCAAAATTCATCATCTTGCCGCTGCTGCCGCCGCCCGCATTCTGGGAATTCATCATTACAAAAAAGAAAACCCCTATCACCAGCACCAAAAGCATCGGGAACACGCTTGTCATAAACCAGTTTTCCCTTGGGATATCCCTGATTTCCGGATCAATGCCAAAGGATGCAAACTCCGCTTCCACTTCCTTCACATCCGTTACGTATAAGATCCTTTCTTCCCCATTGCTCAAGGCCACCCTTACCGCTCCGGTAGGCGTTTCCTTATTCGGCTGGATAACAGCCTCCAGCACCTTTCCTGATTCCAAGGCTTCCCTTAATTCACCCTTCGTATAATCCGTCTCCTGACCATTCAGATTCCGAAACATCCACGCTGCCAGAAAAAGCAGCACGAAAATCACTACAAAATATGTGTTCAAATTCTTTCTATTATTATTCAACTCTAACCTCCGGTTCGCATCTGTCCAATTCCCGCGAACATTAATTGTATCAATCCTTTAATCCAGTTCTACCACGCCAATATAAGGTAAATTTCTGTATCTCTGGTCATAATCGAGACCGTATCCCACGACAAATTCATCCGGGATCTGGAATCCTGTATAATCCACATGGACATCCACCACTCTTCTCTCCGGCTTATCCAACAGTGTACAAAGCCTCAAACTTCTGGGGCCTCTGTCCCTCAGCATTTCCAGCAGATAACTCAGCGTCCTTCCTGAATCCACAATATCTTCCACAACCAGCACGTCCTTATCCTTCAACGGTTCATCCAAATCCTTCACGATTTTAACAACTCCGCTGGACTTTGTCTCGCTGCCATAACTGGATACCGACATAAAATCAAGGGACACCGGTACGTCGATCCTTTTGGCAAGCTCACACATAAAAAAGCTGCCCCCCTTTAACACGCATACAAGATGCACCTGCTTTCCTTCATAATCCTTGCTGATCTGATCTCCGATCTCCTTAATCCGCTTATCCACTTCTTCTTCGGAAAGCATAACTCTTACTCTCTCTGACATTCAAAGACCTCCTCTTAACTGTACTCTTAAAATATGCTTTGTCTCCCCGGTAATTTTATAATATTCGCTGATACGGTGGCCCGGCACCCAGATAATATGGCTTCCATCCGCTAAAATATAAAGATTTCCCCTGTCGCTCTTCGGAATTTTCCTTTCGATCATATAATCTTTCAGCTTCTTTTTGGATAACTCTTTATTGATAGTAAGATAATCGCCGGTTTCCCTCGTACGAAATACTAACGACTTAGTTATTCTATCATAATCCAACCATTTCGTATATGTCTTTTCGGGAATAATTTCCGATTTATTATAAAAAAAGGAAATTTCTTCCTTGTGAAAAACGGCAAATTCCACCCTTCCCAAACAAGGAATATCAAATTCCTGCGATTGCCCCGGCAAATCCCTCCATTCGATCCGAATTTCCGGAAGAAGAATCCCCCCTTCACCCCCATTCGGTTTTCCCTCGCGGTACAACGACAACTGCCCGCATTCCTTTTTGGCCCTGAGCCCATAAGGCATAAAGATCTGTTTACTTTCCTTTTTCCCCAGCAGATCTTCCAGGCTTTCCATATGCGAGGAAGCAATATCCCGTCTTCCCTCCGCAAGCCTCTCCAGACATTGGAGAAATACCTGTTTTCTTATAAAAGGCTCTTCTTTCCCGAGTTTTTCCGTATCCAGTACGATCTCTTCCCTGCTCTCCCGGACGATACAGTTCCCGCACGCCTTCTCCGCCTGTCCGCGGATATAGGCATCCGCCTCCAGAAACAGGTCGCCCGCACGGCACATGTGGCCGACGGCACCCGCACATATTTCCTTTTCCGCAAAAGGAAGAATATGGTTGCGGATGCGGTTTCTTGTATAAGTATCCTCTAAGTTTGTGCGGTCTATACAGAAAAATACCCCTTTTTTTCCAAGATATTCTTCAATCTCCTCCCGCTGCAAACATAAAAGCGGCCGCACAATATGCCCCCTTACCGCCCGGATACCGCCCGCTCCGGTCAATCCGGTTCCCCGGAAAAGATGGAACAACATCGTTTCCGCCCTGTCATTGGCATTATGGGCGACCGCAATCCTTCCCTGCCCTTCTTTTCCCCCGGAGCAAGAACCGTATTTGCCCAACGCCTCCTCAAAAGCCCGATATCTCACTTCGCGTCCAGCTTCTTCTTCCGATAAATGTTTTTCCCTGGCATATTTTTTTACATCCTTTTCCACCAGTATAAAAGGAATGTTCCTGCTTTTGCAAAGTTCTTCCACATAGGCGGCATCCGCCGCTGCCTCCGGCCTTATCTTATGATTTACATGTACCACAGCCAAATGAAAATCTATCTCTTCCGCCAATTCGCAAAGCATCAAAAAAAGACATACGGAATCAGCGCCTCCCGATACCCCTGCCACAACGGTATCTCCCGGCGCTATCATACGATGTTTATCCGCATATCTTTTTACTTTTTCAAATATCTTATCGTCCATTCTTCCCTTATCTCATTTTATCTTATAACCGTTAGCCCATCTTACTCTAATTCATAAGAAAAGTCAAATATTACAGGTTTTCCCATATTCCTGTCACCATAACCGTCATATCGTCCCTTACTCTTCCTTTGCTCTGGTGCAGGCAAAAATTAAGAATATGGTTCGCTATTTCCGCCGGATTTTTCAATGCAATCTTCCCCAGCATTTCCGGGAGCATCTCCTCCCCGATCCCTTGCGACAAAGCATCCAATATCCCATCGGACAACATAATAACATAATCCCCGTCTACCAGACGCCTTTTTACCGTTTCCATATCTATTTCATAAAAAACTCCCAGAGGAAGGTTTCTTGCGGATATCTGCTCCACCAGATTTTCTCTTTTTATATAAGAAGGCGCGGAACCGATCTTAATAAACTCGCATACCCCGGTATACAAATCCATCTGGCACAGATCCAGCGTGGACATATTCTGCGATTCCCCTCCGGCGATAAGCGCGCCGTTTATCATTTGTACCGCTGTTTCCTTTCCAAAACCTGCTTCCAGAAATTTTTCCATAAAATCTATGACAAATTCGCTGTCTTTACATGCCTTTTCTCCTGAACCCATACCATCGGATAACACTGCCGTCAGCGTACCCTCCCTGACTTCCAGAAAAGAGTAATTATCCCCCGACATACGCTCCGTCTCTTTTACCGCCTTCGCCACTCCCGTCAGAACATGAAATCCCGGTTCCTCGATATATTGATAATTTCCCCATTCCTTTCCTACGAATATGGAGGAGGACTTCGACGGCACCAACCTTAGATTTAAAAGCACGGAAAGGAGATTTCCAACCTCGTCCACAGCCGGGCTTGTCCCTTTCCCGGACCGCATAATTAAATAGATTTCTTTATGGCCGTTTTCCTTTTCCAGCAAATATACCTCTTTTAACAGGACATCTTCTTCTTTCAGCGCATGGGCCAGCTGCTTTACTTTCCGTTCGCTCATATGTATAAACCGGTAAGCTTCCTCCGCTACCTTCGTCATGATCTGTGCCATCTCGTTTAAATGATCCGCCATCAGATCCCTGTTTTCCACCAGCCTTCTTTTCCACAAATATTCCTGCCTGTCGCCCACCGGCGGAGCCTCTTCCTCCTTTTGTATACCCAGGAACGTATTCGCCAGGTCCCTGAATGAATCCGCATACATCAATAATTTTTTTCTCCCATACTCCGGCAATACTCTGTCAAAATCCGTATCGCCTCCCATAAGCTGCTTTTTCATCGCATATCCCTCCATTCCCGCTCTTACGTTGATTCCTGTAAGGGAACATTATACAAGACAAGCCTCGCCTTATTTGTCAAAATAAGTATGGAAAAAATATTTTTTATGCGACAAAAAATGCAGACACCGGACTTTCCGCTATCTGCACTTAATTTCCTTCTTTAAAAATGATCTCACCTTCATGTACCAGGCCGAGTTTATCCTTTGCTACCTCTTCTATATATTTTTTTGTCTGTGTATATTTTTCATATTCTTCAATTTCTTTCGTGCGTTCCTGTTCCGCCTCAATCTGTTCCTGCAGCAGCAGCTCCTTTGCCTGATAGGTTTCCAGCTTCTGCTGAAGTTCGATACTCTTAATAGCTACTACAACAAGCATCATAACGACTACCGTGGTAACAAGAAACATACCAAATCTATTATGCCTTTTTTTACGGTAAGCCGCCCGTCTCGCCATAATATCTCACTCCGATCTTTTCAAAAACTCCCCCAATTTTACTAATTCTTATATACTAGTATTTTAAACACTTTCTGAAACCACGTCAACTTCTTTTTCATATATCTTCCTGTTTTTTTCGCCTTTCCGCTTAAAAAACGGCAGAACCCCATTGCCTTCTTTGCCAGCCATCCCAACGGCCTGAAAATAAATCCAAGGATCTTGCTTATAATATGTATTTCCTTTTGTATGAGAACGGATATCAACTTCACAAAACGGGTTCCGATTATTTTTTTATAAAGCAGCATCCCCAAAGCCGCTCCGAAAACTGCAAACCATCTTAAAATCCCATTGTTCTCTTTATACAGCATATAAAATACTGCCACCGCACAAGCTGCCCAAAATAAAAAATCTTCCAGGGAAATAAAAAACAAGTTATGCCTTATGATCTTTCTTCCTATTAATATAAAATCATAAACAAAGGTGATCGCAATCCCCATTATCACCGAATAAGCCAGAAAATATACTTCATTTACAATGTCCTGACTCATCTGCCACCTACTTAAAAAGCCTGGAAAGCAGGGATTCCCCTTTATTGCCATATCCGGTCACTTCGGAATAAGTGAAGCTGTCTATCTTTCCATCCACATCCACTTCCCCTTTGTCCAAAGTCAGCCGGCTCACGTGAAGATCCTCGCCTTTGATCATAAGCATCCCCTGATCCGTCTCCAGAAGCACCTCTTTTACATCGAAAGAAAGCACATCGCACACTCCGCTGATAGTACATGTCCTTCTGTTAGTGAGCAGCAATTTATGTGTGCGCTGTTTCGCGGCATTCAAATCCTCCATATAAATCCCCCATTCTCGTTCGGCTTATAAGAGATTATATGATTTTCCTGCTTTAAATATACCGGAAAAGATCCTTTGCCGCTTCCTTTTTTACCGTCTCCTGCACATCCAGCACCTCTACTTTTACTTCTTTATTGCCGAACTGGATCGTAATAATATCCCCCTGCTTTACATTCGCGGAAGCCTTTGCCGGCTTGTCATTGATCATTACCCTCCCCGCATCGCACGCCTCATTGGCAACCGTGCGCCTTTTAATAAGACGCGATACCTTTAAATATTTATCCAATCTCATAATTTCTGACTCCTTCTTATCATACGCTATATTTCCCCTTTAGACGGAGTGCCATCCTCCGAAAAATTTTCTTATGATATTATATGACAAAAAAGAGAACCCGGCGAAAGGTTCTCTTTAGCTTCATGACCAACTATGCGTTTACAATATCCTTTAAAGCCTTGCCTACCTTGAATTTAGGAGCCTTGGAAGCTGCAATCTCCATAACCTTGCCGCTTTGAGGATTTCTTCCCACTCTGGCTGCCCTTTTGGAAACTTCAAATGTGCCAAAGCCCACTAACTGTACCTTGCCATCTTTCTTCAATTCATCTGCAACAACGTCTGTGAAAGCTTTTAATGCTTTCTCTGCGTCTTTTTTCGATAAACCAGCCTGTTCTGCCATAGCTGCAACCAATTCTGTTTTGTTCATTTGAACTCCTCCTATTATACTACCTTTTCTGTTATTTTCTAGAAGTCTCCTATTTTCGAAACGTCTATACATATTTATAGACGCTTTCCACATATTTGTCAAGGAAAATCTGCCTTTTCCGGCTATTTATCAGGGTTTTTGACCGGTTCATGCCTCTCGATCACATCCTCCACCCTGTCTGTCAGAATTTGTTCCTGGTGAATTTTACATGACCCGGCAATATCCGACAAACTGATCAGGATATCTCCCATGATCTCCTCCAGCTTTTCTCTCTCCCGCTCCGGCTCCACTTCTCCCAGTTTCTTTGCCGCTTCTTCCAGACGGAGTACATTTTCCTTATAACCGCTGCCCGCCTTATAAAGCTTGTCCGCTTTTTTCAGCACTTTAGCAGCCCGCGTAAGGGCGGGAAGCTCCTTCGGAATCTCTCTTAAAGGAGATTCTATCCACTCTTTTCCTTCCTTTTCCCTCCGTTTTATCTCCTCCCAATCCGCAGAAATATCCTCTTCTTTTTTCTCTCCGCCCTTTTCGCCAAATATCCGCGGATGCCTTCGTATCATCTTTTCGCTGATTCCGCAGATCACATCTTCCAAAGTAAAAATCCCTTCCTCTTCCGCGATGCAGGAATGCAGCATCACATGAAGAAGAATATCTCCCAGCTCTTCCCTCATATTCTCTGCATTTCCCGTATTATCATAAATGCGGATGGAGGATACCAGCTCCGCTGCCTCCTCCATCATATAAGGTTTTAGGCTTTTATGCGTCTGCCTTCTATCCCAGGGGCAGCCGTTTTCACTCCTTAAAACCTTCACAATATCCATCAAATCTTCAACAGAATATTTTTTATCCATTGTCTTCTCCGTTTTGTTTCCGGCATTCTTCTTAATTGCCGCTGACCGAACTGTTTTCACTCACCGTCTGGTTCTTATTCACCGTATTGCCGCTGATCGTGCTATTATTCTTTTCTTCTTTTACCAGGTCGGTAAAGGAATAAGTAACGTCTTTTTCCTCATCGTCGATCTGGATCGTATAACTTTTCGTCACATACCCCGGTTTGCGCAGCGTTATCGTATGAGTGCCCGGGTCTTTCTTAAAGTTTACCGGAGACATTCCTATATAAATGCCGTCCAGATATACTTCCACATCGGAAGGAGAATCAATATATACCTTATAATTGCTGGCCGCACTATTATATTCATTCGCCGATACGCTGGAAGGATTTGTATAATCCGCCGGATAGTCTTCCTTCTCTTCCAGCGATTTCTCCAATGTAACGCTGATGCTCGCCAAATCCTGGCTCACTTTAATATATTGGGAAATAGTATCATAGCCTTCCGCTTCCACGCTCATCCGGTGAATGCCATATTCGATCTCCACCGGCCCGCTGATATCCACTTCCTTCCCGTCAATACTTACCGTTGCGTTGCCAGGCGTCACTGCGAACAGTATACGGCCCGATTTAGGCTCTTCTATTTCCACATCGCCGACATCCAGCGTTGTCTCCTGGTTTCTGTATACCGTAACTTTTCTCGTCTCATCGATGCCGGACGCTGTCAGATGCACGTCATAAGTCCCCTCGGGAACTACCAGAAGCATATCCTCGGTGACCTGCTGGATCACCGACTGTCCCACTTCGATCCATCCGCCTCTCAAATATTCGTCGTTGCTCAGTTTCAAATATCCGTGGCCTTCTTCCACAACAACGCTGTAAATGCTGTTTCCTATTCCGCTGACGGAAACCACATCCCCCCGCACAATATCCTCCAGTTGGGAATCCGCCCCCTCCGAAAAAACTACCAGATTATTTCTAAGGCTGTAAGTGCCGCCGCCGACCTCCGCATTCTTGCCAAGAACATCGAAGTTATATTTTTCCACTTTTTCCAAAATCCAGGCATTCTCCGAAAGTTTCATGCTGGCCAGCCTCTTTTTATTCCTTAAAAAAGCCACATCCACTATATCCCCTTCGTGAATCTGCGCCATTGCCATTCCGCTTCCATACTTATCCTGAATCACAGTAGTCCCGTCGTAATCCAAAGTATAGTATCTTCCTGTTTCCACATTCATAAAAGTAATTCTGCTCTTATCCACATCCATTTCTTTCACCACGGCCGTATCCACGGAGTCGTAGCTGCCCGGCTGGGCAATGACAAATCCCGAGTCATGTTTTTCGTATGTGGATTCGCGCGCAAGCCCTATACTGTCGCTGGCCGATAATAATCCGGCTGCCACAAGCCCTGCCGTCAATATGGAAAGTATAGCCACCGCCAAAACTATCGGTTTATTTTTCCTCTCTCTACCACTTCTATGCATGGATGTTCCTCCTCTTTCGAATGGGTCTACCTGGTTATTATATACTAATGCGCCGAAAAAGAAAACCACCCATTAGTACTTTTATAATTTTCCAGAAATCCCGCTTTTTGCTCTTCCTGCCCCAACAGTCTTTCCAGTTTTTCCAGATTTCGCCCGGGTATCCACGCCTTTCCTGAATTATAGTAAAAATTTACAATTTTCCAGAATTTTTCGGGATAACGGAAGCGGTAATACAGCTGTACACGATCCTCCTCCGACATTTCCCGTTCCCCATGATAAGCATTCAGCAGAAGATTTCCTAATTCTATCGGCCAATTTCCTTTTTCCAAAAGCTTTCTCATAAAAAGATAAAGATCCCTGACAGGATTATCCCGGATACATTTTTCAAAATTGATGATTGCCATCCCGTCCCGCTCTTCTGCGTTCCCTTTTGTCACGAGAATATTATGGTATTGGTAATCTCCATGGCAGACGATTCCGGTCTTTTCCTCACTCTTAACCCCTTCTCCATTCTCCCGCAGATAATATCCGACTTCTTCCGCAACCTGAAGTGCCAGATCCAAAAAATAATCATAATGTTTTAAAAGAAAAATTTCAAAGTTTGTTTTCTGACTCTTTTCCTTTAAAAATTTTCTTACCTTTTTTAATTCCCTGTTATGCTTTTCATATTCTTTATCAATCCGGCATTCCGGCCTCTGCCCTGCCCCCGGAAAAACGCCCGACGTATCGATAAACGACGCCTTATGGAGCCGGGCCAATGTCTTCACCGCCTGGATACATTCCTTTGTATCCCGCACATTGCATTCTCTGCCTTCAAAATAAGTCTTTAATATGTAAGGAGTCCTATCCTGGTCATATACGATAAGTTCCCCTTCTTTCGTCTTTAAAATGCTTTCTACCGAAGGAAATCCCTGCTCGCTGATCGATTTAAGCAGTGCGTCCTGAAAAATAATCTTATCTTTCGGCCCCGTATATTCCTTCAAAATCAACAAACCTTTATCGGACTCACACAGCATAGCGCCCCGTCCTTTCCAGGTACGAAGCACCTCTATCTCATAATTTTCCAGTACGCTGACTGCCCTGTCATTCACATAAATTCCTCCCATATCACGCTTCACAAGCTTAGTCTATCCTATCTTATGAAGCGATATGGCAAAGTATTCATGCGAACTATGAAGTCATTCCTTTCACATATTCCATCAATTTTTCCCTGCTGTTCTCTTCCGGGTCTTCCAGCACGATTTGCAGGAGTTTTTCCAGCGTCTGTCCGATTTCCTTTCCCGGTTCCATTCCCGCCTCTATCAGGTCTTTCCCTGTAACGGCAAGCGTGCGCAAAGACACGCACTGCCTGTCCTCCAATATTTTCTCGTATATCTTGCGGATCTCTTCCAACGCCTCCAGCTTCTCCGCCCTGCCATATTCGCTTTGCGCCCCGATATCCGCCCTTTTCACATCGAACAGGCAGGGGAAAATATCCTCCCCGATCTTATTCATGGCCCGGCGGACGCTCCTTGCCGACGCTTCCACGGAATAGTCATGGTACAATACCAGCCGGGCCGCTTTATCCCTTGTAGCGTTGTCAAACCGCAGCCTTTTCATCACCCGCCGGGTTATGTCTTCCCCCGCCTGGGCATGCCCGTGGAAATGATCGATGCCCTTTTCGTCCGTAAACTTCGTTTCCGGCTTTCCGATATCGTGAAAAAGCATGGCAAGGCGCAGCGCTTTGTCCGCTTTCACCCCGCTCAGGGAATGCAGAATATGTTCGCCCACCGTATAACAATGATGAGGATTCTCCTGCTCCGTCTCCATGCATCTGTCAAACTCCGGCAGAATGACCCGCGTAATCCCTGTCTCATAGCAAATCCTCAAGTCTTCGGGGCGCGGGGATGTCAGCAGTTTTACGAGTTCCGTTTGTATCCTCTCCGCACTGATATTTCTGAGGTTTTCCGCCATTTCCTTTACGGCGGCTTTCGTTCTTTCCTCCATCCCATACCCAAGCTGCGCAGAAAACCGCACGGCCCTCATCATGCGCAAAGCATCCTCTCCAAAACGTTCCCTTGGATCCCCCACGCAGCGGATCAGCCGGGCTTTCATATCTTCGATCCCGCCGAAAGCATCCACCAGCCCTTCCCTGTCGTTATAGGCCATGGCGTTAATCGTAAAGTCCCGGCGTTTCAAGTCTTCCGTAAGATTGGACGTAAATGTCACTTCCTTCGGATGTCTGCTGTCCTCATATTCTCCATCAATACGGTAAGTGGTTACTTCAAACCCCTCCCGCTCCATGATGACCGTCACCGTTCCGTGCAAAATCCCCGTATCGACTGTGCGGCGGAAAAGGTTTTTGATTTCCCGCGGACTGGCGGATGTGGTAATATCCCAGTCGTCAGGCACCCGCCCAAGAATGGAATCCCTCACGCACCCGCCCACCGCATAAGCTTCATATCCGCCGGACTCGATCGTCTCTATAATTTTTTTCACTTTATCCGGTAGATAAATATGCATAATTCCTCCTTGCTTTCCGCCTTTAGACAACCAGCCTCACCGTCTCTCTTGCGATGGCGAGTTCCTCATTGGTGGGAATCAGCATGACCGTCACCTTTGCTCCTTCATCGGACAAAATGACTTCCTCCCCGCGGACTTTGTTCTTTTCTTTATTGATATTTGCCCCTAAAAATCCAATATATTCGCCGATTCTTTCCCGTACTTCCGCATTATTTTCGCCGATTCCAGCAGTAAACACAATGGCGTCCACCCCGTTCATAGCCGCCGCATAAGCGCCGATATATTTACCTACCCGGTATGCGTAAGTATCCAGTGCGTCTTCGGCCTTTTCATTTCCTTGCTCCGCAGCCTGCACCAAATCCCTGAAATCGCTGGAAAGGCCGTCCGACAGCCCAAGAACGCCCGACTTTTTATTGCATATATTAACGACTTCTTCCGCAGTCAGTTTTTCCTTTTCCGCCAAAAAAGCAACGATCGCAGGATCCATATCCCCGCTCCTCGTTCCCATCATCAGCCCTTCCAGCGGCGTCAGCCCCATGGAAGTATCTATCGATTCCCCGTTCTTTACCGCCGATACGCTGGCCCCGTTTCCCAAATGGCAGACAATGATTTTCAGTTCCTTCTTATCCTTTCCCAATAACTCAGCCGCCCTCTTCGAGACGAAATCATGGCTCGTCCCATGGAACCCATAACGCCTTACCTTATACTTCTCATAATACTCATAAGGCAGCCCGTACATATATGCTTTTTTCGGCATCGTCTGATGGAAAGCCGTATCAAAGACGCCCACCATCGGCACATCCGGCATTACTTCTTTGCAGGAACGGATGCCCACCAGATTCGCCGGATTATGCAAAGGCGCCAGATCATTGCATTCCTCCACCTGCCGCAGTACTTCGTCGGTAATAACGACAGAAGAAGCGAATTTTTCCCCGCCATGCACGATACGATGCCCCACCGCACCGATCTCATCCAAAGAACCGATCACTCCTGCTTCTTTATCCGTCAGCTTTTCGATCACCAGCTTAACGGCCACCGTATGGTCCGGCATGTCGATCTGCTCCGTCCTCTTCTCCCCGCCATCCGGCTGATGGGTAATCGCGCTGTTATCTATCCCAATCCGTTCACAAAGCCCCTTTGCCAGCACTTTTTCGCTTTCGCTGTCTATTAACTGGTATTTTAAGGAAGAACTGCCGCAGTTTATTACTAAAATGTTCATAAGAATACCTCCGTTTTTTATATATTTTGTTATATTGCATTTTACAACACATGGGGGAAGATTTCCAGATGTAATTGTTCGATTGATGGGGGGCATTTTTGCGAGGGGGAAAGGCGGGGCGGAAGGGGAGCGGGGCAGTGGGATGGTGGGGGGGGGCGGTGGGCAGCCAGCCGGGCAACAGGGGGAGGGGCAGCCGGGAAGCCGAAGCCGGCGGGGTGGGGACGGGGATGTTTTGGCTGGAGCTTCCCATCGGATTTCACTAATGAAATGGGGATATATTGTCAAACCGATCGGGGCGGAAACAACGGGCATCCTGCCCTGTGTTTCCTGAAATTGCCATCCGTGGCAATTTCCCCCTGGGGATTCGACCATTTCATAAGTGAAATGGCCGATCGGAAGCAACAGCGCAAAAATCCCCGTCCCCACCCCGCCGGCTTCGGCTTCCCGGCTGCCCCTCCCCCTGTTGCCCGGCTGGCTGCCCATCGCCTCCCCACCATCCCACTGCCCCGCTCCCCTTCCGCCCCGCCTTTCCCCCTCACAAAAATAGAAAAACTTTTCCATCTTGATTGTCTATAAGAATAAAAAGCTGAAAATTTACAAAAAATCTAACTAACCGATAATGCTATCAATACTAATCCAGCGGCTGGTTATTGGGGAAATTGATTGTTTGGCGGAATATTCTGATCCTGTCTTCTATAAAAATCTTTTTTGTGCCATGGAGCCAAGACCAGAAAACAGGAGGACCTCTGTCCGAGTGTTTTTGCTTTACTGGGCTTGGCGGAATGTCCGGCACAGTTAGATTTTTATAGCAGACAGGATCAGAATATTCTCACAACCCTCCATCTCCCCAAAAACCCCCCGCCAACCACCAACATAGCAAGGAGGAACCCTTTATGATGAAACGGGAACAAAAAACAATGGACGGAAATCAGGCCGCTGCCCATGTGGCTTACGCTTATAGCGATGTGGCGGCGGTGTATCCTATTACGCCTTCTTCCACCATGGCCGAATATGTGGATGAATGGGCGGCGGAAGGGAGGAAGAATATATTCGGGCAGACTGTCAATGTGGCGGAAATGCAGTCGGAAGCAGGGGCCGCAGGGGCTGTGCATGGTTCGCTTGCGGTCGGGGCGCTTGCCTCTACTTTTACGGCTTCCCAGGGGCTGCTCCTTATGATCCCTAATTTGTATAAAATGGCGGGGGAGTTGCTGCCCGGGGTGTTTCATGTGGCGGCAAGGACGATCGCCACTCATGCCCTGTCAATCTTCGGCGATCATTCGGACATTTATGCCTGCAGGCAGACCGGGGCGGCTATTCTGGCAAGCGGCAGTGTACAGGAAGCGATGGATCTTGCTCCCGTCGCCCATCTGGCGGCTGTTAAGGGAAAACTTCCTTTTCTGCATTTTTTTGACGGTTTCCGCACCTCCCACGAAATGCAGAAAATCGACATATGGTCTTATGAGGATTTGCAGGAAATGGCCGACTTCGAGGCAATCCGGGAGTTTCGGGAACATGCCCTGAATCCCCGCCGGGCAAAACTGATGGGATCCGCCCAGAACCCGGATATTTTCTTCCAGGCGAGGGAGGCTGCCAACGGTTACTATAATGCCATGCCTTCTTTAGTGGAGTCTTATATGGAAATGATTAATCGGAAAATCGGGACGGATTACGGGCTTTTCCGCTATTACGGGGCCAGTGATGCGGATCATGTCATCATCGCTATGGGTTCCGTTTGTGAAACGGTAAAAGAAACGATCGATTATCTTATGAACGGAAAAGATGGGCCGGATGTAAGGCCGGGATTGGTGGAAGTACATCTTTACCGGCCTTTCAGCGCCGCCCATCTGCTCTCCGCCCTCCCGGAGTCCGTCCGGCAGATTACCGTCCTGGACCGAACGAAGGAGCCGGGCGCGGCGGGCGAGCCTCTTTATCTGGATGTGGCCGCCGCTTTAAGGAATTCCAGGTTCCGCAACGTCCCCGTTTTTTCCGGCAGATACGGGCTGAGTTCTAAAGATACCGATCCCAGCCAGATTTATGCCGTTTTCCGCAACAGGGAACCGGCGGGCAAACAAGTTTTTACTTTGGGGATTACGGACGATGTCACCCATTTGTCTCTGGATATCGGGGAATTTATAAATGCCGGTTCTTCTTCCGCCATTTGTTGTAAGTTCTGGGGACTGGGAGGGGACGGCACTGTCAGCGCCAATAAAAATTCCGTCAAAATTATAGGAAACCATACGGATAAATACGTACAGGCATATTTTGATTATGACTCCAAAAAATCCCGCGGCCTCACCGTATCCCATCTTCGGTTCAGCGACTCGCCGATCCGATCCCCTTATCTCGTTCGTCAGGCGGATTTTGTGGCGTGCCATAATCCTGCCTATCTTCATAAATATAATATGGTGCAGGAGGTAAAAGATGGGGGCATTTTTCTATTAAATTGTTATTATAAGGAAGAAGAACTGGAACAATACCTGCCGGGCCAGGTCAAACGCTATATCGCGCAGCATAAGATTAAACTGTATGTGATCGACGCTATCCGCATCGGAAAAGAAATCGGATTAAATAATAAGATCAGCACGATCCTGCAAGCCGCCTTTTTCCGTCTCGCCAATATCATCCCCATCGAAGACGCGAGGCGATTCATGAAGGAAGCCGCCGCCGTCAGCTATCGGAAAAAAGGGGATAAAGTGGTACAAATGAACTGGGACGCCATCGACAGAGGTATCGAGGATATTCTGGAAATCCCGGTTCCGCCGCAATGGAAACGGTCGGAGGATGAGCCGCTGGACGCCCGGCTTCTTCCCGACCGCCCCCAGGTTCTTGCCTATGTGGAAAATATACAGAAGCCTGTTACCTTGCAGCAGGGCAATTCTCTCCCGGTTTCCGCCTTTCTCCCTTACGTGGACGGCTCTTTCCCTTCCGGAAGTTCCGCCCATGAAAGGCGCAACGTAGCTACGGAAGTCCCGGAATGGAGGCCGGAAAACTGCATCCAATGCTGCCGTTGTTCTTTCGTCTGCCCGCATGCGGTCATCCGTCCCGCAGCCATGAATGAGGAAGAACAGCGCAATGCCCCGAAAGGCATGAAAACGCTTGCTATGCTCGGCATCCCCGGCTACTCCTTCTCCATTACCGTTTCCGAGACGGACTGTACCGGGTGCGGCTCCTGTGCCGGCGTATGCCCGGGCAAGCAGGGAGAAAAAGCTCTTGTCATGCAGCCGGTCAAAGAGCATGAAGAACGGCAGCAATACTTCGATTACGGAAAATCCCTGCCCGTGAAAGCGGATGTTGTGGAAAGATTTCATGAAAATACCGTAAAAGGCAGCCAGTTCAAGCAGCCCATGCTGGAATTCCACGGAGCCTGTGCCGGATGCGGGGAAACGCCTTACGCTATTTTAGTCACCCGCCTTTTCGGCGAGCGAATGTATATTGCCAATGCCACGGGATGCTCCTCTATCTGGCCCAATTCATCCCCCACCACCGCTTATACCGCAAATTCCCTCGGCCGCGGCCCCGCATGGTCCAACTCCCTCTTTGAAGACGCCGCGGAATTCGGCTATGGAATGGTTCTGGCACAGAATTCTATCCGAAAGCGTTTAAAGGAAACCGCGGGGAATCTGTTGGAAACATTAGGGGAGACCGATACCAATTCCCCCGAAAGTATTTTGCGCTCTGCCCTGGAGTTATGGCTGGATACTTTCACCGACGGCCGCAGGAACACAGACGCCTCCGACGCCCTGATTGCCGCCCTGCAAGCCTATCTGCCCCATGCCGGACAGGAGAATAGCGATTTATGCGGGCAATTATGGCGTGCAAAAGATTTTCTTTCCAAAAAATCCCAATGGATTTTCGGCGGCGACGGTTGGGCCTATGATATCGGCTTCGGAGGTTTGGACCATGTGCTTGCCAGCGGCGAGGATATTAACATCCTCGTTTTCGATACAGAAGTATACTCCAATACGGGAGGCCAGGCTTCCAAGGCAACTCCTGTCGGTTCCACTGCCAAATTCGCCTCAGGAGGCAAAACCAAAAAGAAAAAAGACCTGGCTTCCATGGCTATGACCTATGGCGATGTCTATGTGGCCCAGATCGCGATGGGGGCAGATTACCTTCAGACGATAAAAGCCATTACCGAAGCGGAGGCTTATCCCGGCCCTTCCCTCATTATTGCCTATTCTCCCTGCATCAGCCATGGCATCCGCTCCGGCATGGGAAGCGCCCAGCATGAAGAAGCCAAAGCGGTGTCCGCCGGTTACTGGCATCTTTTCCGCTTCGATCCTTCCCTGGAAGAGCAGGGAAAGAACCCTTTCCAGCTGGACAGCAGACAGCCTTCCATGGATTATGAAGAATTCCTCTCCGGCGAGAACCGCTATAATGTCCTTCAGAGGATGCATCCTGACGCGGCCAAAACATTGTTCACCCAGGCAGCAGAATGTTCGGAAAAAAGATTTCAATATTTCAATAAACTTATCGACCTGTACGGGGAAAATCTGTTATAATGGTCTATGTGCCGGCACGCATGGGAGCCACAAAACTTATGCGGACCGGCGCAACATCAGAAAAAAGAAAAGAGGTATCTATGTATGAAAGCAACAAAACTAAAAGAGGGCATTTACTGGGTTGGTGCTGTTGACTGGAACATCCGTAATTTCCATGGTTATAGCACGGAACAGGGAACCTCTTACGGAGCTTACCTGATCGTAGACGAAAAAGTTACTTTGATTGACACGGTAAAGGCGCCCTTCGCGGAAGAAATGATTTCCCGCATCAGTGATATCCTTCCACCGGAAAATATTGATATTATCATATCAAACCATGTGGAAATGGATCATTCCGGCGCTTTACCCGCTATTAAGAAGCACTGCCCCAATGCGTCCATTTATACGAGCAGCCCGGCGGGTGCAAAAGGCCTGGCCGCGCATTATGGCGACTATGGATATCTGCCTGTAAAAACCGGCGATTCCCTTTCGATCGGAAAGAGAACCCTTTCTTTTGTGTCCACGCCTATGCTCCACTGGCCGGATAACATGGTAACATACTGCCCGGAAGAAAAAATTCTCTTTTCCAACGATGCTTTTGGACAGCACTATGCTTCTACCGGACACTTCGACGACGAAGTGGATCTCCCTATTCTTTTGGAAGAAGCCAAAAAATATTATGGCAATATTCTCATGTGTTTTGGCCGGCAAATACAAAACACGGGAAATGTGCTGGCCGGCATGGAGATCGATATGATTGCTCCCAGCCACGGCATTATATGGCGCAGCCATATCGAAGATATTCTCAAAGCCTACCATTCCTGGAGCGCTAACGAACCCTCCACAGGAGCGGTCGTTGTTTACGACAGCATGTGGAATTCCACGGAAAAAATAGCAAAAACTATCTGCGAAGCCTTTGCGGATAAAGATATACCGGCAAAGCTTTATGATTTGAAGACCAACCATATTTCCAATATTGTGCCGGACATCTTGACCAGCAAATATATTGCGGTTGGCTCCCCCACGCTGAATAACCAAATGATGCCTTCCGTTGCCGCATTCCTTTCTTATCTGAAAGGGCTTTCTCCCAAGAACCGGGAAGCTTTCGCCTTCGGTTCCTACGGCTGGAGCGGGCAAAGTATTGAACTGGTCGAAAAAGAACTGGAAGCCTGCGGATTCCATATATGTATGGACAGAACACGCATCAATTATATTCCATCACAGGAATCTTTACGCGAAATATATAATAACGTGCAGGAAATGTCAAAATAAAAAATATTTCGAAAAAGGAGTGAGAGAAACATGGCTTGGAAAAAAACGGGCTCCCACAGCCGGAAAATCAGAAAAAGCCTTAATAGACGGATATTGAAAAGCACCACCTTCAATATCCTGATTCTTGTTATTGTATGCTGCGTATTCATGGCGCTGGCCATGCAATCGCTGGCCAACAACATTCTGCTGGATAGTCTGCAGCCCATGGCCCGCCAATCTGCTAAAACCGTGGAAGCTAATATCCACATGCTGGCAGACCGGATGATGACCCTTGCAAACGACCCCCGGATGAACTTATCCATTAATACCGAAACACAGGAAGTCTCTTCCGACACAGCGGCGGTTCAGGCAAGCCAGAGTTCAATCCTGCTGGAAGCCGCTGAAACTTATGAGCTATATACGATTGCCTTGTATGATTTGGAGGGGCAGCTGATACAGGAAATCGGCGATTCGCCGGAAGAACTGGATCATGACTTTTTTGCGCTCCTTCGGGAAACGGACAATTTAACCACTTGTTCTTCCACTCTTTTTCAGGGGAAGCCAGGCATTACCATGGGTATGCCCGTAAAAAGAAACGAAGAAACCATTCTCTACCTTGTAGGGATTTACAAATACGACACCCTCAGCGATGTCATCAGCAATATTAACATAGGAAAACATGGAACAGCCTACATAACGAACCGGGAAGGGCTGATTGTCGGCCATCCCGACCAGTCTTTGATCACGTCGGGCTATACGATGACCCAGCTCAACGGCGATAACGAAGAAGCCTTCAGCCGTGTCACTACCGGTGAAACCGGGGCGATTGAATTTCCCGTAAATGGCGAAACTATGCTGGTAGCCTTTTCTCCTGTCCGCGGTACCCAATGGTCTCTGGTCATTCAGATTCCAAAATCGGACTACAGCCATTTTATTAATACGGCAATGCTGTTGGCGGTATTAGCTACTCTGGCAGTATTAGTGATTTCGATCCTTCTGGTTCTCCGCCTTTCCAGATCCATTTCCCGTCCGGTGAAAAGTGTCACCGAGCGAATCATTACCTTATCGGACGGCGATCTCCACACGGAAGTAACCTCCGTCCGGTCCGGGGATGAGCTGGAAGTGCTGACCAGAACCTTAGGGGATACCATAGAGAGCGTCAACTGCTATATATCGGATATCCAACAAGTATTGACTCATGTCGCGGACGGCAACCTCTCCGTGGAACCCCAGGTAGATTATAAAGGGGATTTTTCCCTCATTCGGGCAAGTTTGGGTACCATTCTTCAATCCATGAACGAAACAATTTCCGGATTCCGCTCAGCGGCCACCCGGCTTGCTGACATGTCCGAAGAATTGAATGCGCAGTCCGGCCAGCTGCACCAGGCTTCCATGGAACAGAACCAATCCACCGAGGCTTTAGTTCATGAAGTATCCAATGTGAAAGAACGGCTGGCCAGCGTTACAGAAAGCACCGGCCAGACCCGTGCCAAATCGGAAGAAATCGCCCAACGCGTCCTGGAAGCAAATGCGAGAATGACCTCTCTTTCCGATGCAATGGATAATATCAGCTCCAATGCCCAGGAAATTACGAAAATCGCCAAAGCGATCGAAGATATTGCTTTCCAGACCAGCATTTTAGCCCTCAACGCTTCCGTAGAAGCGGCCCGGGCCGGCGAAGCCGGAAAAGGATTTGCTGTCGTGGCTGAGGAAGTCCAGCAGCTTGCTGCCAAAACTTCCGCCGCCGCACAAAGCGCTACGGAAATGGTAAGCAACACGAGGACAATTATTCAGACCGGCGTAGCATTGACCGCGGACACTGCGGAAGCTCTCCGCGACATTTCCTCCGTTTCCGATCAGATCAGCTCCATTTCCGATAAATTAGTGGTAGCGGTACGGGGCCAGGAAAGCGCGCTTAGCAGCATAGAAGAACGGATCGAAACCATTTCCTCCATCGCCGACCAGAATCTGCAAAATGCGGAAGGAACGGAACAATCCAGCGGATCCTTGGCAAAAGAAGCCGAAATCCTTCAGACCCATGTGGAAAAATTTATTTTAAAGGAGGGACGCGACAGATGAAACGGATAAAGATATGCATCCTCTCTTTTCTGCTCATGGCCGCTTTTTTAACAGGCTGCGGAGATCAGACGGGCCTCCAGGATGGTTATTATACGGCCCAGGCCGCCGATTTCAGCCACGGATGGAAAGAATATATCACCATCATGGTAAAAGGCGGAAGCATTGTCTCCGTAGAATACAATGCGGAAAATCCCAGCGGTTTTATCAAAAGCTGGGACAATGCTTACATGCAGACAATGCTCCATTCCAACGGCACCTATCCCAATGAATATACCCGCTATTATGCCAGCCAGCTTCTGGAAGACCAAGGAACCGATAGCATAGATGCTATCAACGGAGCTTCTTCCTCCCATGTTTCCTTCCAAATATTAGCAGCGGCCGTATTGGAACAGGCACGCCAGGGAGACTCCAGCATTGTAGTTGTTGATACATCCCATTAAATGCGAGTCAGCTTATGTAAAATCGGGCAGGGAAAATTTCTTCCCTGCCCGATTTGCTTTGCCTCATTCTTTGCTGCCTTCGTATATTAATAAGCCTTTCCCCAATAAACCATCTTTTTCGCCGGTTTTCCACAATATACGCATGTGTCCGACAAGCATTCCTGTTCGTAGGGCATACAGCGGCTCGTTACGCTCATATCCTCCTTGATCTTCTCCTCGCATTCCCGCTCTCCGCACCACATCGCTTTCACAAATCCCGATTTCTCCGCAAACAATTTTACGAATTCGTCCTTTTCCTTCGCTACATAAATGTGAGATTCCAGATGCGTCTTTGCTTTTCGGAAAAGATTCGACTGAATATCTTCCAATATCTCCGCTACCGCATGTTCCAGTTCATCCAGCGCCGCTTCCACTTTTTCTCCATTATCCCGACGGCAGATCACGCATTTCCCTGCCTCAATATCTTTGGGTCCGATCTCTACGCGGATCGGAATTCCCCTCATCTCCTGTTCGGAGAATTTCCAGCCCGGACTCTTATCGGAATCGTCCACCTTCACGCGGAAATTGCTGAGCCTGCCTTTTAATTCATAAGCCTTCTCCAGCACACCTTCCTTTTTCTGCTGGATCGGAATAATCATTACCTGCGTAGGAGCCACTTTCGGCGGCAGCACCAGGCCGGAATTATCCCCATGCACCATAATAATCGCGCCGATGATTCTCGTAGACATTCCCCAGGAAGTTTGATGTACATATTTCAGCTTATTGTCTTTATCCGTAAACTGGATGCCAAACGCCTTTGCAAAACCATCCCCGAAATTATGGCTCGTTCCTGACTGCAGCGCCTTGCCGTCATGCATCAAAGCCTCTATCGTATAGGTCGCTTCAGCCCCTGCAAATTTCTCTTTCTCCGTCTTGCGTCCTTTTACCACCGGGATCGCCAGCACTTTTTCACAGAATTCCGCGTAGATATCCAGCATCTGCTCCGTTCTTTCCTGCGCTTCCTCCGCCGTCGCATGAGCCGTATGCCCCTCCTGCCATAAGAATTCCCTGGAACGGAGGAACGGCCTCGTTTCCTTTTCCCACCGGACTACGCTGCACCATTGGTTATATACTCTCGGCAGATCCCGGTAAGACTGAATGTCCCCTTTATAAAAATCGCAGAACAAGGTTTCGGAAGTGGGCCTTACGCACATCCTCTCCTGCAATGGGTTCAAGCCGCCGTGCGTCACCCAGGCTACCTCAGGGGCAAAACCCTCCACATGGTCTTTTTCTTTTTGCAGCAATCCTTCCGGTATAAACATCGGCATATATACATTTTCCACGCCGGCCGCTTTAAACATATCGTCCAGCTGCCTCTGGATCAATTCCCATATCGCATATCCTGCCGGTTTGATTACCATGCATCCTTTTACGTTAGAATAATCGATCAGTTCCGCCTTCTTCACCACATCCGTATACCATTGGGCAAAGTCCTCGTCCATCGATGTAATTGCTTCCACTAACTTCTTATCAGCCATTTTTTCTCTCCTTTTCTCTATCTTAAGCCCCCGCCGCATGCTGTTCTTTTAAAAGAGTAAAAAATTCCTCCTCCGGCATCGGTTTGGCATAATAATATCCCTGCACCTGGTCGCACCCTATATTTTCCAACAGGTCAATCTGTTCCTTTGTCTCAACGCCTTCCGCCAGAAGCCCGAGTTCCAGCTTGTCCGCCATCAAAACCACTTGTTCCAGTATCAGTTTCCCTTTGTTGGACACCATCATATTTTCCATGAACTTCTTGTCCAGTTTTATCACATCAAACGGAGTTTCCAGCAAAATATTCAGGGAAGAATAACCGCTCCCAAAGTCGTCCATCAGCAGCGTAAAACCGGCTTCTTTTAACAGAAGCGCCTTCATGGAAATCTGCTGGTCGTCTGCCGATTCCGTGATTTCCAATTCTAACAATTCTTTGGAAATATGGTTATCGTCTATCATTTCGGAAAGCATCCGTATACATTCGTTATCCTGCAAATGCACCCTCGATACATTAACGGAAACCGGGCAGGTTGTAATCCCCACATCCTCGCATCTCTTGATAAACCGGCAGGCTTCCGCCCATATATAATAATCCACCTCTTTAATAAAACCGTTCTCCTCAATAATCGGTATAAATTGGTTCGGATAAATCATTCCCCTTTCAGGATGACGCCATCTCACCAAAGCCTCCGCCCCGATAATTTCATTCTTCGCAATGCTGTACTTTGGCTGGAGATACATCATAAACTGTCTCTCCGTAATGGCGGACTGCATATTTTCCTCTATAAATTTCCTGTTATACAAAGATACTTTAAACTGTTCTTTATAAAATACAACGTTTGTCAGAATATTATTCTTAGCGGCTTTCCGCGCCATGGCAGAGCGGTCTTCCATCTGCCGCAGCTCCATCGTTTTATCTTCTACGGTGTATATACCATAAGATAATTGAAGCTTTACATCTTTAAAATTGGTGATCCTCTCATCCAAATGCTTTACCAGTTCCGTCAATTCTTCCTCATTTCCATACTCCGTCACGATCATAAACACATCGCTGCGCAGATTGACAAAAAACTGTTCCTCGTGGCAATATTCCCCCAGCCGCTTTATGATAAAGTTTAAGATCTCGTCCCCAAACTTTTCCCCATACAGATCGTTAATCAGTTTAAACTTCCGGATATCGAACTGGACAAATGCAATATTCTTTGACGAAGAAAAAATAAGGTTATACACATTCCTTCTAAAATGACGGACAGCGCTGATATTTTTGATCATGCTCTGCATCTCGTCCATTCTCGCGATGTCTTCCAGTTCAATGCTGCTCTCTACCGCATTTTTAAAATATTCCTCCAGCATCTTTTCCAATATCTCAATGCTTACATTAAGAGCCCTTGGGCATCGCTTTAAAATCAACCCCTCCTGGCGGATCACTGCCATCTCTTCTGGCTTCGAAATATCGTTTCCAAGGATATCCCTGCAGTTGATCGCTCCATCCATTCTTTCCGTAAAAAGTTTTATAAATTCATCCGTCTTCTTATTTCCATATATCTCCAATTCCCTGTCCTGGGAATCATAAAAACCGAGAGCGATTCCCAATACCATCAAGGACGCCGTGATACAGCCGCAGACCCCTCCCTGGCGCATTCCTCCTCCAAAACATGTACTCAATTTGAGCGCCATCTTCAGATCCATCCCAAACTCCTCCGCAAACGCCCCGAATAACGCTTGCGAACAATGATACTGCTGGTGCAGCAGCTGTTCCGCTTTTTCCCGATGTGTCATACAATCCCCCATTCTTTTCCGGCAACGCAAAAACCTATTTCCTGATTTCGGTTTGCGTTCCAATGTAACTTGAAAAAATACCTATGCTGTTATTTTAACAAATTCAGCGGAGATTGTGAAGCAAAGAATATCTTATTAACCGGAATTTGGTCATAATTCCAATATTTTCTTAAAAATTAGTCCCATTCCATCCCCATTTTTCTACTTCTTCATATTTAATGTATATCCTGTTTTGTTTTATTTTCAACTCCTTTTCATATATCCCGCTTATAATCTCTGTCATTTTTCCGGCGGTAACATCCTTGATTTCCCCAAATACTTTCACCTCTATAAACGCTGTCGGCAGTTTTTCATCGCCCCGGAAATACAGATCACAGTTATCCTCTATTTCTACCATCAGCCAGTCCTCCGTCTTTCCCGGAATTATGGATATATTTTCCCCCAGCTTCTTCCTAATCGTTTCCTTCTGTTCTTTTGTCATGGCAATATTCACCTTCGAACTAATAAATGGCATATTTGTTCCTCCTCAACTTAATATTCATTATATATTTACTATTTTTTCTATATTCATTTTATCACAATCTTTTTTCTTTCCATGCTTTCAGCACATATGGCGCTTTTTATGGCACTATTTGCCATAACCTCATTTCTGTCCAGCTCTTGCTTCGTTTAAAAATTTTCCATTTTCAAGCTCTGCCTTCCCTTGCAAGCGCTTCCCCCATTCCAAGCATCAGAAAAATAAAAGGAGTACTCAATATTTGCTGAAAACTTACAATATTATGTATTGTATACGCAAACGCACTTAAACCAAATATATACAAATATTTTCTTCTACCGTCCAACGCCTTTTCCGCAAGGCGTACATACCGAAAAACCGCGCTGCAAAATATACCTCCATAACAAAGAAGTCCGAACATGCCCTGGTTCACTAAGACCGTCAGCCATTCGTTGTGGGCGTTCGTCAATCTGGCCCCATCAAACTGTTTGATTACCGACTTGGCCAGATCCGGTAGTGTATACAAATACATGGCAAAACAATCCGGCCCTACCCCTGTCAGCTTCCTCCATCCGTGCATATTCCTGTAAATCTCCATACCAGCGGACCATGTCGCCCCCCTCGCGCTGCCCCATTGTTCGCTGAATACCAACACCGGCAGTCTGCCCATAAACCGGATGCCGCCTTCAATTCTCGTATTCAGCACCAGCAGAAAAATATACACGCCAATTACGACCACCGCTCCCAATAAAATGACTTGCCGTACAACCCGGAAGCTCTTCATGTCCGCTTTTTTTCTCCTGCTCATCAGACAAAACAGCAGGTAAACGATGCAAAGCGGAACCAGCAAGAATAAAGTGATTCTCGAAAGGGTGATCCAATCGCTCCATGTGCCGCTATAATAATCAAAGCCGTCCGGCCGCCATATCCTCCACAGCCTCAATCCCTGACAAACGGCGCAAAATAAAATGGCCAGCTCCAGAAAACGCTTCATCCGCCCTGTATTTCTAAAAGAAAGGCAAAATACAAAAATATACAGCCCGGCAAATACAAGAAACGCGCTATTGCTCCCTTGGCTGACCCCGGTCGCAATCCCCACCAGAGTATATAAAAATCCGCACAAACGCTGCCACATTTCCTCCCCGAACCAGTAAAGAATAAATCCCACAGGGAAAAGCACCGACCAAAAACCACAATACCAGTTAATATTCCCAAGCGTAGACAAAAAACTGCTGTTTGCCCCCTGTATCTCCACCGGAAAGATCGAAAAGCGGTTCAACAGTCCAAGAGAAAAAACTACCGCCGCTGCCGCCATAAACGCCAGCAGCAATTTTTCTTCATATTCCCAAAAATGGGCCACCAAAAAATAAGACAACACAAAAGCAAGCTGTGTCACGAGCCCCATGTTCCAACCTTTTTCCCCCCAGAGAGCCATCTCCTTAAACTCAGAACATATGTATGAAATCACTACGCTGACTCCATAAGCCGCTACCGCCCAGTCCGTTGCCGACAAACGGATTCCACTAAATATCCTGCCAGCTCCCCCTTCTTTCCCAATATTTTCTTTTGCCCTGAACGAAACACATGCCAAAACAAGCGGAAGAATCAAAGAAAAACCGCCGATCGTCATCACTTTATAAAAATTAAATTTTTCCTTCCCTACATCTGTATATCCGTCTTTCAAATAAAAAGGATACAAACAGAAAACAATAAACAAATATGCCGTCAGAAGCAGCGGAAGCGCTTCTTCGCAAAATCCGCGGAAAGAAAATCCTTCCTCATTTTCCTCCACGTCCTCCGGTATGCCATCCGGCCCTGCGCCTTCCGTTTCCTTGTCATATTTCTCTTTTTTCCGCACTTCCGTCATTCCCGTCCACTCCTGTCCTGTCTTTCATAAAACGATAAATTTCATAAACCGTAATTAGCGCCAAAGGCCCTTTTATTATACCGAATACTCCAAACAATTTTACTCCTGCATATACGGAAAATAAAATTGCCACCGGAAATATCCCCATCCTTTCCCCGATCAGCTTCGGTTCCAGGAATTCCCTCATCAGGGCGCAAACTACATATAGAATAACACATATTACCGCCTTTGCATAATATCCGTTTAAAATCTGCCAAAAAGCAAGAGGCATCAGAACCAGTCCCGTTCCGATAAACGGCAGCATATCCATAAATCCGGTAAACAAACCGATCACGATACCGTCTTCAAATCCTCCCAGAAATAAAGCAACCGCGCATAACAAACTAATAAGCAGTAAAATAATGAGCTGCGCTTTCATAAAAGTGCCGATATGGAAAAATACCCTTTTTCCTATCTTTATCATATCCCTCAATTCCTTTTTCCCACCCACCTTTTTCATGATCTCATTATAATCCTTTGCCAGCAGCACGGCCGCAATGATCATAATTGCAAGAAAACTAACAAGCCCCGCAATATTCTTTACATAGCCTACCGACTCATTCATAATCTTCGGCACTACCTGCACCTGGAAATTTTCAATAAATACATCCACTCTTTCCATAATAAAGTTTTCAATCTTCGCCCCGTCCATGCCGAACTTTTTTTCCATTCCATCGCAGCAGCTTCCGACAAATATAAAAAACTTCTCTTCAAACAAATCGATCTGCGCAAACAAATCCCCTAGTTTCTGTATCATAAAAACGACTAGGCACCATATTCCCATTCCTGCCGTCACGCAGAAAAGCAGCAAAATGCTGGCGGCTAATATTCCCTTTTTTATATGATATTTATTCTGCACTTTTTCCAGCATGGGATGCAGAAGTGCAACGAAGGCAAAGGCAAAAAGAAAAGGGGAGGCCAACGGGCTTATAAACCGAAACCCTATGTATACCCCTGTAATTATCGCAGCAAACGTTGCATATTCTTTTAACTTTACAGCCGTCTTTCCTTCCATAACCATCCCGTCCTTATACCTTCTTTCCATACTTTAGTATAAGTCATTTTCGGGAAATTATTGCTTCCATGCCTTTCTGTTTCTTAGGTATTAACTGGCAAAAACGGTAAAAAAACAGCCTCCGAAGGCATAATATCGAACCTCATTTTCTTTCCCGTGCCGGGATGGCAAAACTCCAGCCCATAAGCGCACAAAGCCGTATTTCTGATCCGTTCCCTGCGGCTATATTCTTTGGATCTTTCACTCCCATACTTCACATCCCCTAATAGCGGCATTCCCGCATTCGCCATCTGCACTCTGATTTGATGATGCCGCCCCGTCTTCAGCCATATGCGAACCAGTGCGGTTTCCGGTTCCCCTTCCTCCGCCTTCTTTTTCTTTAGGATTTCATAAGAAAGTTCCGCATATTTTCCATTTCCTTCCCCTGTGACTCTCGAAATATTCGTCCTCCCATCCCTTTCCAGGTAATCCGCCAACGTATTTTTTCCCTCCAGCGCTTCCGCTCCATCGAGTAAAACCATGGCATAATATTGCTTGTTCATCGTCTGTTCCCTGCTCTGCCTATTGAGATCCGCCGCCGCCTTTTTTGTTCTGGCAAAAACCAGGACGCCCTCTACCGGCTGATCCAAACGATGCACAGCCGTCATATAAGGCGCCCTGAAATATTTTTTTAACTCCGTTTCCATATCCGGTTCCCCCAGACGAGCCGTCTGTACTGCAATCCCGGCTCTTTTACGGCATACGACAATTTCTTTATCTTCGTATAAAATATCTTCGCTTCTGATTCTCATCCCCGCCTGTCCCTTTCCTCCAGCTTTGCCTCAATATAACGGTTCAGCCCCTTTACCGAATCAATTCTGTATTCCCGGGCAACCTCTTCAAAATATTCTTTCATATTTTTCTTTGCAATCACCCTATGGGATGGTTCTTTGCTCCCGCGCCCCATTCTTGCATCCGCCCACGGCTTCTCATTATGGGTAATGGTTTCCAACGCTTTTCCGCCATATTGTCCAAAACTATCAATCACCAGATCAGCGGCCATCCGTTCCTCTTCCGACAATTCGCCCGCTTTCCCTGCAAACGGTACCAGCCTTGCATCTCCGATCGGATGATACTTAAAATCGCGGAAAAGAAAATATACTTTCTCATATACCGGACCATGCTGCCATGCACAGCAGTCCTCCGGAAAAAACTCCCGGTCAAAAAGCGCCATATAAATTCCCTGGATATAATAAAGAAGCTTCTGCAAAGCCAAAGGCGTTACTTCCTGCTTCTTCTCCAATATATAAGCTATACCGGCCAGCATCTTACCGGATATTTTACAACCGCTCCCGTAATACTGTTCTTCCCTTTCCCTGATATTGGCGTCTATGAGACCCGGTATATGCATCTTTTCCCCGCATTCTTTGCATATAGCTTCCGTCAGCACAAATTCATATTCCCTATCTCGGATCGTCTCTTTATATATTCCCCTTTGAATCTCATATTCCGTATTCTTTCTGCATTCTATGCAAAAATCCACTTTTCTTTTCTCTGCCACGACCAGCCCTCCCGTTCCATGCCCCGTTCTCTATTTAAAAGCATAAGTCACCGGACGGATCTGTTTATGAAAAGAAACTACAATAACAAACCGGCTGTCCAATCGATTAAACTTGATATATAAAGAAACTTTTTCCTCTTCCGTTCCAAATCTCTGCCATAATTTTACGTCTTTTCCGAATATATATAATATTTCCTGCTCAAATCCCATATGCTTATTCTTTACGGCTTCGCAAAAATCATCCGCCGTAAGATTCATTAAAATATCTTTGCTTCCCGCTTCGCCGATGACGTAGTCCTTATACAGATCCAGATTTGCCTGTCGTTTCCTGCTTACATCTATTCTGTATCTATCGGCTCTTACCGACGCTTTCACCCCCGCAATATATTTTTCTATTTCCTCATAGCTTTTGTGCAACCGATCTTCTCCCTATACTTTAAACCGGTATCCAACTCCCCATATCGTTTCGATATATTGTGGTTTGGCGGTATCAAATTCTATCTTTTCGCGTATTTTCTTAATATGAACCGTTACCGTAGCGATATCCCCGATGGAATCCATGTCCCAAATTTCCCTGAACAACTCTTCCTTTGTAAATACATGATTCGGATTTTCTGCCAGAAAGGTCAGCAAGTCAAACTCTTTTGTGGTAAATGTCTTTTCTTCCCCATCCACATATACGCGCCGGGCCGTCTTATCGATTCGTATCCCTCGTATTTCCACAATATCATTCGTTTTCTGCGTAGAACCGACCAGCCTGTCATATCTCGCCATATGGGCCTTTACCCTGGCAACAAGCTCGCTGGGACTGAAAGGCTTTGTCATATAATCGTCCGCCCCTAATCCCAAGCCTCTGATCTTATCGATATCGTCTTTTTTAGCCGATACCATAAGAATCGGAATATTTTTCTCTTCCCTTATTTTTTTACATACTTCAAAACCGTCCATTCCCGGAAGCATCAGATCGAGAATAATCAAATCGAAGTCTTCCTTCAAAGCTTTTTGCAGACCTTCATCACCCGTATGCTCAATCTCCACTTCAAAATCGCTTAATTCCAGGTAATCCTTTTCCAGATCCGCAATCGCTTCCTCATCTTCAATAATCAATATCCTGCTCATATCCACCAGCCCTTTCTGACTTTAATATTTATTATACCTTCTCATTCCCCTTTATTCAGCAACCTCCCGGTATTTCCTGAAAACGAAGTGAAGACATGTGCCTTCTCCTTCCTTACTGGTAGCCCATATATAACCTCCGTGGTCTTCCACGATCTTCTTTACAATGGACAACCCGATCCCGCTTCCGCCTTTTGAAGAATTGCGGGATGCATCCGTCCGGTAAAAACGTTCGAATATATTGGGCAAATCTCTGGCGGCAATTCCCTTTCCGTTATCTTCTATTTCCACCCGGATAGAATCCACCTCATCCAATATCCGAATATCGATCACTCCTTTTTCCCGTTCCAGATATTTCACGCTGTTCCCTATAATATTATTAATCACCCTTTTCAGCTGCTCCGGATCCGCTATGATCATGGCATCCGGTGAAATCAGGTTGGAATAATTCAACTCAATATTTTTTGACTCCAGATCCAATCCGACTTCTTCCACACAGTCCCCGAAATAATCCGCCACGTTCAGGCGATGGAAATGATAGGGAATTCTGTTGGAATCGATGCCCGAATAAATCGTCAGTTCGTTGATCAGACGATCCATATCGTTCGCCTTATTATATATGGTTTTAATATACTTATCCATTTTTTCCGGCGTATCGGCCACGCCGTCCATAATTCCTTCCACATACCCTTTGATCGCCGTGATCGGTGTTTTCAAATCGTGGGAAATATTGCTGATCAATTCCCGGTTCTGCTTTTCATGCTCAAACTTTTCGTCTGTAGACTCTTTTAAACGGAGGCGCATATCTTCATAATTTTTATAAAGTTCCCCGATTTCTCCCTTGCTGTCGGTATTCAGCATATATTCCAAATTGCCGTCGGCAATATTTTTCATCGCCGTATTCAATTCATTGACCGGCAGGAACACCCCTCTTTGAATCCATTGCGTCAGCATAAGACTTGTAAAAACCAAGATAACTACGATCGCGATCACCATATCGATCAATAGCTGTTTGGAAATCAGAGAATTGATTCTCATAATGATAAAAAAGCTTCCTTCTTCTCCATCCGAAAATCTGAAGTCGAGCTGCTTCACAAGCTTTGACATGCTGTTATAATAGTAACCCGAATCCCCGCCCGCATTCGCATAACCATATCCCGGCAAAAGGTCGAAAATCTTGCTTGCCGCAGCTTCATTCCCCGTATAATAAATATCATTCCCTTTTCTTACAAGGATGTAGGAAGCCTTATCCTTTATTTCACCGTTTAGCCCGGATAAATACTCTATGTCTTCCATCAATGTCTCGTCTTCATCGATCTGCCTTTCTACTTCCCTGAAAATCTCCTCCGATATCTTTTCAAAAGCCTGTTCCGGTTCCGACACCATCGTATAATCCATATTGACCAGACCGAATTCTCGCTGCGCGTTCATCAGATACCCGCCAATGCTCATAAACGCTATCATGGTCAGCATAAGCGGAAGCAGCACAATCGTAAGAAATGTAATCAACAGCCTTGTTTTAAATTTCATCCGCTTTTCCTCTATAACTCTTATTAACCTGCCAGCATACATCAGCATGCTTCCTTATGACCTGCGCATGCCTTAACATGCTTCATTATACCACATGTTGTACCTTTAGATTATAAAAAGAGCAAAAGAAACTTATTAAAACTTTGTAAAATGCTATGTCAATAACTTTTGAAAATGTCACTTTTTTATATCTGGATTCATTTGAGAAAATGTCACTTCTGTAAAAGGGCTTT
>ERZ808054.254-NODE-254-length-64323-cov-14.632288_pt1 | contig 64323 bp, 52 predicted proteins | sample MGYA00380201_ERZ808054 | MGnify/ENA primary metagenome ERZ808054 (study PRJEB31490, sample SAMN06133419) | mouse gut metagenome | isolation source: Z5_2 | host: mice | place: China: Chengdu | collected 2015-05 ... | reverse complement strand
GGTAAAGGCGCTGCCAAAGGCAAAGCAGAAGGACAGCCGTGCATACCTTGCACTGACCATGATCCAGGCAATCTACCGGGAAGAAAAACAGTTAAAAGAACTTTCCCCACAGGAGAGACAGAACCGCCGCCAGTTAAGCGTCAGACCGCTGGTGGAGGCTTATTTCCTATGGGTGCGTGAAAGCCTTCCGAAAGTGCCGCCCAAAAGCAAGACGTGGGAAGGCTTCAATTACTCCATCAATCAGGAAAAATACCTCAAAGTATTTCTGGATGACGGTGAAGTCCCGATGGATAATAACGCAGCGGAACAGTCGATCCGGGGATTCTGTATCGGCAAGAAGAACTGGGTGATGATCGATACGGTTGCAGGGGCAAAGTCCAGCGCCATTATATACAGTATTGCTGAAACCGCAAAAGCCAACAATCTGAAACCGTATGATTATTTTGAATACCTGCTTATCGAAATCCCAAAGCATCTGGACGATACTGACCGCAGTTTTCTGAATGACCTGCTTCCATGGTCACCGAACCTGCCTGCGAACTGCCGGAAGGCCGGTAAAGAAGAAGTGAAATAAAGACTGGAGCAAATCTGTTTCTATCATACAGGTTTGCTCCAGTTTTGTATAGGTACGGACTATCTACCGTTTACTTTTTTTGTGCCTGAAAACAGAAAATGTCTGTTTGAAATAAAAGATTCCTGTCTGCTCTGTGCTGTCTATATGCAAAAATATTCTGAAAAGTTTCAGTGTAAAAACAGAAATGAATTATTATTTTATAGTTGTTACATGGACTGCGAATTGGACATTGACGTTATATAATAAATAAACTAGAATGAAATTGAATATTCCATTGCATTCTTGCCATAAAAGCATTGCACAAAATGATTATTACTGTTATGTATAGAATGAATGATAAACAATGAGGAGCGTGCAGGCATGGGTATCTACTTAAATCCGGGAAATGAACAGTTTACGGTTTCTATCAACTCTGAATTGTATGTGGATAAGACGGAACTGATAAAATATACGAATAGCCGTATCGGGAAAGACCGGCCATTGATCTGTTCCAGCAGACCGAGGAGATTTGGAAAAACAATGGCGGTAACTATGTTGTCAGCATATTACAGTAAAGGATGTCATTCTGAAAAACTGTTTGCAGGACTTAAAATAAGCCGGGATGAATTTTTCAAAGTACATTTAAATAAGTATAATGTAATCTTTTTGGATATTCAGTGGATGTATGGAAATGCGCTTGAGGAAATGAAAAGAAATTCGTCTGTTAAGGTAGTGGGTTATATTCAGGAACAGGTGATATCCGAGTTAAGAAAGGAATATCCGGAATGTGTCTTGGACACGGATATTTCATTGCCCTCCGTATTGGCTAAAATTAATGCTAAGACAAAAGAACAGTTTATCATTATGATTGATGAATGGGACTGCCTGTTCCGGGAGGACAAAAATAATGAGAATCTTCAAAAAGAATATATTAATCTGTTAAGAGGTTTGTTTAAGGGGACTCCATCAGGGGCATTTTTAAAGCTTGCATATATTACGGGGATTCTGCCGATTAAGAAGTACGGCACACAGTCAGCTTTAAATAATTTCCGGGAGCATACAATGGTCAGTCCCAGACAGATGGCGGAGTATATTGGCTTTACAGAGGCAGAAGTTAAGGCTGTTTGTAAAGAGCATGATATGCCGTTTAAAGAGATGCAAAGATGGTATGATGGATATTATTTTGAAAAGATAGGACATATTTATAGTCCTAATTCCGTAATTGAAGCCGTAGACAGCGGGGAATTCGGAAATTATTGGTCCGGAACAGAGACGTATGCGTCATTGATGACATATATTGCAATGGATTTCGACGGACTGAGACAACTGATCGTAGATATGCTGGGAGGTCAGGGATGCAGTATTGATGTGGAATCATTTCAAAACGATATCACTTCATTTAACTCTGCGGATGATGTAATTACATTGCTGATTCATATGGGATATATGGCTTATGACAGTAAAACAAAAAAAGTTTTTATTCCGAATGATGAGGTCAGGAGTGTTTTTCTGCGGGCAATTAGAAATGATGGATGGGAGGAAGTAATAAAGGCAGTCAGCGCATCCGAAGCCTTGCTTAAGGCGACTCTGGCGATGGATGAAAAAGCCGTGGCGCAGATGATACAGGAAGTCCATATGCAGAGTTCTTCCAGTCTGATATATAACAATGAGATCTCTTTGAGCAGCGTGATTGCATTGGCATATTATAGTGCGTGCAGAGATTATACTCTTATAAGAGAAATGCCGGCAGGCAATGGGTTTGCCGATATGGTTTTCCTTCCTAAACGTACCTCCCTGAATCCGGCATTGGTTCTGGAACTGAAATGGGATAAAACTGCTGAGGGTGCAATAAACCAGATTAAAAGTAAAGGATATGTGTCAGCTCTTAAAGAGTATAAGGGAAATATTCTGCTTGTTGGAATTAATTATGAAAAGAAAAATAAGAAGCATGTATGCAGAATAGAAAAGTTTGAAATGTAATTTAGCTGGGACGGAGAGCATAAGGCTCTCCGTTTGGATTTTCAGTATTTTTTTGTTGTCGTGTCATTGTGTGAGATAATATTGTAAAAAACGCAAAAGTTATGATACAATAACTCAATAAGGCATAAAAATGAGGGGGATTATGCGGTTATGTATCGGAAGACATCTAAAGATAAGGCAAATGACGGAAAAGGGCGGAATAAAATTTCCGCTTTAATGGTATCTGGGATGATTATGGTAGGGGTATGCGGTTACGGACTGACGGGATGCGGCGGAAAAGATCAGCTTATGAAAGAAGCCGGCGGGGAAGCGGCTTTATATGATCAGACATATGATGCCGAAGAGGGGGAGGCCGTTTTTATTGAATTTGATCATACGTTAGACGAGTATGAACCGGCTAAAAAAGAATATAATTTCTATTTTACTTATAAAACAGTTCATCCCTGGTGGGATGCGGTTGCCATCGGTATAGAGGATGCGGCCAAGCAGTATGAAGAGATGGGAGTCACCATTAACTATGAGTATCTGGCGCCGAATGCCGTCTCGGCAAAAGATCAGACAGAGCGGCTTTTGGATGCTTCTGAGCGCGGTTTTGATGTAATTGGCGTGGATGTGGCAGACGTTAAAGTGATTACGCCCGTAATTAACGACTTAATAGAAGACGGGCAGAAAGTCATGACTTTTTCGAGCTCCGATGCCGATAAGGAAGACGGCTGCAACAGAATCGCATATGTGGGCAATACGCATAATTACGAAGACGGTACGGCGCTGACGGAAGCGATGTGCGAAAAGCTCGCGTATCAGGGGAAGATAGCCGTCTTAGTAGGAACAAGGGAAGCGCCATGCCATGAGGACAGAGCGCTGGGCGTGCAGGATGTGCTCTCGAAATACCCGGATATGGAAATCGTAGAGATCGAATACGACGAAGACAGCGTAGAAAAGGCATATGAGTATACGAAGGGCTTTTTACAGTCACATCAGGACCTTGCAGGAATTGTCTGCTGTAATATGAGCAATCCGGTCGGTGCCGCAAGGGCGGTTCTTGAAGCCGGACGGGAAGGAAAGATTATCATCGTCGGAATGGATCACGATCAGGAAGCGCTCCGGTATCTGCGGGACGGCGTTATTTATGCGCTTGGAGTGCAGGACTGCTATTCCATCGGCTTTGATACGGTTCAGGTTGCCGTTAAAATTGCGGACGGCTGTCTTCCAGGAGAGCTTTATCCGGAAAAAACAGAAGAAACAACAACAATTATTTATCAGGACGGCGCAAAAGGAATGCTGCAGGTGCTGTATGGTGAAATGGATTAAGGATGGCGGAACGGAAATGGAACAATCACAAAATAATGGTATAAAGGAAAAAGAGAAGAAACAGACAATTACCTATGCCGTATCGGGTGGAATTATTATTGCGGCGATCATTCTGATCACAATGGGGTGGGTATCGAACAAAGCGAGAATCAGCACGAAGCAGGCGGTGAACAGGGTCAGCGAATTTTACCTCGAAGAGTTGGCCGGGAGAAGGGCGCAGGTTGTTTCGGAAGAGCTGAAAAACCACTTTGCATACATAGAAAATGCGCTTACGGTACTGGAAGAGGATGACTTAAAGTCACAGGAGACGCTTCGCAGATTTCTGGGAAAAGTCAGAGAACTCTATGGAGTGGATAAGTTCGCGCTGGTAGACGAAAACGGAATCGTATATACGGAACACAGCACGACATCGGGGCTGAGCAGATATAATTTTCTGGCGGAGGAGCTGACGGAGCCTGTTATCAGTACGACAAACCTTTATGGAGCGAGAAAGCAGGTAGTGCTTGCCGTTCCGGTGGAAAATATTTCTTTTCAGGGTTCTCAGATTAGAGTGTGTTTTATTCAGATTAATATTGATGAAATGCTCAGTTCTCTGACGTTACAGACAAACAGCAACGAGACCTATTGCAGCCTTTATCATCGTAACGGCGAGGACCTGACGAATAATGCTTTTGGGAATATGAAGAGCGGGACAAATATTCTTGCCGCGCTTCTGGAAGCGGAAATTGACGACGGATTCAGTTATGAACAGATGAAAGAAGATTTTACAAACGGGAAGACCGGCGAAATAGCGTTTACTTACCGGGGACTGCCGGAAACGCTTTCTTATATTCCGGTGGAGGGTACGGACTGGATGATGACGATTTTGATTCGGGACAATGTCATCAGCGAACAGATCAGTTCTATCAGTTCCGGAATGATGTTGCGCGGAGCGGTTCAGATGATTATTACGGTACTGGCGATGCTGGTGGTATTCAGCTCCCTGATACGGCAGTCCAAAAAGAATGCCAGAATCCAGTTGGAACAGGAAAAGGCGGACGGCGATAAAATCAGGGCGGCTTATGCGCAGATTGAAAAGGAACAGGCCGCAATGGACAATATTCATGCCGCGCTGCGTTCCGGACTCTGGAGCATGGAATTTAATGAAAAGGCGGAAATCGTATCCTGTACATGGTCGGAAATTTTCCGTAAAATGGTGGGATATGAAAACGAGGAAGAGTTTCCGGGCAGACTGGAGTCCTGGTCCGATCTGTTATATGAAGAAGATAAGGAATGGACGTTAAAGGAATACTGGGATACCGTTAAAGATTATACCGGGGAGAAGAGCTTTAATGTGGAATACAGGCTCTATACAAAGAATGCCGGCTGCAGGTGGTTCCATGCGGCCGGAAGGCTGTCCAGACGGGCGGACGGCTCGCCGATTACTTTTGTTGGTCTATTCGTAGATATTGACGACGAGAAAAAAATGGAGGCACAGCTGGAGAAGCAAAAGGCTGATCTGGAAGATGCGCTTGCGGCAGCACAGCATGCCAACAGGGCAAAGACGACATTTCTCAACAATATGTCTCATGATATCAGAACACCGATGAATGCGATTATCGGATTTACGTCGCTTGCGGCGACGCATATTGACAACAAGGAGCAGGTACAGGATTATCTGTCAAAGATCACAACATCCAGCAATCATCTCCTTAGTCTCATAAACGATGTTCTCGATATGAGCCGGATTGAAAGCGGGAAAGTGAAGATTGAGGAAAAGGAAACGTCTCTTCCGGAAATTATGCACGATCTGAAAACGATCGTGCAGGCGGATATTACCGCGAAACAGCTGGAATTTTATATCGATACGGCGGATGTGGTAAACGAAAATGTTCTGTGCGACAAGCTGAGGCTGAACCAGCTTTTGCTGAATCTGCTGAGCAATGCAATGAAGTTTACAAAACCCGGAGGCATCGTGAGCGTCCGCATAATACAGAAGGGAAATGCGCCTGACGGATGGGCCGCTTATGATTTTCAGGTAAAAGATACCGGAATCGGCATGAGCAAGGAATTTCAGGAGCATGTTTTTGAGCCTTTTGAACGGGAACGGACGAGTACGGTCAGCGGAATCCAGGGAACCGGTCTTGGTATGGCGATTACCAAGAATATCGTGGATATGATGGGCGGCACCATTTCCGTCAAGAGCGAAGAGGGAAAAGGTTCGACCTTTACCGTATCATTGAAGCTGCGGACCTGTTCCGGTCCGGTAAGGCAGGAAGTGGTTCCGCAGTTACAGGGCCTCAGGGCGTTGGTAGCGGACGACGATTTCAACACCTGCTCCAGCGTAACGCAGATGCTTTCCATTATCGGTATGCGGCCGGATTGGACGACTTCCGGGAAAGAGGCGGTGCTGCGCGTCCGGCTCGCAGAAGAGCAGAATGACGGATACGCGGCTTACATCATAGACTGGCTGATGCCGGATATGAACGGCATAGAAGTGGTCAGACGTATTCGCTCGATCATTGGAGACGGAAAGCCGATTATCATTCTGACGGCCTATGACTGGTCGGATATCGAGGAAGAGGCAAGAAAAGCGGGCGTTACGGCCTTTTGTTCCAAGCCGATCTTCCTGTCGGAGCTGCGGGAAATTCTGGAGTCGCCGTTTACGGTTCAAAGCGAAGAGGACAGCGCCGCGCAAGAGGCAATTTCTTTTGAAGGAAAGAAGATACTGTTAGTCGAAGATAATGAGATCAATCAGGAAATTGCGCTGGAGATTCTCGGGGAAGTTGGATTTGTAATGGATGTGGCGGATGACGGCGCAGTAGCGGTGGAAAAGATCAGAGAGGCAGAACCCGGACGTTACGATGTGGTTCTGATGGATATTCAGATGCCGATCATGAATGGTTATGAAGCGGCCAGACAGATCAGGGCGATGAAAGATTCCGCATACGTGGATATTCCGATTATCGCCATGACGGCCAATGCCTTTGATGAAGACAGAAAAGCGGCGTTTGACGCAGGGATGAACGGACATATTGCGAAACCGATTGATACGGAACGATTATTCGAATTGCTGCAGGAGATCCTGAAATAGTTTCCGGGTTCCGCCGGCTGTAAACGATCATACAAATTCCCGGCAAAAGACCGGGCGGAAAGGAGAACGATACGAAATGAAAAACAGGTATGTTATAGACTGGGACGCATATGCGCGGATGGCGAGGACGGCGGCTGCGGAAGGCACGGTGCTTCTGCGGAACGAGCAGAATGTTCTTCCGCTGAAAGAAGGGGAAAAGCTGGCGGTATTCGGCCGGATTCAATTTGATTATTATAAGAGCGGTACGGGGTCCGGCGGTCTCATTAACACGAAATATGTGGTGAGCATTCCGGATGCGTTAAAAGAAGAAAATCTTATTCTGAATCAGGGACTGGAACAGGTTTACCGGGAATGGATTGCGGAACATCCCTTCGATCAGGGCCAGGGCTGGGCGCAGGAACCCTGGAGTCAGGAAGAAATGCCGTTAGATTCCGCCTTTGTCGGTAAGATAGCGGCGGAAAGCGATACCGCGCTTGTCATTATCGGACGAACCGCGGGCGAAGACAGGGATGCCAAAGGCGAAAGGGGCAGCTATTATCTTTCGGAAGGGGAAGAGGAGATGCTGAAACAGGTGTGCGCGGCATTTGACAGGGTGGTCGTGGCGCTGAATGTGGGAAGCATCATCGATATGAACTGGGTGGAGACCTATAAGCCGCAGGCGGTTCTCTATACCTGGCAGGGCGGCATGGAAGGCGGGCATGCGGCAGCAGATATTCTGACCGGAAGAGTCAATCCAAGCGGCAAACTGGCCGATACGATTGCCTTTTCGGAAAAAGACTATCCGGCGGCGGAAAATTTCGGCGGCGAAGAGGGAAACAGGTATGCGGAGGACATATATGTCGGATACCGTTATTTCGAAACGTTTGATTCGGCGAAAGACAAAGTGCATTATCCGTTTGGATTCGGACTTTCTTATACATCTTTTGACATAAACTGTAATATGGAAAACGCAGAGAACGGCTGTACTTTCCGCATCAGGGTAAAAAATACGGGTGCGTTTTCCGGGAAAGAGGTTGTACAGATCTATGTTTCCGCGCCGCAGGGGAAGCTTGGGAAACCGGCCAGGAGTCTGGCGGCATTTGCAAAAACAAATTATCTGGAACCGGGAGAGGAGCAGGTACTGCTTGTTTCCGTGGAAAAACAGGTTTTTGCTTCTTACGATGACAGCGGCGTGACCGGAAACAAATCCTGTTACGTATTGGAACCGGGAACCTATCGGTTCTATGTGGGAACGGATGTCAGAAGTGCGAAGCAGGCCGGTTCGATCGAGCTCGACAGGCTGGAAGTGCTGGAACGGTGTACGGAAGCGCTTGCCCCGGCGGAGGATTTTGACCGGATGAAGCCGGAAGCGTCGGAAGACGGGACTTATAAGATTCTCTGGGAAAAAGCACCCTTACGCACTCACAGCATGGCGCAGAAATATGCGGAAGAGCAAAAGCGGGATGTGCCTTATACAGGCGATAAAGGATATAAACTATCGGATGTTTATGACAAAAAAGTCTCGATTGAAGAGTTTATCGGGCAGTTAAACGACAAAGAACTGTGCTGTCTTGTCCGGGGCGAGGGAATGTGTTCTCCCAAAGTTACGCCCGGAACGGCATCTGCTTTCGGCGGCGTTACGAAAGCACTGGAAAATTACGGGATTCCATGCGGATGCTGTGCGGACGGTCCGTCGGGCATCCGTATGGACTGCGGAACCCATGCGTTCTGCCTTCCGAACGGAACTTGTCTGGCATGCAGTTTTAATGAAGAGCTTGCAATGCAGCTTTATGAAATGGAGGGTGCGGAGCTTCGGAAGAACCGCATTGATATTTTGCTGGGGCCCGGAATGAATATCCACAGGCATCCTTTGAACGGCCGGAATTTCGAGTACTTTTCGGAAGATCCGCTGCTTACCGGTAAAATGGCGGCAGCGCAGATAAAAGGCATGCGGAAGTATCAGGTAACGGGAGCCCTGAAACATTTTGCGGCCAATAATCAGGAATACCATCGCAGATTGTATAATTCTGTCGTTTCGGAGCGCGCTATGCGGGAAATATACCTGAAAGGCTTTGAAATCGCGGTAAAAGAAGGCGGCGCCTATGCGATTATGACGACATACGGCGGAATTAACGGAATCTGGACGGCCGGCAGCTATGATCTGCTGACAACGATTCTCCGGAACGAGTGGCATTTCGACGGACTGGTAATGACGGACTGGTGGGCGGAGATCAATGATGAAGGACAGACGCCCGTGCGGGAAAATCTGGCGGCCATGGTACGGAGCCAGAATGACGTCTATATGGTCGTGCGGGATTCGGAAAGTAATTCCGGCGGGGATAATCTGGAAGAAAGTTTACGAAACGGCGCCCTGAAACGGGCTGATCTGGTAAGATGCGCCGGAAATATACTGGGTGTGCTGATGCGCTCCCCCGTTATGGACAGAAGCCTTCAGCGGCTCAGCAAAGAAGAACTGGAAGCGGCCGAGCATATGGCGGAAGAGACGATAACGGACGCCGATATGGAATGGCATTTGCTGGATGAAAGAATGGAGCTGGACGGCCAGGCGGTCGATACCGGTAAGGGAAAATCTTTTACATGCGGACTTCGGACAAAAGAGCCGGGCTTTTACAAAATCCGCATCCGGGCAAAGGTGGACGCATCCGAACTGGCCCAGGTATCGGTATCTGTTTTTGCCAACAGTAAATTACAGGGGACGTTTACGCTGAACGGTACGGATGGAAACTATGTGGAGATCGAACAGTCTCTGGGATTTTTCATCAGTATCAGTAATTACCTGAAGTTATATTTCGCGGAGAGCGGAATGCAGATCGAGACGGTCGTCGTCGAGAAAGACAAGGAGAAAGAAAGGGAACTGGCATAATTTAATTTTAAAATATCATAAAGGAGGCGGAAGGATATGTTGAAATTATCTGGGAAATCGGTTTACAAGGGGATTGTTCTCGGCCCGGTGACGGTGCTTGGGAAGGAAGATGCACAGATCAAAAGAACAAAGATTACGGACGCGGATGCCGAAATTGCCCGCGTCGGAAAAGCGGGAGAGCAGGCACAGGCGCAGCTTCAGAAATTGTATGACAAAGCGCTGAAAGAAGTGGGAGAGTCCAGCGCCGCTATTTTTGAAGTGCATCAGATGATGCTGGAAGATGATGACTATCTGGAAGCCATCCACAATATGATACGGACGGAGATGGTAAACGCGGAATATGCGGTTGCGGTGACCGGAGATAATTTTTCGGAGATGTTTGCCGGAATGGACAATGATTACATGAAGGCCAGGGCGGCGGATATTAAAGATATTTCAAACCGCCTTGTAAGAAACCTGACAGGACGGGAAGATATAAACGATGGAAATATGGAACCGTCCATTATAGTAGCGGATGATCTGAGTCCCAGCGAAACGGTGCAGATGGATAAGGAAAAGATTCTGGCGTTTGTGACGGTACACGGTTCCACCAACTCCCATACGGCGATTTTGGCAAGGATGATGAATATCCCAGCGTTAATCGGCGTGCCCATAGACCTGAACGAGATACACACGGGCATGAAGGCTGTGGTGGATGGACAAAAGGGCGAGGTGATTTTTGACCCGTCGGAAGAAATCTGCGTCGAGGTGGAGAAAAGAGTCAGAGAAGAACAGGAAAAGCTGAAACTCTTGCAGTCGTTAAAAGGAAAAGAGAATGTGACCCTGTCGGGAAAGACCATCAAAATTTTTGCGAATATCGGCAGCGTCTCGGACGTAGGTTATGTACTGGAAAACGATGCGGGCGGCATCGGCCTGTTCCGCAGCGAATTTCTGTATCTTGGAAGAAACGATTTTCCGACGGAAGAAGAACAGTTCCAGGCGTATAAGCAGGTAGCACAGACTATGGCGGGCAAAAACGTGGTCATCCGTACGCTGGATATCGGGGCGGATAAACAGGTGGATTATTTTAATCTCGGAAAAGAAGATAATCCCGCCATGGGATACCGCGCTATCCGTATATGCCTGAAGCAGCCGGATATTTTCAGGACGCAGCTGCGGGCATTGTTCCGTGCCGCCGTGTACGGGAACATTTCCGTGATGTATCCGATGATTACGTCGGTGGAAGAGGTGCGGCAGATTCAGGCCATCGTTTCGGAGGTGAAGGCGGAGCTGGATGAGAAAGAAATACCCTATAAAACGCCGGAACAGGGTATCATGATCGAAACGCCGGCGGCTGTTATGATCAGCGATGAACTGGCGGAGATCGTGGATTTTTTCAGCATCGGAACGAACGATCTGACCCAGTATACGCTTGCGGTAGACAGACAGAACGAGAAGCTGGATGATTTCTATCGGCCGCACCATAAAGCGATTCTCAGAATGATTAAAATGACCGTTGACAATGCGCATAAATGTGGGAAATGGGTCGGTATATGCGGCGAGCTTGGCGCCGATCCGGAACTGACGGAAGAATTTCTGCGCATGGGCGTCGATGAACTGTCCGTAGCGCCGTCGATGGTATTGAAGGTGCGGAAGGCGGTCAGGGAATCCGAGGTATAAAGAATATGATCGGGGGACATTTTAAGACCGATATCATAAAAAACCTGTATTATATGATTTTAAAACAGCAGAAGGGATATGTCAGACAGATGAAAAATCTTTATAGAGTATGGATACTGGCTGCGCTTCTTCCGGTTTTCGTGCTGGGAGGCTGCGCGGGAAAAGACGCAGACACAGGAAAAGCGGAAGGAACCGGCGTTTCTCAGGAAGGGGTGCAGTCCCTTCCTGACGGGCTGGTCACGCAGACTGCATTTGAAGCGCATGATATGGACGGTAATGTGGTTACGGCGGAAATATTTTCGGAATCGAAACTCACGATGATAAATGTCTGGGCCACTTATTGCAACCCCTGCCTGAGGGAGATGCCGGAACTTGCGGAGCTGGCGCAGGAATATGATGAGGCAGATTTCAGGCTTATCGGCATTATCAGCGATGTGCCGGAAAACGCGGATCAGGAAGTTCTCGATCTGGCCGGAGATCTGATTGAACAGACGGGGGCCTCCTACACGCATCTTCTCCTGAATGAATCGCTTTACCGTGCGCTTCTGGAAGAGGTGGCGGCCGTGCCGACTACATTTTTCTTTGATGAAAACGGCACGCTGTTAGATACGGTGGTGGGTGCGATGGACAAATCGGCGTGGGAGGAAAAAATCAATGAACTTCTGGCAGAAAGATAGTCGGTATCTGTGGATAGGCGGGGCGCTGGCGGGAATCGTATTTCTGGCCGCCGGCGCGGCGCAGGGACAGTTTGGCGTTATCTGGCAGAAAGCTGTGATGATCTGCATGGAATGTATCGGAATCGGGTGAGAAATTATGATGAACAGAATACGACTTGCCGTACAGCTTCTTTTTACCATCATTACAAACGGATACATGTATGGTTTCCTGAGCGGAAAAATATACCGGGGCGGATTGAAATATGTATGCGTTCCCGGCCTGAACTGCTATTCCTGTCCGGGAGCGCTGTCTTCCTGTCCGGTCGGCGCCTTACAGGCATTGTTAAACCAGCGGGGATTCCGGGTGCCTTTCAGTGCGCTTGGATTTTTCTTTTTGTTCGGGAGCATTTTGGGGCGGTTTGTCTGCGGCTGGCTGTGCCCTTTCGGGCTGGTGCAGGATCTTTTATATAAAATTCCGTTTTTTCGGAAAAAGAAAACGCTGCCTTTTCATAGATATTTAAAATTCGGAAAATATGCGGTGCTTCTGTTACTGGTATGCTTCGGCTCCGTATTTTTGTTCGGAGGTTTTGCAAAAGTGCCGGCTTTCTGCAAATATCTGTGCCCTTCGGGGACGCTGTTCGGAGCGGCGCCGCTGCTTGCCATGAACGAATCGCTGCGTGCGCAGGCCGGCGGATTGTTTTACTGGAAGCTCGGTGTGCTGATTTTTATAATCATCCTTTCGATGAAATGGTTTCGGCCGTTTTGTCAGTATCTGTGCCCGCTTGGCGCCATTTACGGGTTATTTAACAGGTTCAGCCTGGTTCAGATTCATTGGGAAAAAGAACGGTGTATTTCGTGCAAGGCTTGTGAAAGGGCCTGTCCTGCAGCGCTTTCCGTAGTTGAGATATCCCGTTCGCCGGAATGTATCCGCTGTGGAAAATGTGTTGACGCATGTCCGGAAAAATGTCTGCATTTTGGACAGATGAAGATTTTGGGGAAGGAGAAAAAGAGGAATGGAAAAGTTAAAAATAGCGCTTTTGCAGGTGAAAGGAACGGGAACGACGGAAGGTAATCTGCAAAAAGGAATCGAATGCTGTAAAGAAGCAAAAGAGCGTGGAGCTGATATTGCCCTATTTCCGGAAATGTGGAGCAGCGGCTATGCTATCCCGGAAGAGATCGGGAAATTAAAAGAACAGGCCGTACCGGCGGACGGAAAATTTACCGCGGCCTATGCGGCGCTCGCAAAAGAACTGGATATGGCCATCGGCATTACTCTGCTTGAAAAACACGAACCTTTGCCGCGCAATACCATCTGCCTGTTTGACAGAAACGGGAGACTGCTTTATACCTATGCGAAAGTGCATACCTGTGATTTCGGAGACGAATGCCGCCTGGATGCGGGTGAGGATTTCTATGTGGAAGAACTGGACACGGCAAAGGGAACGATCAAAGTCGGTTCGATGATCTGCTTTGACAGGGAATTTCCGGAAAGCGCCCGCATTTTGATGCTGAAAGGGGCGGAGCTTTTGCTTGTGCCGAATGCCTGTCCGATGGAAATCAACCGTCTGTCGCAGCTGAGGGGCAGGGCATATGAGAATATGCTGGCGGTTGCAACCTGCAATTATCCGGAAGGACATCCCGACTGCAACGGCCATTCATCGGTGTTTGACGGTGTGGCTTATCTGCCGGGCCTGCCGGATTCACGTGACACCTGTATTCTGGAAGCCGGAGAGGCCGAAGGCATCTATATTGCGGAACTGGATGTCGCGCAGCTTCGCAGATACCGGGAGCTGGAAGTGCATGGCAACGCCTATCGCCATCCCGGAAAATACGGGCTGCTGACGGAACGGAAAATAGAATTTCCGTTTGTGCGGAAAGATTACCGGGCGTGAAATCCCGGAAATAAAATTGATCGAAATGGTAAACAATAAGAGCGGTGGAGGGACATTGATGAAACGTTATATGCTGGAATGCTGTGTGGACAGCGTGGAGTCCGCAATAGAAGCCGAAAAAGGCGGCGCCGGCCGGCTGGAGTTATGCGCGTCGCTCATAACAGGGGGCATATCGCCGGGACTCGCGTTGTATGAACAGGTAAGAGAATGCTGTACGATTCCGGTAAGAGTTCTTCTGCGCCCCCGGTTCGGGGATTTCCTATACACGGAATACGAATTTGCCATCCTGAAAAGAGAGGTCTCTCTTTTTCGGGAAAAAGGAGCGGAAGGCGTAGTCATCGGCTGCCTGAAGGAGGACGGAACTCTTGATATGGAGCAGATGCGGGAGCTGATGAAAACGGCGGAAGGGATGAAAGTAACCCTGCACCGTGCTTTTGATGTCTGCGCAGACCCGGTTCGGGCTTATGAGCAGGCGGGAGAGCTGGGCATCGATACGATTCTCACATCCGGTCAGGAAAGCAGCTGCCTTGCAGGGCTGCCGCTGTTAAAGAGACTGTCGGAATTGCAGCAAAAAACAGGGGGCCCGCAGATTATGGCCGGGGCGGGCGTGACGCCGGAAGTGATCGGACGGTTTTTGGAAGAAACGGATATTACGTGTTACCATTTGTCTGCGAAAAAGACGATAGACAGCGGTATGCGTTACCGGAAAGAGGGTGTGCCGATGGGACTTCCATCGTTAAGCGAGTACAGCATCCTGAGGACGGACAGCCGGGTTGTCGCGAAGGCGCGGAAAGTGCTTGCGGAGCATGAAGAAATTTAAAAGATCAGGAGGAAAAAATATGTTACAGACAGGAACAAAGGCGCCGGATTTTTCGCTGCCGGACCAGAACGGACAGACACACACGCTGGAAGAATATAAAGGGAAAAAGGTCATTCTCTATTTTTACCCGAAAGACAATACGCCGGGCTGTACGAAACAGGCCTGCAATTTCGGGACACTTTATCCCCAGTTTCAGGAAAAAGGGGCGGTGGTGATCGGCGTCAGTAAGGACAGCGTCGCGTCGCATAAAAAATTTGAAGAAAAGTACGGGTTGCCGTTTACGCTGCTTTCCGATACGGAGCTGTCCTGTATTAAGGCCTATGACGTCTGGCAGGAAAAGAAAAATTATGGTAAGGTAAGTATGGGCGTAGTGCGCACAACTTATCTGATCGACGAAGAGGGCATTATCGTGAAGGCTTTTGGGAAAGTAAAAGCGGAGGAAAATCCGGCGCAGATGCTCGGGGAACTGAAAGAAGCGTAAAACACAGGAAAGAGGAGGATAAGAGATGGTATACAAATGCAGTATCTGCGGGTATCTTTTTGATGAAGAAAAGGAAGGAAAGTCTTTTTTGGAATTAACGGAATGTCCGTTGTGCAAACAGCCGGCTGAAAAACTGGAGCCGATATTGCCGGCGGGAGAAAAGGAATCGGAAAAGGTACCGGCAGATGCCGAAGAAAAAGCGGCCGGGGTGAATTCTTTAGAAGAACCGGATTTAAACTATCCGAAAGAAACGAGAAATACGGACAGCGGTTACCGGTACATGAAAGAAATCCATGAAATGGCAGTTACGGGAAAATCGGCCATTGAAGCGATGGGAACACAGATGAAGATGCCCGGATGGGACGATATTCTTGTGCTGGGAGCACAGCTGAACCCGATGCCCTTAGATGAGCATGCGGAAGTATCTTTACAGACGGTAATCGGTAAACAGGCGAAGAAACCGATGGTTCTGGATATGCCGGTTTATATCTCCCATATGTCGTTCGGCGCCCTTTCCAAAGAAATGAAAATTGCGCTGGCAAAGGGAAGCGCGATGGCGAAAACGGCGATGTGCAGCGGAGAAGGAGGCATTCTTCCGGAAGAAAAGAAAGCCTCGTATAAATACATATTCGAGTATGTGCCCAATTTATACAGTGTAACGGATGAAAATTTGAAAACGGCCGACGCGGTTGAAATCAAGATCGGCCAGGGAACAAAGCCTGGTATGGGAGGCCATCTGCCGGGAAGCAAGGTAACGCCTGAAATTGCGGAAATCAGGAACAAACCGCTGGGAAAAGATGTGATAAGCCCGTCGAAGTTTCCGGGAATCGACACGAAAGAAGATCTGAAAAAGCTGGTGGACGAGCTGCGGGAACGAAGCGAAGGCCGCCCGATCGGAATTAAAATAGCGGCCGGAAGAATTGAAAGGGATCTGGAATACTGCGTTTACGCGCAGCCGGATTTTATTACGATTGACGGAAGAGGCGGAGCAACAGGAGCTTCTCCGGCGATCATACGCGATTCTACAAGCGTTCCGACCGTTTATGCGCTTTTCCGGGCAAGAAAATATCTGAACAGCGTCGGTGCAAAGATCGATCTTGTCATCACCGGCGGGCTCAGGGTATCTTCGGATTTTGCCAAAGCGATTGCAATGGGAGCCGATGCGGTTGCGGTTGCGTCGGCAGCGATGGTTGCGGCCGCCTGCCAGCAGTATCGTATCTGCGGATCGGGAATGTGCCCGGTCGGCGCAGCGACACAGGATCCGGAACTGCGGAAAAGACTGTATGTGGACGCGTCGGCGCAGAGAGTAGCCAATTATCTGCGCTGTTCCGCGGAAGAGATGAGAACTTTTGCCAGAATAACGGGACATGATGACATCCATGATTTGTCGGTGGAAGACCTGTGTACGGTCAGCAGAGAAATAGCGGAATATACCGATATCGAACACGCATAAGTCAATACTGTTTACATATCAAAAATCGTCGCCGTCAGGCGGCGGTTTTTTTGTGCAAATGATACCTTAAAATCTGCAATGTGTACCGGGACAACTCGCAGAACCTCACTTTTCTGATAAACTGATATCGAAATGCAATGAGACAAAAATATGTAGAAACGAGGTACATAACCATGAGAAGAACTATCAAGGGAAAGCTGACATCAAGCGTGATCTGCATGGTGGTAATAAGCATTCTGCTGACGACAGTGGGTATTGTTTTCGTGGCGGGAAAACGTCTGGTGTCGGACCAGACGGAAGCATTGCAGATTTATGCGGACAGGTATGCGGAAGAAATCAATACCTGGATTGAAAATGAAAAAATGCTGGCGCAGGGGGCTGCGGACTGTATTGAGGCTGCCAGGAATACGGACGGGGATTTTATTCAGTCTGTTATGGATACGTATGCGGAGGGCCGGGAGGAGCTTCTGAATCTGTATTGCGGAACGAAAGACAGTATATTTATACAGTCTAACAAGGAAGCGGAAATTCCCGAAGGATATGATCCCGTCCAGCGTGGATGGTATCAGCAGGCTGCCGAAGCGGGAACGGTAATTGTGACGGATCCGTATTGGGACGTACTGACGAATCAGATGTGTACGACGGTAGCGGCCCCTGTATATATAGAAGGAGCGCTTGAGGCGGTAATCGGTCTGGATGTGACGCTTGGCACAGTAACCGATCTGACGGCAAGCATTGATTTTGCAGAAGGCGTGTACGGATTTCTGGCGGACAGCAGCGGCCAGTATGTGGCACATAAAAATAAAGACTTTGAACCTTCCGAGAACAATGCCGTTGCTGTGGCGGACATTATGCCCGGGCTCGCGGAATTGATCAGCGGCAAAGACAGCCGGGTAACGGAACTGACCGACTATGACGGAAGCCGCTGTTATTTTGCGGCGGCGGATATCGAAGGAAGCCGCTGGAAGATAGGCGTGGTGGTACCGACTGCCAATGTCAGGAGCTCTCTTGTTGTTATGGTCGGCGTTGCGGTTATGATTGCACTTCTGATTACGGTGCTCGTGGCAGTTACAATGGCGGGACTGATCGGGAAAACGTTAGAGCCGGTACAGATGCTGAAACAGTTTGCTTCCGGAGACTTTTCGGAGAACGTAGTCAGCGAAAAAAGTATACCAAGAGAATATAAAGACGAGACCGAACAGATCAGAACGGCGACAACAGAGGTGAAGCAGCAGATTCGCGGAATCATTCTGAATACCAAACAGGAGGCGGGCAGCATCGGCACGATAGCGGAAGGAACTTCTGCCAAAATGACGGTGCTGACAAAGGATATTTCCGAAATTGCGGATTCCACGGTTCATGTGCTGAATCAGACGACCGAAGCCGAAGAACTGGCCGAAAAGATAAAAAGTACCGGTCAGGAATTATGCGAGGCCGTCGATGCGGTAGCCAGAAAAGCAGGGGAAGCGGCCAGACAGTCAGGCGATATTATGGAGCGGGCAGGAAAACAGCATGAAACTTCCCAGGCATCCAGCAAAGAAGCGGTCCTTCTTTATCAGGAAACAAAGGGAGAACTGGAACAGGCGATAGAGGACAGCCAGAAAGTACGGGAAATCGATACGCTGACGGAAGAGATTCTGTCAATCAGTTCACAGACAAATCTGCTGGCCTTAAATGCTTCGATCGAAGCGGCAAGGGCCGGAGACGCGGGAAAAGGCTTTGCAGTCGTTGCGGATGAGATACGCCAGCTCGCAGATCATTCCAAAGTGGCGGTAGATAAGATTCGCAAGGTTACGGAGGGCGTTGTGCGGAATGTTTCCTTTTTGTCCCAGAGTTCCGGGCGTCTGCTGACATTTATGAATGACAGGGTTATGACGGATTATCAGAGTATGACGCAGCTGGCGGAGATGTATGAAAAGGATGCGGCATTTTACAGCAGCATTTCCGGAGATCTGGGATCGGCTTCTGCGGAAATGAGCGTTGGCATAGCGGGAATCAATGAATCTGTTCTGGAAGTTGCAAAACTGATAGGAACGATTGCGGAATATATGCGGATTATGAGACAGTCTGCGGAAAATTCCGACGAAAATTCAAAAGCCGTTCTTTCTCAGATGGAGGAATTGTTCAGGCTGAGCGAACTTCTGAATCAGACGGTGGCGTCTTTTAAAGTATAGTCCGGCATATGGGCGGATAAAATGGAGGAAATTATGAAAAAAGAAGATTTGGAGGCGAATCCCGCGGAGTATCTGTGGAAGTTTTACGAGAGGATGCAGGAAAGCGTCTGCGTAGTGGATATGGAAAGCCATGAGCTTGTATATGCTAACCGATATGCGAGAAAGATATACGGAATTGAATTAAGGGAGGACATCGGGGCGAAAAAATGTTATGAATTGTTAAGAGGAAGTTCTCTGCCCTGTACGGGCTGCAATCAAAAAAAACTGGAGCCGGGTTTCTTTGTGGAAGAAGTGCGCTATAATCCGGTAATTAAAAAGCAGCAGGCCTTAAAAGAAACGGTAATAGAGGAGAACGGGAGGCGGTACCGGTTTGAGCTCGGAGTGGATTTAAGCGCGTGGGAGCAGCAGAACAGAGGATATGAAGATAACGAAACGATGATCAACGAAGGACTCAGAATCGCCATGATGGCTTCCGCGCCGGAAGAGTCCGTTGCCGCGTTATTAGAATACCTCGGCCAGTCATTGGGCAGCGACAGGGTCTATATTTTTGAAGAAACGGAAACGGGAACTTTCCGAAATACATATGAATGGTGTGCGGACGGCGTCACGCCGGAAAAGGAAAATCTGCAAAATGTATCTTTCCAGGTGGTAAGTCTCTGGTACCAGAAATTTCTCCGTGATGAAAACGTTATTATTAAAAATCTGGAAAGCATACGGAAAACGGACGGGGCGGTCTATAATTATCTGGAGCCGCAGAGGATACACTCGCTTGTGGCAAGCCCGCTTGTCAGGGAAGGAAAAATTATCGGGTTTTACGGTGTGGATAACCCGCCGGAAAAGTTTTTGGAGCATATTACGACGCTGCTCAGGATTCTGGGACATTTCATTGTTACCCTTTTGAACAGAAGGAATCATATGCGGCGCCTGGAGGAATTATGTTTTCAGGATCAGCTGACCGGAATAGGAAACAGACATGCCATGAATGAATATGTAGGAATGATGCGTTCGGGAAAAAGCATTGGGATTCTGTACTGCGATGTAATGGGTCTAAAGAGAGTAAACGATCAAAAAGGCCACCGGGAAGGCGACAAGCTGCTGATTCGGGTGGGTGAATGCCTGAAAAAAGTTTTCAAAGATCATGCAATGTTTCGCATCGGAGGCGACGAGTTCCTCGTTTTGTGTGAAGGAATCGGGGAAGAAGAGCTGAATGGCATGGTGAATCTGTTAAATGATGAAATGTGCAGTCATAATTCCCATATGGCGGTTGGCTGCGTATGGCGTGCAGATAATGATGAGAATATCGATCAGCTTCTGAAAGAGGCCGATGAGCGGATGTATGAGGATAAAAGAATCAGATATGAAAAAGAAAACAGAAACGTTTCTCAAAATACGGTAAATAACATATATCAATAGAAATAGGAGAAGGGGTGTATTATTAAATGAAAGAATTGATGCTCGATGCGTCGGTTGAAAACATTCCGGTTGTGACCGACTTTGTGGATGAGCAGTTGAAAGAGTACGGGTGTCCGATGGAGGTACGGAGGCAGATTCATATTGCGATTGATGAATTGTTCGGGAATATTGCGCATTATGCTTATCAGCCGGATGTCGGGCCGGCTGTTGTCAGGATGGAAGTAACGGAAGACCCGCTGACGGCAGTTCTGACCTTTACCGACAGAGGGGTGCCTTATAATCCCCTGAAAGCGTCCGGGCCCGATACAACGCTTTTGGCAGAAGAGCGGCCGGCCGGCGGTCTCGGCATTTATATGGTTAAAAAAAGTATGGATGAAGTAACCTATGAATACCGGGGCGGAAAAAATATTTTAAAAATCAAAAAAAGGATGTAGAGAATGAGCGAAAGCAGAAAATGCAAGGGCGCAAAATAGATGAAAAATGATAATCTGCAATTTCATAAAATCCAGCTTGTTTAGAAGATTACAATGACAGTATAATAATACAGAAAACCATAGCACCGAACGGAGAGTGGGCATGTATTTAGTTGCGCTTTGTGATGACGAAAAAGCAGAAATGGAAAAAATAGAAACTTTGTTGGAGCGCTATCGGGAGCGTCATGACGATTGCGGCTTTCAAATCGATTGCTTCGAGAACGTGAACGAACTTTTGATTAAAATGGAAGAAAGCGGGTATATGCCCGATATCCTTCTGATGGATATTTATATGCCGGGTAAACTCGGAATTGAAGCCGCACAGGAAATCCGGGAAATGGGAAACAGCTGCCGCATTATTTTTCTGACTTCTTCGACAGAATATGCGCTTGAAGCCTATCGGGTGGATGCGACGCAATATCTGATTAAGCCTATTTCGGAAACAGAGCTGTTTCCGGTGTTGGAAAAAACCTTTAAGGCGATGGACCGGGAACAGCAAAAGCATCTGCTTTTGCGGATTGACGGCAGTATCCGGAGAATCGCCCTGCGCGATATCCTGTACTGTGAAGCGCAGAAAAAAAGTCAGTGCATCTGTTTGACGGAAAATCGTTATCTGCAGCTGCGGCTGACGATGGGAAGACTGCAGGAAATGCTTGCCGGCCATGAAGAATTTGTCAGAGTCGGAATCGCCTATATTATTAATCTGGAGCATGTGGAAAGCTTAAATACACAACTGTTACAGATGGACAACGGGGCGGAGATTTATCTGCCGAGAGGGTCTTATCAGCCGCTGCGGGAACTGTATTTCAATTATTACTGCGGGGAGGATGAGTGACGGAAAAAGCATTTGATCATATCACAGACCGGTGCCGTAACGACATGTTTGCGCCTGTTATATTTTCGGGAAATGAGATGTTGAAAATATAACGGGCGCATATTATAATAATTGGAAGTTTTTAACTTTGGCATAAACCGGCCCCGGAAGCAGAAGGAGAATTGATATTATGAATCATTTTGATAAACTCATCGAAAACAGACAGTTCGACGAAGAACGTGCGCTGTATCATTTACAGGACGGCCGGGTCAGCAGATGTATTTTTGCGGGACCGGCGGACGGAGAATCCGTTTTAAAGGAATCACGGAATATTGCCGTGGACGGATGCCGTTTTTCCCTTCGATATCCGTTATGGCATGTGAAGAAATTTTCTCTTATGGATTCGACGATGGATGAGCTGACAAGAGCGGCTGTCTGGTATGCGGAGGACGGAGAAATTATAAACAGCCGGTTGCATGGTATCAAGGCTGTCCGGGAATGCGTAAACATCCGTCTTTTTGGGTGCGATATCGATTCTCAGGAATTTGGCTGGAAGAGCGCGGGCATTACGATGGAAAACAGCAGCGTAAATGCGGAATATCTTTTTTTCGACAGCAGAGATGTTGAGCTGACGGATGTTGTCATGAAGGGAAAATATTCTTTTCAGTATATGGAGAATCTTGTGATTGAGAATTGCACGCTGGATACGAAAGACGCATTCTGGCACAGCAAAAATGTCACCGTAAAGAACAGCCTCGTAAAGGGAGAATATCTTGGCTGGTTTTCGGACGGCCTGACGTTAATCGACTGTAAAATCATCGGGACGCAGCCGCTCTGCTATTGCAAAAACCTGAAGCTGATCAACTGTACAATGGAAGGAACGGATCTGGCTTTCGAGTATTCGGACGTGGAGGCGGATATCTTCGGAAATGTGCTGTCGGTTAAGAATCCGAAATCGGGAAGAATCGTTCTGGACAGTGTGGATGAAGTGATCATGGAAGATGCGGCGATGGAATGCAGCGGAGAAGTGGTTGTGCGCATTGGCGGAGTAAGAAATACGGATGCAGCGGGAGAATAAAAAACGCCGCCGGTCAGATCAGGCCGACGGCATTTTTCGATTATTAAGCATGTATGATTATAAATCGTAGTAAGCCTTAAATTCCGCGGGATTCGGAATCTGTTCCATTTTCTTCAGCTCCGCGCGCTTGCGGGCTGTCCAGACATCGATCAGGCGCTGCGGGAAAACGCCGCCTTTCGTCAGATAATCGTGGTCCGCTTCCAGCGCATCCAGCGCTTCGCCCAATGATTTTGGAAGACCTTTGATTTTCTTCTGTTCTTCTTCGGACAGTGTATAGAGATTGAAATCATAAGGCCCCCAGCCGTTTTCGGCCGGATCGATCTGATTTTCGATACCGTCCAGACCGGCCATCAGGATTGCCGCATAAGCGTAGTACGGATTAGCGGTCGCATCGGGATTGCGCAGTTCGAATCTCTTTGCTTCCGGGGATTTGGCATAAGCCGGGATACGGATAACGGCGCTGCGGTTTGAAGTTGCGTAACCGATCGTGACGGGCGCTTCGTATCCGGGCACGAGCCGTTTGAAGGAATTGGTGGACGGATTGGTAAACGCGCATAACGATGCGATGTGTTTTAACAGGCCGCCGATAAAGTAATGAGCGGTGCGGCTGAGACCGGAATAGCCGTTTTCGTCATAGAACAGCGGTTTTCCGTCTTTCATGAGAAGCATATGCACATGCAGGCCGCTTCCAGCTTCCTGGTAGATCGGTTTCGGCATAAAGGTTGCGGTTTTTCCTTCCTGCGCCGCCATGTTTTTGATGATATATTTGATAATCATTGTATTGTCGGCCATAGCGGGCATGTCCGCCAGCTCTACTTCGATTTCCATCTGGCCGGGGCCGCCCACTTCGTGGTGATGATATTTGACTTTGATGCCCCAGTCTTCCATCGCCATGCACATGCGGCTGCGCAGATCATATCCGACATCCTGCGGCGCCGCAATATGGTAGCCGCCCTTCGCCGGGACTTCATAACCATTGTTGCCGGGTAATTCAAGGCTGCAGTTCCAGTCCGCCTGCCTTGTGTCGACCCAGTAACCGCATCTGCGCGGCGTTACCTCAAAGCGGGCCCTGTCTAACAGGTAAAATTCAAATTCCGGCCCGATAATCATCCTGTCCGCGATACCGCTTTCTTTCATGTACTCTACCGCGCGCAGGCTTACGTTTTTCGGATACTGATCGAACGGTTTATTTTCGCCTTTTCCGATCGTGCAGACATTACCGCACATCGTCAGCGTGGGCACTTCCGCAAAGGGATCCACATAGGCGGTATCCGGATCCGGTAAAAATACCATGTCGCTTTTTTCGATCGGCGCGTATCCGTAATTGGAACCGTCAAAGCCGATGCCGTAAGTAAAAGTATCCTCTCCGAAACGTTCTACCGGAATCGTAATATGACGCCAGCGGCCGTCAATATCCGTCATTTTAAAATCGATCATGCGGATATTTTTTTCTTCACATAACTTTCTGATTTCTTTAATCTGGTTCATTTCTAACCCCTCTTTCTGTTCGCATAAAATGCTGCAGCTCTTCCACAGCTGCAACTATCTCAAGTATAGCACAGAGAGCGGAATCTGTACTATATTTTTCTTGTTTTCAACCGCGAATTTGTGCCTGCGGCTCAAAGTTCGCGAGTTGAGAGAAAGGCATGGATATTAGCACAAAATTAACAGGAGAATAAGCTATCCGGGAGGGGAATTTTATGATACAATACGGATGTATAATATAAGGGGTGATGTGATTTGAATCCAAAACTGAAAGAGAAAATTTATGAATCGCTTTCTGCAGTCCTGCCTATTACGGGTATTGTCCTGCTGATCAGCATACTGCTTGTTCCTGTGGAACTCGGTACGATGGTTATGTTTATTACAGGGGCGCTGATGCTCGTTGTCGGTATGGGCTTTTTTCAGCTCGGTGCGGAAATGGCGATGACGCCGCTTGGGGAAGGTATCGGCGTACAGATATCGAAAACGCGGAATATTATTCTGATCTGCCTGATCGGATTTTCGATGGGGGCAATCATAACAATATCCGAACCGGATTTGCAGGTGCTGGCGGAACAGGTTCCTTCGATTCCGAATTATGTGCTGATTCTGACGGTGGCGGTCGGCGTCGGCATTTTCCTGGCGATGGCAATCTGCAGAATCCTGTTTCAGATTAATCTGTCGACGATTCTGATTGCGCTTTATATCGTGCTGATCGGAATGTCCCTGTTCATTGAAAAAGATTTTCTGGCCGTTGCGTTTGATTCCGGCGGCGTTACGACGGGTCCCATGACCGTGCCTTTTATCATGGCGATGGGCGTCGGCCTCGCTTCGGTCCGCGGCGACAGAAACGCTTCCAGCGACAGTTTCGGTCTGGTAGCGCTTTCCAGTGTCGGCCCGGTGCTTGCGGTATTGATTCTCGGTTCTTTTTATAATCCGACGCAGGCGAATTATTCCTCGGCATCGGTGGCGAGTGTGGTGACGACGCGGGACGTGGTATGGGAATTTTTCACGAGTATGCCGCCGTATATCCGGGAAGTGCTGATTTCGCTTGTTCCGGTGGCTGCGGTTTTCGCGATCTTTCAGATGTTAAGCCGCCGTTACCAGCAGCGTCAGGTGAAGCGTGTGCTGGTCGGATTCGGTTATACATATATCGGCCTTGTGCTTTTTCTGTGCGGCGTCAATGTGGGATTTGCGCCGGTCGGTTCTTCCCTCGGCAAGGATATTGCGGCCGCGGACTGGCGGTGGCTCCTTATCCCGATCGGTATGCTGATCGGATATTATATCGTAAAGGCGGAGCCGGCTATTCAGGTATTAAACCATCAGGTTGAAGATGTGACGAACGGGGCGGTATCGGCAAGGGCGATGAACAGATGCCTTTCCATCGGCGTATCTGTCAGCGTGGGGCTTACGATGCTGCGCGTGCTGACGGGGCTGCCTATTTACTGGATTATTATACCCGGGTATATTATTGCGCTGATTCTTTCCAGACTCGTTCCGAAGATGTTCGTCGGTATCGCATTCGATTCCGGCGGGGTTGCCAGCGGACCGATGACGACAACTTTCTTACTGCCGCTTTGTATTGGTGCCTGTGACGCGGTCGGCGGGAACGTGATGACGGACGCATTCGGCGTCGTGGCGCTTGTGGCGCTGACGCCGTTAATCGCGGTTCAGATTATGGGCATCGTATATCAGTACAAGATGAGAACCGCGGTACAGCCTGTGATGGCGGGAGCAGTTTCCTTAGATGCTATGGATGAAATCTTTGAATTTGAGGAGGACGACGAATATGACGGGTCATAGAACAAAATCGGCATACCGGATGCTGCTTCTCATCGCGACGCCGAAACTTGTCAAAAAAGCGGAAGATTTGCTGAAACAGGAAAAAATTCCGGTACAGCATCTTTTTCATGCGCAGGGCACCGCTACGAGTGAAGTGATGGATATGCTCGGACTGGACGGCATCGACAAAACGATTCTGATGAGCATGATGCCCAAAGTGTGCGCAGACGATGTGCTAAAAAAAATGCAGAAAAAGCTGCATCTCGGCATGCCGAACACGGGAATTGCCTTTACGCTGACGCTTTCGGGCAGCAGCGGGCATGTCGTTCAGCTGATGGAAGCGGTGAGAGAAGAAACGGGGCAGAAGCCCGAAGAAAGGGTTGGGGTTGAGGTGAAGGAATATCAATACAGCATGATAATGGCTATCGTGAATCAGGGATACAGCGCGGAGGTCATGGACGCCGCGAGACCGGCCGGCGCTTCCGGCGGTACCGTATTTCACAGCCGGCGCGTCGGCAGCGAGGAATCCTTGAAATTCTGGAAAATTCATGTGCAGCAGGAGCGGGAAGTCGTAATTATTCTTGCTCAGAAAGAGGATAAACTGGCGATTATGCAGGCGATCGGCCAGAAATGCGGTATGCAGAGTCCGGCGCAGGGCGTTGTGATGTCTCTGCCCGTGGATGAAATTGCGGGCCTTGACTAGTGTACTGTATCATTCACATTTCGCCAAATGGCTTGCCTGAATTTCCATCTGCGGCGTTGTCGTCGGTTAACGATGCCACCGCATCGCCTCCCTCCTCCGCCTTGCAGACTGAAAATTCATTCTGCGTCATTTGGCTGAAAATGAATGATACAGTACACCAGTACATCGAATAAGCAATATTTGATGTTTTAAAATACGAATCTTTTTACAGTGATGATAAAGCCGTCACGGATGGAGGGACGATGAACTTTTTAGAAGAGCGGATTCAAAAAGACGGAATGATAAAAGAAGGAAATGTGCTGAAAGTGGACAGCTTTCTGAACCATCAGATGGATATTGAACTGTTTGAGCGGATGGGAGAGGAATTTCGGAAGCGGTTTGCCGATGAGAAGATTGATAAAATATTGACGATCGAAGCGTCCGGCATCGGGATTGCCTGTATTGCGGCGAGGTATTTTCATGTTCCGGTGGTATTTGCCAAGAAGTCGAAAAGCGTGAATATTGAAGGTGAAATGTATATCGCGGATGTGGAATCTTTTACCCATAAATGCAAAAATCAGGTGATCGTATCCAGAAAGTTTCTTTTACCGGGGGAAAATATCCTGATCATTGACGACTTTCTCGCAAACGGCTGCGCCCTTCAGGGATTGATCTCGATTGTAGCGGAAGCGGGGGCGAATGTGGCCGGCATCGGCATTGCTGTCGAAAAGGGCTTTCAGGTCGGAGGGCGGATGATCCGCAATCTCGGTTATCATCTGGAATCCCTCGCCATCATCGATGAAATGGATGCGGAAAGCGGGAAGCTTATTTTCAGGGAACAATGAGAGAAAAATCCGGCTTGCACAGGCGGAGAACGGAAAACAAATGAGGGGTATCATACAAATGAAAAACGAGTTAAACAATATTTATCAGATAGACGGGAAGGTGCCTGTATTGAAGGCCGTTCCTTTTGGATTACAGCATATTCTGGCAATGTTCGTGGCCAATATCGCGCCGATTATTATCGTGGCCGGAGCGTGCGGCCTGTCGGCGGAACAGTCGGCAATGCTGATACAGAATGCGATGATAATCGCCGGAATCGGCACGCTGATACAGCTTTTTCCGATCTGGCGGATTGGCTCCGGCCTTCCGATTGTGATGGGCATCAGTTTTACATTCGTGTCCATCTTCTGCTATATCGGAGTGACATACGGATATTCTGCGATTCTGGGCGCGGTGCTGATTGGCGGCATTGTGGAAGGGCTGCTCGGCCTGTTCGCGGTATACTGGATTAAGATCATTACGCCGGTCGTTTCGGCAAGCGTCGTGACGGCCATTGGTTTTTCGCTTCTTTCGGTGGGGGCTTCTTCTTTCGGAGGGGGAAGCGGTGTGGAGGACTTCGGTTCCGCCCGGAACTGGATTCTTGGAACCGTTACGCTGCTGTCCTGCATTTTATTTCATGTGTTTGCCAGATCTTTCTGGAAGCAGCTGTCTGTTTTGTTCGGACTGATCGTAGGATATCTTACCGCAATCTGTATGGGAATGGTCGATTTTTCTTCGCTTGCAGGCACGGCCGTGGCGGCATTGCCGCGCATTATGCCGTTTGGCATGGAGTTTCATGCAGGCGCGATACTATCCGTCATTCTGATTTTCCTCGTTTCCGCTACGGAAACGATTGGCGATACGTCGGCGCTCGCATCCGCCGGTCTTAACAGAGAAGCGACCAAAAAAGAAGTTTCGGGGTCTCTTGCGTGCGACGGATTTATCAGCGCGTTATCCTCTGTTTTCGGCTGCCTTCCGATTACTTCGTTCAGCCAGAATGTAGGTCTGGTGGCAATGACCAAAGTGGTCAATAAATTTGCGATCGCAACCGGGGCTGCCATTATGATTCTTGCCGGTATTTTTCCGATTTTCGGGGCGCTGCTTTCGACGCTTCCGGATGCGGTGCTGGGCGGCTGTACGATGATGATGTTCGGTACAATCGTTGTCAGCGGGTTCCAGATGGTAGGGAAATGCGGCTATTCGCAGCGCAATATTACGATCGTTGCGCTGTCGTTAAGTATCGGTATTGGCTTTACACAGGTGCCGGAAATATTTTCGATTTTTCCGCAGATTGTACAGAACGTATTTGCGGAGAACTGCGTCGCGGTTGTCTTTCTTGTTTCGATCATTCTGAATCTGGTGCTGCCGAAGGATATGGAAGCAGGCAGGGACAAGATGAATGCGGTGAAAGAATGATGTTGGAGAAAATGAAGTAAAAGGGAACAGGGAGATCGGCAGACGCATGGATAAACAGTCATTGTTGTCGTTTTACAGAGAAAAAATGCAGGATGTTTCTGTAAAAGCAGGCGGATGGTGAGCTGTGGGAACCATTTTGCAAATAAATTTTTTCGCATCCTGTAAAAGAATTAAAGATCATAAAGCCGCCTTCTTTTGAAGCGGTTCAGGCAAGCATCAAAAACAAAACGGAGACTTATATCAATCGACTGCCTATCGACGATGTTATGAAAAGAACACTTCAATATTATTACAGGACACCCTGGTCCATTGTGGACAGCGGAGGCATTAAATTGAAGCTGGATCTCCATTTTTCCCAGAAAAATTCTTTACAGGAAGAAATCCATTATCATTGTGATTTTAAAAGCGGGTTTAACTCCAATGAGAAAGGAAATACAAACCGGCTGCTTTCGGTAGCCAGTGTTTACCACGCATACAGCGAAAAAGAAAAAATGATCATGTTTATTCGACAGAAAGAGGAAGAAAATAACCATTATTTACAGACATTAAAAAATTCAGGATATTGGGAAGTATTCTGTGCGGATGAGGCCTATGGGAAAATGAAAGAATTTACCGGATTCGATTTGAGAAAATGGCTGGATGAAAATGCGGACTGGGAGAATGATATTGACAAAGAACTCAGGCAGTATCTGCAAAAAAACAATTTATTAAAATACTTGACCTGGTAAAACAAAAACAGTGCCTGTCGAAGCAGAGAAATGGGAATAAATATGAAAAATATATATTGTGCCTATTATACAAATTCCGAAGCGATTACAGCGTATATGACAAAAATGCTTCATTTGGAAGATAAAAATATAGTATTGGAACCGTCTGCGGGAGAAGGTATTTTTATTGAATCCATGCTGGCAGAAAACCGGGATATTGAGATTGAAGCTTTGGACATGAACTGCGAAGCGGTAAATGTTTTAAAACATAAATTCGGTAACAGAAAAGAAGTGACGTCTATTCGTGAAACGGATACGTTATTTGACGGGCTGCTTGATATTTACGGCATGTCCGGCGGTTACTATGACAGAATCATTGGAAATCCTCCTTACGGGGCATGGCAGGATTACCGGAAACGCAAAGAACTGAAAAAGAAGTATACCGGATATTATGTGAAAGAAACATATTCCCTGTTTTTACTCAGATGTCTGGAACTGTTAAAAAATGAAGGGATTTTGTCTTTTATCATACCGGATACTTATTTATTCCTGAACATGCATGAAAGTTTGAGAAAGACGCTTTTAAGAAATGCGGAAATACAGGAAATACTCATTTTTCCATCGAATTTTTTCCGGGGCTGAGTTTTGGATATTCCAATTTATCGATTATTACATTAAAAAAGACAGCGGAAGAACAGAAGGCTTTGGACAATGATATCAGAGTGCTGAAGGGATTTGAAAGAGTGGAGGAACTACCCGGTATTTTATCGGGGCATTACCCTGACCGGATTTGCATTAATTTTCTGAAACAATCGGAAATTATTCAGAATGTGAATGCGAGATTTTTATTAGCGGATTCTGAAGAAAAAGTACTTTTTCACAGTATCGGAGCAATATTGGGCGATTTTGCGGATGTCGTAACTGGATTTTATTGTGGGGATAACAAACGATTTATTCGGGCCAGGGGCAGGGATGTTAAAGGTGCTAATAACTATGAAATTATTCAGGAAAACCAGATTACGGAAAAGGCGTCACTGGATGGAGTTACGGAACAGGGAAAAAAATTTATTCCGTATATAAAAGGCGCTTCCGATATACGTTATATAAGAAAAACCGATAACTGGTTTGTTCAATGGGATACGGAGGCACTTCAGTATTACCATTCCAATAAGAAAGCCAGATTTCAAAATGCTGCGTTTTACTTCCGGACGGGTATTGCAGTTCCTATGGTAAAATCGAGCGTAATAAAAGCAACGTTAATTGAAAACAGGGTTTTTGACCAGTCTATTGTTGGTATTTTTCCAAAAGACCAAAAACTTTTATATTATATGCTTGCGTTATTAAATTCCGATATTGTTTGCCGGATGATACATATATTGAATCCGACGGCTAATAATTCCGCCAATTATATCAAGCAGATCCCTTTCTATATACCGTCGGAAAACGATTTGCGGAAAGTAGATCATGCCGTAGCAGATATGATACAGTCAATTTATAAAAGGGATGAAACCAAAATGAATGAAATACAGCACAGACTGAACAAATTTTTTGAAGAACGGTATATCGGGACGTGTTAATGCCGTACCTTCAAAACAGCTGAAAAAAGCGGGCGCCTCATTGACAGTATAAGGCGCTCTTTGTATAATGAATTTAGATTTCCCAAACAGGAAATTCCTGTCCGGTATCGGAAAAAACGCGCCTGCAAAAGCAGGCAGAAAGGTGCAGATTTTGGAAAAAACCTTTAAAGAAAAATATCTTGCTGGCGAAGTGGAATTTGAAGAAATTGATGATTACAGTCAGGAGTGGGGGCTTCATGACGATTCCATGACGCTGCGGGAGTATCTGGGATTGAATGCGGAAGAGGAGGATGCCTGGGTCAGCATCAGCGACGAGGCGTTGAAAGAACTTCTGGATAAACAGCGCAGATAAGCCACATCCCGATGAAGATGCACAAACGGGGGCAACGGACGGGAACCGGGGTATCATAAGCGTTGGCGAATGTGTCTGCATATTCGATGAATAGCGTAAAATAAGGAGGTATTATGGGAATGACAGCAGAAAAGATTAAGAAGCTGGTAGCGCAGATGACGCTGGAGGAAAAGGCGGCAATGTGTTCCGGTGCGGATTTCTGGCATACGGAGGCGGTAACGCGGCTGGGGATTCCGGCCAGTATGGTATCGGACGGACCGCATGGACTCAGGAAGCAGGATCTGGAGGGCGACCACCTCGGCGTAAACGACAGTATCAAAGCGGTCTGCTTTCCGGCCGGATGCGGAACGGCGGCTTCTTTTAACCGGGAGCTGTTGACGGAAATGGGAGAAGCTCTTGGAAATGAATGCCAGGTGGAAGGCGTCAGCGTTATTTTAGGGCCCGCGGTGAACATCAAGCGTTCCCCTTTGTGCGGACGTAATTTTGAATACTATTCGGAAGATCCGCTCGTAGCTTCGGAGATGGCCGGCGCATTGATCAAAGGCATACAAAGCAAAAATGTGGGCACGAGCATCAAGCATTTTCTGGCGAATAATCAGGAAACGAGAAGAATGTCCGGCGATTCCCGTGTGGATGAGCGGACGCTTAACGAGATTTATCTGGCGGCTTTCGAGGGGGCTGTGAGGAAACAGAAACCCTGGACCGTCATGTGTTCCTATAACAAGATAAACGGGACTTATGCGGCGGAGAACCATAAATATCTGACCGAGACGCTGCGCGACCAGTGGGGCTTTGACGGATATGTCATGAGTGACTGGGGCGCTGTCAATAACAGGGTGGAGGATTTAAAGGCGGGTCTTGATCTGGAGATGCCGACATCTCTCGGCGCAAACGACAAACTGATCGTCGGAGCGGTTCAGTGCGGCAATCTGGATGAAAGCGACGTGGACACCGCGGTAGAACGCATCCTGAACATCGTATTCCGCTATGAGGAAAACCGTGATAAGAACGCTGTCTGGGATAAGGATAAAGACCATGAGCTGGCGAGAAAAGTAGCGGAAGAAACGATCGTGCTTTTAAAGAACGATGGCATTCTTCCTCTGAATGAGAAAGAAGAGATTGCCTTTATCGGAAAATATGCAGCGAAGCCGAGATTCCAGGGCGGCGGCAGTTCTCATATTAACAGCCATAAAATAACATCCGCTATGGACGCCGTAGAGGGAATGGCAAATATCACTTATGCGCAGGGATATAGCGATGATGTGGATAAAACGGATGCAAAGCTTCTGGAAGAAGCCGTAGAAGCGGCGAAGAAGGCAAAGGCGGCGGTTATTTTTGCAGGACTTCCGGATGCCTTCGAATCGGAGGGCTTTGACAGGCAGCATATGCGTATGCCGGACTGTCAGAACGAACTGATCGAAAAAATAACGGAAGTACAGCCGAATACAATCGTTGTACTGCATAATGGTTCTCCGGTGGAGATGCCCTGGATTGACCGGGTAAAAGGCATCGTGGAGGCATATCTGGGCGGCCAGGCGGTCGGCGGTGCGGTATGCGATATCCTGTTCGGCAGAGTGAACCCGAGCGCAAAACTGCCCGAGACATTTCCGCGCAAACTGGAAGATAATCCGTCCTATCTTTCCTATTTCGGTGAGGGAGATGTGGTGGAATACCGGGAAGGCATTTTTGTCGGATACCGTTATTATGATAAGAAAAAGATGGATGTGCTGTTTCCGTTTGGCTACGGATTATCTTACACGACGTTTGAGTATTCTAACCTCACCGTCGACAAGGAGTGCATGAAAGATACGGATACGATGACCGTTACGGTGGACGTAACCAATACGGGCAGAGTGACCGGCAAAGAAGTGGTACAGCTGTATATTGCGGATAAGGAAAGCACGGTAATCCGTCCGGTGAAAGAACTGCGCGATTTTGCAAAAGTGGAGCTGGCGCCGGGAGAGACGAAGACGGTTACCTTTACGTTAGACAAGAGAGCTTTCGCCTATTATAGTGTCAGGATACACGACTGGCATGTGGAGACCGGCGAGTTCGATATTCTGATCGGTAAATCTTCCAGAGACATCGTACTTGACAAGACCGTTACCGTAGAATCGACTGTGAAGATTCCTTTCGTATATACGACGGATACGACGATGGGAGATGTGATGGCGGACCCCAGAGCATGGGAAATTGTACAGCCGCTTGTGGCTAAAGGTATTTTTGGCGGCGAGAAGAAAAAAGAAGACGGCGGGGCGGCGTCGGAGGCGATATCCGATGAAATGAATGCGGCGATGATGAAATATATGCCGCTTCGCGGACCGGTCAGCTTCGGCGGTCAAGTGTCCATGCGGGATATTCAGAAGATCGTGGATCAGCTAAATTCTCTGGAATAATTTTTGAATGAAAAGCATCGGCAAAATAGAATCCCTTCCGGCGCGGAGGCGCCCGGAAGGGATTTTGCTTGACTGTCCTGTTACTGTACGGTTTATAATATTTACAAAGGAGATATTGTGATGTACGAAGATTATAAAGATAAAGGGCTCAGCCTTCTGAAAAAGGGACAGAAAGGAATTATACACGCAATTTTCAGCCGTTTCGGGCTGGTTCTTTTGATGCTTCTTGCCCAGGTGTTGATTCTGTTCAGCATATTCCAGTGGTTTGAAGAATTTCTGCCTCATATTATGGGAGGAACCGTGCTGTTTACATTTGTTATGGTGATTTACCTCTTAAACAGCAGAATCGATCCGGCGGCAAAAATCACATGGCTGATCGTCATAATGCTGCTGCCTGTATTCGGCGTGCTTTTATTTGCGTATACCCAGAGCGAGATCGGACACAGAGCCTTGAAAGTGCGTATTAACAGGACGATTGCGGATACGAAAGACTGTATAGTACAGTCGGAAGAAACCATGCGGAAATTTACCGAAGAAAACAGGGGAGCGGCGGCGCTGGCCCATTATATGCACAGAAGCGGCTGCCATCCGGTTTATGAGAAAACAGCCGTTACTTATTTCCCGTTAGGGGAAGACAAATTTGCGGAGATGTTAAAGCAGCTTGAAAAAGCGGAACATTTTATTTTCATGGAATATTTTATTGTGGACGAAGGCCTGATGTGGGGCAAAATTTTGGAGATTCTTGCGAAGAAAGCAGCTCAGGGCGTGGACGTCCGCGTTATGTATGACGGAACATGCGAGTTTGCGCTGCTGCCGCGGGACTATCCGAAACGGCTGAAAAAATTAGGGATTCAGTGTAAAGTTTTTTCGCCGGTAACGCCCTTTATTTCTACCCATTATAATTACAGAGATCACAGGAAGATTCTGGTGATCGACGGACATACGGCATTTAACGGCGGGGTAAATCTGTCGGACGAATATATCAATGCCAAACCGAAATTCGGGCATTGGAAGGATACGGCTGTTATGCTGAAGGGCGAGGCGGTGAAAAGCTTTACGCTGATGTTTTTGCAGATATGGGATTTTGACGAAAAAGAAACGGAGTATGCACATTTTTTATCTTTCCCGTCAATGCCTGTTGAGGAAGCGAAAGGCTATGTTATTCCTTACGGAGACTGTCCGTTAGATGATGATAAACTGGGTGAGCGGGTCTATATGGATATGCTGAACAGGGCTCATAAATGCGTACATATTATGACGCCGTATCTGATTCTGGATGGTGAAATAGAAGCGGCACTCAAATTTGCGGCGGAGCGGGGCGTGGAAGTTGCGCTGATTCTGCCGGGCATTCCGGATAAAGCCATCCCTTACGCGCTGGCCAAGACGCATTATAAGTCGCTGTTAGAATCCGGTGTGAAGATTTATGAATATACGCCGGGATTCGTCCATGCGAAAGTTTGTGTCAGCGATGCGCTGGAAGCGGTAGTCGGCACGATCAATCTGGATTACCGGAGCCTGTACCATCATTTTGAATGCGCAACATACCTGTATGATGCGGACTGCGTTTCGGCAATAGAAGCGGATTTTCAGGATGTACGGGCCAAATGCAGACAGGTTACAAAAGAAACGGTGCGAAAGGAAAAATGGCACGTAAAGCTGACAGGATGCCTGATGAAAGCAATCGCTCCTCTGTTGTGAGCCTCAGGCTTACACGGTTTTTTGGGCATTTGTTTCAAAAAAAAGCCGTTTCGTAACATATTATTTCTGCTTTCTAAAGAATTGGCTCCCGGCAGCCGATATAAACGATAAGCAGGTATGGCAAAACGGATTTTGCCAATACGACAGATGTTTTGCTCGGCCTTACAGGCTGAACGGAAAAACGACAGGGAGGTTGACAATATGGCAATGCAGTTAGCGGGAACAAGAAATAACAGGATGGTACACCAGAATGCGAATGCGCAGGCGCGCAGAGACGCAAGAGGAAACAGCCGCAGTCAGAAAAATGGCATGAAGAACGGTTCTATTAATATGAATGAACTGAACGGAAATAAGGATATCATTTTGAAACGGAAGCAGCGCGCGCAGGCGCGGGCCATGAAAGTTGTAAGTGATGCATGGCTGGGAGATAAAAAGATACAGTGGGGAATTGATGAAAGCAAAGCGCGGATTCAGGAGTATCGGGCAGCGGCGTCGGAAGAAACCGATACGATTATGGAGCTCAGGGAAAAGAAGACGGCCCTTATGGAAGAATACGGCGTAGAAGAAGGCAGCGGTGAATATCAGGAACTGCTGGAGAAACAGCAGCAGTCGCTGAAGGATCCGGGTATTGTAATGACGGATAAAGAGAAGGAACGGCTGGCTCAGCTGAAGGAGTATCAGACACGGGCGGATGCGATAGACGGTTCCATACAGCATCACGAGGATAAACTGTATAAAGCCGAAGCAGGCATCGCAGGGGAAAATGCCGGCATTCGTGCTGTCAGACTGGAAAATCTGAAACACCATTCGATGCTGGATGCGCAGCAGGAAGCGGAGAAGATTAAAAAAGCGGCCAGTGAGGAAGCCATGGGTATGCTGATCGGAGAAGGACAGGAACATATTCAGGAAGAACTGGAAGAGAAGAAAGAAGAAGCGGAAAAGAAAGCCGAAGAGAAGGAAGAACAGGAAGAGAAAATCGAAGAAGCAAGAGAAGAGAAAGAAGAGCTCCAGGAAAAGCTGGAAATCAAACAGGAAGAGAACCGCAATGTAGAAGAAATCGAAGAAGACCAGCGTGAGAGCGCAAGAGAACAGGCAGATATCATTGAAGATGCACAGATTTATTCTACGAATCAGTCTAGCTTCCCTTCCAAAGTGCAGACGGAAATCAAGGCGATGCTTCAAAAGATGAAACTTCTGGACGAGGATATCAAGGGTGCGAAGATAGACGATGTGCTGTAACAGAACGACGGATATCATGTTTTTCGAGGTACTGCCAAAAAATAAAACGGACACGACCGCAGCAAATGCGCTTGTGTCCGTTTTGATTTCTATATTTCAGGGGAGAACGCGGAGCATTCTCTTAATCGTCGCCGCCGGGCGACGGCTTTATGCTGTATGGAAAGAGCAACAGTATGAACCATTTCAGGGGAGAATGCGGAGCATTCTCTTAATCGTCGCCGCCGGGCGACGGCTTTATGCTGTATGGAAAAGAGCAGCAGTATGAATCATTTCAGGGGAGAATGCGGAGCATTCTCTTAATCGTCGCCGCCGGGCGACGATTTTTTGTACTCCAGAGCGGCAGCAACGAATCCGCGGAATAACGGATGAGGTCTGTTCGGTCTGGATTTTAACTCCGGATGTGCCTGCGTCGCGACGAAAAAAGGATGTTCCGATAGCTCGCACATCTCAATGATGCGTCCGTCCGGAGAAAGCCCCGACAGTTTCATGCCGTGTTCCGTCAAAACGGTGCGGTAATCGTTATTGACTTCATAGCGGTGTCTGTGCCTCTCATGAATGGTATCCTCTCCGTATAACTCGCGGGCTTTGGAGTTCTTGTCCAAAACGCATGGATAGGAGCCCAGACGCAGCGTGCCGCCGATATCTTCCACATCGCTCTGATCGGGCATCAGTGCGATTACGGGATGCGTTGTGGAAGGATCCAGTTCAATGCTGTGGGCGTCGTTATAGCCGATTACATTTCTCGCAAATTCCACAATGGATAACTGCATGCCGAGACAAAGTCCCAGATACGGAATCTTATTTTCTCTGGCATAGCGGATAGCATGAAGCATACCCTCAATGCCCCGGTCGCCGAAGCCGCCCGGAACGAGAATGCCGTTGACATTCTTTAATATTTCCGCCGCGTTGTCCGCCGTAACCGTTTCGGAATCCACCCATTTCAGGTCTACGACGCAGCGGTTGGAAATACCGCCGTGTTTTAAGGCCTCCACAACGCTGATATAGGCGTCGTGAAGCTGTGTGTATTTGCCGATGAGGGCAATCGTAACTTCGTCGGTCGGAGTCCGCAGAGATTCTACCATGAGTTTCCAGTCGGTCAGATCGGGCTCAGGACATTCCAGGTTCAGACATTCGCATGCAACCTGGGCAAGACGTTCTTTTTCCATTGCCAGAGGCGCTTCGTATAAGTATTCGACATCCAGATTCTGCAGCACGTGATTGTTCGGCACGTTACAGAAGAGGGCTATTTTATCTTTTAATCCCTGATCTAACGGATATTCGCTGCGGCATACAATAATGTCCGGCCAGATACCCATCCCCTGTAACTCTTTTACGCTGGCCTGCGTCGGTTTTGTTTTCATTTCCTGAGAAGCTCTTAGATAGGGAATCAGGGTAACATGAATCAGGATTGCATTATCCCGGCCGACTTCATGCTGGAACTGACGGATGGATTCGAGGAAAGGCTGGCTTTCGATATCGCCCACCGTACCGCCGACTTCGATGATGGCAATTCGCGTCTCTTTATCGGTGAAATTCCGGTAAAAACGGCTCTTGATTTCGTTTGTAATATGAGGAATGACCTGTACGGTTCCGCCGCCGTAATCGCCCCGGCGTTCTTTCTGGAGAACGGACCAGTAAACTTTCCCTGTCGTAACATTTGAATTTTTATCCAGATTTTCATCGATAAAACGTTCGTAATGTCCGAGATCCAAGTCTGTTTCCGTACCGTCTTCCGTTACAAATACTTCGCCGTGCTGAATCGGGTTCATTGTGCCGGGATCGATGTTAATATACGGATCAAATTTCTGCATGGTTACCTTGTAACCGCGCGCTTTCAATAATCTGCCCAAAGATGCGGCGGTGATTCCCTTGCCGAGGCCGGAAACGACGCCGCCCGTTACGAATACATATTTTACAGCCATATTATCCTCTTTCTTTAATGTTGTGCAATTTGATACTGTATGAAACTTCTCCAAACTACGAAGAATCGCTGTAAGCGATTCTTTGAGATGAACAAAATCCCTGTAACAAATTTTGTTCATCTTATTATACAATGCCGATGTGGAAAAAATCTACCATAAAAGCAAATTTTATGAAAAAACTTTAGAAATCTTTAATACTTGTGTTCATAAATTCATAATTCCCTTATTGATTTATAAAAAGGTGTTCCATATAATATAAGGATAGAGAAAACTACGGCTGAAATGCCGCGGGCTGAGAGAGAGGTATAAACAGTAAAGATGGATCAAAATCTTAACCAATATGACGGTAATTATAATAACGGCGGTAATAATCAGAACCGCGGGCCGGATAAACAGGGAGGCCCGGGGAGCAGCGGGAATGACCCGAAGAAGCAAAGTCTGATTATTCTGGTAATCGCCGCGCTGATCACGCTGTTCAGCATCAGCATGTTTATGAAATTCATGACGGGCTCGAACAATCAGGAGATCAGCTACAACGATTTTATCGAAATGATAGAAAAAGATGAAATCAAAAGCGTTGTAGTGGATTCCGACCGGATTACCATACAGCCGAAACAGGCTGAGAACAACAATCCGTTTTTGTATGTATACGGCGGCGGGACAACCTACTATACCGGGAAAATGGAAGATGACGATAAACTCACCGCGAGACTGTTGGAACATGATATCATGATTAAAAAGCAGGTGGCGGACAGTTCCAGCGTCATTATTACGGTTCTTGTCTATTATATTCTGCCGATTCTGCTCATGTGGGGACTGCTCAGTCTTCTTTTCCGTAAAATGGGAAAAGGCGGACCGATGGGCGTCGGAAAGAGCAATGCCAAAGTATATGTGCAGAAAGAGACGGGCATTACGTTTCAGGATGTGGCCGGCGAAGACGAGGCGAAGGAATCCCTTGTAGAAGTGGTGGATTTTCTGCATAACCCCGGAAAATATTCCAAAATCGGAGCCAGGCTTCCCAAAGGCGCTCTTCTGGTAGGACCTCCCGGAACCGGTAAGACGCTTCTGGCAAAGGCGGTGGCGGGAGAAGCACATGTGCCTTTCTTTTCCCTGTCCGGTTCGGATTTTATCGAACTGTATGTGGGCGTCGGCGCTTCCCGTGTCCGCGACCTGTTTAAAGAGGCGGAGAAAAATGCGCCGTGTATCGTTTTTATCGATGAAATCGATGCCATCGGCAGAAGCCGTGATTCCAAATACGGAGGCGGAAATGAAGAACGGGAGCAGACACTGAACCAGCTCCTTTCCGAAATGGACGGTTTTGACGGAAAGAACGGCATCATTATTCTGGCGGCGACCAACCGGCCGGAAATACTGGATAAGGCATTGCTTCGTCCGGGCCGCTTCGACAGAAGAATCATCGTAGATAAGCCCGATTTGAAGGGCCGGGTGGAAATTCTGAAAGTTCATGCCAAAGATGTTCTGATGGATGAATCGGTTGATCTGGACGAGATCGCTCTTGCGACGTCCGGCGCTGTCGGTTCCGATCTGGCAAATATGATAAATGAGGCGGCAATCAATGCGGTAAAAATGGGCAGGGAATTTGTCAGTCAGAAAGATTTGTTCGATGCGGTAGAGCAGGTGCTTGTCGGAAAAGAAAAGAAAGACCGGATTATGAGCAAGGAGGAACGGAAGATCGTTTCCTATCATGAAGTCGGCCACGCGCTTGTCAGCGCATTACAGAAAAATTCGGAGCCGGTGCAGAAGATCACGATCGTGCCGAGGACGATGGGTGCGCTCGGTTATGTCATGCATGTTCCGGAAGAAGAAAAATATCTGAATACCGAAGCGGAGCTGCGCGACAGGCTGGTAGGGCTTCTCGGAGGCCGCGCGGCGGAGGAAATCGTATTCGATACGGTAACGACCGGAGCCGCAAACGACATCGAACAGGCGACCAGCATTGCCCGAAATATGATCACGAGATTCGGCATGAGCAAGAAATTTGGATTGATGGGGCTTGCCACGGTGGAAAGCCAGTATCTGGACGGCAGCGCATCTTTGACATGTTCGGATGTGACGGCGGCCGATATCGATACGGAAGTCATGAAAATGCTGCACGACAGCTATAAACAGGCGAAGAAGCTTCTGAAATCCAACAGGGATATTATGGATAAGCTGGCGTCATACCTGATCGAGAAAGAGACGATAACCGGAAAAGAATTCATGAAGATATACCGGAAGGAAAAAGGCCTCCCGGAGCCGGAAGAAGAGGAAGAGAAAGACAAAAAAGAGAAACCGGACACCGGGACACCGGACGCATCGGTAAATCAGAATGCGGTGCAGAATACACCGCAGGATCAGAACGCACCGATGTTTTCGGGCACGCCGCAGGGCGGCCAGAATGCGCCGACGATTTCGAACGTGCCGCAGGGCCAGAATATGCCGGCGGCTCAGAACACAACGCAGGGGCAGAATGCGCCGGCGGCTCCGAACATGGCGCAGGGTCAGAATATACCGATGTTTTCAAACGTGCCGCAGAGCCAGAGCGCGCAGGCGGCCCCGAATACGCAGCAGGGGCAGACCATGCAGGGCGGCCAGAACGTTCATACAGGATGGACAATTCCCGGAAATTCGGGTATGCCGGCGGGGTATTACAGGGAAGAACTGCGGGCGGACGGCTCTAATGTGGGATTATTTTCACATTCCAGCATCCGGCCGGAACCGACGGTCTCGGGTGCGGCGTTGAATCAGATGCCCAATCCGGCGGCTATGCCGGATGCGGATTTTTCCCGGACACTGGCAGCGAAGTCGGAACAGATATCGCAGGCGGCACAGCAGATGCCGCAGCATGGAACGGATACGGAACCGCAGACGGAAAGACGGGAGGAATCCCCGGCGGACAGCGGAAAGAAAGAATAACGGTGAACCTGAGGCAAAGCCTGTTCGTACAAAAAGGCTTTGCCTTATTTCCGCAAAAAGAGGGACAGGCACAGAAGGTCCCCGGATGGAGAAAGAAATGTTTGACATAACGGAAGAGCTGAAAAAACTCCCGAACAGCCCGGGGGTCTATATCATGCACGATGCGGATGATTCGATAATTTATGTGGGAAAGGCTGTCAATCTGCATAACCGCGTTCGTTCGTATTTTCGGAAAATCGTGGGGCGGGGCCCTCAGATTGACAAAATGGTGGAGCAGATTGCCCGCTTCGAATATATCGTGACCGATTCGGAGCTGGAAGCGCTTGTGCTGGAAAATAACCTGATCAAGGAACACAGCCCGAAATATAATACGATGTTAAAGGATGACAAGACTTATCCTTATATCAAAGTGACAGTGGCCGAGGAATATCCGCGGATTCTGTTTTCCAGAGAGATGAAAAAAGACCGTTCCAAATATTTCGGGCCATATACGAGTGCGGCTTCGGTTAAGGATACGATAGAGCTGATGAACAAGTTATACCAGCTCAGGACATGCAGCCGGAAACTGCCGCGGGATATCGGTCTGGACCGTCCCTGCCTGAACTATCATATCAAACAGTGTCTTGCGCCCTGCCAGGGTTATATCGGCAAAGATGAATACCGGGAACGCATGGAACAGGCGTTGGACTTTTTGAACGGGAACTATAAGCCTGTTCTGCGGGAGCTGGAACAGAAGATGCAGGAAGCCTCGGAGCAGCTCGCTTTTGAGGATGCCATTCGTTATCGGGATTTATATAACAGCGTAAAAAGCGTGGCGCAGAAGCAGAAGATTACGGACAGCGACGGTGAGGATAAGGATATTATCGCGCTTGCGAAGGATGAGAGCGACGCGGTGGTTCAGGTATTTTTTGTGCGGGACGGGAAATTAATCGGCCGTGAACATTTTTATATGACGCATGTGGCCGGATATGACAAAGCCCAGATTCTGCTCGATTTTGTGAAGCAGTTTTATGCGGGAACGCCTTATATCCCGAAAGAACTGATGCTTCAGGAACAGATAGAAGACCTTGAAATACTGGAGAAATGGCTGAGCACGAGAAAGGGAAGCAGAGTATATCTGCGCGTACCGAGAAAAGGCTATAAAGAAAAACTGGTGGAGCTGGCGGCGCAGAACGCCCAGCTTGTCCTGAGTCAGGATAAAGAGCGTATCAAACGGGAAGAAGGGCGCACGATCGGCGCGGTGCGGGAGATCGCGGCGCTGCTCGATCTGGAAAATATTCACCGCATGGAGGCTTTCGACATTTCCAATATCAGCGGCTTTGCCAATGTGGGCTCCATGGTCGTGTATGAGAAGGGAAAACCCAAGCGGAGCGATTACAGAAAATTCAAAATTCAGTCGGTATCCGGGCCGGACGACTATGCCTGCATGAAAGAAGTTCTGACGAGGCGCTTTGTGCATGGCATGGAAGAGCGGATGGAACTTGACAGGAAAGCGATCGACAAAGAGTTTGGCAGCTTTACCAAATTCCCGGATCTGCTGCTAATGGACGGCGGAAAGGGACAGGTCAACATCGCTTTGCAGGTACTGGAAGAATTACAGATTAACATTCCGGTATGCGGTATGGTCAAAGACGATAATCACAGGACGCGGGGACTGTATTATCGGAATGCGGAAATTCCAATTGATACGCATTCGGAAGGGTTTAAGCTGATCACAAGGATTCAGGACGAAGCGCACCGCTTTGCAATCGAATATCATCGTTCGCTGCGCTCCAAAGCCCAGGTAAAATCGGTGCTGGATGAAATCCCAGGCGTCGGTCCGGCCCGCCGCAAAGCGTTGATGCGGCACTTTAAATCCATCGAGGATATTAAAAACGCGGAAATCGAACAACTGAGCGAGGTCCCGGAAATACCGGAACACATCGCCGGGCAGATTTATGATTTTTTCCACGGGTCCGGGGATTGATTGCCGTTAGGGAATTGTGGTACAATAGACGCAGGTTCTATGGACTTGCGTCTATTGTCATAGTTGAAAACAGGAATATACGTTAAAGGAGAGGGGTTATGGCAAGTATCAGTCTGACAAAAGTAATTGAAAAATGGAAATGGGAAAATCTGACGCCGGAAATCGATATTTCCAAAATTAAGATCACGCAGCCCGACATCAACCGGCCTGCACTGCAGCTTGCAGGATATTTCGAGCATTTTGAGGCAACCCGCCTTCAGGTAGTCGGTTTTGTAGAGTATTCCTATATGAATGGTCTGGATGAAGAGAAGCAGTTGGAAATCTATGAGAAACTGCTGAATAATCCGATTCCGGGCATTGTTTTTTGCAGGGAACTGCATCCGAACGATTTGTTCAGGGAAGTTGCCGTTAAATATGGTGTTCCGCTTCTGATGAGCAATAAAGCGACTTCAGCCTGCATGGCGGAAATCATTCGATGGCTGAACGTACAGCTTGCCCCCTGTATTTCGATTCACGGTGTACTGATAGACGTTTATGGTGAAGGCGTGCTGATTACCGGAGAGAGCGGCATCGGTAAATCGGAAGCCGCTCTGGAACTGATTAAGAGGGGACACCGTCTTGTGACGGACGATGTGGTGGAACTGCGAAGAGTCAGCGCGGACACGCTGATCGGCACCGCACCGAATATTACGAAGCATTTTATCGAACTGCGCGGCATCGGCATTATCGATGTGAAAGCGCTTTTTGGTGTATCGAGCGTTCGGGAGACGCAGAATATTGATCTCGTCATCCATTTGGAAGACTGGGACAAAGAAAAAGAATATGACCGCCTCGGCATGGAAGAAGAATATATAGAATATCTTGGAAATAAAGTAGTCTGCCATAATATTCCGATCAGACCGGGACGTAATCTGGCGATTATCTGCGAGTCCGCGGCGATTAATCACCGGCAGAAGAAAATGGGGTATAATGCGGCACAGGAACTTTATCAGCGCGTACAGAAATCCCTCGCGCAGAGGCGGGAAGAGGAATAAAACAATCGATCTGAAAGAATGCTCTTAAAGCCGGGAAGTGGAGCGCGGATAATCGGGCTGTGAGAAGTGGTTCCTAAAGAAACAGTAAAGAAGAAAAAGAAAGGGAAATTGGGATATGGCAAATCATGTATTCGGGGTGGATGTAGGCGGTACTACGGTAAAATTGGGGCTGTTCGATCTGGACGGCAATGTAATTGATAAGTGGGAGATTCCGACGAGGACAGAGAACGGCGGAAAAGAGATTCTGCCTGATATTGCGAAGAGCATCCGGGAAAAAATGAAGGAAAAAGAACTTGCGGCACAGGATGTGGCGGGCGTCGGCGTCGGTGTACCCGGTCCGGTTGACGGAAACGGTATCGTACACAAAGCCGTTAATCTCGGCTGGGAACAGTTCGACTTGAAAAAGGAGCTGACCGGACTGCTTGGCGGAATGCGCGTAGAGGGCGGCAATGACGCCAATGTGGCTGCGCTCGGTGAAATGTGGAAAGGCGGCGGACAGGGTTACAGGAATCTGGTCGCTGTTACGCTTGGTACCGGTGTCGGAGGCGGCATCATTATCAACGGTGAAATTATGACGGGTTCTAACGGAGCGGGCGGCGAGATCGGCCATATCCATGTAGAAGATAATGAGACGGAACGCTGCGGCTGCGGAAATCTCGGCTGTCTGGAAGAATATGCTTCCGCAACGGGAATCGTCAGACTGGCAAACAGAACGCTGGCTGCGAGCGACAAAGAAAGCGTATTAAGAAGCGGTGAAGTTTCCGCAAAAGCGGTTTTTGACGCGGTGAAGGCGGGGGATGAACTGGCAGTCGAAACTGCCCGGAAGTTTGGCGAATATCTCGGAAAAGGGCTTGGCGTGATTGCGGGCATTCTCGATCCGGAAATTATTGTAATCGGCGGCGGCGTTTCAAAAGCCGGCGAAGTGCTTTTTGAGTATATAAAACCACCTTTTGAGAGGACTGCATTCCAGGGCTGCAGAAACACGATTTTTGCGCTTGCCACACTTGGAAATGACGCAGGAATATATGGTGCGGCCAAAATGGTATTGGATTGAGAATATCATTGCAGTAAACTGTTCCGACAGGAAGTATTAGATTGAAAATTCGGCATATAATGAGACAGACATCATATATTTTAGAAATGAGACGGTGCGGAAATTGAGCTTGAACAGATCCATGTATGAATTTATTAAAAATATCATTCCCAAAGAAAGAATTTTTTTCGATGAGCCCATGAGCGCTCATACGACTTTCCGGATAGGCGGGGCGGCGGAATGTATGGTTTTAATAGAGCAGGAAGAAGAACTGCTGAAACTCGTCCCCTATCTGAACCAGATAGAAGAGAATTACTTTATTCTCGGAAACGGAAGCAATCTGTTAGTCGGAGATAAAGGATACCGGGGAGTGATTATCAAACTCGGAGAAGGGATGAACCGGATTTCGGTAGACGGAAACCGTATTCACGCGCAGGCGGGGGCTCTTTTATCGAAGACAGCTGCTGCCGCAAGAGATGCGGAGCTTTCCGGTATGGAGTTTGCGGCGGGGATTCCGGGAAGTATCGGCGGCGGCGTTGTAATGAATGCGGGTGCATATGACGGCGAGATGAAGCAGATCACGGAATCCGTCAAGGTGATGGATAAAGAGGGAAAAATCATGGTGCTGGACAACGATACGATGGAGTTCGGCTACCGTACCAGCATCATAAAGAACAGGCCTTTTATCGTGCTGGAAGTAACGCTGCGGATGCAGCCGGGGAACAAAGATGAAATTCAGTCAAAAATGAAAGAACTGATGGAGAAGCGGCAGAGCAGGCAGCCTTTAAATTATCCGAGTGCAGGCAGTACATTTAAGAGGCCGGAAGGATATTTTGCGGGAAAACTGATTATGGATGCAGGCCTGCGCGGATACCGCATCGGAGACGCCCAGGTATCGGATAAACATTGCGGGTTTGTCGTGAATATCGGAAATGCGTCGGCGGCGGATGTAAAAGAAGTAATTGAGGAAGTACAGGAAAGGGTGAAAGACCGCTTTCATGTAAGACTGGAGCCGGAAGTGATTTTTCTGGGCGATTTTTAAAAATACAACAGATAAGAAAGAGATGTGCATACATGAGATTTGTAGTAGTGACCGGCATGAGCGGCGGGGGGAAAAGAACAGCGCTTAAAATGCTGGAAGATCTGGGTTTTTACTGTGTCGATAATCTTCCGGTATCTTTGATAGAAAAATTTGTGGAACTGATCATCCGGCCGGGCGGTGAGATCACCAAAGTGGCGCTGGGACTGGATGTGCGTTCCGATCAGCCGTTTAACGCTGCGCAGAAAGCGCTGGAACAGCTGCGGGAGAACGGCTATCTGTATGAAATTTTGTTTATGGATGCGAGCGATGCCGCGTTGATAAAACGATATAAGGAAACGCGGAGAAAGCATCCGGTATCGCCGGACGGCCGGATAGAGGAAGGCGTAGAGAAGGAAAGAAAGATACTGAAAAGTATTAAGAAGAAGGCGGATTATGTCATTGATACCTCCAATCTGCTGACGAGAGAACTGAAAGAAGAGCTGGACCGGATTTTTGTTCTGAACGAGGAATACAATTCCCTGATGGTAACGATACTGTCTTTTGGGTTCAAAAACGGGATACCGGCGGATGCCGATCTGGTGTTCGACGTCAGATTTTTGCCGAATCCTTTTTATATAGATGAATTGAAGTACAAAACAGGAAACGACAAAGAGGTGCAGGATTATGTCATGGGCTTTCAGGAGGCACCGGAATTTCTGGACAGGCTGACGGGTATGCTGGATTTCCTGATTCCCAATTATATCCGGGAAGGAAAATACCAGCTGGTGATCGGTATAGGCTGTACGGGCGGAAAGCACAGGAGTGTTACGCTCGCAAACGAATTGTATGGGCATATGAAAGACAAAGGAAATTATGGGCTGAAACTGTACCACAGAGATTGCGGCGTGCAGTCGTAAGTGCTGTGGGCGGAAGAAATTTGGAGGAACAGCGATGTCATTTTCCGGTACGGTAAAAGAAGAGCTGGCGGCATACATCAGCCCGGCGAGACATTGTCAGTTAGCGGAGCTGGCGGCGTTTTTCCACTTTGGCGGACGCCTGACAGAAGACGGATGCCATATAAAATTCGATATGGAAAATGATGCGATTGCCAGAAAGTGCTTTACATTATTGCAAAAAACATTTAATATTAATAATGTTATGCGGGAAGCAGACGAGGAAAAAATTTTTCAGGCGCTGCATTTATACGATGAAGAACATCATATAAAACCGCCGGATACTCCGGTAAATGCTCTTTTGATTAAGAACAGCTGCTGTGCGCGCGCTTATTTACGAGGCGCGTTTCTGTGTGCCGGTTCTATGAGTGACCCGGAGAAAAGCTATCACCTGGAATTTGTCTGTAACAGGCCGGAACAGGCCGGACAGCTTCAGAATATCATTCAGGAATTTCAGATAGAGGCTAAGACGATAAAACGCAAGAAGTATTATGTGGTATATTTAAAAGAGGGTTCTGGCATCGTGGATTTACTCAATGTAATCGGAGCACATGTATCATTGATGAATTTAGAGAACCTTCGTATTGTTAAGGAAATGAGAAATTCCATTAACAGACGCGTCAACTGCGAGGCAGCTAATATTACCAAGACCGTAACGGCAGCATCCAGGCAGATAGAAGATATTCTGCTGATTAAAAAGCACTATGGGTTTGAGAACCTTCCGGACAATCTGCGGCAGATGGCCGAAATTCGTCTGGAATATCCGGAAGCGCCGCTGAAAGAACTTGGAGAATATCTGGAACCCGCGGTCGGGAAATCCGGTGTAAACCATCGGCTGCGGAAATTGAGTGAGATTGCTGAAGATATGAGGTGATAAAAGGAGGAGAAGTTATGATTCAAAAATCTGTCCAAATCAAATTGGAGGGCGGCTTGGAGGCAAGACCTGTTGCAATGCTTGTGCAGGTGGCGAGCCAGTACGACAGCAGCGTGTACATCGAGTCGGCGAACATGAAGGTGAATGCCAAGAGTATTATGGGCATGATGGGCCTTGGGCTCAACTGCGACGAAGCTGTGACCGTTATTGCGGATGGCGATGACGAAGAGGCGGCAGTTGCAGGAATTGAAAAATTTTTAGGCGGCGGTCAGTAAGGCAGAATATAAAAAAAGATTCCCATCCGGGAGTCTTTTTTTCACAAAAAACATCTTTTTGACAGTCATGAAAGGAGGATGTCATGGACAGGAGAATGCTTTTTGTTTATAACCCGAAAGCGGGTAAGGCACAGATCAAGAGTAATCTGATCGATATCATCGATATTTTCGTAAAGGCCGGATATGAAGTGACGGCCTATCCGACACAGGGGCCGGGGGATGCTGTCCGGGCCGTAAGGGAACGCGGGAAAGGATACGATATTGTCGTGTGCAGCGGCGGCGACGGCACGCTCGACGAGGTAGTCACCGGTATGATGAAGAGTGAAGAAAAGCTGCCGATCGGTTATGTGCCCGCGGGCAGTACCAATGATTTCGCGAACAGCCTCGGTATTCCGAGAAGCATGATCAAAGCGGCGGATGTAGTAGTGAACGGTCAGAGCTTTGCCTGTGACATCGGAGCATTTAATGACGATACCTTTATTTATGTGGCGGCGTTCGGAATTTTCACGGATGTATCTTACGAGACGCGGCAGGATATCAAAAATATGCTTGGGCATACGGCCTATCTGCTGGAGGGCGTAAAAAGGCTTTCCTCCATTAAATCCTACCGGATGAAAATAAGTTATGATGACGTCTGTCTGGAAAACGAATACATTTACGGCATGATTACCAATTCCAATTCTGTCGGCGGCTTTAAAGGAATTACGGGAAAGAACGTGGAGCTGAATGACGGCCTGTTTGAAGTAACGTTAGTGAAAAAGCCGGCGAATTTACTGGAAATGAACAAAATCATAACGGCGCTTGTCGATAAGAGAGTTCATTCGGACGCTTTCCGCAGTTTTAAGACATCCAGGATTACAATAGAATCCGACCAGGATGTGGCATGGACGTTAGACGGTGAATTTGGCGGAAATCACAGGAAGGCCATGATTGAAAATAAGAACGGGGCGCTGGAGATCCGGGTGCCCGAATAAAAAGTTCAGCTCACGCCATTCGCAGAACAGAGGCTGTGCTCAGTTCAGCTCACGCCATTCGCAGAACAGAGGCTGTGCTCAGTTCAGCTCACGCCATTCGCAAAGCCGCGCCTGCGGCGCTTTTCGCTGCTGCGCAGCTTCCTTTGCTCATAAGCGGGCGTTCCCTCAGTGAGAACAAAAATGTCAAAATCTGTGCAAGCACAATTTTGCCTTTTTTGTTCTCACTGGCTGAACTGTTGTAAAAAAATTTTTCGGAGAGGTTTTCTTTTTTGGGGGAATGCTGTATAATGACATCAAGCATTGGGTGGATAAGCCTGAGTGAGAAAAATATTAGATGGAGGTAAATAAAGATGTTAGTTTCAGCAACAGAAATGCTTCAAAAAGCAGTAGCCGGCCACTATGCAGTAGGTCAGTTCAACATCAATAACCTTGAGTGGACCAAAGCCATTCTTGCGACCGCACAGGAGTGCAATTCTCCGGTTATTCTCGGTGTTTCCGAGGGCGCAGGAAAATATATGGGCGGTTACGATGTCGTTATGGGTATGGTAAACGGTCTGATCAAAGACCAGAACATTACCGTTCCGGTAGCGGTTCATTTGGATCACGGTTCCTATGATCATTGTTACAAATGTATGGAAGCCGGATTCCCGTCCGTTATGTTCGACGGTTCCAAGTACTCTATCGAAGAAAATATTGAAAAGACAAAAGAACTGGTTGCAGCTGCACATGACAAAGGAATTTCCATCGAGGCAGAAGTCGGCTCTATCGGCGGCGAAGAAGACGGCGTTGTAGGTATGGGCGAGTGCGCTGACCCGGCAGAATGCAAGCAGATCGCAGATCTGGGTGTAGATTTTCTGGCAGCAGGCATCGGTAACATCCACGGAAAATATCCTGAGAACTGGCAGGGATTACAGTTCGACGTACTTGCTTCCGTTCAGGAGAAGACAGGAACGCTTCCGTTAGTGCTTCACGGCGGTACAGGTATTCCGGATGATATGATTAAGAAGGCAATTTCTCTCGGCGTTGCGAAAATCAACGTAAATACGGAATGCCAGTTAGTATTTGCAGAAGCAACCCGTAAATATATCGAAGCAGGCAAAGACCTTGAAGGCAAGGGATTTGACCCTCGTAAACTTCTCGCTCCCGGCGTAGAAGCGATCAAGGCAAAAGTAAAAGAGAAAATGGAATTGTTTGGTTCCGTTGGCAAGGCTTGAGAAAGAAAAGCAATATAAGATTTATGGAGAGAGCTGTCCATGGGGCAGCTCTTTTTATCTTATAGAAAATTGCTGAGCCTGCGCTTTTTTATTTTAAAGGAAATTAAGAAAGCGTGAAGCATTTTAAATTGTATTTATTATGAGGGGAAAAGGAGAATACTTATGAAAACATGGAATGTGACGTCTGACGACGCCGGGTATTATGTGGAGCTTAAAAACAACAAACAGGTTGTAGTAAACGGGGCAGTAATGAATTTGAAAGAATACCGGGTAAAAACCGGGATGCTCCAGACGGAATATGAAATCCCGGTCGGTTTTCGGAAGGCGCTTCTGATTATCAGGAGCATGAGCCAACCGCGGCTTATTATGGATAACAGGGATTGTGCGACCGGAGAGGAATATGTTCCCTTCAAAACGCCTGCCTGGGCCTATGTGTTTATCGTTTTACATTGCGGTAATTTCCTGAACGGGGCATTAGGAGGCGCGCTGGCAGCGGTGGGGATGTTGACGGCGGCTTCCGTTTCCAGTAATCAAAAATTGAATCTGGCATTAAGAATTATCATTAACATCGTGATCCTCATAGCCGCTTATGCGATCATGATCGGGATTGCATTTGCTCTGACGGGTTTGTGGTATTAGGAAAAAGTCCCCTGAAAAGGGAGGATGCCAGGTAAACTGGTTTTACCTGGCATTTATTATGAAAAAGTATTAATTAATCTGTCTGCTTTGTTATTTCTTTTGTGTTATCTTATGATATTAGTATATGCAGAAGAAATGTCTAAAGAATGATACGCAAGTGAAGTTTCTTTAAATTAAGTATGAATAAATTATGAACGCAGGGGAGGCGGATTTTATGCTGAAACTGATTAAAATTGCGGTTGGGAGCGTGGTGTCTATTTTTCTTGCCGATATGCTTGGCCTCAGTTACGGCACTTCGGCGGGTATTATTACGCTTTTGACAATACAGGACACTTCCAGGGAAACGATCATTATTTCCGTGAAAAGAGTCTGCGCCTTTCTTCTGGCGGCGGTTCTCGCCGGTTTGGTTTTTCGTGCTGCGGGGTATCATGTGATTTCTTACGGCATTTTTTTGTTTCTTTTTATAGCATGCTGTATTCCGCTGCGTCTTGGGGACGCGGTTTCCATCAATGCGGTCCTGGCAACGCACTATCTTCTGGAAATGGACATGTCTCCCTCTTTTATCTGGAATGAGGTACAGCTTCTTTTCATTGGAGCGGGCATTGGCACGCTTTTTAATCTTTATATGCCGGGAAAGGAAAGAGAAATCCGTGCCATGCAGTACCGGCTGGAGGAGGATATGCGGGAAGTGCTTTTACGGATGGCCGAGTATATCGGAAAAGAGGAACGGCCGGATTATACGGGGGACTGTTTTGAAAAACTGCAGGCCGATATTGAGGCGGGTAAGAAGCAGGCTTATGCTTATATGAATAATACTTTTTTTCAGGAATCAAAGTACTTTATGGATTATATGAATATGAGGCAGCAGCAGATGGTCGTATTAAAGGATATTTATAAGAGGATGTTAAGCATCCGCACACATTTGCCGCAGACAAATCAGGCGGCCGGACTGCTCCATGAAACTGCGGTTACTTTCGGGGAATCCAATAATGCCAGAGATCTGCTTGCGGAACTGGAGGAAGTGCTTCTGCGGATGAAGGATTCCCGTCTGCCTGTGACGAGAGAAGAGTTTGAAGATCGCGCGGTACTGTATGCTGTTCTGACGGATCTGGCATATTTTTTGCAGCTGAAAAAGGATTTTGTCGATTCTCTTACCGGGGAACAGATTAAGCGGTATTGGGAATGAATGCAGAATGGAAGGCCGGGGGCTCATTCAGGAGCCTTCAGTCCTTCCATAAAGCATTTTGCGGAAAGTATCCTATATCTTCTCCGGTTCCGGGTATTCCACGCCAAAGCAGTCTACGGTAACGCTTTCCATGATCTGTTCTTCCAAAGGCCTGTCATTGTAATCGGTAGACGTCTCGGCAATTTTGTTCACCACATCCATGCCTTCGATCACTTTTCCAAACGCCGCGTAAGCGCCGTCCAGATGCGGGCTTTTCTTGTGCATAATGAAGAACTGGCTGCCGGCCGAATCGGGGTGCATGCTTCTTGCCATGGACAGAACGCCTTCGGTGTGTTTTAAATCGTTGGTATGACCGTTCTGTGCAAATTCACCGCGGATAGAATAACCCGGGCCGCCCATGCCGGTGCCTTCCGGGTCGCCGCCCTGTATCATGAAGCCTTTGATGACTCTGTGGAAGATCAGGCCGTCATAGAAATTTTTCTGAATCAGGCTGATAAAGTTATTGACGGATACCGGTGCGATTTCAGGATATAATTCGGCTTTTATGGTATCTCCGCCTTTCATTGTAAAAGTGACAATTGGATTTTGTGCCATTCTTTTTGATTCCTTTCTGATTTTTTAATATAATAATAGAGGATAAGCGGAAGAAGGTAAAGAGGTATGTTAAAAAGGATTGTTTTTATCTGGGAAAAAGAAGATATTATAAAAGATATGACGGCGATTCTGCGGGAGCTGGAAGAGAAGCATACAGAAGCGCTGGTGAGAAGCGCAGATGATGAAGTGCCGGAAGAGAAGGAGACAGAGGACACGCTTTTTGTGACGGACTCTGCGCGGTGGCAGAAACGCCTGTGGGAGAGAAAAATCCCGGTTATCATTTATCTGCATGAGGATAACCGGGAAGAAAACTTTCTGCTTGCGGAATATGCCATAGAACGGATTGCGGAAATCGAGGCGGAATCGCTGGAACTTGCCTATCTGCGCCTGACCGGGCAGCCGTGGACGATTCTGACAACGGACAGATGTATTATAAGAGAAACAACTACGGAGGATGTGGACAGTTTTTATGAAATATACAGAGAACCGTCTGTTACGGAGTATATGGAAGGGCTGTATGAAGACCGGGACGCAGAGATTGCCTATATTCAGGATTATATCAGAAATGTCTATCGTTTCTATGGATATGGTATGTGGACGGTTTTGGAGAAAACGGATGGAAAGATAATTGGCAGGGCGGGGCTGAGCTGGCGGGAAGGCTGTGATATACCGGAGCTGGGATTTGTGATAGGCGTGCCGTGGCAGCGGAAAGGTTATGCTTATGAGGTTTGTACGGCGATTCTTGCATACGGACGGAAAGAACTTGGCTTTGATTCTTTTCAGGCATTGCTCATGAGAGGGAATGAGAAGTCCCGGGCATTGTGTGGGAAACTGGGGTTTACGTATGTGGAAGACGTTATGGTGGAGGGCGCGGCGTATATGAGGATGATGCTTGGAAATATTTAAAAAGGGTATTGACATTCGAAATTGGCGGTGTTAGAATCCAGTTTATAAGAGCAAAGGTGCTGTGAAGAGATTCATGGCACCTTTTTTCTTAACAGAATATTTATAAAAATGTGGAGCAAGGGCGCTTACGGGAAGGCGTCATTGTATCCACATTTTTTATGTGAGGAGGAGTAACATGAATGAAGAAATTTTGAGTGTAGTGAGCAGAGAGGTGTTCGGCGTCTGGTTTTTAATCGGCGCAGCGCTGGTGTTCTGGATGCAGGCCGGTTTTGCGATGGTGGAGACCGGTTTTACCAGAGCAAAAAATGCGGGAAATATCCTGATGAAAAACCTGATGGATTTCTGCATCGGTACGGTTGTTTTTATTCTGATCGGTTTTGGACTGCTTCTGGGTGAAGATATGGCCGGGCTGATTGGAAAGCCCGGATTCGATATTTTTACGAATTACGCGGATTTTGACTGGTCGAATTTTGTATTCAACCTCGTATTCTGCGCGACAACGGCGACGATTGTGTCCGGTGCGATGGCGGAACGGACGAAGTTTTTATCTTATTGTATTTATTCGGCCGTGATTTCCGCATTGATTTATCCGATTGAAGCGCATTGGATATGGGGCGGCGGCTGGCTTGCGCAGATGGGCTTCCATGATTTTGCGGGCTCTTGTGCGATACATATGGTAGGCGGTATTTCCGCGCTTATCGGTGCAAAAATTTTAGGTCCCCGTATCGGTAAGTTTACAAAAGAAAAAGACGGAAAGACGAAAGTCAGTGCTTTTCCCGGACATAACCTGCCGATAGGATGCCTTGGCGTCTTTATCCTGTGGCTTGGCTGGTACGGTTTCAACGGTGCGGCCTGTACGAGTGTGGAACAGCTTGGTTCCGTATTTGTAACGACAACGGTAGCGCCGGCGATTGCGACAGTCGTATGTATGATTTATACCTGGATAAAATATGGAAAGCCGGATGTTTCGATGTGCCTGAACGCATCACTGGCAGGCCTTGTGGCGATTACGGCGCCCTGTGATGTGACGGATGTAACGGGGGCGCTGGTGATTGGCGCTGTATCGGGTCTGCTGGTTGTATTTGGGGTTTGGGTTCTGGATTATAAACTGCATATCGACGACCCGGTCGGTGCGGTAGCGGTGCATTGTCTGAACGGTATCTGGGGGACAGTGGCGACAGGCCTTTTTGCAACTACATCGGCGCCGGGAAACGACAGCATATCAGGTCTTTTTTATGGGGGCGGATTCAGACAGCTTGGTTTACAGTTGATCGGATTTGCGGCGGTAGCGGCCTGGACGACGGTCACGATTACGATTACGTTTATTATTATTAAAGTTTTCTTTGGGCTTCGTGTCAGCGAAGAAGAGGAAATTGTAGGACTGGATTCCTGCGAGCATGGGCTTGCGTCCGCGTATTCGGGATTCAGCATTATGGATATTTCCAATACAATGACAATGGATGTCAACGAAAATACGAGTCTGGGTACGGAGGTATATGAGGAAGTTTCTGCCGCACAGAAAGATCCGGAAATTCCGGTCATTGCGGAATATCCGGCGGGGGCAGCGGGAATGTATAAGGTTGTTATTATTGCCAGACTGTCCAGATATGATCATTTGAAAAAAGCGATGAATGACCTGGGGGTTACCGGTATGACGGTGACACAGGTTATGGGATGCGGTGTTCAGAAAGGTTCCGGCGATGTATACCGCGGCGTTGAAATCGATGCGACGCTTCTTCCGAAAGTCAAGGTTGAAGTAATCGTCAGCAGGATTCCGGTCGATGCGGTTATCGCGGCGGCGAAAAAAGCTCTTTATACAGGGAATATCGGTGATGGTAAGATTTTTGTATACCATGTGATGAGGGTCGTAAAGGTACGTACCGGTGAAGAAGATTTTGCGGCTTTACAGGATGTAGAATAAAGAAGTTATCCACTTAATCCCTTAGCATAGATTCAAAGCCCTCGGCGCTTCCACCGCCGGGGGTTTTGACGTAAAAGATTTGTTTAAATTCAATTCCGCTCAAAAGTCTTCTTGAATATCCGTATTGTTTTTCGGTATAATAAAAAAGATCAGTACAGCATGAAGGAAACGGACTTGAATATGTATGCAGGAGGGTAAAACATTGAGAAAAACAAAAATTGTATGTACACTGGGACCGTCAACGGATAATGAGGAAGTCATGCGGCAGATGATGCTCGAAGGCATGAACGTTGCGCGGTGCAATTTCTCTCATGGCGTTTATGAGGAACATAAGAAACGGATGGATATGGTGAAGAAAATCCGCAAAGAGGTGAAAAAGCCGGTGGCAATTCTGCTGGATACCAAAGGGCCGGAAGTCAGGGTAAGGCAGTTTAAGAACGGTAAAATAACGCTGCAGGAAGGACAGCTCTTTACGCTGACTTCGGAAGAAGTCGAAGGAACCGAAGAGAAAGTATCCGTTACTTACAGCCGTCTTTATGAAGACCTCGAAGTGGGAATGACGGTGCTGATCGACGACGGTTTGATCGAAATGAAAGTGGAAAAGGTAGAGAAGACCAATATCGTGTGCCGTGTCATTAACGGCGGCGTTGTTTCCAATAATAAAGGAATCAACGTACCGGATGTCAATCTTTCCATGCCGTATCTGAGCGATAAGGACAGAGAGGATATTCTGTTTGGCATCGAACAGGATGTGGATTTTGTGGCGGCGTCTTTCGTTCAGTGCAAAGAGGATATTTTACAGTTGAGAAGGCTGCTCGATAAAAATGGCGGTGAGGAAATAAAGATCATTTCCAAAATCGAAAACTTACAGGGTGTGGAAAACATCGATGAAATTATCGAAGTATCCGACGGCATCATGATCGCGCGGGGAGATATGGGGGTTGAGATTCCCTATGAAGAAGTGCCTGTGATACAGAAAATGATTATTAAGAAAGTATATCAGGTAGGAAAGCAGGTCATTACCGCGACACAGATGCTGGAATCCATGATTAAGAATCCGAGACCGACCAGGGCGGAGGCGACGGATATCGCCAATGCGGTTTATGACGGAACAAGCGCAATCATGCTTTCCGGGGAGACGGCGGCCGGAGCCTATCCTGTGGAAGCGGTTAAAACAATGGTAAGAATTGCGGAACGCACCGAGCAGGATGTGGATTACCGTAAGCGGTTTTTTAATCATGACAGAAAAGCCAATCCCGATGTGACCGATGCGATATGCCATGCGACCTGCACAACGGCGCTCGATCTGAGCGCGAAAGCGATCGTTACCGTGACGAAGTCCGGCAGGTCGGCGAGAATGATAGCCGGATACCGGCCTGCGAGCAGTATCATCGGCTGTGCGACGACCGAAAAAATATGCAGACAGATTAATTTGACATGGGGGGTAACGCCGGTATTAGTTAAGGAAGAAAAAGACGTATTTGATTTATTCCGTAACGCAATCGCGGCGGCGGAGAAGATGCAGCTTCTGGAGAAAGGCGATCTGACCGTTATTACATCGGGTGTTCCGATGGGGATTTCCGGCACAACGAATATGATTAAAGTGCAAATAGTATAAAAAATGAGAAGGTTTCTTTTGTATTTTTATATAAAGAAACCTTCTCATTTGTCAGTTGAGGGTAAGAAAATCTGATGAAGAATCCGCCTACGCGATAAAAAACGTCACAATCGGAATGGTGATCAGGCTCAGAAGCGTCGTCAGGATAATGCCCTGTGAAATGGCAGACTCTTCCACATGCAGCTGTTTGGAAAGCATCAGCGGCATGTTCCCCGCGGGGACGGCTAACATCAGTGCGGTTGTATTCAGAATCAAAGGTTCTTTGACAAAAAGACCGAGCAGCAGCGTAAAGCCGACGGGCAGCAGTATCTGTCTGATCAGTGTGAAACCGTAAAGTTTCGGATGGGAGAAAATATCTCTCGGCGCCATCTGCGCGACCGATACTCCGAGCACAAGCATGGACAAAAAGGTGGTAGTCCGTCCGGCATGTGTCAGGGAGGCGGAAATAATCTCCGGCACGTTAAAATTGCCGAGATAGAAAAAGATAGTCAGCGCGGCGGAAATGGTTCCGGCATTGACAAGTTTGTGCAGGATGCTTTCCGGTTTCTGCGGCGCGGCGTCGGGATTCTGCGCTATGGATGCTTTTTTCAGGGTAGACAGCCCATAAGTGTATACGAGGAGATTATAAATCAGGTTATTGATGGATACAAAAATCAGGGAGCCGGAGCCGAGTACGGCGGATGCTAACGGAATGCCGATGAATCCGACATTGCCGAAAACGGTCAGCATGCGGTAGGAATAGCGGGCGTTGTCCGGAACCCTTAAAACAAGCGGAATCAAATGGGCAGATAAAATCAAAACAGAATAGGAAATAATAAAAACACATAAACTCAGCCCCAGCGTCCGTAACGGCACTTTCGGAGAATCGTCGAAGGCGGAACAGATTAAAACGGCGGGGTTTGTGATATTGACAATCAGGCCGGAAAGCTGTCTTGAAGTATCTTCGGACAGCATTTTTTTGCGGAAAAGAAGGATTCCGACGGTGATTAAAATCATTATGATAATCATTTGTTCCAGTACGACTGCAATGCTCATAAATACCCTCCATCTGGCTGCAATCGGCGAGCCACAAGCAGTATTGTACCACATTTAAAAAAAATAGGAAGAGGCTTAACAGAAGAAAAAAAATATATTATACTATAAAATAATGCTTTGTGGACAAGTCTGCCCACGGAATGGGGGATGTATGCAGAAATATATTATGGCGCTGGACCAGGGAACGACAAGTTCGAGATGTATTCTTTTCGATAAAAGCGGAGCAATCCGCAGCATGGCGCAGAAGGAATTTACGCAGATCTATCCGCAGCCCGGCTGGGTGGAACATAATCCGAGGGAAATATGGGCGTCGCAGATAGCGGTAGTAACGGAGGCGATGGCGAATATCGGCGCGTCCGCACAGGATATTGCGGGAATCGGCATTACGAATCAGCGTGAAACGACGATTGTCTGGGATAGAAAAACCGGCGAACCGGTTTACCCGGCCATTGTCTGGCAATGCCGGAGAACGGCGGAAGTGATCGATGAGCTGAAGGCTCAGGGGCATGAAAAGATGATACGGGAGAAGACAGGGCTGATTCCGGACGCCTACTTTTCGGCAAGCAAGATCGCGTGGATTCTCGATAATGTAGAGGGGACGAGAGCGAGGGCGGAAGCAGGAGAACTGTTATTTGGAACGGTTGACACATGGCTGATCTGGAACCTGACAAAAGGGGCTGTGCATGTGACGGACTATACGAATGCTTCCCGCACGATGCTGTTTAATATTCATGAGCTGTGCTGGGATAAGGAATTGCTTGCGCTGTTCCGTATACCGGCGTGTATGATGCCGGAAGTAAAACCGTCCAGCTGTCTTTATGGTAAAACGACAGCCGATATTCTGGGCGGAGAAATACGGATCGCGGGTGCGGCGGGCGATCAGCAGGCCGCGTTGTTCGGTCAGTGCTGCTTTGAGCCGGGGCAGGTAAAAAATACGTATGGGACAGGTTGTTTCCTGCTGATGAATACCGGGAAAAAAGCTATTTCTTCCGGCCGCGGGCTGCTGACGACGATTGCCGCCGGCTCCGGAGAAGAGGTGGAGTATGCGCTGGAAGGAAGCGTATTTGTGGCGGGAGCGGCAATCCAATGGCTGCGCGACAGCATGCGGATGATCAGGGAATCCGGGCATTCGGAAAAATATGCAATGCGCGTTGAAGATACAAACGGCGTCTATGTTGTTCCGGCTTTCGCGGGAATGGGGGCGCCATATTGGAACCCCTATGCGAGAGGGACGATTGTCGGAATTACAAGGGGTTGTGAAAAAGAACATTTTATCCGGGCGGTGTTGGAGTCCATCGCTTATCAGACGGCGGATGTGCTGCACGCGATGGAAGAGGATGCAGGGATGCCGTTACAGGAACTGAAGGTAGACGGAGGCGCCAGTGCCAACCACTTCCTGATGCAGTTCCAGGCGGACATTATCGGACAGACGGTACACAGGCCGAGCTGTGTCGAAACGACGGCGCTGGGGGCTGCCTATCTGGCAGGACTGGCTGTCGGCTACTGGAAGGATAAGGAGGAAATCTGCGCGAACTGGAAGCTGGACAAAACCTTTGAACCTTCCATGAAAGAAGAGAAACGTAAGGAGCTGTTAAAGGGCTGGAAAAGAGCGGTGAAGTGTGCGCTTGTCTGGGCGAAAGGAGAAGAAGAATGATTGTACAGAAATATAAGGATATGTTAAAAGGAAAATCCGTGATCAGGCAGCTTTCAGAGTTTGCCACAGCGAGAGGAGCCGAGATCGGCTATGAGAATGTGTTTGATTTCAGTCTCGGAAATCCGTCGGTCCCGGCGCCGCAGAAGTTTACGGATGTTATGATAGAACTTTTGCAGAACCACGATCCGATGGAACTGCATGGATACAGCCAGAGTCTCGGTATTCCGGCGGTGCGGGAGAAGATCGCACAGTCTTTGAATAAGCGGTTTCACATGAACTATACGGGAAATCACATTTTTATGACGACAGGGGCGGCAGGCGCCATTGCCCATGCGGTAAGATGCGTTACGCAGCCGGGGGACGAAGTGCTGACATTTGCGCCTTATTTCCCGGAATACCAGCCCTATATCAATCTGAGCGGGGCCGTTTTGAAGGTAGTTCCGGCCAACACCGAAGACTTCCAGATTAATTTCGATATTTTTGAGCAGATGCTGACGGAAAAGGTTATGGCGGTGCTGATTAATACGCCGAACAATCCTTCCGGGATTGTATATACGACGGATACTGTCCGGAAACTGGCAGAAATTATGCGGGCGAAGGAAAGGGAGTACGGCCACGACATTTTCCTGATTTCCGATGAACCATACCGGGAAATCATATTTGAAGGGACGGATGCGCCCTACATATCGGGCTTTTATGACAACTCCCTTTCCTGTTATTCCTATTCCAAGTCGCTGTCTCTTCCGGGAGAGCGGATTGGTTATGTGGCGGTGAACCCGGCGTGTACCGACGCGGAATATATTACGAATATGTGTGCGCAGATTTCGAGAGGAACGGGGCATAACTGCCCGCCGTCCATCATTCAGCTTGCGGTTGCGGAAGTTTTGGATTTAACGGCGGATTTATCCGTATATGAAACAAACTGCAACATATTATATAAAGAACTGACTTCTCTCGGATTTGAATGCGTGAAGCCCGGAGGCACTTTTTATATGTTTCCGAAAGCGCTGGAAGAGGATGCGAAAGTATTCTGTGAAAAGGCGAAAAAGTATGATCTGATTCTTGTGCCCGGCGATACATTTGGCGCGCCCGGTTATTTCCGGCTGGCTTACTGTATCGGTACGGAAAAAGTGGAGCGTTCGCTTTCCGCATTTCGCAGATTCGTAAAGGAAGAATATTAGTCCGCAGGCTGAGAGCGGCATGGTTATCAGTATCAGGAGCAGATGAAAAGGCGGGGTTTTTTCGTGTGCATGGGATGGCATGAAAAGCCGAAAGCTGTCTGCAGGAAAGAAGGAGAATGAATTATGTTTCAGGCTGGACTTGTTTTGGAAGGCGGCGGTATGAAAGGGATTTATACGGCCGGGGTACTGGACTTTTTTCTGGATAAGGATATAGAATTTTCAAGCTGTTACGGCGTGTCTGCGGGAGCCTGCTGTATGTGCAGTTATTTGTCGAAGCAGCGGAAAAGAGCGTACCGTACCAATGTGGAATATTTGGGGCAGAAGGCGTATTGCAGCGTGGAGAGCCTTTTGTTTACGGGCAATCTGTTCGGAGCGGATATGTGCTACGGACTGATTCCGGACTATCTGGACCCATATGATTATGAGGCATTTAATAAGTATCCGGGAAAAGCTTATGCGGTGGTGACCAATATCAGGACCGGAGAGGCGGAATATATACGTCTTGAGGATATGCACAGGGATATCGCGGCTATTCAGGCGTCAAGCTCCATGCCGCTCGTTTCCAGAAACGTCAGAATCGGGAAAGGACTTTATCTCGACGGAGGCATTGCGGATTCCATTCCGGTCAGACGCTCCATTCAGGACGGAAACCGGAAGAATGTGATCGTGATGACGAAGGAGGAGGGCTATATCAGACAGCCTTCCGGCGCGGCGGAGCTTGCTATGATAAAGGCGCGTTATCTGCGTTATCCCAAAGTATATGAGCGTATGCGGGAGCGGCATATTGTTTATAACGGGACGGTACAGTATATGGAAGAGATGAAAGAGCAGGGAAAAGCATTTATTATCCGGCCAAAGCATAAGAGTAATGTAGGACGCGTCGAAAAAGACCGGGCCAAACTGGAGGCGCTCTATGAGGAGGGTTATAAAGACGCGGAGAACTGCTATATCGACTTATTGGAATATCTGGAGGAAGAATTATGTTAGAAATTTTAAAGGCTGTTTTGTTCGGCATTGTGGAAGGAATTACGGAATGGCTGCCTGTCAGCAGTACGGGGCATATGATTTTGCTCAATGAGTTTGTGAAGCTGGATGTATCGGAGGCGTTCTGGGAAATGTTTCTTGTCGTGATACAGCTTGGAGCGATTCTGGCGGTGGTGCTCCTTTTCTGGGATAAAATATTTCCGTTTGAACTGAAAAACCGCAATAAACCGTTTATCAGAAAAAATATATTTGTTCTCTGGTTTAAAATTGTCGTGGCGTGTATTCCGGCGGCGGTGATCGGCCTGGCTTTTGATGATGTTTTTGATGCCCTCTTTTATAATCCATGGTGCGTGGCGACGGCGCTGATCGTGTTCGGTGTGGCATTCATCATCATTGAGAACCGCAATAAAAATCTGCGCCCCCATATTACGAGCCTGGAACAGATTACTTATAAAACGGCGCTTATGATCGGCATTTTTCAGCTGATCGCCGCGATTTTTCCGGGAACGTCCCGTTCCGGCGCAACGATTGTCGGCGCGCTCCTGATCGGTGTTTCCAGAACCGTTGCGGCGGAATTTACCTTTTTTCTGGCGATTCCCGTTATGTTCGGCGCAAGTTTACTGAAAATCGTCAAATTCGGATTTCATTTTACAGGAACGGAACTGACCATTTTGTGCGCCGGCATGATCGTTGCTTTCCTCGTATCCGTTTTTGTAATTCGTTTTCTGATGGGATATATCAAAAAGCACGATTTTAAGGTATTTGGCTGGTATCGCATTGTTTTGGGTGTGATTGTTTTTGCTTATTTCATTTTTTCCTGATTTTTACAGCATTTCGCATATAAATGACCGGAAATCATAAGTGTTTTGTGACAGTTTGTTAGTTGACAAGGCAGAATGCTTTGGGGTAAAATTGCTCTGTAATCAGGTGATAGTATATAAATATTATATAAATCAGTAGATTATAAGATGTTGGACTAGATGATTGCTGCATAAATAAAAAGTTTGGATGAATACATGGGAGGAGAATTCATGGCAGAAGCAAAGAAAGCGGCAGCTAAACCGGAAACAGACAAGGCTGTAGATGCAACGACAGAGACAGTGACGGAAGCACCGAAAACAGAGACAAAGAAAAAACCCGGCAGAAAGCCCGGAACGGCAAAAGCGGCGGAGAAAAAGACGACCGCAAAGAAAACGACGGCAAAGAAGGCAGAGACGAAAGAAGCAACGGCAAAAACACCCGGCAGAAAACCGGCGGTAAAAGCGACTGTTGAAATACAGTTCGGGGGCAATACACGTACGACAGAAGAGCTCGTAAAGAGCGCGAAAGATATCTGGGAATTTGATCTGCACAGAGAACCGGCCGATTTCAAGAGCGTTGAACTTTATGTAAAACCCGAAGATAACAAAGTATATTATGTTATTAATAAGGAAAGCGAAAATGAAGTGAGCGGTGATTTCAATTTCTAAAAGCCCGTTATCCGGAAAATGATCTGATAAAGGGGCTGTCGCACTAAGTAATTAGTGCGCAGCTCCTTTTCTATGCAAAAAAATAACTGCCAGACCTCGAAAGAATCC
>ERZ808054.246-NODE-246-length-65655-cov-8.795739_pt1 | contig 65655 bp, 58 predicted proteins | sample MGYA00380201_ERZ808054 | MGnify/ENA primary metagenome ERZ808054 (study PRJEB31490, sample SAMN06133419) | mouse gut metagenome | isolation source: Z5_2 | host: mice | place: China: Chengdu | collected 2015-05 ... | reverse complement strand
GATATAAATTAAGCCGTCAGAACACTTATCTGACGGCTTAATTGCGGTGCTGTCATACCCAAAGTTCAGAAAGAACCGCGGTTTGGGCGGTGCTTTTTTAGCATTGATCTTGAATGAATAAATTTTGGATAAAAGTTTTCATGGAAACTCTGCACAATATATGATAAGATGTAAATAAATATATTTCGGAAAGGGAAATGAAAATGGCAAGTGTAAGCATCAAAACAGTAATAGAACAGTTCAAGCTAAAGAATCTCACGACGGAGATTGATGTGGAAAGCGTGAAAATTCATCAGCCTGATATCAACCGTCCAGCGTTGCAGCTGGCGGGATATTTTGAGCACTTTGAGGAGACAAGACCACAGATTATCGGGTTTGTAGAGTTTTCATACATGAAGAATCTGCCCGATGAGCGCAAGCGGGAAGTGTATCCTAGAGTTATCTCGGAGAAAACGCCCTGCATTATCTTCTGCCGGGATTTGCATCCAGATGAGATGTTTATGGAGACAGCGCTCAAAAATAACGTGCCGCTGCTGATGACAGAGAAGCCCACCTCCGCATTTATGGCGGAGATCATCCGATGGCTCAACGTCAAGCTGGCGCCCTGCATCTCAGTGCATGGCGTGCTGGTGGATGTCTACGGCGAGGGCGTGCTCATCACGGGTGAGAGCGGCATCGGCAAGAGCGAGGCGGCGCTAGAACTCATAAAGCGCGGGCACCGTCTGGTGTCGGATGACGTGGTGGAGATTCGCAAGGTGAGCGACGAGACACTCATTGGCTCTGCGCCGGATATCACGCGCCACTTTATCGAGCTGCGCGGCATCGGCATTATCGATGTGAAGACCCTGTACGGTGTGCAGAGTGTTATGGACACCACAAATATCAATCTCGTCATTCGTCTCGAGGACTGGGATAAGGAAAAGAAATACGACCGATTAGGTCTTGAAGAGAACTTTACAGAATATCTTGGCAATAAGATTGTGTGTCACAATATTCCGATACGTCCGGGGCGCAACCTGGCGATCATCTGCGAGTCGGCGGCTGTCAACTATCGTCAGAAGAAGATGGGCTACAATGCCGCGCAGGAGCTGTACCAGCGTGTGCAGAACTCTCTGTCAAAGCCGCGTGAGGAGGACGAGGAGTAGTGTGAACAGGAGTGCCGTTTGGGCATATGAATGGAAATTTGTGTGAAGTCACACGAAATGATCAATAATAATACAAGGATGATAAGGAGATGGAAAAATGGCGAAGTATTGTTTTGGTGTAGATTTAGGCGGAACGACAGTCAAGCTTGGATTGTTTGACCCGGAGGGGAACGTGCTTGAAAAGTGGGAGATTCCCACCAGGAAAGAGGAGAGCGGCAGCAAAATCCTGCCGGATATCGCAAAGGCGATACTTGATAAGGCAGCGGAGAAGGACATCGCAAAGGAGGACGTGGTCGGTGTGGGTATCGGTGTGCCCGGCCCTGTGGACGGAAAAGGCATCGTACATAGAGCAGTAAACCTTGGATGGGATGTGCTGAACATCAATGAGACGCTCGGCGGGCTGCTCGGTATGCCTGTGAGAGCGGGAAATGATGCCAATGTGGCAGCGCTCGGCGAGATGTGGTGCGGCGGCGGCAAGGGTTATACCAATATGGTGCTTGCCACACTCGGTACGGGTGTCGGCGGCGGGATTATCATCAACGGTGAGATGGTGACTGGTGCGACGGGAGCAGGCGGCGAGATTGGACATATCCATATCCAGGACGATGAGCCGGACACATGTGGGTGCGGCAATCATGGCTGTCTGGAGCAGTATGCCTCCGCGACAGGCGTCGTGCGTCTGGCAGAGCGCAAGCTGGCGTCATCGACACAGGACAGTGTGCTGCGCGCGGCGAAGGAAAACGGCAGGCTCAGTGCGAAGGCAGTGTTTGACGCGGTCAAAGCGGGGGATGCACTCGCCTGCGAGATCGCAGAGCAGTTTGGCGATTATCTTGGAAAAGGGTTTGCGATGATCGCCGGCGTGGTCAATCCAGAGGTGTTTGTTCTCGGCGGCGGCGTGTCCAAGGCAGGCGAGATTCTGTGCGAGTATGTGTCCAAGTATTATCAAAAGTATGTGTTCCGCGGTTCCAGCGATGCACAGTTCAAGCTGGCGACGCTCGGAAATGACGCGGGCATCTACGGCGCGGCGAAACTGGTGATAGGATAGTTCATAAATGAAAGAAAGAGGATAGAACGATTGAGAGCAGAGTTTGATGAGGCGACGAAACAAAAACTCTACCAAAGACTGTCCGGCATACTACAGCCGGAGCAAATACTTGCAGATGAAAACATGTCAGCTCACACCACCTTCCGCGTGGGTGGTGGAGCTGACATCTTTGTAGAGATCAATCGTGCGAGCGAGCTTGAAAAAGTGCTTGCGGCGCTGCGCGCGGAGGGACTTACGAGGCTGAATGAGGATTTTTACCTTCTGGGCAATGGCAGCAATGTGCTGGTGAGCGACCGCGGCATACGGGGGGTCGTACTCCATCTGACGAAAGCATATGGCACAGTCACAGTGGACGGCACGTCGCTTGTCTGCGAGGCGGGCGCCACCCTTGCGGCGGTCGCGCACAAGGCATATGAGAACAGTCTGACCGGATTTGAGTTCGCGTCGGGAATCCCAGGGAGTCTTGGCGGCGCGATCGTCATGAACGCCGGTGCATACGGCGGCGAGATGCGCCACGTCGTACAGCGTGTGCGTCTGATGACGCTGGCGGGGGAGATTGTGGAGAAGACCGCAGAGGAGATGCACTTTGGGTACAGGCACAGCCTGTTAAAAGAGGAGCCGTATATCGTGATGGAGGTCACGCTTAGGCTTGCGCGCGGCAGCCAGCAGGAAATCCGGGACAAAATGGAGGAGCTGGCAGCAAGGCGGCGCGAGAAGCAGCCGCTGGAGTATCCGAGCGCCGGCTCGACATTCAAGCGTCCAGAGGGATATTTTGCCGCGAAATTGATAGAGGATGCAGGGCTTCGGGGCTTCGCAGTCGGCGGCGCGCAGGTATCGGAGAAGCACTGCGGCTTTGTCGTGAACAAAGGCCATGCCACCGCAAACGATGTCCGCGAACTGATTGCGGAGGTACAGCGGCGCGTGAAGGCGTCCGCGCAGGTTGCTATCGAGCCGGAGGTTATTATGCTGGGCTTTGAGGGATAGTCGTCATACAACACAAAAGAAAGGGTGACAGGGATGAGATTTGTAATCGTGACAGGGATGAGCGGCGGCGGAAAGTCCACTGCCATGAAAATGCTGGAGGATGCCGGTTATTATTGTGCAGACAATATGCCGGTGCCTTTGATTGAGAAGTTTATGGAGCTGCTGGCGATGCCGGACAATGGGATTTTGAAGGTGGCGCTGGGGCTGGATGTCAGGGCGGACCAGTCCTTTGAGGATGTCAATCAGCTCGTCGCCAGACTGCGAGAGACTTACACTTTTGAGATTTTATTTCTCGAGTCGGCGGACAGTGTGCTGCTAAAGCGCTATAAAGAATCGCGGCGTGTCCATCCGCTCTCCGTGGACGGAGATTTGATGAGCGGCATCACCAGAGAGCGGGCGTTGCTTGCGAGCATCAAGCAGGCAGCAGACTATGTGATCGACACGACGAACCTGCTGACGAGAGAGCTCAAAGCGGAGCTTGACCGCATCTTTGTCAGCAATCAGGCGTACAACAGCCTGATGGTCAATGTCATGTCCTTTGGCTTTAAGCATGGGATACCGCAGGATGCCGATCTGGTGTTTGATGTGCGTTTCCTGCCCAATCCATTTTATATTGATGAGCTGAAACAGAAGACGGGGCTGGACCGGGAAGTGCAGGACTACGTCATGGGATTTCCAGAGGCGCACGAGTTCGTGGATAAGCTGACAGACATGGTGGAGTTTCTGATTCCGCACTATATCAGCGAGGGGAAGTATCAGCTTGTCATCGCGATCGGCTGTACGGGCGGTCAGCACCGGAGTGTGACGCTTGCCGGAGAACTGTATAAGCGTCTTAAGGACAAAGGAGACTATGGACTCACGCTGCGCCACCGCGATACGAAGTAGGTGAAGTATGTCTTTTTCAGGAGAAGTAAAAGAGGAGCTTGTGAAGCTTGAAAACGATGCCAGGCACTGCCAGCTTGCGGAGCTTGCGGTGATTCTGGTCTACGCGGGGGCTGTCAGGACAGATTCGTCCGGTGCAGTGTGCATCGAATTGCAGTCTGACGCGCCGTATGTGGCGTCGCGATGCCGGATGCTCCTTGTCAAACTGTTTCAGACAGCCTTGCCCGAAATGTCAAACGAAAATAGTCTGTATCTGACAAAAAATGACACAAGTGTCATAAAAAGGACGTTGCAGGCAATCAAGTACAAGGGTGGCGATGTGCTTGTCCATCCGCTTGTGATCAAAAGTCTGTGCTGTAAGCGCGCGTTTCTGCGCGGCGCCTTCCTGAGCATCGGCTCGATCAGCAATCCGGAGAAGGGGTATCACCTGGAATTTGTGTGCAGTGATGCAAAGCAGGCAGCGCAATTGGTGGAGACGCTCCTTTTTTATGAGATTCGGGCAAAGATCGTGGTGCGAAAAAAATATCACGTCGTCTATATCAAGGAGAGCGAGGAGATTGTGGAGCTGCTGAATGTGATCGGGGCGCATATTTCCTTGATGAATCTTGAAAATCTGCGGATACTAAAGGATATGCGCAATGCCGTCAACCGGCGTGTCAACTGTGAGACGGCAAACATCACCAAGACTGTCAACGCAGCATCGAAGCAGATCGACGACATACAGTATATTAGAGAACACTATGGTTTTGACAATCTGGCGGAAAATCTGCGGCAGATGGCAGAGCTTCGCCTGGAATATCCAGAGGCGACACTAAAAGAGCTGGGCGAGTTCTTATCGCCCGCAGTGGGCAAATCCGGGGTCAACCACAGACTACGAAAATTAAGTGAATTGGCAGAAAAATTAAGAGGCAAATAGATTGAAAAATCAGAGATTTTTCAATCGGCAAATTTGTGCTGACGCCCAAATTCGCGAGCTGTCGGCAGCATGGAGGATTAGTATGAAGAAAGCATTATTTATAATCAATCCACATTCTGGCAAGGGGCTGATTAAGACGCATCTGCTGGGTATTGTGGATATACTGGTAAGGAATGATTACGAGGTGACAGTCTACACGACACAGGGGCGCGGGGATGCAAGCCGCGCGATGCGTGAGCGCAGGAGGAGCTATGAGCTGATTGTGTGCAGCGGCGGCGATGGGACTCTGGACGAGATTGTCACGGGGATGATGCAGTCTGGCTTTAAGACGACCATCGGATATATACCGGCGGGGAGCACGAATGATTTTGCGAACAGCCTGAGGATTTCATCGAGCATGGCTACGGCGGCGGAAGCGATTGTGAGCGGCACGGTGTTTCCCTGTGACGTGGGCAGATTTAATGAGGATATTTTTGTCTATATTGCGGCGTTTGGACTGTTTACTGAGGTTTCCTATGGCACGCGCCAGGAGATGAAGAATATGCTCGGACATATGGCATATATTCTTGAAGGTGTCAAGCATTTGCAGAATATCAAGTCGTATCATATGAAAGTGACAAACGTGTCAGAAAATGGCGAGACAACCGTCATAGAAGATGAATTTATCTATGGCATGATCACAAATTCATATTCTGTGGGCGGATTTAAGAGCATTGCGGGCAATGTTTTCAAGGGAGATATCGCACTGAATGACGGACTGTTTGAGGTGACGCTGATCAAGATGCCTAAGAATCCGATGGAATTAAATTCCATTCTGGCAGCGCTCGCAATTCAGAACATTGATACGCAGTATATGTACAGCTTTAAGTCCGGCAGGCTTATGATTGAGTCGAAGGAGGAGGTTGCTTGGACGCTGGACGGTGAGTTTGGCGGAAAGCACAGAGAAGTTACGCTTGTGAACGAGAAGCAGGCGATGGACATTATGGTGAAAGAATAAAAAGGAAATTAGATACATGAAACACAGAGTAAAAGGAAGTTTGGTCCTTTTGGTGCTGCTGATTATCACCGCGCTGGGCATTCTGTTTTATCAAAGTCTGTCCTGGCATTATGAGATGCAGGGGGCGGTAACGGATTTGTCCGGTCTTTCGATGACGAGCAGCGGTTATGAGGTGGTTTCGGCGGGCGGCGGACCTGGCAAAAGATTTAAAGTGACAGGGGAGGACCCGCAGTTTATATTGGAAATACAAAAGAACGGTGTGGTTCCCGTTGGCGGAATCCAACTGCAATTCGGTGAAGTGTGGCAGGAACCGCTTGCGGTACAGGTATTCTATGCGGCGCAGGGCGAGGAGTTCTCTGAGAAGCATTCGGTAAAGGGCGCGTTGAAGGCAGGCGAAAAGGCTGTGCTGCTTCCGGTGCCGCCTGGGCAGTACGAGACATTGCGCTTTGACATTGACGGGGATTTCGAGCTTACCGCCATACAAAGCTGCGCGGAGCCGATGGCGGCGCAGGCGTATGTCTCGCAGGATACAGTGCAGCGCTGCCTGTGGTATTTTCCGGCGGTCATCATCGGATTTTCTCTGATTTATTGGGCGCATGGCGTGCGGTTCAAACAGGGCGGCTTCACGGCGCGCGCTTATCTTAAAAGCGTTTTTCTGGGGGCGGAGACAACGGGAAAACGCGCGGTGTATCTGGATTATCTGCGCGTGCTCGCGGCGGTGCTCGTGATATTGGCACACACCTGTTCACCGATGGTCGATGCCGCCGATGCGGACTGGAAACGGCTGGTGCTTGTCTTAGGGCTGAGTCTGGGGCTTTGCTGTAATATTTTGTATGTCATGCTCTCAGGCACACTGCTGCTTGGCGGCAGTCAGCACGAGCGGGAGGGCGTGCTTTCGTTTTATATCAGAAGGGCGTCGAAGGTCATCATACCGCTGATTGCTTATTATTTCTTGTTATTGCATTTAAATGATGAGGTCCGCTTTCTGCCGCCGAAACAGATTGGCGCGGCATTGAAGCGCATCATGACAGGTGCGCCGGATGTGGGACCGCATCTGTGGCTGATCTATACGATTGTGGCACTGTATCTGGTGACGCCGTTTTTCCGGGTGATGGTACAGCACATGAGCGACAGGCTGCTCAGTTCCCTCGCGGTTGTGATTCTGGTGCTGAACGCACTGACTACGTATCTGCCTGTCTTTGGCATGGCGTTTGGGGCATCGACGTTTTTGGCTGGCTGGGAGGGCGTCTTTTTGCTGGGATATATCCTGACAAGACAGAGCCGCCAGGAGGGCGCACCGCGCAGAATCCGCTGGATTCTGTGTTCGGCGGCAGTGTCCTATGTGGTGATGGCAGCAGCGGTCTTTGTGGACTCGGCACAGATGAATCTGGTGTATGGCAGCACGCCGCCGATCGTCCTTGCCTCCTGCGGGATTTTTGTGTTATTTATAAAATATAAAGATTGGTTTCAGGACAAGCCAAACGCTGTGGTGCGGCTGTGTTCGAAGTACAGCTACTCGATCATTCTGATACACTGGTATGCGCTCTTTGTCGTCGTGCAGGGGAAGCTTCATATCACGGCGCTGCGGTTTGGGTGTCTTGGCGGCATCGCGGCGAGCGTGGCGGCGACCTTTGCGGTGTGTCTCGTGATGGCGTTTGTGTTTGACAATACGGTAGTGATTGTGTGCAATGTGCTGTTTGACAGACTCACGTCGCGCTTTGTGAAGCGCGGTTAGCGTCTGCGTAGGCTCGAATCGGCCTTAGACTGAATCAAATGACACAAATTTGCATAGTATATAGTAAAGACAGAATGCCGGGTGAGAGGCCATTGAGAAAGCTGACCGGAGTGCTAACCTTTATCGTGTGCGTTCCCCTGATTGGGACGATCTTTATCAAGCCTGTGCGGGAGCCGGTGAAACAGGAGGAAGAGGACGCGAGCGTTCTCGATGAAAGCTTTCAGATAGCGGTTCAGGAGGAGATCGGCACCTTTTATTATCAGCCTGAAATGCTGACAGGACTACTAATGTACCGCGTTATCCCGGAGGATACGATCTTTAGCAGCTCGGAGGATTACATGGTCCGCGAAGATGCGGCGTATGACCCGGAGCAGGAGTATCTCAAGGCGCTTGCCATCGTGTGCCGCAGCAATATCGTCGCCGCATGGGAGGAAGAGCAGTGCCCCAAGCTGCTTGCGTATGAGTGCATGGCGTTTGAGGCGGACGAATTTTACAAAATTTTACAGACATTGCCAGAGGATACCAGGCGCATTAAATTAAATGAAATAGAGCGGGCAGCAGATGCCACAAGAGGAGTTGTAATTACGAGAGATGGTATGGTAATGACAGCTCCTTTTTTTACCACCTCCCCGTCTGATATGCTTGTCTCAGAGGTGGGAAACGGCGAGGGATTTTCATTGAATTACGCCTATGAGCTGGCTGTTTCAGGCATGGATTTTTACGCCATACTCAAGTACTTTTACGGTGATATCAAGGTCTCTATTTACGAATAAATCGATGAATAAAAACCTCCTATCGGGTCAATGCTATAGACAGGCAAAGGGCTTGCCGGAAATGGAGGGAAAGGATGAACAGACGAAACAACAAACGTCCTGCCTTGCAGAAAGAAAAGATCAGTATCATTGCAGCATCAGTATTTGTGCTGTCAGCACTTACTCTTGCGGGCGTGTATATGTCAGCGCAGGGCGACAAGAAAAAGGAAGAAAATCGTATAGATTTCGCAAAGCTTGAACAGCAGAACATCACAGCAGAGGAGGGAGATACAGGTCTTGCAGACACCAGATTTGTATCGGGAAAGGCACAGGCAGAGTTGGATACCAAGAAGAAGGCACAGACAGATAATCGATTTGTCGATTCAGACATGTATGACCTGAGTGACAATAATGACATGGATGTCGATCCGGCTTTTACGGAGGCGAACTCTGGACAGGTGGAGAATACCAGACAGGACGGGGCACAGGCAGGTACGGACAAAGCAGCAGTGTTTATGGAAGGACAGGAGCCAGAGCAGGAGCTTGTGGCGGACACGCCGCTGTTTTTCTCGGAGAATGATTCTCTCGCCCTGCCAGTCATCGGGGATGTACTTCTTGACTACAGCATGGATAAGGCAGTGTATCATGCCACGATGCAGCAGTATCACTACAATCCGGCACTGGTCGTAGCGGCGAGTGAGGGGCAGACTATCACGGCGGCGGCTGACGGCATTGTAGCCGATGTTTATTATGATTCTCAGACCGGAAACACCATTCGTTTTGACCTTGGAAACGGATATATGCTCACCTATGGACAGCTCAGTGATATCAGTCTCAAAGCAGGCGACCGTGTCGCAGCGGGCGACGTTGTCGGCAAGGTGGCAAAGCCTACGATCTATTACACCGAGGAGGGAACTAATGTTTACTATAAGCTCACCAAGGACGGTGTGCCGATCGACCCTTTAAAGAGACCGGCGAGCCAGGCGCAATAAATCGGGAAGGGCATGGTTTTATAGAATGCTTTTATTGGAAAATGCGGCAATCCGCAGCATGAGTGATGCGATCTGCGAGAAGTATCAGGCAGACATCTTTGAGGGAAGCATACTTATCAAGGATGGGAAAATCCTTGAAGTGTCCCCGAAAATCGAGCTCCCTCAGTCTGCGGACTGCATGAAAATAAATATGAATCATTATCTGGTAATGCCAGGTCTCATCGAGGCGCACTGTCATATGGGCATCACCGAGGAGAAGAAGGGACAGGAGGGGGACGACTGCAATGAGACAGTCCATCCCGTCACCCCGATGCTCCGCGCCATTGATGCCATCAATACGATGGATGCCGCCTTTGCGGACGCCGTGAGAGCGGGCATTACTTCTGCAAACATTGGTCCCGGCAGCGCAAATGTTGTCGGCGGCCAGTTTGCCGTTGTCAAGACCAGCGGCAGACGAATTGACGACCTGATTGTCAAATTCCCCTCCGCGATGAAAATCGCCTTTGGGGAGAATCCGAAGATGAACTATGCCGGAATGAACACCTCGCCTGTCACGCGCATGGCGATTGCCGGTCTGCTGCGCGAGGAGCTGGTTAATGCGCAGGATTATTTAGAGAAGCGCGATCAGGGCAATGCGGATGTCAATCTCCACTATGAGGCGTGGCGCCCTGTGTTTGCCAAGGAGATTCCGCTCAAGGCGCATGTGCACCGCGTGGACGATATTTTCACGGCAATTCGTATTGCCAAGGAATTTGACTTGAACATGACGCTCGACCATTGCAGCGAGGGGCATTTGATCGCCGGGGAAATCTTAGAGTCCGGTTATCCGGCAATCGTGGGGCCAGACCTGACGACCCGCAATAAGATTGAGGTACAGAATGTGGCGTTTAAGACGGCGGGCATTCTTGCCAATGCGGGGGTGATGGTGTCAATTACGACAGACCACCCTGTCTCCCTGATTCAGTCGCTGCCAATCTGCGTCGGGCTGAGCGTGAAGCATGGGCTTTCACTCGAGGACGGATTTAGGGCGCTGACCATCAATGCCGCCAAAATCTGCGGCGTGGCGGACCGTATCGGCAGCATCGAGCCGGGAAAAGATGCAGACCTTGCCATCTACGACGGCAATCCGATGGAAATTTTTACACATACCATGATGACCATCATTGACGGGGAGATTGTGTTCCGCAATGAATTGTTTCCTGAAATTTAAGAAAATCTTTCGATTTCATACATCTTCTTTTTTCGTTTTCGCTGATAGACTTATCGGTATCAAAACGAAAGAGGAAGGTGTTTTTGATGTGTTTTTGCATACATCGGGTGACAGGTGTGGTATACTGGAGGAGTTATAGATTACATCAAAGTACAGGGGGAACATAACATGGAAGCATATCATATTTTGATTGTTGAGGACGACAAGGAAATACGGGAGGGGATAGAGATTTATCTGAAAAATCAGGGCTACAGCGTGACGCAGGCTGCGGACGGCATAGAGGGACTTCAAAAAATCGAGTCGGAGGAATTTCATCTCGCCATTGTCGATATCATGATGCCGCGGATGGACGGCATTACGATGATGATGAAGGTGCGTGAAAAAAAATACGAGTTTCCGGTGATCATGCTCTCTGCAAAGTCGGAGGAGGTGGATAAGATTATGGGGCTGAATATGGGCGCGGACGACTATGTGACGAAGCCCTTTACGACCATGGAGCTGCTCGCGCGCGTCAATTCGCATCTGCGGCGCTACCAGCGCTATCTCGACGCGGTGACAGAGCAGGGCAATCATGACAGGATTCATATGATTGGCGGGCTGGAGCTGAATGAGGATACAGTCGAGGTCACAGTCGATGGCAACCCGGTCAAGCTGACGCCGATTGAGTTCAAAATCTTACTGCTCTTGATGAAAAATCCGGGCAGGGTGTTTAGCGCCGATGAGATTTACGAGCGGGTGTGGAACGAGCAGGCGATCAATACAAATACAATTATGGTGCATGTGAGGAAGATTCGGGAGAAGATTGAGATCAATCCGAATGATCCGAAGTATTTAAAGGTGGTGTGGGGTGTTGGATATAAAATTGAAAAACAATAAAGAAGCATTGCGGACGGCAGCGTTTATCGTGATTGCGGCGGCGGTCTGCTTTGCATATTTTGCTGCATTTTATAAATTTCGAGTGGACCAGTTTTATGCGGAGACGAACAATAGTTTTGAGAAGGAGGAATTTATCAAGATTCTGTTTCGGAGCAATTTCGTGCTGTATCCAGAGTTGCTGGAAAAGAGTGGAAAGGACGCGGTATTAGAGGAGCTTTATCTGACTTTTGAGGAGGAGCCAGTAGAGAAAATAGCGCGCGAAGAGTATTTTGGATATGAGGAGATCTATGATGGCGGCAGTGAACAGCTCAAAGCTACACGTTTCATGGAGTTGGACAATTTTATGACAGAGGTCAATGACCGGTATGTATCGAAGCTTATTATGAGCATTGATTACTGTGTGATTGACAAGACGACGCAGACAGTCCTAAAGAATACGACCAGAGAGCCTGAGCGCTTGAGGACTGGGGAGGTGGCAGGCTATGAATATTATCTGCTGATTGATTATGACAGCAACGGCAGGATTGCTGACATCAAGGTCGAGGGCAGCAATGTGGAAGCGTTTTTAAAGAATGCGCAGCTTGTGGCAAATTCCAAAGAGTCTTTACTGCTGAATAGATATGAGAAAACGGAGCATTATGCGCTGCTAGATGGGCATGAGACAATCAATGCGAAAATCACCGTCACACAGAAAAACCCACAGGATGTGGTTTTCATTTATGCCATGACAGCAGATCAGATGGAGCAGTTTGCATGGGTGGAGGATTTCTTCGTTCCGGTAGGCGGGATTGTTGATTTCAACGACAGAGAAATGATGTATGACGCGCTTGGCATTGGCAATCTGTATCTTACGATTCTTGGTGTGATGACGTTTCTGTTCTTTATCATCACGCGGTGCAGACCGAAGCTGACAGCGGGCACAGCGGGCACTTCGTTTTCTGCGGAACTGATCTTTTTGATCTTGTATATCTTGGCGATTGTCTTGTATATGGCGGTTGTAGAGCTGGTTTATTATGTCAGTGAGGTGATTCAGATGGAGGAGGGAGGTATTTTCTGCACAACGTTTGCCGCGATGCTTGTACTGTGTGGCGCGTGGTATTGGGGACTTCTTAGCGTGCGGGAGCTGTTCACAGATTTTAACGCATTTATCAGAAAAAGAAGTTTGATTTACCGCTATTGGAATCAAATCAAGGCATTCTTTCGACATGTCATCGAGAAGTGGAAGGCGGTATTGACAATAGAAGGACTCGATAAGGATGTGGCGCGTCCGCTGAAACGTCTTATCATACTACAGTTTGTAGTTGTATCACTGGCGTGTTGCTTTTGGTTCTTGGGGATTTTGGTGGTAATGTTGTATTCCTTGGTGGTCTATCTGTGTCTGAAACGTTATTTTTGCAAAGTACAAACACAGTATCGAAATCTCTTAGATGCGACAAACGCGATCGCGCAAGGGCGGTTTGACAATTCGCTCACGGAGAATTTTGGGATATTTGAGCGCTATAAGAATGAATTGTACCAGATTCAAGACGGATTTGGTAAGGCGGTCGAGGAGGAAGTCCGCAGCCAGCGCATGAAGACAGAACTGATCACAAATGTATCGCATGATTTAAAGACGCCGCTCACAGCGATCATTACGTATGTAGATCTGTTAAAAGAAGAAAACGTCACGCCGGAGCAGCGCCGCTCGTATCTGGACACACTAGAGCGCAAATCGTTGCGCTTAAAGGTCTTGATAGAAGATTTGTTTGAAATCAGCAAGGCGAGCAGCGGCAATGTGCGGTTAGATCCAGTCGCTGTAGACATCTGCAATCTCATGCGTCAGGTGTACTTAGAGCATGAGGAGCAAATGATAGAAAAAGGACTGGAGGTGCGGTTTGACCTGCCGCAGGAGAAGGTCATCCTACAGCTTGACAGCCAGAAGACGTATCGTATTTTTGAGAATCTGTATGTCAATGTGATCAAATACGCCTTGCCGAACACGCGCGTGTACGTGCAGGCAAGAGTGATCTTTATCAAAGAAGGCCAGCGCACGATTCATATCGAGATGAAAAATATCTCAGCGCAGGAGCTGACTGTCACACCGACTGATCTGACGGAGCGCTTTGTGCGCGGCGATGCGTCGCGCAACACGGAGGGAAGCGGACTGGGGCTTGCGATCGCCAAGAGCTTCTCAGAGCTGCAAGGCGGCAGGTTTTATGTCGAGATTGACGGGGACTTGTTCAAGGCGATACTCGAGTGGGATACATAATTTCTCGTCAAAGTGTCAATTCTATATCATAAATAGTAAATGGCTTAGCAAGATCTGATTTAGATGTTTGCTAAGCTCTTTTTATGCACACGGGCGTCCAAAGGAAAATGTCAGCAGAAGCTGACGGACGCCCGGCGCGGGAGTAGGGTAGAAGGTCATTCCCCTACTCGATTGCACACGGGCGTCCAAAGGAAAATGTCAGCAGAAGCTGACGGACGCCCGGCGCGCGAATAGGGGAAAGGGTTTCCCCTATTCGATTGCACACGGGCACCCAGAGGAAGCATGTCAGCTTCATATACATACAAATTTGATGGATTTGTGTATGATAGAAGGAGTGAATCAAGATGGACAGAGATAACATGAACAAAAAAGCAGATTTTAAGCCCTATGTCCCGGCGGAGCAGGCGCCGCCTGAACTGACAGTGACATCGGTGGTGACGGGCGTTTTATTGGCGGTGGTGTTTGGCGCCGCCAATGCCTATCTTGGGCTGCGCGTAGGAATGACGGTGTCTGCCTCTATTCCGGCGGCAGTCGTCTCTATGGGCGTGCTGCGGATTCTGCTGCGCAGGAAATCCGTATTGGAGAGCAATATGGTACAGACGATCGGCTCTGCGGGAGAGTCCCTCGCCGCGGGCGCGATTTTCACAATGCCTGTATTTTTCTTGTGGGCAAGAGAGGGTGTCAGCAGCCGCCCGGGGATGCTCTCCATCTCCCTCACTGCACTGCTTGGCGGTCTGCTCGGTGTCCTGTTTATGGTTCCGCTTAGAAAGGCGCTCATTGTCAAGGAACATGGCGTACTGCCTTATCCTGAGGGAACAGCGTGTGCGGAGGTACTGCTTGCCGGAGAGAAGGGCGGCACCTCCGCGCGCGCTGTCTTTGCCGGGATGGGCATTGCGGCGCTGATCAAATTTGTCGTGGATGGTTTCAAGGTAGTGCCGAGCACTGTCGCCATGCAGGTTCGCGCGCTCAGGACAGAGTTCTCCACAGAAATCTATCCAGCGCTAGTGGGGGTGGGGTATATCTGCGGCGCAAAGATTGCATCGTATCTCTTTGCGGGCGGAATCCTAGGCTGGTTTGTGCTGATACCATTAATTGCGGCATTTGGCGGGGAGACGGTGCTCTATCCCGGCACGAAGTCCATTGCACAGATGTTTTCGGAGGGCGGGGCGAACGCCATCTGGAGCAGCTACATCCGCTATATCGGTGCGGGGGCTGTCGCCGCAGGCGGCATTATCAGCCTGGTGAAGTCGCTGCCGCTGATTGCCTCGACCTTTCGCGATGCGATGAAGGGGCTCAGGGGCAGCAGTGCGGAGGGACAAGATGCGGACGAACGAACTGCACTCGACATCAATATGAAATTCGTTCTAGGAGGAATTGTTCTGATTATTTTGGCGATTGCCGTGTTTCCAGACATTCCGGTTTCCTTCTTGGGCGCGTTTTTGATCGCAGTGTTTGGCTTTTTCTTCTCGGCGGTGTCCTCGAGAATGGTGGGCCTTGTGGGCGGCAGCAACAATCCGGTGTCCGGCATGGCGATTGCGACGCTTTTGTTTGCGACCATGGTGCTCAAGTCTACCGGGGATGGCGGTGCACATGGCATGACAGGCGCCATTGCCATCGGATCGATCATCTGCATTATCGCGGCGATGTCGGGCGACACATCGCAGGACTTAAAGACAGGATATATTCTGGGTGCGACACCTCGGCGGCAGCAGTACGGTGAGCTGATAGGCGCGGCAGTCTCCGCAGTCACCATCGGCGGGGTGATGCTTCTTCTCGATGCGGCGTGGGGTTTTGGTTCCACAGAGCTTTCCGCGCCGCAGGCGACATTGATGAAGATGATTGTGGAGGGTGTGATGGACGGAAATCTCCCGTGGACGCTTGTGTGGATTGGGGTGTTTATCGCGGTTGTCATTGAAATATTTGGCATTCCGGTGCTTCCAGTTGCGATCGGGCTGTATTTGCCGCTCAAACTGTCTGTGCCCATCATGGCAGGCGGCTTGGTGCGCCTTACCGCGTCAAGGAGGGCTGTCGGCACAGAGGCGGACAGCGAGGCAGGCAGTGGGATTTTGTTCTGCTCCGGTCTTATTGCAGGAGAGGGACTTGTGGGGATTCTGCTGGCAATATTAGCGGTCGTCGGCGTGGCAGACCGGCTGGATTTGTCGGCGGTTCTGGACACAGGCATCGTGGGTGGACTGGCAGTACTCTTGGCGGTAGTGCTTGCGGTGGCGTGGGCTGCAAAAGGGCAAAAGGAGTTGTAAAAAGGCATGGAAGGACCTGACGCTGCGGTGAGGGTGCAAAAAAGCAGTGTTGCAGGCTAAAAAAAGAATATAGTATGCGTCGTACACATCATACATTGTGCATAAAAATGATGCGTATTGTGACGGAAATATCGTCAAAAACACGAAAATATGCAGGCTGAAACTATGGAAAGTGACTAAATTTTCGATAAAATTCGCTAAATATATTGACTTTTTGCACGTTTTTAAGCTATATTTAAGTAAATTTACATGTTTGTAAATGGTGCAAAAAAGTGTTCCTGATTTCCCATAAAATCGGACCACACCAAAAGAAAGGAGCGAAATCAATGAATGAAAAAGGGAAACTCTGTCGTAAGAAACGCAGCATAGCAAATAGGGTGTTCAGCCTCATACTGGTGTTTGCCATGGTCATTTCCGATGTACAGATAATACCGGGTGCAGTTTCAGCTGTATGGGCAGCTGAGAGTGAGACAGAACGATCCAGTGAGAAAGCTGGAACCGGGATTGACAGCGAAGGTGGCAGTGAACAAAAGACACTAGAAACTGACGGTGGCAATGAAGATGCCGCAGAGGAGGAGTCTGGCGCGATTCGGTCGTCAGACAGGGAGGAAGAAACTCAGGAACGGGTCGAGCAAGAGCGCACGGAATCAGCAAGCACAGAACAGGAAGGCACTGATGGCAGTGCCGCAGAGGAGAGCAGCGAGCGCGCGACACAGGAGACAGAAAGCGAGACACAGGAAACAAAGACGGAGACACAGGAGTCAAAAACCGAGACACAAGAGACAGAAAGCGCGACGCAGAATACAGAAAGTGCGACGCAGGAGACAGAAAGCGAGACACAGAATACAGAAAGCGCGACGCAAGAGACAGAAAGCGCGACACAGGAGGAGACTGTCGGGTCAACGCAGACCATGACAGAGGAGGAGACAACAGAGACAGAGACCACCGAGGAGGAGGAAATTTCTGTTGATGAGGCAGTCGGAGAGACCGTCGATGTGGTGGTACATTTCAAGAATACGTTGAACTGGGAACGTGTTCGCGTATTCAGCTGGATAGACGGTGTCGAGACGAATTTTACGGACAAGGATACAGGAACCCTTATAGATCAACCAGACGAAAATGGTTATTATTCGTTCACGATTCGCGGAATCAGAAGAGATGATTTAAACACAAGTGATTTAGGGATTCTTTTTAATTCCAAAGAGACAACAGACTGGGGCAGCGCTGGCGTACAGACCAAAGATATCAAAATATCAAAGGCAGCGCTGGACCGATTTGAAACCTATGAGCTATGGATCTGGCTGAGTAAGGACAAGGTTGAGTCTGGACAGTTTATACCGCAGATGACATGCGCACCACCGCCGCAGATCAGCACAGTGGACGCGAAAGACATGGTAACATTCTATTACTATGATTTGGCGTTGTGGGATGAGGAAGCCGCAAAAGGCGATTCAGAAAACACGCAGGAGAGTCCTGTGAAGGTAGTAGGTGAAATGAATGAATGGGGCAGTACAAATCCCTGTTACCTGCTCAGAGATCAGGATAAGGCTGGACTTTTTTCCTGCACAATCGAATTTGCACCGGGCGGTTTTGAATATAAATATATTGTAAATGGTAATTGGATCAATGATCCGAGCAACGATCAGCTATTTGGTGGCAACAATTATGTGGGAAAAGCCAGAGAGAAGGCAAAGATTCGTTTCCATTTCAAGAACATTCTTCAATGGGAGCATGTATCGCTGTATTATTGGGGAACGAATATCGAGGGCTCAGCCTGGCCGGGAAAGGCGCTCGATCTGAGTGATGCCAACAAAGATGACAAGGGGTACTATACAGTTGATGTTGATGCAGATGGTTTGATACATGATTTAAACTTTCTCATCACAAATGGCGTAGCAAGTGGCGGATTACAAACAAATGACAACGCCGTCAGCCATGTCGCCATTGTCGATAACGATACATACGAACTCTGGGTATGGCTCGATGAGAATCATAAGAATGATGAAGGCAAATATGTCCCATATATTTTCACTTCACCGCTCAGCAGCCCTGAGTTTGGCAAGACGGATGAGAACGGAACGGAGGTAACTTTCCGCTATCAGCAGGAATCAGGTTCAGTGGACAGCGTGTTTCTGGCTGGCAGCATGACGGATTGGCTGGAACAACCGATCGAGATGAAACAGGATGCCAATGGCATCTGGTTCTGCACCATTCCATTGCAGCACGGTGAGTATGAATACAAGTATGTCGTGCCAAAGCCGGGGGAGACAAATCCCGGGACCGATGGTGCGAAGTACGACTGGTATTTCGACCCATTTAATACATCCTACTCCACGCATGAGGAGAACGGTGAGAAGAAGAAGGACAACAGCCTTGTGTATGTGCCGGGTGAAGAATACACCTATACCGTGCATTACTATCATCCAAACAACAGCGCATCCTCGGCAGACGAATCAGATTTGTACATATGGGAGCCGGGTATTACGCATACAGATACAGCAAAGATCTACAACTATGAAACCATAGAGACAGACGCAAACGGGATTGCATGGCTGACAACTTCCTTCCAGGTGCCATACAGCGCGATGGGCATTATAGCAAGACCGACTGCCGGCAGCTGGACAGGTCAGGACAGCAACAAGTACTATCAGTTAAAACAGCTCAGAAATGGAAGTGTGGTTGAAGACAAAACAGCAGAATTTTGGTATATTCATGGTCAGGGAATCTATGAGACAGCGCCAAATTTAGGAAGTGTGACAAGTGTATCCGCATCGTTTGTCGAATCAGGACAAAAGAATGCCGAGACGGACATGGATTACACGCAGAACAAAGTGCTGCACATCGATGCAGTCGGCAGCGGAAACGCTAAGGTATTGGTCAAAGAGGCGTATGTAAATGCTTCTGCGCTGGGGATTAGTGAGAAACTGTACATCGATCCGGCGCTGATGGAGATCACGCTGTCCGTGACACAGGACACACCGCTTGGAGCTGTGACGCTTCCAATTACGGTAGTGGATTATCATGGAAATACGCAGAAAACCTCGGCCACGGTCAACGTTGTCGCTAAGACGGAAGCCGAGAACGATTTTGACTGGGATGAGGCGGTTATCTATTTCATGGTGACAGACCGCTTTGCAGACGGCGATACGTCAAACAATAATAATGCAGGTGCAGGCACATTTAACAAAAGTGATCCTGGTCTGTATCACGGCGGAGATTTCGCTGGCGTGAAGGCGCACTTAAAGGACTTGAAGGAGTTGGGCGTCAACACGATCTGGATTACCCCGATTGTGGAGAATATTCCGAAAGTTCAGGTGGATGACGGCAAGGGAGACATTCCAAATTATGCGTCTTATCATGGCTACTGGGCGAGCGATTTCTCAGAGATCAATGGTGCGCTTGGGACAAAGCAGGAATTTCAGGAGTTAATCAAGGCAGTTCACGATGAAGGCATGAAACTCATGGTAGACGTTGTCGTAAACCATGCGGGCTATGGCGCGGAGGAGAGTGAGACCTTTTCAGGTATGCTGCGCAAGGCGGCAATCGAGGATGACGCGTTCCACGGAGGAGGAGGACAGGCAGGTCTTCCAGACTTTATGACAGAGTATCCCGAGATCAGAGATATGATCATAGGGTGGCAGCTGGAGTGGGCGAACATGGGTGTCGATTATTTCCGCGTGGACACTGTGAAGCATGTGGACAGCACGACATGGATGGCATTTAAGAATGCGCTCGCGAAGGCAAATTCTGACTTTAAAATGATCGGCGAGTACTTCGATGCAGGCTATGCGACCAACAACGGCGGCACACTGGGCAGCGGGCAGATGGACTCTCTGCTTGACTTTCAGTTTAATGACTGGGCAGCCAGCTTTGTGAGAGGCGGCATTACGGGCGTTGAGGCAGAATTGGCAGCTAGGAATGCAGCGCTCAACAACACCTATATGACAGGGCAGTTTTTGAGCAGCCACGATGAGAACGGATTCAAATATAACTTGAAGAATGCGGGCGCTAGTTCGATGTCTGACACGGCGGCAGATGCGGCAGCGCTGGTAGCGGCTACATTGCAGATCACCGCAAAGGGACAGCCTGTCATTTATTATGGTGAGGAGATTGGTCTGACGGGAGCAAACGACTATCCGCGTCAGTCAAACCGCTATGATTATGACTGGACAAAGGCGAACGACAGCAATGGCACCTATGTGCATTACAAGAAAATGCTGGAGATTCGCAAGAACTATTCAGCAGTCTTTGCAAGGGGCGACAGAAAAGTCGTCATGGCATCCAATGACAGCGGGTATGATGTGATATCCAGAAGTCATGACAACACAACCCTCTATGTCGGAATGAATATCAGGGATGCAGAGCAGACACTGGAGATTCCAGTGAAGAGCAGCGGCATCACCGCATATACAGATGTATATAGCGGGCAGGAATACACAATCGCACAAGATAAGGTACAGGTGAAGATTCCGGCAGCGTCGAAGGGCGGTACGGTGGTACTGGTTCCGTCAGGATTCAGCGATGGACTGATCGCTCCGCGGATTGTGAACCTTGCCAAAGGCAAGACAACATCGCTTCCGTCAAAGCTGACATTGAGCAAGAGTGACGGAACGAAGACGCTGGTAGATGTCACATACAGCGTTCAGGGTGCGCCTGACGGCGTGTCGATGGATGCGGCAGGGGTCAAGATCACAGTGTCAGAGGCATTTCAGGGCACACAGCTTGAACTTGAAGCGTCGTCGTCGGAGGCGAGAGTTCGCTTTACCGTCAAGGTGGTTGAGGACAACAACAAAATAACGCTTCGTCTGCACTATGGCAGAAAGGCAAATCCAAATGAGGATTTGAATGTATGGATTTGGCGGGCAGGAAAGGCGGGAGAACGCTTCGAGGTAGAGGACGATACAGACCCGGAGAATCCAAACGGCGTGGTGACAGTCGGTGAGTTTGAGGGGCGCGCGGTCAGCTCCGTCGGATATATTATCCGCAATGGAGGAGATAAAGGAGACGGCGTCACAGAGGACCGCTTTATTGATCTGTCCACTGTGCTTTCAGGAACAGTTGACTTCTACGTGACACCCGGCAAGACAGACGGTAGACTGGTGCTTGGAGAAGATGTGTTCTATGGAACGAAAGTTCGCTCAGTGACCTACAACAGAAACACAAACAGCATTCTGGTAGAGACGACGGAGGAACCTGTGAACGTCAATGATGCGGATTTGTTCACAGTAAAGCGTTCGGACGGCACACTCATTCAGGTACGAAACATTACAGAAAAAAATAATACATATACGATCGCTCTCGAGACAGACCTTACTGGACTGGATGAGCTGGTGAAGAGCTACTTTGTCTCGTTTGAGGGATATGACTATGCAGTAGCTATGCCAAGCGCTTATTCCTCAGAGGAATTTGAGCGGCAATTTACCTATGAGGGCGACGATCTTGGCGCGGTCTGGACGAAGGAGAAGACGACGTTCAAGGTATGGGCGCCCACAGCGGATCGGGTTCAGGTATATCTGTATGATAAAGGTGAGGTGAAGAAGGGTGAGCAGGAATCCCCGAAAGAGATACTCAATATGACCAAAGGCTTACAGGGCGTCTGGTCAGCGGAGAAATCAGGGGATCTCAACGGCACGTATTACACTTATAATGTCACGGTGAACGGTACGGAGAACGAAGCGTGTGACCCTTACGCAAGAACAACAGGCGTCAATGGTGAACGCGCGATGGTCATCGATCTGGATGGCACCAATCCTGAGGGATGGGCGGACGATATCGGTCCTAATCAGGGAATGAGCTACACGGATTCGATTATTTATGAGCTGCATGTCAGGGATTTCTCGATCAAAGAAAATTCAGGAATCTCCGATGCGCATAAAGGAAAATTCTTAGGGCTCACAGAGACTGGGCGGACAAATGGCAATGGGCAGCCTACGGGGCTGGACTATCTGACAGATTTGGGCGTAACACACATTCATCTGCTGCCTTCTTATGATTATGCGACAGTGGATGAGACAAGGCTTGATGAGCCGCAGTTTAATTGGGGTTACGATCCGAAGAATTACAATGTGCCGGAGGGATCTTACTCGACAGACCCATATAACGGCGATGTCCGCGTCAGAGAAATGAAACAGATGATCAAGACGCTGCATGATAATGACATTAATGTCATTATGGACGTGGTGTACAATCATGTGTACGATGCAGATGCATTCTGTTTTAACAAGATTGTTCCGCAGTATTTCTCCAGGACAAATAAGGATGGAAGCTATTCGAACGGGTCCGGGTGCGGCAACGATACGGCGTCTGAGCGCGCGATGGTGAAGAAATATATCGTGGATTCTGTAAACTACTGGGCAGAGGAGTATCATATTGATGGATTCCGCTTTGACTTGGTAGGATTATTGGACACAGAGACAATCAATGAAGTGGTGGACACAGTGCATGAAAAGCATCCCAACGCAGTATTTTATGGAGAGGGATGGACTTTGCCGACAGCAGTCAGCAAGGAAGGTTACACGATGGCAACGCAGGCAAATGCTGCCGAGACACCCAAGTTTGCATACTTTAGTGATACGATCCGCGATCTGCTCAAAGGTGCCAACGACGAGTACAGTCTGGGATTCGTGTCGGGGCTGACAGGGAAGGAAGAGCCGATGGCGAACTGTTTCAAATCGCTGGCTGGCTGGAGTTCTAGCCCTACACAGATAGTCAATTATGCATCCTGTCATGATAACTATACATTAATGGATAAGCTGAACGCCACCGCGGGCAAGACAAACGACAAGGCGAGTGTCATCAAAATGAACAACCTGGCGGCGGCAATCTATATGACGGCAGAGGGAATCCCGCTCATCCATGCAGGGGAGGAAATACTGAGGACCAAGGTGGATAAGGATGGAAATATCATCCACAACAGCTACAATTCACCAGACTATGTCAATCAGATTAAGTGGGAAGACTTGAATGATCCGGCATACCGCGCGGTGCGGGACTACTATAAGGGATTGATCGAATTTCGTAAGAATCACGCAGCACTGCGACTGACTTCCGCAAAGGAGGTGGAGGCCAACGTCAAATATCATTGGATTACCAATGAGGTGATCATGTTTGCGATCAATGGCAAAGACAGCGTGGCAGACGAAGTCTCTGACGGCATCATCGTGATATTCAATGCGACCAAGTCCGACAAGGCAGTGGACCTGTATGATGCAGGATACGGCATCGAGCAGGGAACGTGGAAGGTGTGTATCAATGATGAGAAGGCAGGCACCGATGTTCTCCAGGAGATCACAGACGGAAAAGTAACCGTGAAACCGATCTCTGCAATGGTTCTTGTAAAAGGAGAGACGGTCGATACAGATTCCGTATATGACAAAAACGATGCAGAAAACAGAAGCCGTCAGGCATTGCAGGCTCTTGTTGAGCGCTATGAAGAACTGAAGGCAGATGATTACACGGCAGAGAGCTGGCAGGGATTTGAGAAGGCGTTTGCAGATGCAAAGACCGCGTTGGAAGATCTGACTGCGACAAAGGAGGCGCTTGACACTGCCAGAAAGAATCTGTTAGAAGCCTATGATCAGCTAGAACAAAAAGCAAATGCAGCAGATTTCGAACAGCTGCGGCAGATGGTTGAGAAGTATGAGCTTCTGGACAATACAGACGAAAAATATACAGCAGATTCGTGGACACTCTTTGAGGAGGCACTGGCAGCGGCAAAAGCGGTATTGGAGAACGAGAATGCGTCGCAGGAGGAAGTGAATGCAGCAAAGCGCGCGCTCGAAACTGCGTACATTGGGCTGGAAAAGACACCTGGCCAAGAGCCGGAGGAGCCAGTCCGCACAGAAGCTTTGGAAAATCTGATACAAGTATGCAGCGCTGTTGAAAAAGGGACCTACACAGACGACAGTTGGAATACATTTCAAAGTGCATTAAGCGCTGCGCGGGAAGTACTGGCAAACCAGGATGCGACACAGGCGGAAGTGGATGCGGCAGTGGAAAGATTGCAGACTGCATACATGGGACTGAAAACACAAGGAAATGCCATTGACCGCTCCAAATTAGCGCAGTGGATTCAGACAGCACAGGGCTATACCGAGAAAGACAGCTATACCGAGGACAGCTGGAATGCACTACAGAGCGCGCTGACTGCGGCGCAGAAAGTATATGCGGATGAGAATGCAACACAGCCGCAGATTGATGAGGCAGTCAATAATCTGATGAAAGCCTGCGGCAGTCTCACAGTAAAACCAGCGCCTGAACCAGAGGAGGAAGTCAAAGAGGGTCTATGGGTAAAATGGGCGCCTGACGCTGGTCTGACACACGGTACAGATGGAAAATATCATATTCAGTACACCGGAAAAGCGATCAAGCCAACTATTTTGGTATATGATGGCAAGGTGCGATTGAAGGAAAAGACAGATTACACCGTAACATACAAGGCGAACACAAATGCAGGTGAGGCGTCTGTCATCGTCCGCGGCAAAGGTAATTACACGGAAGCCCGCACAGAACATTTTACCATCGATAAGGTAAATCTGGCATATCTGGAGATTGCGGATTTGTATGGCGCCGTCAAGGCAAACAACACCAAGCAGATCGCACCGAAACCAACGGTAAAATACAATGGAAAGACGCTGCGGTTGAACAGAGACTATACAGCGGCCTACAACAATTCGGCGGATGGAAGGACGCCAGGCATATACAGTGTGAAGCTGACAGCCAACTCAAACAACCAGAATTTCACAGGCAGCACCACGATTCAGATGATCCTTGCGGACAAAGACAAACAGGTACTCATGAGCAAGGTGCGCATCGGAAAGATCTCGCCGCAGAAGTATGAGATGGATAAGACGACAGGCAGGGGCAAAGTACAAAAGCCGTCTGTCAGCGTCAAGTACAAAGGCAGAGAGCTGACACAAAAGGATGGAAGCAAGAACCAGGAGAGCTGGGACTATGAGATTCTGTGGGACGAGATTCACACAGAGGCAGGAGAGACGGCAGTGATCACAATCAGAGGCAGGGGAACCGACTATGTCGGGACAAAGACTGTTTCCTTTAAAATCAGTGGGACACCGTTGAAGGCAAGCGCCGTGACCTGGAAGTCGATGCCAAAGTCTGGACTGTCTTATAATGGCGCAAAACAAGAACCAGCTGTGGAGGTCAAGGGAGCATCCGCCAGCCAGTATACGGTAGAGTACACCAACAATATCAATGCCGGCACAGCGACAGCAGTCATTCATGGCAGAAATGGTTATGAAGGTACTGTAAAGAAAACATTCAAAATTACAGCGTATGATCTTGGCGCTAACACGGACAACAGGTTTACATTTGGTGAAAATAGGCAGATTACAACGGCAATTCCGTATGCAAAAGGCGGAAGCAGGCTGGATGATGCGACGTTGAAAGCACGGTTTACTGCACCTGGCACAGAGCGTACAATACCGTTAGAGCAGGGCAGGGATTACAGTCTGACCTACACGAAGAATAAGGCAGTCGGAACAGCGGCAGTGACAATCAAAGGAAAGGGGAACTTCAAGGGCACAATCAAAAAGATACCGTTTACCATTGTAAAACAAAATCTAAGTGCGCTGAGCGAGATGTCATTCGCAGAAGACCTTCTGGTCAAGAATGCATCCAAATACAATCGAACCATTCCAAAGATTATAGATCGGGATGGCAAGGCGCTGAAAAATAAAGTTGACTTTACAGTGGACCGCAGCACCGCATACAAAGATGCAGGCGGCAATCCGATCACAGGCTCTCTGGCAGTCGGACAGGTGATTTATGTGACAACAAAGGGCAAAGGAAACTACGAGGGAGAGCTTTCGATTCCATTTAGAGTGATTGCCAATGACAGCAGCATTGCCAAGGCAGTGATTCAAGTAAAACCGCAGGAGTATACAGGGGATGAGATTAAGCCGACCAGCAATCAGTCAGCCGTCACAGTGACGCTGAAAAGAAAAGAGAACGGCACAACAGTCACAAAGACTTTGACCGAGCACGTGGACTATGAGATTGTTGGATATGATAATAATATCAAGAAAGGTACGGCGAAGATCACAATCCGCGGTATCGGTGCATACGGCGGAACGAAGACAGGAACCTTTAAGATTACTGCACAGAAAATGAAATAAATTCATAGCGCTGCACAGCGAAATAGATACCAGACACATAGACAGCAAATGCAGCAAAAAAAGGCAGAGGAAACATCAATCCTCTGCCTTTTTCTCCCAAATCTCCCCCTCCGGCAAAAATCCGCCGCAAGGGTATTGTGGCGGACTGACAAATGCTTCCATTATGCCATCTTCACGAAGGGGCAGATGCGCCTTCAAAGCCACGAAGTCTTTGTGAATGGACGCCTCTAATGCCCGAAATGCGGCGTCAGGCATATGCAAGGGCTGTGAGGGCAGGAATGCCAAGCCCTGTGTGCTGACTCCCCGCCTCACGCTGGATTTTGCCCTTCGTATGAAGTGCAATCCAGTCAATGCCGTCGGTTCTCCTATTTGGCTTTTGCTGTTATTACGATTGAGGTTCTTGGTTATTGTAGTTCTGTAATTGGCGGTTTCTGGTATAGCTTGCGCTCAAGACACTTTTTTTCAAATGCAAGCTGCTGTTTCATTTTTTCATACCCCCCCTCGTTATCTGCCATTTCTAGTCTTTCTAATATGTCTAACTTATCTAAAAGATTGACATTTAATTCTTTTTCACTTGGCATACAATCACCTGTCCTTCCTTGAATCTGTTCTTCTTGTTATAATTTATACTGGTGTCCAGTCTTGTGGACTGTTAATATAATCATAACAAATTATAGAAAAGGTGTAAAGCGTTCACGCCATTTCCTCCGGCAAAAATCCGCCGTCGTCTATTTAAATCTCCAGCTCACGGCACATTTTCCGCACCGTAACGCGGTAAACGGCATAGATAATGCAAGCCATCACAAGCAAAATAATGAGACAGGCTCCAAGCCCTGCGATTTCGCCCATCACAAGCTGCCCGTCATTTCCGAACATCAGCATCGCATATAACAGATACATTGCCGTCATGCCAACGACAGAAGGCATTCTAAATACGGTGCCCGCCTGACTTTTCACCTCGCGCACCAAAAACGCGGGCGGAGCGCCCAGACGGCGCAGATCGTCAAAAACATAGCGGTTGTTCAGCGCGATGGTCATGCAGCGGGTGTAGCTGATAATCAGTGCCGCGAGCGTACAGATGATGGAGATAAACAGAAACATCATCAGATACACAGCAAAACTCCGCAGGAAATCATTCTGGTCTAGGATTCGGATTTTGGGCATGTAAGCCCAGTAAAGGCGGAAGTCACTCGCGTCGGGGGCATCAAAACTGATCTTCGACATGGAGTCGGTATCGCCCCAGTAAATCTCGCCGGCTTCTTCTGCCGCTATTTTTGCGACACGGTCGTAATAATACGCATATTCACATTCTGGTCCAAAGCAAGAAACCAGCGTGTGAAAAAAATCCTGCGCGAAAGCATAACTGTCCTCTCCGTCAATGTTGAAAAAAGCGACTGTCCCCAGCCAGTCCGGTGTCAGTCCGCGCGCAATAGCCGCGTAATCGCCGTCATTGATTAAATAATAACCCGGCGGTCCGGCAAGAAAATCATAGTGTGCGTACCCGCCAAATTTCGCAGGAATGGTCTCCCTCGTCACCATGTTTGTCAGAAAGGTGCCTGTGTTTGTGTAGTAATAAGCGTCGGACTCTGTGGAAGTCGAGACAACGCGGTATTCGCCGGAGGGAACAACGATTTGTTCCCCAGTCAATGCATAAAAACCGGATTCGGAGAGCACCTTGACGCTTTCACACAGATCGACATGTTCCACATGAAACCGCCTGCCATCTTCTCTTTGCACAATGGCATCCATTCCAAGAATCAGATAAGGGGATTGCCTGAAATCCTTGATGGAAAGCGCATGTGTGGATGCCAGCGCTGTAATCTCCTCCTCCTCTAAGGCAGTCTGGTCCATGCGGTAATGATAGCAGTAGTCAAACGGACGCGAATGGACGTCGAGTATCTGCCCCACACTCAGCATTGGAATATAAAAGATGGCAAATGCGCTTCCGGCAATCAGCACGGTGCTGACAAGCAGGTTGTTGACCGTCTGCTTTCCCTGAAATTTCATCATGCTTCTGGAAATGATATTTTTGTAAGGATGTTTTCTTTTTCGCCCCCAGCCGTGCACGACCGAGTGCAGCATGACCATGTACAGCCCCACAAAAACGGGTGCATAGAAAATACTGATCAGCCCTGTCGGGTAAGCGCTGAACAGGTTCATGTAGACAGAGGGCGCCTCATAGCCGCAGACAGCGCCTGCAAAAATCAATAAAATTCCCACAGGTCCGCACCATCTGCCAAGCTCCTTGACCGGCTCATTTTTGTGCTCCTCATGCACAACATCAATAATGTTTGTCCGTCGCAGATAGCGGTATGCAGTGACGCAGGAAAAGGCGACTACAAGCACAAAAAACACTGCCGATAAAAGAAGACAGCGGTAATCCAGCTGTAAGCGCATCTCATCGGTGTCTACAATAAACAGCCGAAATCCATTCCACAGAAGATATACAAACGGAAATCCCGCCGCGATGCCGAGCAGCGAAGAAACACTGCTCAGTATGAGCACTTCGCGGAATAGACCGGGGGCAAGCCGCTTCCGCGAAGCGCCAAGTGCCATCAGCGTTCCGAGCTGTCTGGACTTCTTGCGGAAAAACAGACCGGAGGCGTAAACGGTAAAGACCACACACCCAAAGAGCACCAGCACAAAAATCATTGTGACCTGTTTTCGGCTGTCACCACCCTCCGGCAGTATAAGAAGCACAGTCGGAGAAAACATCATCGCCGCGTAGGAAGTAATTAACAACAGAGATACAAAGTTGCAGAACAAGTAGAGATAGGACTGTTTTTGGTCTGCTTTTTGTAGTTTACGTTCCAGTTGGTTCATGGTCATCATTGTTCCTCCGGCCTCCCCTCTATAGCGCTCATCTGCTTGATGGCAGCGAGCAGACGATCCTGAAACATGCCTCTGCTCTCGTTGCCAGTCATAGTTCGTGTCAGTGAATCATAGACAGCGCCATCTTTTAATAAAATAACACGGTCACAGAACGATGCCGCAAAGCTGTCATGCGTCACCATAAAGATGGTTGCACCCAACTGCTTTCTGGCATTTTCAAACGCCTCGATGACAGTCCGGCTTGACTTGCTGTCGAGATTGCCTGTCGGTTCATCGGCAAGGATCATCAAGGGCTGGTTGATCAGGCTTCTTGCAACCGCCGTCCGCTGCCGCTCACCGCCCGATATTTCCGCCGGATATTTTGCGGCAATGTGCGCGATGCCAAACAGGGAGAGCAGCGCGTCCGCAAGCTGTTCAGCTTCCGGCTCCACCTTGTCTTTGATGATGCGCGGTACAAGGATATTCTCGCGCACCGTCAGCCCGTCGAGCAGCATAAAATCCTGAAAGACAAAACCGAGTTTCTCATTGCGGATTTTGGCGAGCGCGTCCTCATTTAGACCCTTTAAGCTCTGGTCGCCCAGCGAAATGGACCCTTCCTCAAAAGGAATGTAACAGGAAATGCAGTTTAGGAGCGTGCTTTTTCCTGAGCCCGACGGACCCATCACCGCCACGAACTCCCTCTGTGCAACTGACAGGTCGATACCCTTTAGGACTGGGTAGGACTTTGTTCCAGTACGATATGATTTGTGTAGATTTTTGATCAATAACATAGAAAACCTCCATCTGAATTTTTGTTGATCTGAATAAATAGAGCATAGCACAAAAAAATAAGTCTGGATTTCGCCATGTAATTATTCGCGCCAGATTTGTCAAAATTGGAACCGGCGGGCGAAAAATGTAAAGTTATGCAGGTTTTTTGTAATGGATTGCAGCTTCGCAGTCTATTATAATAGAAGAAAAAGTGTTACAATGTTTTTAGGAACTGTAGAAAAATAACTGTTATTCTCGTTTTGTAAAGGGGGACAAGATGCTTCGAATCGGAATATGTGATGACGCCGCAGACGCGCGAGACGCACTGCGCATACAGCTTGAAAAGATATTAAATGAGGAAAAAGAGCAGATTGTGTATGAGTTTTCGACTGGCGCAGGCGCCGTTCACTGGCTGGAAACGCACCCCGGCGAGATTGACCTCTTGTTTCTCGATGTGGAGATGGCTGGGACAAACGGCATGGCGGCGGCAGAGGCAGTCCGCAGATTTGACACAGAACTGATGATTGTATTTGTGACTGGATATTCCGATTATGTCTTTGACGGGTACAAAGTCAATGCGCTGGATTACATCATCAAGCCCGCAAAACCAGAACGGCTCTCGGAAGTGCTCCGGCGCGTGCGCGCCCAGCTCGAAACCAAGAAAAGCGAAATGTATGTTTTCAGAAATACAGACGGCAGCTTCCGCCTTCCCATTGCTGCAATCCACTATTTTTACAGCGACAAGAGAAAAGTTGTCCTCGTCTGTAACGAAAAGGAGTATTCGTTTTATGCCAAGCTCGACGAAGTCGAACAGCAGCTTTCGGGAAGCTTCGTGCGGATTCACCAGCGGTATCTGGTCAATCCAAGACAAGTCGTGCAGATCGGAGCAGCTACCGTGGCAGTCGGCACTGGCAGCAGCCTCAGAACACTCCCCGTCAGCCGGGCACTGAAAGAGGAAGCACTGAAAAAGCTTGCAAGGGCGATGCTGGTACAGTAGTCCAGCTTATACCAAGCTGTTAGACATTTAAGCACAGTCCTATACAGAAGTCATAAGACCCGAAATATTTACACACAATACAAGAGGAACCACAATGAATAATCCTTATCGAATGGCATTACTCCTAACGCTGGGCATGCTTCCAGTGGCGGTATTCTATCAGGCGCTGTCCTGCCTGATTCAAGTAAAGCAGAAATGGCGGCACCGTTTTTTGCTTGCCACAGGCAGTTTTTTGCTGATTTTTATGGTGATATTTACAGGGGATTCGGTGAATTTTACATGCGCAATCCTGTTTTTCCTGTTCTGTATGTGGGTCGCGTGCAAGGGCACCAGACTCAAACGCGTGACAATCGGTCTCATGCTTGCAAGTACGATTTTAGCGCTCAATGGACTGTATGACAGCTGTATTACGAGTTTTCCGTACTTCGGTCTGGGACTGAATGACTTGTGGTATCTTCTGTTTCGTCTTGCTTCTACCCTGTTTTTGTATCTGTGCATCCGCCATAACAAGCCGGAATGCGACTTTGAATTAGCGCCGTCACTCTGGCGGCTGATTCTGCTGCTATGCATTCCGCCGCTGGGAATTGTGTTTTCACTGGTAATGTTTGCGCCATATGATAAAAATGATGGATTAATACTGCATACAGCCCTGTTTTTTGTGGCAATCTTCGCGTTTGTGGGAATTATTCGGGCTGCGTTTGTACTCAACAGGCATCAGAAGCTTGAGCAGGAAAATGCGCTGGCGGCATACAATCAAAAGTATTATGAGACGATGGAGATACAGCAGTTTGAAATCCGCAGGTTAAAGCATGACCTCGCCAACCATCTGCAAATGATACAATCCCTGCCGGCAGCAGAAAAAGACAGGTATATTCAACAGATGATTGAAAATCCCGTCTTTGAGAAAGTCCTCGTCTATTCCGGTGATGCCACAGTGAATGCCGTGCTGACCGCGAAGGAGCGCATGATGCGCCAGCAGGGGATTTCGTTTTGCGCCAAAGTGGATATTCCCCATGAACTGCCCTTTGAAAAGCCTGATCTCTGCGCGCTGTTTGCCAATGCCCTCGACAATGCCGCCGAGGGGTGCGCGGCACTGGAGACTGGCAAACGACAGGTCGAGCTGACTGCGCGCGCCGCAAAAGGACTCCTCGCACTCGAGGTCAGAAATCCTTTCACAGAAAAGCAGGAGACAAGTGCTGTCCAGTTTTTAGACAGCCTGCCCAAGACGACAAAATCAGATACAGCGAAGCATGGGTTTGGACTGCGCAGCATACAGACAACCGTAAAAAAGTATGGGGGAACGATGGAGTTAAAGCAGGAAGATGGGTGGTTTTGCCTGTTCTGCTTTATACCTGAATAGTTCCTAAAGACCAGATTTTTCTCCTTTTCAGCATGGTGTACGCATGAAAAAAGAACTTAAAAATTTTGCTGGAGGAAAATATAAGTGATTTCGTTACAAGAGATAGATTTTTCCAATCGGAATTTTTGGGTGGGGTACATGGCAGCTTCTTTCCCGACTGCTTGGGAGGAAGAAACAGATATGTCATTGACCGAACTCATGATAGAAAACGGAATGTGTGATACAGGTTGGTGGGACAATTTTACAAAATATTATGATGGAGTTTTAGAAGAATCAGACGGTTATATTGATGAACCAGAAACACTTATTTGCGAACTCGCGCCCGCTCAAACCTTAAAAATTGAATTTCACCCGGGGGATACAGTATATTTCATCAATGATAAACAGATTGCCTGTATGGGCGGGCATTACAATATTCAAGTAATTCCATTCAAAGAATTATTGAATGCTATAAAGGACAGACAAAAATTTCTTTTGTTGTTGCCCTTAGCGGTTCTCGACTATCAGGATCAAGACAAAGCAGCACAAATCATATCAAATGCTTTGCAGGAAATCTTTGAGAAACACTTATGTAGTCGATATGCAGGATGTATTGTAACTGGCTTACTGTCAGAATGACAACGTCTAGTATAAAGAATTGTTAGGTGCGTGTAAACCGCGTCGGTGTGCATACAAATGGTGTCAGTTTTATGCAATTGTGTCAGATTGATAGATAGTATAGCCGCACGTGATACGAAGAGGGATTAGATTGAAAAATCAGAGATTTTTCAATCGGCAAATTTGTGCTTACGCCCAAATTCGCGAGCTGTCGGCAGCATGGAGGATTAGTGTGAAAAATAAATTTTTCACACGCCAAATTTGTGCTTACGCCCAAATTCGCAGATTTTGGCAAGAATGGAGATTTATATGAACAAGAAAATTATCATTATCGAAGGCTATCTGGCTACTGGAAAGTCTACGTTTGCATTGCAGTTGTCCAAAGCATTAAATATACCATACTTCATTAAGGATACCTTTAAAATTGCACTTTGCAAAAATATTGCTGTCACCAGCAGAACAGAAAGCAGTGTTTTTTCAACGGTCACGTTTGACAGCATGATGTACGTTGCGGAAAGAATATTGGAAACAAGCAGCCCTGTTATTATGGAAGGAAATTTTGTTCCAGCCGGCGTCAAAAAGGTTGATGAAGCTGGCGCGATAAAGCACTTAATTGACCGATTCAATTACACTTCATTGGATTTCAAATTTATGGGAGATACACGAGTTTTGCATCAACGATTTCTGGAACGAGAAAAAACTGCTGAACGCGGGGAAGTGAACAAAATAGGGATGGATGTTCCCTATGACACGTTCAATCAGTGGTGCCACAATCTTGACGGTTTTGATATTGGTGGAGAAACGATACGAGTAGATACAACCTATTTTCCTGATGTCAATTTTAATACCTACATCAATCTGGCAAAAGAATTTATGGATAAGCCATAGCCGTCCGGTCTTAAACATACAAATGAAATTTCGTTGTAATCCGCTGGAATGTCCTGCGTGTTCTCCAAGCTGTAATACTCATAGTAAACCCTGTTTTTATCCATTGCCCAAAGCTACGGTTATCAGAATATACAGAAGTTTTACGCAGCTTATCACAAATCCTATAGTGCTTATGCAGATTATAGGGAACAGGCAGCTGATTGGGAAAATCTTATGGAAAGGGAAGTCATAGGCAGGATAAGGAAAGTGTACTTGAACGATTAAAAAATCCACCAAAGAAAGCAACAGACTATCAGCAACAAAAGACAGTTAAAAACAAAGAACGAAGGGCAAGATAGACTTTCGGTCTTTGTTATACTTAACAATTTCTTGGTGATAAATGTAAAAGAATGTGTTATCATAGATTCATGGCACACGTTTAAAAGAACTTGGCTTTTGGAGGAACATATAATGAGAAAACCCCAAATATTAATTTTTGATTTAGACGGCACTTTGTTAAGAAATGATAAAACCTTATCTGAATATACATTGGAAATATTATGCAAATGTAAAAAATGCGGGTATTTCATCGGCATTTCAACATCAAGGGGCGAACAAAATTGTTTGGGCTTTTTAAGAAAAATGAAGCCGGATATTCTTATTTCCAGCGGAGGGGCATTGGTACGGGTAAACGAAAAAATTATCTGTTCTTCTTTCTTTTCGGCAATAGAGACAAAAAACTTTATTGAGTCAGCAAGAAAAATATGCGGTATGGATTGTGAAATTACGGTTGACACATTAGAGGCACATTATTGGAATTATAAAACCGATCCAAAAGAGCAGGATAAAAGCTGGGGAGACAGTATATATACGGACTTTGCAGACTTTAAACACGAAGCTTTGAAGATATGTGTTGAGATACGCCATCCTAACTTGGCACAGAAATTGTGTGAACATTTCTCAGAGCTTGACAGCCAGCATTTTTCGGATGGCGACTGGTATAAGTTTACGAAAAGCGGGATTACAAAGGAAAAGGCAATATTAGCAGTATGTGAAGCATGTCATGCAGATGTATCGGAAATTGTTGCTTTTGGAGATGATTATGCAGATATGGGTATGTTAAAGCTATGCGGCATTGGTGTTGCGATGGATAATGCAGTACAAGAGGTCAAAGACATTGCTGATGATATCACACTTTCAAATGAGGAGGATGGCGTAGCCGCTTATTTAGAAAAATGGATAATTTGAGGAATATATTTATGAAAAATTGCTTTTGATGAAAGATATGATGAATACTGATTGTGCCAAATCCATTGCTTGGAAAAGGGATGAATATATGCGTGGATTTTTAAAAGAATTTCATGATGAATGGAATGGATAATACAGAAGGGTGGTATATATGATTAGGGAAATCTTGAAGGATGATTTAGACGGTTTATTAAGATTATATATGCAGTTACACAATAATCCCATGCCGGAAAAGACCGTTGAACTATTACAGATTTGGGACAATATTTTTCAGGATAAAAATCATCATGTGATTGTCGCTGAAGAAAATGGGGAAATCGTATCTTCCTGTGTCTGCGTCATCATTCCCAACCTGACGCACAACCAGCAGCCGTATGCTTTTATTGAAAATGTGATAACTGATGAAAAGTTCAGAAAAAGAGGACTGGCAACGCAGTGCTTAGATTACGCAAAAGAGATTGCCATAAAAGAAAACTGCTATAAAATGATGTTGCTCACAAGCTCTAAGAAAAAAAGTACATTGGATTTTTACAGAAAGGCAGGGTACAACAGTGCCGATAAAACAGCATTTATTCAATGGATATAGCGTGGCAGGGGAAACGTGTGACTTTTATTTCGCAATGCAAAACTTGAATCGGGCAACTATAAAGTATGCTGCTGGCATGATTAAAGTCGGAATGAAGCTGCTGGATGTTAAAGCATTATGTGAAAATTATAATGACGAGTGGCGGAGCGGTTTGTAGATGGAAGAATATCAGCATAAAACTTTAATTGATGCAGCAACGCCGGATATGACATTTGGGGAACTATATTATTTCATGAATGATTTACGTGTGAAAAAGGATTTCTTAACTTAGATTTTCTTGGAAATCTTGGGCATTCTCTGGACAAAAATATTTTAAGGGTAACAGACTGGGATGAATTAAGGATAAAAATGTAGGGATAACTGAAGTGACGGAAGTGAAATTTTATGAAAGCATAGAAGACGAGCTGCTTAAATTTGCTGTGATACTATCAAAAACACAGAATAAATATGGGTTTTGCAAACATAAGGATAGAGATACATGGGAAGTACCCGGAGGTCATCGGGAGAGTCAGGAAAATATAATAGATACAGCAAAACGGGAATTGTATGAGGAAACAGGCGCTTTGGAATTTGATATAGAGCCTATCATTAATGTTTCCCTTAAAAATTATCAAATCACAATCAAAATTTAAGGAGGTAACGGAAATGGATATATTGCTTTTCTCCAATGATTATACTGTACGCCGCCTTGGATATCTGTCAGCAATGTCCTATGGCGTCCAGAAGTTTAGGAGATAAAGAAGTCATTTCTTTCAGTTGTTCCTCGTTATAATCAGAAAATTGCGACATTGTAGAAATTTCGTATTCCTGCCATATCAAGGAAGTTTTTTTCTTCGGAAGAATCTCAAATAGATATTTGTCCTCCCAATCTTTAAACATAACTCCATTTTTCTTTAGTGTGTAGTATGTTTTCATAGTCAGGGCATAATCACACTGGCAAATGACATATAAATCATGGGCTGTCTTGTGTTTAAAGTCGTCCATACAGAATATTTTGCCCTGAAAGAATAGGTTATGTAGCATCGTAGGAAAATGGCAACTGTCAAATGCTTCCCTGATAGAAGCAAGAGAACGTATCTGAATGCCATACTTCCGGCATATATTGTCAAGTTCCGGCATTGTACCTTTGCCCATATTACGGAACTTCAATATTTCCTCTCTGGGATGTATTGATAACTGTGAGAGGTATAAAATGTTATTCCACATAAGGACATTCTGTAACCGTTTTGACATGGGAATATCATTAACAAATATTTCATTTTCCGGCGGGTACAGGTATCCTAATGCGTTCAGTTCACCAGCAATAGCAAGTGTATTGTGGTTTTTGGGACATTTATTTGTGGAGATACGCAGGCGGTATGAATAAAAATAATTTCCGATTGTGCATTGATATCTGTGCGTGTTACAATAGTTGCAACACAAGGGAGGAATATTATGAAAACACTGGAAACAGCACTGGATGAAAATGGCAATAAGGTTGTTATTTTGCCGGACATTATTTTTTCAGGCAAACAGAATATCGACTGGAATGAGGTGGAGAAGTATCTGGAACGTTTTGTCGGGGAATTGGTGGAAGTAGTGGAGACCGGCGACATTATTTATTTGGGAAAAGACTTCCCGGATGAATATTCCGGTTCAAAATATACAAGGAAAATGAAAGGCGGCAGGGCAAAAGCGAAAGCCAATGCGGCACAGGGCATCCGTGAAATGGTGGGGATTGCAACGGATAAAAGGTTCCGAGAGAACCGGAAAGAGAAACATTCCGCTGATGCCTCTAACGGCTGGTATTACTACACGACACGGTTTGCCATGCCAATATATGATAATGATGCGAAAACGGAAAACTATAATATTTATTCCGGCTGTCTGGTGGTAAACTGTACGGGGAAAGGGAAGATGTACCTGTATGATTTGGTGGACATAAAAAAAGAAGCGAGTAACCCACTCAGGACTAACAGGTAGCCAGTGGTACAAAACCGCCTCTCTTTACTTAGAAGAATACCACCGGGCAGAAAATTTGTCAATCCTTTTTTCGGCTTTGATATAGGGGAAATGTGGGACGTGAGGCAGGAAACGGTAAGTGAAAGTGGGTGCAGGTAAATGTTTATTGACGAAACCATAGAACTACGGGAAGATTTGCCAGTAAGTTGAATAAAATGCAAAGTTAAGGTTTCTATAGGAGGGCAGGCATGACTAAAGAGACAATCATGGAAGAACTGACAAATTTAATAAGCATCGGAGGAAATATTTTAACAACAAGGCATGAGACAAAATATACTGGAACTTGTGTAGATGCTATACAATTTAATAGCTGGAAGACAAAGGTCATAGTTTTCTTAAACTCCTTTTTAAAAGAACAGACAGAAATCAAGGATGTATTTATTAAAGCAAACCGTGCAGATTATGCCACGGCAGAAATATGTGTCCGAACTTTAGAAGATGTAAAAGAGTATGTGGAAAAAGATTTTTTTGACAGGGAAAAAGATTCTGAAATTGACACGGAAGTTATATTAGAGCGGATATTTATGCGGTTTTATAAAATTGCAAGGCAGTTAAGGAATCGTCATGATAACAGACAAACTTTGTCAATAGAAGATGAATATGATGTACAGGATTTGCTCCATGCTTTATTACACCTATATTTTGATGATATAAGGCCAGAAGAATGGACACCCTCATATGCTGGAAAAAGTGCAAGGGTTGATTTCCTCCTTAAAAATGAAAAAACAGTTATTGAAGTAAAAAAAACCAGACACGGATTAGCAGATAAGGAAGTTGGCGATCAGTTGATTATTGATGTCGATAGATATAAAGGGCATCCGGATTGTGAAAAACTAATCTGTTTTGTATATGATCCAGAAGGTAGAATTGGCAATCCAAATGGAATAATGGATGATTTAAATACACGTCATCAGGGATTTGTAACAGTGGTTATTCAACCCAATATGTAAAATATAAAGTTTATTGCATTATAATATGAAACATGACATCAGCCATTTGAGGTTGGTGTCTTTTTTGTTTCAGGACATGAAACGGGGTAGTTAAGGTATTAGCGTACCAAGAAAGTCCGGTTTCACCTGGCAGCGGGAATTAAAGTGCTATACTAAAGTTGTAACGGGAGTGGCTAATGAGATATAATCAAAATCATAAGAAAAGAGGTACTTATTATGTTCCAAACTACACACCCAAATTTAAAAAGAAGATTGCCCGTCTCTATGAGGAAGAAGGTCGAACCTACAAAAGTATCATCGCAAAGTATGGCGTATCCAAATAGTATTTTTCTTTATTGCATAATTATAGTAGAATAGAGTTATAGACAATGTTGTCTGTGGCTCAAATTTTTATTAAAAATATAAAAAGTATATTAACCATAGAAGGAGATGCATTATGCAAGACGATTCAAATTTCAATAAAGATAATTGGTTTTCTAATATAATTAGAAAACCAGATTCCGGAGTCATTAAATCGGAATATAAAACTCCTATATTTATTGATGATGATAAAAATTATGTAATTAAAATAAATGAAATATTGGAGAAATTGATAAGTGATTTTGCGGTTATTAAAGATAATACACTATTTACAGAGATTGTATGTGATTATCAAAAATTTATAAAAAGGGTGATGGATTTTTATTTTCAAGGACACATTGGTAATGCTGCTTTAGAAATGAAGACATACATTGAGGATTTAATTGATGGGAGCAAGGGTATAGCGCTTTCAAATATTAAGAACAGTATAGCATTCAATGATAAAGAAATAATTATAAGCAATATAAAAAATGATAAGAGTATAGATTTTTTCAGGGCAAGAGTGTCGGAACATTTTTGTGAATATAAACGGAATGAAATGTTGCATATTCCTTTTAACCAAAGAGAAAAAATTTCAAGTGCAAGATTCAGTATACAGGGGCTTCCTTGCTTATATTTAGGGACTACATCATATTGCTGCTGGCTGGAAATGGATACACCTGCAGATCACCAATTTAACGTTTCTGCCGTGTCTGTAAATGAAGATATGAAGATTTTGAATCTTACGTTAAATAGTTGTGACCTTGAACATTTACTTGCATTATCTAATGATAGAAAGATATTTCAAGAAGGGTTAAAACTTTGGTTGTTAGCGTTGAGTTCATCATTTGTGGTTAGGCAAAGCAATCGGTCGTTTAAGACGGAATATGTAATTCCGCAACTTATTATGCTCGCTGCTAATGAATTGAATCTTGACGGGGTTTCATATTATTCTAAAAGAGTGAAGGATGACAGGCTGGCATCAATGAATACTGTCAATCTTGCACTTTTTGCAAAGTATAATGGAGAAGAAAAATATTCTAAAATATGTAAAGATATTTTATTGACTCCATCTGTTAATTTTTCGATGTATAAGCAGCTCAATTATGACGCAACATATAGAGCTGATGACATTAGCCCTCATATACAGGACACAATGTATCCCAAGGTAATTGGTTCATTTGAAAGGCAATATCAGTATTCCGAAACAAAGTTTTATTCGTTTGATAAATATTTGCTTTCGCTAAAAAATGAGATGAAGCATATGGAACCGTAAGGTATTTGGGAGTTGAACATAAATGGTAGTATGATTTTATGGGGATTTGTTTGCAGAAAGTTTTTTGTTCCTTACTTGACACGAGCAGATATTGGATTTTTAGCAGAAAACAGATAGCCTAAAGCATTCAATTTCCTTATGCTCAAAGCCTTATCGTAATATTTTGGAAATTTGTTTGCTAATGTAAGACAATATTATACTTTTTCAGTTTTAAATTTTTGGTAATATGCAACTCCTGTAATGCTTTTTGATTTGCAAAAAATTGCAATATTCTTGAATATATCTAAAACATTCTACTTTTTACAAATAAAGAGAGAACTGGTCAAAATATAAAACCAGTTCTCTATTCAAAGAAAGATGTGTTACCACAATTCTATTGAATCTTCCGCATCTACCCACATCTGCATACTGCCCTCAAGATATAGCGTTGCATATTCAAGAGGATTATCTATCGCCAAAGCATTTAAGGCATATTCGGAGCATGGTGTTGTTTTTAATCCTTCTTCCGCTTTTTCGCAGTCTATCCGTAAAATGTATCCGTCAAAAGTGGTTACATCAATACTGTTATGGAGCATATTATATGTTGCATGAATAAACCTCATATTTTTTCGTCCTTTCTTCTTGTTTGAAAAATTTGTGAAAGCATTCCAATCAATTCTTCCTGCCCTGTTCATTTCATGTTATAATTTGTTACAGGTTTTTGTTTCCCTTATTTTTGCCCTTATGAGGGTTCGTAACATGAGGGAAAAGGATATAACACAAGGGAAAGCATAAGGGCAAACTCACTTGATATAAATTTAGCATTTTCAAGGGTTTGCGGACTTTTTGAAGATAAGTTATAACAATTATTAAATGCTATAAAAAGTGTCTTATCAGAATTCCAGTTTAAAGAGTTGTCGGGTAAATGTAACTTTGTGATCATATGTGAAAATATACATTGTACTTCAAATTTTAAGCAGTGAGTACACTTTCCCGAAAAAAGAGTAAAAAATAATAAAGAAAACCTTGCTGATTTTCAGAAACGGAAACTGAAGCTCGGCAAGGTTTTTTCTTAATTTAGCTGAATCTTTTTAAAGGAGAATACGTTTCATGCACTGCATTTATTTTGAAGAAATATTGAAAAATACAGGAGATATGGTATATTAAAAGAAACAAGACCATTTAGGTGCCGTGGTGGATTGGATATGCAGGCGATTATTAGAACTTGGAGGGTAATAGAATGGTATTGCTAGTTGTTGATACTCAAAATTTAATCATGAATAATGACTTATATGAATTTCAAACTTTGGTGTATCGTATTAAAACACTAATCAAAGAGGCGCGCAATAATAATATAGAAGTTATTTATGTTAGACATGATGATGGTGTTGGACAGAAATTAACGAAAGGCGCAGCAGGCTATGAAATATACGAAGAATTTCAGCCAATGCCAAATGAGCGTGTTTTTGATAAAAATGTAAACAGTGCTTTTCGAGATATAGGGTTGTTGGAGTACTTGCATGAAAAAGACGAAGACACCATTATTATTGTAGGACTGCAAACAGATTACTGCATAGATGCAACAGTGAAATGTGGTTTTGAGCATGGGCTTAAAATGATTGTTCCAGCAAATACAAACAGTACGTTTGATAATGCGTATATGACAGCCGAAAAATCTTATCGATATTATAATGAGTTCATGTGGAATGGAAGATATGCTGAATGTATTTCATTTGAAAAAACGCTTGAATTGATGAACAGATAAATTCCAGTGTAAAGAATTGTTAGGTGCGTGTGGAAAACAGAGTGAAAAAGACGATATTAGTGTGGGAACCATATTTTTTTATGGCTTTTGGGTTATTTCATTTACATAGAGTTTGGGGATTAATAGATAGAAGCTCTTATGCTGAATTTTGGATTGGCGTATTGGAAAATAAGGGACTATTTTATTTTGGGCTGATGGGATTATTGGCTGCGCTTTGCATTTTGGGAATGATTACCTTTGTGCGAAATCTGCATAATAACTATTGGTGGAGATGGATATATTTACTTGGCGGTGTATATGTGCTATTTGATTTATTTGCCATTGCTGCTGGATTAGAATTTTGGAACAGGCTTTTACGGTGGATGTTTGATGTGAAATCGAGTTACTGGAACATTGTGTGGATGTTTTTTGTATTGCTCGGCGGTTTTTCCTTTGTATGGGGTGTGAAATTGTTGATACAAAGAAATAGGGCAGTGGTGTAGTAGGCGTATTGTCTCACTGTAAAGCATTGATTCTACAAGTTTTTTCAGAACTTTTAAGATACTGTTGTGTCATCATTGAAAAATACAGGAGATATGGTATACTATAAGAAAGAGTAGCTTTTTATGGTCCAATGTACGGCACAAGGGTCAGCACTTTCGGTCAGCGATACGATCAGAAAAAGAATTGAAAGGAAAGAGTGCTTTCGATCAGCGATACAATCAGAATAAGGAGAGACAAAATGGAAGAGACAACTACGCAATGGCATCTAGGATTAAAACCCGCCGTTGATTTGGAACTTGCAGAGGAGAGGGAAAACCTGTCATATTATAGGGAATACAGCCTCAACCAGCAGGCATTGGAGATCGACCTGCTAATCATCAAAAAAGAAGGAAAACAGCCGATCAGGAATGAAATCGGCAGACTGTTTAGAAAGTACAATGTCATTGAGTACAAATCACCAAAAGATGAGTTGAACATTGATACATTTTACAAAGTGGTTGCATATACAAGCCTGTATAAGTCTTATGGAAAAACAGTGGACGAGCGCAAAGCAGATGAAATCACAATGACCCTCATTCGGAAAGCCAAGCCAGTAAAACTGTTCCAATATTTTGAGGAACATGGAATCCCGCTTGAAAATCCATATAAGGGGGTATATTATGTGATGGAAGGGTTCATGTTTCCGGCACAGATCGTGGTCACAAAAGAACTGAACCGTCAGGAACATATATGGCTGACTGCACTGACAGATGAAATGCAGAAACAACAGATGAAAGAGCTATTGGATAAAGTAGAGTCATTTCGTACAAAATTTGACAGAGAGCTTGCCGAGGCAGTGCTGGAGGTGGCAATCAAAGCAAACTGGCAGACCGCACAGGAATTGAGAGGAGATGGAAATATGTGTGAGGCATTAATGGAGCTCATGGAACCAGAGATTAATAAGATCAAAGAAACCGTTCGAGAGGAGACAAAGCAGGAAGTAACACAACAAGTAACGCAGCAGGTAACGCAACAAGGAATCAAGAATGCAATTATAGCCTTGCGTGTTTGTGGAAATGGAGACATTGAAATCAAGAATGCGATTATGAAGGCATATGGAATTTCCTCCAACGAGGCGGAAAAATATCTGTAACGATTAGGCGGTACAGTTCTATTATAAGGGCTGTATCGTCTCTGTTTTTGCACCTGTTGTTATATTCTGTGCGCCGCTATGGGAAAGCTTTAAAATTGTAAAGTCTTTGATGAGCAGAGAAAACTGTATGGAATGACAGAGAAGACGGTTAAAGAAACAATCTGAGAGGAGATGGAAATATGTGTGAGGCATTCATGGAACTCATGGAACCAGAGATTAATAAGATCAAAGAAACCGTTCGGGAGGAGACAAAGCAGCAGGTAACACAACAAGGAATCAAGAATGCAGTCATCGCCTTAAAAGCATCTGGACATACAAACGATGCAATCAAAAATTTCCTTATCATGGCGTATGGGATCACACAGAATGATGCAGAAAAGTATGTATAACAAAAATCAAGACCAAAAGCATTTTTGAAAAAGCTAAAATAGCACGAAAACATAAAGAATAGAGAGCATTCTGTTAGAAGCTGCCCTCTATTTTTTATGCACACGGGCAGTTAGAACAATGTTTTTGGCGCGAAATCTACCAAGAAATAAAAAATACCGAAACCCTTCAAAGAATCAAAGGATTTCGGCGCCCCTGCCAAGAGTCGTTGCGACAAGATTCGAACTTGCGACCTCTGCGTCCCGAACGCAGCGCTCTACCAAACTGAGCCACGCAACGAAATAATGTGTTTTAAACAGTTACGAATTTATTATACTCGTTTTATAGAAAAAATCAAGTACTTTTTTCACTTTTTTTGTAAAATATGATGTACTCCCCCGATATTGACGTAATCGGGGGGCATATGATATTATGATAAAAATGTTGATGAATTTTGCGGTGAAGTGATATAAAATTTTGAAAAAGAGCTTTTGTGAGGAACGCTTTCATACTGAAATTTGCAGGTACAGGGATTCTGGTTGGAAGGCGGACAATATGGAGGGATGACGTATGAATAATACAAGAGAGCTTTTTGAACGGACCGGTAAAAGCGTTCCAGTCGGAGACCACGAAGAACACAGTGAGATGCAGAGTGTTCAGAATTTGGAGACAATCATTAATGAAGGGCTTCGCGTCGCGCTTCTTGAGGAAACGCCGGATCAGTCGCTGGGCGTACTGCTTGAGCATCTGGGAAAGGCACTAAATGGAGAGCGGACCTATATTTTTGAGCAAAATGCATCCGGCGGTGATGACAACACCTATGAGTGGGTAGCAGAAGGCGTTCAGCCGGAAAAAGAGAATCTTCAAGATGTTCCCCCTGAGGTGTGTGCAAGCTGGTATCGGAACTTCCGTGTTGGCAGGCACATTGTGATTGAGCATCTGGAGGATATTCAGGAGACAGATCCGCTTCAATATGAAAATTTAAAAAGACAGAATATTCATTCGCTTGTGGTAGTGCCACTCTATGACGGCAATGAGATTATCGGGTTTTACGGCGTGGACAATCCGCCGGTGAAGTCCATCGAATATGCTACCAATATGCTTCAGACGGCGGCATATTTTATTGTGTCCTCCCTGAAACGGCGCAATCTGTTCCGTGAGCTTCAAAAGCGGAGCCACAATGTTCTCCATGCCCTCAGCGTGGATTATCTGGGCATCTATCAGGTTAATTTTGACACAGGAGAATGTGAGAGTTACCGCGGTAATGAACGCATGGGAATGGACTGGGTCGGCTGCTTTAAAGAGGGATATCAGGCAGCAATGGAGTGGTTTATCTCTCAATATGTAGTTTCGCGTGATCAGGAACGGCTTCGCTCGATGACCAAAAAGGACTATGTGCTCGCACAGCTTCAGATGAAGAAAAAGTTTTCGATCCGGTATCAGGTGAAAGAAAATTCTTTTGGATTAAAACATTTAGAGATGCATTTTTCCGCCACGGCGAAAGAAAACTGTGCGATCTTTGCCCAGCGCGATATCAATGCCGTCGTGGAGCAGGAGGAGCAGTACAAGCTGGAAGCAAGACAGAGTCTGGAGGATATTCTGGAGGGCGCCCGAACTGGAATCTGGACGATCGAGCTGGAGGAGGGCTGCCAGCCGAGGATGTACGCTGACCGGACCATGCGGATTCTGCTGGGCGTGTCAGATGAGATCGAGCCGGAGGAGTGCTACCAACATTGGTTTAAAAACATTGCCCCGGATTACGTGGAGATGGTGCAGGAGGCAGTGAAAGACATTTTGGAAACTGGGCGCTCTGAGGTGATTTACCCTTGGCATCATCCTAAACTTGGGAAAATCTATGTCCGCTGCGGCGGTGTGCCCGACAAGACTTTCAAGAAACCGGGCGTCTGCCTGAACGGATACCATCAGGACATCACAGAGACTACAATAGCGAGAAAAAAGCAGGATCAGGCGATCATGGAGCTGCTGGAGAAGGTGAGGCGGGCAAACTCGGCAAAAAGCGAATTTCTTTCTCATATGTCCCACGATTTGCGCACGCCCATCAACGGGATTCTCGGCATGCTGGAAATCATGGAAAAGCGTCAAAATGACGCTGGGCAGCAGGAGGCGTGCCGCAGGAAAATCCGCGTTTCAACAGGACATTTGCTGTCTCTTGTCAATGATGTGCTTCAGGTCAGCAAACTTGAGAGCGGCAGACCCGCGGCGGTGGAGGAGCCTTTTGACCTCCATGATACCCTTGAGGAATGTATCACGATTCTTTCTCCGCAGGCGGAGGAGAGAGGTATCCGCATGAGCTTAGAGGAGAACAGCTTGCAGCATAACAAACTAATTGGAAATGCGCTGCACTTAAAGCAGATTTTGATGAATGTGATCGAGAACGCGCTCAAATATAACCGTCCCAAGGGGAAAGTATTTGTTCAGGTTCAAGAGACGGCATGTCAGGACAAAACGGCAAAGTACCGTTTTGTGATTGAAGATACTGGAATTGGCATCGGGGAGGAATTCAAAAAGCATATTTTTGAACCCTTTACACAGGAACACCAAGGGGCAAGAACCCACTATAACGGTGCGGGGCTTGGCATGTCCATTGTGAAGAAACTGGTAGACCAGATGAAGGGAACCATTACACTGGACAGTCAGCTTGGCAAGGGGAGTACTGTACAGATAACGCTGCCTATCCAAATCGACGAGACGCAGAGTGCGCAGCCGATGGATACAGCGCTGGATTTGCAGAGCAATATTGCGGATATGCATGTTCTCTTGGTGGAGGACAATGAGATTAACTGTGAGATTGTAGAGTTCATGTTAAAGGAGGCGGGCGCGGAGGTCGTGACCGCAAACGATGGACAAGCCGCGGTGGATACCTTTGCGGCATCTGAGCCGGGAACCTTCGACTGCATACTCATGGATTTGATGATGCCGGTTATGAGCGGATACGAGGCGACGCGCGTGATTCGTGCGCTCAAGCGTGCAGACGCGGCCAGTGTGCCGATCATAGCACTGTCTGCAAACACTTTTGAGGAGGATATCGCGCTGGCAAAGGATGCTGGAATGAATGAGCACTTGGCAAAGCCGGTGGACATGAGAAATCTGTTTGAAACCATGAGCAGGCTGCGGCGCTGACAGGACCTGCTCACGCCAAAAGCGTACATAGTATTTTGACTGCATCTGGAAACTTTTCGACAGGAACTTCACAGCAGGAGAGCGCGATATGGGCAGCACCATCATTTTTTTTTGAGCCTGTATGATACGGAAAGACCAGCAGCCCGTTTGCGGCTGCTTTGTCGCGCAGTTCATTGCTGGTCAGCGCACACTTTATTTTCAGGTGCACTAGGAAAACGGACTCGCCCATATACACTTCTGCCTGTGTGCCAAACGCTTCCTCCAACAGCATAGACAATGTTTTGGCTTTGCTGGCATACAGGCGCTTTAGCTTACGAATCTGGCTCTCTAAGTGTCCGTCCCGCAAAAACTGGCACAGGGCGAGCTGCTCTGATTTGGAGGCGGTCTGATTGTAGAGCGCCTTTTTTTGTTCGTACAGAGGCAGCAGGGAGTCGGGCAGGATCATGAAACTGAGGCGGATCGAGGGCAGCAGAAGCTTTGAAAAGGTGCTTAGATAGACCACATTCTCGCCGCCGGCAAGCCCTTGTAAACACGGAATCGGCTTGCTGAAATACCGAAATTCATTGTCGTAGTCGTCCTCGATGATCAGCCGGTTGTGTACGGCGCATTCTTTCAAGAGCGCAAGCCGTTTCTCGACACTCATCACATCGCCAAGCGAGGTCATATGGGACGGCGTCATGTAGAGCACGCTTGCGTTTTCCTTGTCTTTTTCGACAGCAAATCCATAATCTTCAAAGATGACCATACCCTGTGCAAAACGTGTGTCGTGGAAACATACGGTCTCGCGCGCCTTGATGAGCGGGCATAAAATATTGAGCAGCGCTTGGGAACCAGCGCCGATGATGATGTTTTCAGGACGGCAAACAGCGTTTCTTTTGTTCACGACATAGCGGCAGATGACCTCGCGCAGCTCGTACTCGCCCTGCGGCTCACCGTAGGTCAGCATACGCCCGTCCTGCCGTAGCGTGCTCTTGATGTAGCGGCGCCATAGATTGAAGTCGAAGCTGTCCGCGTCCACATTGTTTGAGGTAAAATTATATAAGATGCGCGGATTGTCTGCCGCGTCGGAGTTTTTGTTGTGAACAGGCTGGGTTGAGATCACCGTCGCGGTTCGGTCGGTGACATAGTATCCGCTCTGCGGTCTGGAAATGATATAACCGTCCGCGGCAAGACACAGATAGGCGGTCTCTATGGTTGTGCGGCTCAAACCTAGCTGCACTGCGCCGCGCCGGATAGATGGCATCTTCGTGCCCGGCATCAGGCGTCCCGTGACAATCAGGTCTTTATAGTAGTCATACACTTGTAGATAACGCGTGGAATGTGTCGAATTGAAATCAAGCTTCATAGGTTGTCCGCCTCCCTCGTTTGTGCTATGATATATAGTATATTTTACTTAGCTTAGGGCATCTGTTATGGTTCTATAGATTTTCAGTGTAGCATGACAGCGCAGAGGACGCAAGCCAGAGCAAGATGGAATATACAAATTTAATTTTTACAGGAGATAATAAAATGATAGAGATCAAATACGAAAACGGTATGTTTCTTGCCAAAGGAACCTTTTCGATTGGGATTGCAGGCGTATATGAAAATAAAGACTTTGGCGACGGAAACATCACGATTGATATAGAATTAGAAGATCTTCTGGAGGATTTGCAAGAGGAAGATTCTTATTTCTATGAGCCGTTGCGTCCATATTTAGAGGACAAAGGGGAGGAGGGCGCCGCCGTTGCAAAGGGGCTTGAAGACTATTATAATCAGAAAGAGTTGGAAATACAGAAAAATGCAAAGCAGCTTAATGACTATATTCTGTATCGTCTTTTTGAGAATCTTGAGGCGTGTGCATATCCGTTTTGGGAGATTGAGGAGGCAGTGCTTCCGGGTTCGCTCGACGGCTATGATATGGATAACTTGGCACATGAAATCTATGATACACAGAAAAGTATCGGAAGCTGGGGATTTGAGGCGTTTCACAGACAGCCGAACAATGGGACGATCGAGAAGCCAGACTTGGAGGGGCGGCTTCGGGAACAGTATCCAATGTTTCATTTTGATGCTTTGTACGAAGCGATCGAACAAGACTGCCTTTATCTGAGTGGAAGATTTATGAGTTTCCAGTTCTCGGATTGCTGGGGAAGGAAATTATTAGACGCCGCGTATGACGAATTAGATGAAAACCTCACGCCGCTTGACTGGCATAATCACTAAATTTGAAATAAAATAGAACGAACCAAAGGGGGAAAACTTTTATGAAAAGCTTGTTAAAGTACATAAAAGATTACAAAAAGGAAAGCATTCTAGCACCATTGTTCAAGATGCTTGAAGCTTCCTTTGAGCTTATGGTGCCGCTTGTCATGGCGGCTATCATTGACAACGGCATTGCAGGCAGCGATACGCCGTATATTTTGAAGATGGGGGCAGTGCTGGTGCTGCTGGCAGCAGTGGGGCTTGCAAGCTCAGTGACAGCGCAGTATTTCAGCGCGAAGGCGGCGGTCGGCTTTGCGACAAAACTCAGAAGCGCGCTGTTTTCACATATCCAAGGACTGTCCTACACAGAGCTTGACACCATCGGAACCAGCACGCTCATCACACGCATGACCAGCGATGTCAACCAGATTCAAAACGGCGTCAACTTGACGCTGCGTCTGCTGCTGCGCTCTCCCTTCATCGTGTTTGGCGCAATGGTGATGGCGTTTACCGTGGACGTGCAGGCGGCGCTCATTTTTGTGGTGACGATTCCGCTCCTTGCGGTTGTCGTGTTCGGCATTATGCTCGTCAGTATGCCACTGTACAAAAAAGTGCAGGCAGCGCTCGACAAAATTCTTGGCAGAACGCGTGAAAATCTTGCAGGCGCCCGCGTAATCCGCGCATTTTGTAATGAGGAGTCAGAGACAGCAGACTTTGAGCAGGAAAATGAGCTGCTGCTGAATACGCAGGTGTTTGTCGGCAAGATTTCCGCGGCAATGAATCCGGTGACGTACATCATTATCAATATTGCGCTCGTCGTACTCCTGTGGACAGGGGCAGTCCGTGTGGACAACGGCATAATCACGCAGGGCGAGGTGGTCGCGTTGGTAAACTATATGTCGCAGATTCTCGTGGAGCTTGTCAAGATGGCAAACCTGATCATACAGCTCACAAAGGCACTTGCCTGTGCAAAGCGCGTGGAGGGTATCTTTGAGATCACCTCGAGCATGAAGAGCGGTACGCTTGATAAGAACGACATAGAGGCTATGAATGAAGAGGAGGAAAATCCGGCGATTTACTTTGACCATGTAAGCCTCACCTACAGCGGCGGCGGGGAAGAATCCCTGACAGACATTGATTTTGTCGTGAACAAAGGGGAGACCGTCGGCATCATAGGCGGTACAGGTTCCGGCAAAACCTCTGTGGTCAATCTGATTCCGCGCTTCTACGATGCGACAAAAGGGCATGTGATTGTGGACGGGATTAAGGTCATAGATTACGAGATTCCGGTACTGCGGGAAAAAATTGGCGTCGTCCCGCAGAAGGCTGTTTTGTTCAAAGGAACAATCCGCGAAAATCTCCTGTGGGGAAATGAACATGCTTCTGAGCAGGACATTGAGGACGCACTGCGCATCTCGCAGGCAAAGGAGTTTGTGGATACCAAGGAGGGCAGACTTGACTTTATGATCGCGCAGGGCGGCAAGAATCTCTCAGGCGGCCAGAAACAGCGCCTTACGATTGCGCGCGCCATTGTGCGCAAGCCCGATATCCTGATTCTTGACGACAGCGCTTCGGCGCTTGACTTTGCCACAGATGCAAAGCTGCGCGCGGCGGTCAAGGATATGGGAAATGACATGACTGTCATTATTGTGTCGCAGCGCGCAGCGTCGATCATGTTTGCCGACAAGATTGTCGTGATGGACGACGGTGCGGTGGCAGGCATTGGCACGCACGAACAGCTTCTTGCGGACAATAGAATCTATCAGGAAATCTATTATTCGCAATTTCCCGACAAGAAAGCAAATGCTGCGAATGAACAGGCGCGGAGGTAATCAGAATGAAAGACAAGAAAAAATCAATAGATATTGCATCGAATCAAGAGATATTAAAAAAGGTCTTAGACCACATCGGAAAATACAAAATTTTCCTGGTTTTTTCCATTGTGCTTGCGGCGATTTCGGTAATACTTACCTTATATATACCGATTCTCACCGGTCAGGCAGTGGATTGCATTCTTGGTCCCAGCGCGGTAGATTTTGACGGGATTTTGGATATACTAAAGAAGATGGCAGTGATTATCGTGCTGACAGCGCTGGTGCAGTGGGTGATGAACGCCTGCAACAACAAGATTGCCTATCAGGTGGTGCGCGACGTGCGCGACGAGGCGTTTAAAAAATTGCAGATTCTGCCGCTCAAATACATTGACGGACATTCCCACGGTGACATTGTGAGCCGCGTCATCGCAGATGTAGACCAGTTCTCCGATGGTCTGCTGATGGGCTTTACCCAGCTTTTTACGGGCGTGGTGACGATTATCGGCACGCTGGTCTTTATGTTTTCCATCAATGTCTCCACGACGGTAGTTGTTGTGATACTGACACCACTGTCATTTTTTATCGCGGGATTTATCGCAAAAAGGACATTCAGCATGTCCAAACTCCAGTCCGAGACGCGCGGGGAGCAGACGGCGCTGATTGACGAGATGATTGGCAATGAGAAGGTGGTGAAGGCATTTGGGCATGAGCCGCAGGTGATGGAGAAATTTACCGAAATCAATGACCGGCTCCAAAAGGCAAGTGTCAAGGCAATCTTTTTCTCCTCGCTGACCAATCCCTGCACGCGCTTTGTCAACAGCCTTGTCTATGCGGGCGTGGGAATCCTCGGTGCATTTCTGGCGATCAAAGGCTATATCAGCGTGGGGCAGCTCACGAGCTTTCTAAGCTATGCCAACCAATACACAAAGCCGTTTAACGAGATCTCCGGCGTGGTGACAGAATTGCAGACGGCGCTTGCGTGTGCAGGCAGGGTGTTTGAGTTTATCGAGGAGGAGCCGCAGATGGCAGAGCCGGACAACGCAGCAGTCCTACAGGCGCCAAAGGGAAGTATCTCAATGCAGAATGTCTGCTTTTCATACAATCCTGACCAGAAGCTCATTCAGAATTTTAATCTGGAGGTCAATCCCGGTCAGCGCGTGGCGATCGTAGGCCCGACCGGCTGCGGAAAAACAACTGTCATAAATTTGCTCATGCGGTTCTATGATGTTAATAGTGGAAGTATTCGGATTGACGGCATTGATCTTAGGGACATGACGCGCAAAAGCCTGCGGGAGAGCTTTGGCATGGTCTTGCAGGAGACATGGCTTCACGCGGGGACAATCCGGGAGAATATTGTGATGGGAAAGCCGGACGCCACAGACGACGAGGTGATCGCAGCGGCGAAGGCGGCGCACGCACACAGCTTTATCAAGCGTCTGCCAATGGGATATGACACAGTGATTACAGAAGATGGCGGCAGTCTCTCACAGGGACAGAAGCAGCTTCTGTGTATTACGCGCGTGATGCTCTGTCTGCCCCCGATGCTCATTCTCGACGAGGCGACCTCCTCCATCGACACGCGCACAGAGATCAAAATCTCACAGGCATTCAATACCATGATGAAGGGAAGAACGAGTTTTATCGTGGCGCACAGGCTTTCCACCATTCGCGAGGCGGATATCATTCTTGTCATGAAGGACGGCAACATTATCGAGCAGGGGAACCATGAAACACTTCTGAGGAAAGAGGGCGGCTTTTATGCAAAGCTGTATAACTCTCAGTTTGAAGCGGTGTCAGGCTGCGATGCGTAGTATGTGAGAACGAGCTTTAGATGTGAAAATTTTGCCCGAATCGTTACTGTGAGCGGCTGTGCATAGTGACAAATCAGTGCAATCAATATAGGAGATAAAAACATGATAAATAATTTTCTGAACGTATCAGAGTATGCGGTTCTGGGATTCGTGGGCGTCGTCTTTGCGTATCTGCTAACCAGCTTCCTGCTCGCAATTGGCATGAATAAATTACCGAGAGACCATGGGCGCGAGTTTGCCCATGACGGCGGACTCTCCGCGGGCAAGCCGCGCGGTGCAGGGTTTGTCTTTATCCTTGTCTTTGTGCTTGCGGCGCTTGTGTTTGGCAATGTGGACCGGGAAATGACCATCTATCTGATTCTGACGGTTGCCGCGATGATGACAGGGTATCTCGATGACTGCGCCAAGGTTTCATGGGGAGAGCTTCGAAAGGGGCTGCTCGATTTGATGATTGCCATCATGACCGCCGTGACCATGGTCAATTTCAATGGAAGTGATGTGTTGATCGCTGTGACGGGGCAGGTTATCGCACTGCCGCCAGTACTCTATGGAGTCCTTGCCATTGTGCTGGTGTGGGGTTCCATCAATGTGACAAACTGCGCCGATGGCGTGGACGGCTTGTCTGGCACTTTGACAAGTATCACGTTATTTACAATCTATATGATTATGAACAGCACTGGGACAGCGCCGGAATTTTCGTACACAATTCTATTGTTTATCGCCTGTATCCTTGGCTATCTGTGGTTTAATGCGACGCCGAGCCGCCTTTTGATGGGCGATGCCGGCTCGCGTGCAATGGGACTTTTCATCGCGATTGCCATCATGAAATCGGGCTATCCGTTCTTGTACCTGCTGGCGGCATTTGTACTGATGGTGGACGGAGGCATCGGGCTTGTGAAGGTGTCGCTGCTGCGCTTCCTGCACATCAAGATACTCACCAAAGTGCGCACGCCGCTGCATGACCATGTGCGCAAGAACTTAGGCTGGTCCAATGCCCAAACAGTCTTTAAATTTGCAATTATTCAGATTATGATATCGGCGGCGGTGGTGTGGCTGGTAGGAATGTTATAAAAGAAAAGAGGTACAAATGAACAAACGATTTGAGACGATACAGTCCAAACGCCTAACGATCGCAGCGTTTGACATGAAATATCTGGACGACTATTACCATGGCTTTGACAAGGAGATTACCCAATACCAGTATCCAGACCCGTTTGACAGTCTGGAGAGTGCACGCAAGTGTCTACAGGAATTTATAGATGCGGCGGCGCGCGGCGAGATGCTCTTTCTCGCGCTTCTTGACAGCAATGCTACATTTATAGGCAGCTTGGAGGTGCATGGACTGATGGAGGAGACGCCGGAGCTTGGAATCTGGATTGCGAAGGAGGAACAGGGAAAAGGCTATGCGTATGAAGCGCTGGCATGTGTGCTGGCAAACCTCAAACAGACCAAGCCGGATACATGGTATGTCTACGAGGCGGATCTGCGCAATGAACCAAGTATGAAGCTGGTGTCCAAATTCAAGTTCCAGAAGAAGGAGATTGACGAATTTACGACAGAATCTGGCAAAGAGTTGAAATTGCAGCAATATTTCGTGCAGCTTTAAGAATATGATGCGAATTTTCGGAATATTTCAAATCTGCCTTCTTCGATTGACAAATATTTGACTAACCTTTATAATTAAAGGCATAATATATAACAGGGACGTTATGGAGGAGCTCATGGGGGAGTATAAGAATCGAGGAGGAAACTGATATGCGTATAGTAGAGAAGGTGCTGTACGGATTTGGTGGCTTATTGGCGCTTATACTTCTTTTTATTGCGTTTTGCCACTATAATCCAGAATTGGCAGTAAAAATCGGTGCAGATTTAAAGGCAAATGCCGGTGAAGCGAATGTGGGAAGTTATGACAATACTGTGCAGATGGTCAACACGACAGTGACACTCGGACAGCTTCCAGCGGCGCAGAATGTGCGTGCTGCGCAAAGCGGCGGCGCACCGGAACAAACGACTCTGGTCAATACACCGCAGCAGACGAAGGAAACGCGTGCGGCAGATGATGATGAGGGAGAGACTTCCGACAGCAAGTTAAAAATTCCTGATAAGGTTGCGGGGCTGACGGGCTATATCCCAGTCAAGGCGACAGGAACAGAGATCACACAGGACAAGGCGGACGAGATCGCAAAGGAACTCAGCAAGGGAGAGACTGGCAGCAATCTCAAATTCGACGAGGAGATCTATCCGTATTACGGAATGATCAATGATGCACAGAAAGCAGTCTACAGACAGATTTACGCCAATGCAAATGACCAGAACAAGCATTTTGCACCAGTGCAGGACATCACGGCAAACGATCTGAAAAATGCCTTTACGTCTGTTGTCAATGATCATCCTGAGCTGTTTTGGGTTGACACAGCGTACAAGTATCAACATACGCCCAAGGGAAGCGTGGCGGACATCACACTTGTATTTAATGTGACAGCGAACAATCTTGACGCGTCGAAGCTGGAGTTTCAGGCGGCGGCGAAGAAAATTACAGATGAAACTTATGGAAATTACACCGACTACGATAAAGAAAAAATCGTGCATGACACCCTGCTGGACAAGGTGAAATACGATGTGAATGCACCGATGAACCAGAGCGCCTACAGTGCGCTGGTGTACGGCAGAACCGTGTGTGCAGGCTATGCGCGGGCTTTCCAGTATGTCATGCAGGAGCTGGATATTCCCTGCTACTATGTGACTGGATTTGCCGGTGAAAACCATGCATGGAACATCGTAAAGCTCGATGACGGCTACTACAATGTGGACAGCACTTGGGATGACACCAATCCGAATACCTATGATTATTTTAACTGTTCAGATGACGATTTTGCCTCTGATCATGTGAGAAAGGATTTGTCAATCTACCTTCCGCCATGTAAGGGCAACCGTTACAGCGGTCTCGAAGTCAATCCTTCGGTGACACCGCCGACAGACACGACGACCAAACCAAAACCACCTACAGGCACGACGACGAAGCCCTCAACAGGCGGCACCACGACGAAGCCGTCCACGGGAAATTCGACCACAGGGAACTCGACAACTGTCACCAAACCGTCTGGCAGCACGACAACCCAGACCACAGCGACCAACACAGACTCCATCACAGTAATGACCGTGCGCGGCGGCGGTGATGGAAATTATATCGACAACGTTGGCGATTACTTCAATGAGTGCTTCGCAGCAATGGTTGACAGAGATGAGAGCGTGATTACATTCGATCTGATTGTCACAGACAAAGACCTTTGGGATGACATTTATGATGCTTATGATGACGGAAGCTGTCAGGAAGGCTATATTGACCGCTATCTTGTTGAGAAGCACAAGAACGCGTGCAGCATGTACGTGGAAGCAGTGCCGCGGACAGATGGAAGTTATCTGCTTAGGCATCGCGGGGTGATTAATTAAAAAAATAATTATCAAAAAAGAGACTGTTGGAAAAGCAGTCTCTTAATTTTTTGTTTAGATACATTTTTGAATTGAATCAGGATCATTGAATATGATCTGTTGAAATTTTTACTGTCACCGTTTGCATTCTGTGAAACTGTTGTAACATTTCTGTTGTCATTTCTGGGCAGTCCTCATCATAGATTATAGGCATATTTTCTGCACTTTCAAGTTCAGCTATCTCTTCTGGTGTCAACTCTGGCGGTAAACTATTCATAAAAACTTTCGCCATATTCATACCTCGCTTTCTCAGGTTCAGTTGCACATCTGGCAGAAATAATGTGAATTATTGCCTAAAATATTTTAGCGCTCTTCCCAAGGATGCTCTTCATCAAAGCGTATTAATTTATTTTCATCTGCAAATACCTTTGATGCAGTTTCAAATCGAATACCATGCTTCGTAAAGTTAGAAGCTGCTTTGGTATCGTCCCATTCAAAGATAAGATTCTCATAATTAAGTTCAAAATATTCGTACATTCAATAGGGTTGTCTTTCGCTTATTTTTTACAGGTTGACGGATTTATTGTAACATGAAAAACAGATTCATTCAATGAGGTTTCTGAAAAGTTTCCGAAATACCTCTTGAACTTCAACCCATCACCATGATATAATAACCCAAAATAAACAAAACATACATTCTACAACAGAAAGGTGATGCCCTATGAATATTCCAAACGCCCCCTATTATGCATGGTACATATACGTCAAATTCTCAGATCACGCCGAACTTCCGCCGGAGTTATGCGCGCAGTCGAATACTGTAGGCGAGAAAGTATTTACAGGCAGGGAGATTACACCGCAGATCATTGAACTGCTGCTTTCTCAGGTAAACATGGGAATGGTCGTGCAGTTGTATATCAGTCCCTTTATGCCTGTGGACCATTATGAGGCTGCTGAGCGCATAGAACTGATACATCAACTAGAAGATTTCGGATTCACACACGGATGCAGTGCGGCGGTGATGAATCAAGAGCAATCGACTGCTGTTTTCCTCTGGCTGAATGAGTATATACTGAATCACCATATGCATATTCCATTAAGGGCAGATGACAGAAAACTCTTACAGACGCCTGTATTATTTGAGTCTTACAGGGATATGGCAGAGGCGGTTCTTCACGTGATTTTGACAGGACGCTTAGACGGGTCAGGGGCGCAGCCGCCAGCCGTTTCTGATGTGCGGCGCGGTGTCGATCCCGGGCTGCTGTTCTGGATTGAAAACGTTTATGGCAGGGTTCCTGAGAGTATGGAGGATTTGGTTGAAGTTACAGGATTGAGCGACGAGTATTATGTGCGGAGATATCCCAAATTTCCTGACTGGCTGGCGCCTGAACCGGGAAACTGGTCACTTCTGGGCGAGCTGCCGAAACTGGAGGTACTCTGTATGCCCAAGGTGCGCTTAGAGAATTATGATTTTTTAAGAAACTGTCGGAAGCTGGAAGTGCTCAACCTGTCCCGGACCAATCTGTCGGCTTCCTATGCGCTGGAAAATCTGTCACAAGTGACGATTCTTGACCTGCCGCCTGCGGATTTCGACGATTTTTCCTTCTTATTAAAATGCCGCAGTCTGGAAATCGTAGATTTGAGCCACACCAATTTCAGAGATTGTGCAATCTTAGCACAGATGCCGGAATTAAAAATGGTCTTTCTGCCGGCAGAGCGTCAGCTTCTGCACAGAGAGCTGCTGGACCCACTGCCAATTCAGGTAAAAACGAATCCCAGATGTATTCGCGGAGATGGATTTCCGTCGTATGAACTGGTCAAGCCGCAGCCAGTAGAATCATGGGACTGGAAACCGCCCTACACTGTGCTGTATATTGCGTATTATGATATCAATGATGAGGAAAAAACATGGCAAGGGCGTGAGATCACGCAAAAGGTTGTAGAGAAACTGATGAAAAAGATTCGTAAAAAGAAGCTGGACGAGCTGTACCTCTCTTTACAGTATTGGGGAGAGGAGGAAGATATGACCCTCTGCATATCCGGCGAGGGCGTCTGCGTCAATTTTTTTGATAAAGAACAAAAAATCAATTACTCTTTGTTTGACCCAAACCATCCTGTTGACTGGGACAGACTGCCTCATCAGGTTAGTGATCAGGAAGACAGCGATTTTGGCGAATATGCAACGGATAATCTCGAGCTGGCTGCCGACTGTGTGGCGTATTTTATCAAGACCGGGAAATTATACCCGTGGACATATTGGGCAAAATATTATAATTGGGAAAAACAGGAGGATAATTAATCGCAAAAAGCTGCCACAATGAGGAAAATCCTGTTGTGACAGCTTTCTTTTCAGTTGTTCTGCGTCAGTAACTGCGTCATTTTCTCAACCATATCATTGATCGCGTTCGCCTGTGCGGCGACGTTGGTGGTGTCGTTTGCATTGCTCTCTGCCATCGCATTGATGGAATTGAACTGATCGTTTTCACTGCGAATGCTCTCTGCGATATCCTCATTGATGGTCACAGTCTTTTTGATAACCTCCGCCTGATTGCTGTGTGCATCACCCATCGTTTGAATGGCGTTGGCAGAGATATTCAACAGTTCTTTCATATCCTTCATGCACTGGATGACATTGGCAACATATTCATTCTGTGTGCCGATTTTGGCAGCGTTTTCGCCTACTTGCGTCGTGATATCTGTCACATTTTGCTGTACGCGCTCGATGACGGATTGAACGACTTTCAGGGATTCCTGTGTACTTTTTGCCAAGTTGCCTACCTCGGACGCCACGACTGCGAAGCCCTTACCAGCTTCCCCAGCTCTTGCCGCTTCAATCGACGCATTGAGAGACAGTAAATTGATGGAATTTGAGATGTCGCTAATTAGTTTCAATGTGACACCGATTTCCTGTACGGCTTCTGAGAGTCTCTGTGTGATTTCGTTTGTGGTATTCATGGACTCGGACACTTCTCCGTTAATTGTATGCAAATCTTGCAGAAGCTTCTCGTTTTCTTTGGACTTTTCGTATAAATCTTTAGAGGAGGCTTCCACCTTGCTGACATTGTCCGCAACGACGCTTTCCCACTCGCGCAGTTCACCGAGATTCTCCATACTTTCGTCTGTCTTAGAGCTGAGCACATTGTTGCGTTCCACCAACTGTTCACTGGTAGCCGCCAGCTCCTCAGCAGATGCGCTTTCATTTTCGGAGATGGACGACAGTGTCGTACCTGCACTAGATAAATTTTCGGACAATGCCTGCACTTCATCGAGTACATTTTTTAGATCTTCTTCCTTTTTTTCCACCATGCCAAACAGCAGGGTCGTGCGGTAGCAGATAAAGCAGCAGGCAGCGACCAGTACAGTATAGACAATTGTTGTGAAAATCCAGCCGATGACACTGTGGAGTTTTAAAAAGCCCGCCGGAAATAAAATCATCATGATGGTGTTGACAACTACGGTGATGATATAGCTGAATTTTAGTACTTCCTGTTTATAGTAGGGCACTAATAAAAGGGTTGCGACGAAATAATAATGTGTGATGCACACATAACCGGGACTGTCATTGGTGCAGGACACTGCCACGGTGATGGCACCAATGATGGGCGGGATACAGGCGTACACATATTTTGTGCGGCTTCCCAGACTTTTTTCTAATAATTTTGTCACGATCGCGGACAAGCCTGACAGCAGGAAAACACACTCGCGCACACCGCCGTTCAAGAAGATCATCACAAATGTCCAGCCAGATATGGCGACGCCCAGAATGTAAAGGAATAAAATGTTGTTGATCAGTTTTTCTTCGTTTTTCATGGATGCTAAATGCATACTTCGCTCCTCCTAACGTTTTTTGATATCCTAACTGTAACGTGCTAGAATTATGAACATATTTTACCATTTTGTTATTTTTTTGTCAATTTATGTTTGCACTGAAACGTGACAACCACATGAATGAACATATTATTAACAAAACTAATAAGTATACAGAATAAAATACTATAAATAAAGAGGGGGGAGTTTAAAAAATATTAAAAACTCCCCCTGATTTTTAGTCTCTAAAATCAAATAACTCTTTAGGTTTAGTGTCTAATACTTCACAAAGCTTGAAAATTACATCAAATGAAACACCAACATTACCCAGTTCTATTGCACTAATATGGCTTCGGTCAATATTGGCCAATTCGGCCAGTTGCATTTGTGTCAATTTTTTTCTTTTACGATAATAAACCACATTTAAACCAAATTTTTCATATAGATTTTTGTATTCTGGTTTCAAAATTTGTCACCCCTATATATATTTTAAAATTTAGAAAGTGTTTTATAAACCTTGTACAAATAGCATAATGCTATTTATACAAGTCAAAATCCGCGTTAGAATAATATTGTATATAGGATATAATTATTAAGGAGGGATTTTAGATTACAGTAATTAGATAATTAGGAATACATACATAGGAGGAATGATTAGATGGGAAAACCCAATTTATCTAAAATTATAGAGTTGTTAGATAAAGGACAGGATTTTGAATTAACAAATCAACAATATAAGTATAAAACTGGATTAGATTTTCCTAAAAATAACTCATATGCAAAAAATAAATCCTCTGTGGCAAAGATGGCAGCAAGATATGATTATATAATTGAGATTATTCCTCAAAGAATATTGTTTAAGAAGAATGGATTATAAAGGATGTTTTGGATAGCTGTTTAGTTGTTATAACATGATTTTGCTAAGAAAAAAGCTTACTTATATTTCGTAAAACAAAAAAGAGTATTTAAGAGATATAGGATGTGCGATTACATCAAATATTAGAGATACTTTTGCGATAGTGTGTATCAGTCTAATTTTACTTATCTTATCAAATAAAGATAAGAGTAGTAAGTGGGATAAATTTACAGATGAGGAAAAGGAATGATATGAACGAATTATGGGTAAAGAAAGTTAGAAGAAATAGATAAAGTAATAGAGGATTACAAGAAGTAGTATGGAATAAATAATGTTCATGCATAGTTTAAATAAACGAAAGGAAGCGTGTCTTATGTTTTGTCAAGATAAATCATCAATGGTTGTAGTAAATTATAATATTGATAAAACTTTTAATGCAATATTATCAGCAACAGAAAATATATCAGATTTTCGTATTACAAATAAAAATAAATTAACACATTCTATTTCAATAAGTGTGAAACCTTCTCTGTTTTCATATGGTGAGGATATGGCTGTTTCGCTAAAACAGATCGAGGAGGGGAAAACAGAAATATATTGTTCTTCAGGTTCGAAATTAGGGACAGAACTCGTAACAAATATTAAGAATCGTAAAAACATTGATAGACTTATCAATGAAATGAGTATATTTTTAGAGTAAGCTTGAATAGAGCTTGATGAAAGAAGAAAAATGTATGAGGAATACCTATTAAAGAGAATAGGAGATTGAGAAATGTTTTGTGCTAAGTGTGGGACAAGGGTAAATGATAATGATCACTATTGTCCTAAATGTGGAGTGCTAATTAATAGTTTTAATAATAATGTAAAAAATAAAAAGTCTAAAGATGGTATTATTTCTCTCTTTAAAGAAAAAACACTTTTAAAAATATTTACAGAAAAAATAAAGGTATTTAAAGTTGCTATTTCAATTGTTATGTTTTTAGTAATTTGTGTAATAGTAATTTTATTATTAAATAAGATTCAAGTTCATAAAAGTTATATAAATTATTTACCAAATGGAGTTAGGGCATTTATAGATGAGAATAATAAGGCAGTTTTTTATTCCGATTCTACAATTAATGAAATTAGTGAGCCTATAATTGAAGGACATACAAGTCCAGACCAATCCAAATTTATATTGTTAGATACAGATAACTTTTTATTTTATGAGACAAAAGAGGGACAAAAAGTATCCATATCGACGAATGTTGATTCAATTTCTGCAATAAATAATTCAGGTTGCTTTTATGAGAAAAATTCGGAATTATATTTTTTTGGCTTTTTATCAGGCAAAGAAATAAAAGTTGGGATGAAAGACTGTATTTTGACTTATTCAGCAAAAAAACTTCTGTTGCAGGGGTAAATGATGATGGACAACTTTATTTGTTTTCAGTCAGTGATGATAAGACATCCTATGTGTGTAAAATTGGATTATCATCTAAAATATGTGCTGTTTCAGACGATGCAAGTAATGTAATCTGGGCTGAAGAAAGCAAAAATTTTGATAGTTATGATATATATATTCTGAGAGATAATATTCCAGAAAGAATAGGAACTATTACAATAAAAGAAGGTTATGGAAATCACATTTACGCATTCTTTTTTGATAAAGGCAACTCATTTGTAGTATATCCATTGAGCATAGCATCAATGGGTGAATCATCAATATTGATATCTTTTGATAAGGTGAAGATAGAAGAAATTTCATTGCCAGGTGTTTTAACATATGTTGTTTTTTTGGATTGCTTCGGAAACAGAATTGATTCAGAGGATGATTCTATTAAAAAGTTTTATATACCCATATTAAAGCAAAAAAATTCAGATGTTACAAGTATTTATGAGTGGAGCCCTAATAATGAAATGGTAGAAATCGTAGATGATATAGCAGGTGAGTATTATTTGAGAGAGAAGGTTATTTACTATATTGATTCGGACGGTGATTTTAGTAAAAAATCATTAAATGATGAAGAAATTGAAAAGGAAAAAATAACCACAAATGTAGATTCTTTATATGTTCCAGCAACTGGAGAGTATGCTTATATTGTTAAAGCAGGGAATTTGTATTATATGTCTTTATTAGCTAAGAATAAAAAACTGAATCTAGTGTGTCACAGCTTTGAGAGTAAAAATAAGTTATACACAACTGATACTGGAAAGGTTATTTATTATATTTCTAATACAGAAATTATAGATGATTCATACAAGTCGAAGGGAACACTCTATAAATTTGTCGTAGGAGAGAAGCCAATAAAAATTGCTGAGGATATAGAGCAAATTTCAAAGAATAACTCAAAATTATATAGTGCCGAGGAACCCGTAATTTGGCAATATGTTTCGAAAAAAGATGATGATTACATTTATAATATTGGAACAATTGAAAATAACAAATTTGTTGTTAAATTGAAGGATATAAAAGATTAGTGGGGAGGGTAAAATGGACGAAAATAAAAAATTACTACTGAAAATGAAAAAGAATATACTAACAATGAAAATTCAGCAATTGAACAAATCAATGATCAAACTTTAAAAAAGACATTTTGTACAAAATGTGGTGCTAAACTTGAAGAAGAACAAACATTTTGCTCTGGGTGTGGTCATAGAGTTAGGGAGAACAAATTATTAATACAGAAAGAAAATACTTCAAAAAAACACATAAAATATATAATTATGTGTTTTACAACAATAATTATAGTGATTATAGGTACAATATTTTTCGTTCGTGGAGTTCAGGCAAAAACGATTACACTAAATAAAAGTGCTATTACATTAAAGGTGGGTGAGACTACAGAGTTGACATATACTATTAATCCTGATAATACAAAAAATAAGAGCGTGAAATGGGTATCATCTAATAATTCTATTGCAGTCGTAAATGACGGTAAGATTACTGGGAAAAATGAGGAGTTTGCATAATTTCTGTTTCTACAAAGAATGGTAAAGAGGATATGTGTGAGATTACTGTAATGCCAATTGGTCCAGATTTGGTGTCAATATTTAAAGAATATTGTTCATCATCATATGCTGATGTTGCATCTGATGGATCATATCTTTCGATTGATTCGAATCCTAGTGATAGCGAGTATAATAAATATGAAAAAGACGCTCTACAAGCTATTATTATAGTAAATAACAAATTAGATTTACCAGATTCTGTATTGAATAAAATGGCGCATACAAGATCTATGGACGGACGACAAGTTTATGAGGGAGATGGAATTGAAATAAGCTGGATATATCATCCTGATAATGGTCTTGAAGTAACGTATACAATAACTGATTAAAACATTAGCAAAAGAACCATATACAGGTTCTATAAGTAATATTTATTGTGTGATTTGGGAAGATGGTTATTGACAATATTTTGCGAATTGATATGGCACATTATTAGTACATCAATAAAGATAAAAGTATTTCTATATTGAATGGTATTACCGAGATCAGAGCGAGCTGCCTTGAAATTTAATAAGTTACAATATTAAGAAAGTAACTATTCAGTTTACGAGGCTGAAAAAAGTTACTTTCTTGTATTCTTGCCAATCCCATAACCCAATTTATATGTAGATTCACATAAAATGCTAGCAATACCTAATATGTAATAAATAGATGCAAAATGCATTCCTTTCTCAGATGTGAAATGTTGTAAACTGTAGATGTAAACATTTTTAGAAAGCGTAGCATTTTAGAGGAAATGTGCATCTGTTAAAATACTACATATGCATCAGGCTCATCTGTAGTGAATGGAAATTTGCAGATGTTGTGGTAAAGAAAGTGAGTGATAATTCTTTTATGCACAAGAACGCGGAAAGGAAATATGCAGCGAAAGATGCCGACGTCTGTTGGATAGTTGGAATAGGTGATTATCTTTCCCCTCTCGATTTTGTATCTGTAAACAGTTTAGTAGAAAGAAAGGTGGTTGTATCTGTAAATTGCAATATTTTTGAAAAATCAAAATCAGGGATTGACAAGAATTGAAAAATAGCATATTATTATCAGTAGGAAATGGGTTTTTACCGTACAGTGTTTCACTCAAGCGGGCTGCTCGTTTCTTTTTTTATTGCCAGAATATCATACAGATACTTCCTGCCATCATTCGCATGACGGACAAGCATATTTGCTGAATAGATATTATGTCTTGCTACTTTCCCTGTTTTGTCATCATATACAGGCAATGTAAATCTGATGTTGTAGCGATACCATCCATGTACCGCATCTGTTTTGTGCTTTTCTTTTCGGTTTGTTTCGTGTTTTGGATTGGTAGCCATTTTTATGAGTTCTGGAATAGCCTGTGCAGCATTTGCTTTAGCCTTTGCCACTGCGCCTTTTAAGGCGATACGGCTTTCTGAACTTGCATATTCATCGGGAAAATCTGTCGAAATATATATTTTTTCAGAGGTTTCTTCAATTTCGTAAAAATCCCCGATATACGCTTTCAGATATTCTTCGACAGATGTCCAGTCATCCCTCACTTTTGCCTTAAACCGGATATCGTTAATTAAGACTAGCTTTTTACCGTCCGCATCGGCTATGATATTTACATTTCTGTTTTCAATCATTGCTTTTGTACTCCTTTTTCTTTTCTCTTGAATTGTAGACATTAAACTGAGTTTTTCACTTCTAGTTGCAAAACTCAGTGCTCTCTCAGCTTGTCAAAAAGGAAGAATAAGCATAGAAAATCTGCTCCAATCCATCAATCTTGTCACATTATGTGAGGTAATATTTTCTATTATTATAAATGGTTACTTGTTATCAGTCAAGCTGTTTGCCCTTTTCAATTGGAACACATCTATATCAAGAAAAAATTATCACGTTATCCTTATGAATTATCCGGCGGACAGCAGCAGCGCGCAGCCATATGCAGGGCACTGATGAACGA